>Ga0153956_1000101_pt1 | contig 108299 bp, 104 predicted proteins | sample TSFL040MetaG_FD_104704 | JGI IMG/M metagenome (GOLD analysis project Ga0153956, IMG submission 104704) | Attine ant fungus gardens microbial communities from Florida, USA - TSFL040 MetaG | ecosystem: Host-associated > Fungi > Mycelium > Unclassified | place: USA: Florida, Wekiwa Springs... | reverse complement strand
CCGCCCATTGCGCCGGGTCGGCTTCCTCCCCGATCAGGGCGAGGCCGTGCGCGATCGAGGTCAGTTCGCCGCCGGTCGCGATCCGGTCCGCGCCGAAGCGCCGCTCGAACAGCGCGCGGATCGCGGGGATCAGCGAGGAGCCGCCGGTCAGGAACACGCGGTCGATCGCCTCCGGCGCGGCGCCCGCCTTGGCCAGCGCCACCTCCATCGCCGCCTCGATCCGGCGCAGGTCGTCGGCGATCCATTGCTCGAACTCGGCGCGGCTGATCCCGGCGGCGATCTCGACCCCGCCGCCTGCGAACCGGAAATCGGCATGGTCCGCGCTCGACAGCGCGCGCTTCACCCGGCCGACCGCGTCGTAGAGCGGAAAGCCCTGTTCATGCTCGATCAGCGCGATCATCCGCGCGATCGGTGCGGGGTCGACCGCATCGCGCTGGAGCCGCCGCAACTCCTCCAGCGTCCGCCGGTTCCGCATCAGCGCCAGCCGCGACCAATCCCCGAAATCAGCGAAATAGCCGCCCGGAATCTCCAGCAGCTTGCCGAACGAACGATACCTCCCGCCCTTGCCGAGCAGCGGCAGCACCAGCCGGTTGACGATCCGCGAGTCGAACCGGTCCCCGGCGATCCCGATCCCCGACGACGCCAGCGGCACGCAGCGGCGCGGCGCCCCCGGCCCGGCGACGCGGACGATCGAGAAGTCGGTGGTGCCGCCGCCGAAATCCGCCACCATGACCGTCGCCGGATCGGTCAGCCGCGCGGCATAGCTGTACGCCGCGCCCAGCGGCTCGTGGACATAATGCAGCTCGACGCCGAACCCCTCGAACATCAGGTCGTAGCGTCGCCGCGCCAGCACCGGGTCGGCCCGCGCCCCGGCATATTCGACCGGGCGGCCGATGATGACCCGGCGCGGCCGCGCGTCCAGCCGCCCGCCGGCGTGCGCGACCAGCCGGTGCAGGAACGCCCGGCCCAGATCCTCGAACCGGAACGGCCGGTTGAAGATCAGCGCGCGCTCGAACAGCGGGCTGGCGGCGACGCTCTTGAACGACTGGATGAAGCGGCTGTCGAGCGGCGACTGGAGATATTCGGCGATCGCCCACGGCCCGGCCTCCCGCGCGATGCCATTCCAGCCGGTCTCCTCTTCCCAGAAACACAAAGCCGAGCGGAACACCGCGCCGGTCGCCTCCGCCCCGGCAAACTCGATCAGTTGCGAGTCGCCCTTCCCGTCGGCGAGCGCCACGACGGTATTGGTCGTACCGAAATCCACGCCGAGCGCGCGCGCCATGTCGCTGTCCATCGCGTGCTCCTGTGTCGCTTGGGGGGCCGCCCGTGGCGGGGCGGCGCCTATCGCACAGGGGCGCGGGGCGGGCAAGAAGGGTGGGAAATTGCTCCAATTCCCGTCACCCCGGCCTTGAGCCGGGGTGACGATGGAGTCAAACCGCCTTCGCCAGCGCCTTCTTCAGCCGAGTGTGCGCGGACGCCTTGATCTGGCACACGCGCGCGGCGCCGACGCCGAGGACCTGGCCGATCTCCTCCAGGTTGAGTTCCTCGACATAATAAAGCTGCACCACCTGCGCCTCGCGCTCGGGCAAGGCGGTGATCGCGGCGATCAGCGCGTCGCGCAGATCGGATTCCGCGAGTTGCTCGAACGCATTGGGCTCGTCCGACATGAACCACGGGCCGTCGTCGGTATAGACTTCGTCGAGCGAGTCGAACCGCACGGCTTCCGCGCCGGCATAATCGGCGCGCAATTTCTCGATCGTGACGCCCAGATGCGCGGCGACGGCCGCATCGGTCGGGGTTACGCGGCCGACGGTGAGCATCGCGACGGTCTCCTGATATTGCTTGCGGCGGCGCATCGCGCCACGGGTCAAGGTCGCCTGGCGGCGCAACTGGTCGATCATCGCGCCGCGCAGGCGGGTCGCGAGATATTGCTCGAACGTGACCTGGCCGCGATCCTCGAAGCCATGGATCGCCTCGACCAGGGCGACGAGCCCGATCTGGACGAGATCCTCGACCTCGCACACGCCCGACACGCTGCCATGGACATGCCAGGCGATGCGGCGGACCAGCGGCGAATGCTTGCGGACCAGCGCATCCACGTCGCGCGCCGGGGCGCGGCCGTAGGTGAGCGGCTGGGCGTTATCGAACGCTCCCTTCATCGGCTCCGCACTCATGCCGGAATCGCCTGGGGCGCGCCGATCACGGCGACGACTTCGACCGCCTTTTCCTCGGGCACTTCGAAGAACGACATGACCGGCGTGTCGGGCAGGCAGGTCTTGACCAGCTTGCGGATCGCCTGGCGGATCGTCGGCTGGACGACCAAAGCGAACGGCTTGGCCTCGGCGATGAGCGGTGCGGCGGCGTGTTGCAGCGCGTCGACGATGCGACGGCCGAGATCGGGCTCGATCGTGTGACGGCGCGACGGGTCGGACCGGACCGCCTGGCCGAGCAGCCCTTCGAGCTGCCCCTCCAGCGTCATCACGCGCAGCGGCTCGTGCACGCCGCACAGTTTCTGGATGATGAGGCCGCCGAGTTCGGGCCGGATCGCCTCGATGATCTCCTCGGCATCGGCGCTCTTCTGCGCGGCGACGGCGATCGCGGCGGCGATGCGGCGGAATTCCTTGAGCGGGATACCCTCCGCCAGCAGACCTTTCAGCACTTGCGTCAGCGTGGTCAGCGGCAGCGGGTTCGGCGACAAAGCGGCGACCAGTTGCGGGCTGCGTTCCTTGAGGCCGTCGAGCAGCGCCTGCACCTCGTCCGCGCCGAGCAGGTCGGCGGAGTTCTGGCTCAGCTGGTGGTTGAGGTGGGTCGCCATGACCGTGCCCGAATCGACCACCAGATAGCCCTGGCCGGTCGCGGCATCGGCGTCGCCCGGCGCGATCCAGGTCGCCTCCAGCCCGAAGGTCGGGTCCTTGGTCTTCTTGCCGTGCAGCTCGCCATAGCCCTCGCCGGTGTTGAGCGCGAGCATCTCGTCGGCCGAGGCCTGGTCCTCGCCGACGACCACGCCGCCGACCAGGATGCGATAGGTATAGGGCGGCAGGTTGATGTCGTCGCGCACGCGCACCTGCGGCACGACGAAGCCGAGTTCCTTCGACAATTGACGCCGCACGCCGGTGATGCGGCCCATCAGCGGCGCGCCGCGCCGTTCGTCGACCAGCGGCACCAGGCCGTAGCCGATGTCGAGGTTGATCTGCATGCCGTCGGACACTTCGTCCCAGCCGATCTTCGACTGGTCCGGCGCGGGCGCGGGCGGCGCGGGCGGCGGCGGGCGCTTGGCGATCTGGCGCAGCTTCCACGCGGCGAACCCGGCGATGGCGGCGGCGGACAGCAGCACGAGATGCGGCATGCCGGGCAGCGCGCCGAGGATGCCGAGGATCGCGGCGACCGGGGTCCAGGTCCGCGCCGCGCCGAACTGGCTGCCGATCTGGCCGGCGAGGTCGTGGCTCGACGTGACGCGCGTGACGATCGCGGCGGCGGCGATCGACAGCATGAGGCTCGGCAGCTGCGCGACCAGCGCGTCGCCGATCGCGAGCAGGACGTAATTGTGCGCGGCGTCGCCCAGCGACATGCCGTGGCTGACGGGACCGAGGATCAGGCCGCCGACGATATTGGCGAACAGGATCAGCAGCGCGGCGACCGCGTCGCCCTTCACGAACTTGGACGAACCGTCCATCGATCCGTAGAAATCGGCCTCGGTCGAGACCTCGACGCGGCGGTTCTTGGCTTCCTCCGGCGTGATCAGGCCGGCGTTCAGGTCGGCGTCGATCGCCATCTGCTTGCCGGGCAAGGCGTCGAGGGTGAAGCGCGCCGACACTTCGGACACGCGCCCCGCGCCCTTGGTCACGACGATCAGGTTGATGATGACCAGGATCGCGAACACGAAGATGCCGACGACGTAATCGCCGCCGATCAGGAAGGTGCCGAACGCCTCGATGACGTGCCCCGCCGCGCTCTCGCCCTCATGCCCGTGGACCAGCACGACGCGGGTCGAGGCGACGTTGAGGCCGAGCCGGAACAGCGTCGCGAACAGGAGGACGGTCGGGAAGGCCGAGAAATCGAGCGGCTTCTGCGCGTTCAACGCGACCATCAGCACCGCGAGGCTGATCGCGATGTTGGTCACGAAGAAGATGTCGAGCATCGCCGCCGGGATCGGCACGACCATGACGCAGACCAGCAGCAGGATCGCGAGCGGGAGGGCGGCGTTGCGGGCGCTGCCGCCGAAAAGCTTGTTCAACGCGGTCACGTGCGGTTAGCCCCCAGGCTTGCGAGCATCATATAGGCCAGGCGCGCGGTGTCGGGCGTCGGGCGGAGAAGGTTGACCGAACTGGCGCTGGCCGGCGGCGCGGTGCCGTTGGCGCCGGTCGCGCGCGCGAGCGCCGCCTTGGCCCAGGCCGCGGCGCTGTCGTTGCTGTCGCCCGCGCCGGTGATGACGGTCGCGTCGCCGATATTGGTGATGCCGGCGAGCGCGGCGAAATTGGCCTTGGCGGTTTCGAAATCGCCGCTTTCGCGCGGCAGGCCCGGGATCGACCCCGTGCCCCCGTCGAGCGCGTCCGACGCAAGGCCGGTCGCGCCGACCTTGGCCGCGCCCTTGTCGAGCTTGGCGGCGAAGCGCTGGTAGATGTCGCCGAGGCTGCGGGCATTGCCGCCGGCATCGTAGAAGATGCTGCGGTTGGCGCGCGCGGCGGCGGGGAACATCGCCGCCCCCGACACGCCGGGATTGACCTGCATCGTCCGGAGGAACGCGCGCGCGCCGCCCAGCCCGAGGAAATGCGCCATATAGAGATCGGTGCCGGTCGCGCCGCGCCCCAGCGCGCCTTCGAGCGACGCCTTGTTGTCGGACGCGAATTCGGCCGCCATCGCGGCGGACACATCCGGGTTGCGGCGCAGGCCCAGGATCGCGCTCTTCATCGACGGGTCGTTGACCACCCAGCGATTGCCCGAACGCGTGATCGCGTCCGACGCCCAGCCCAGGCCGTATTCGCTGCCGTGCTGCTTGACGACGCCGAGCCAGGACTGGTCGATGAACTGATAGAGGCCGGTCGCCGACGAGGTGCCGGCCCGCGCGGCCGGGTTCAGGCCGCTTTCGAGCTGCGCCTGGCCGAGCAGATAGTCGAAATCGATCCCCGTCGCCTGGCTCGCCTTCGCGATCGCCGAACGGACGCTACCGATATTCCCCGAGATTGCTTCGACGCCCATCGGCCCCTTGCTGGTTGCCCCACTTCAGGAGCGCGTTTAGCAAGAGGCGTGCCAATTTGGCCGGTGCGGGAGAAAGAGGTGCAGCCCCTCCCCTTCAGGGGAGGGCGAGGACAGATCAGGCGTAAGCCGCCAACCCGCCATTTGGGCGGTAGCTGCCGGCATCACCGGCAAGAAGTTGCAGCCTGCGGCGCACGTTTGCCGCCAGCAGGTTGACGTAGATGCGCGCGGTTTCGTTCAGGCGCTGCGCTTCCTCGGCGAGTTCGCGCACGCCGGGTTCGAGCGTGCCGTGATCGATCGCCGCGAGCGCCTCGATCGCGACCAGCTTGCGCTGCGTCGCGCGGTCGAGCGCCGCCACGTCGTTCGACTTCATCGCCGCGATTTCGGCGTGGAGCGCGTCGATCACGCTGATCAGGCCGTCACGCCGCGTCATCGGACATCCAGTCGTAGCGCAACGCCAGCAACTGATCGGCGATCGTCGCGGGCAGGATCGGGAAGGTGCCGTTCGCGATCGCCTGCTTGATGCGGGCGACGCGATCCGTGTCCACCGGCGGCTGCGCCGCGAGCTGCGTGCCAAGTTGCGCGGTCGCCGAGACCTGGACCTCGGGAGCAACCACGGGCGCGACCTTCGGCGCCACCGCCACGGGCGTGACGGGGGCGACGCGGAGGTCGCTGGGCGTCGAGCCCTTCGGTCCGATCGGATCGACCATTGTCCACCTTACGACTAGTTCGGACCATCAAACGACCGCCTGCTCAAAAGATTTAGAAAAAATTATTCGCCGCCCGGAATCATGGCCTTGCCGGGCTCGACCGCGATCGCCTGGATCGGCGGCTTGCCGTCCTGGACCTTGACCAGCAGGCGCTGGCCGGCCGCCGCATCGTTGACCGCCGTCCCGTCGCGCGTGACCGCGAAACCCTCACTGCCGGCGCTGACCGACACCGGATCGCCGCGCTTGATGACGATCTCCGCCTTGGCGGGCGGCGGCGGGGTCGGCGCGAGCGGCGACGCCGGGACGATGGCGGGCGCGGCGAGGCGGATCGGCACGAAGATGCGCCATTCGGGATCGGGGCACGCCACCACCACCGAGTCATGCGCGGGCGTGCGCCAGTTCATCGTCACCATCGGGCACGCCGCGAGCTTGAGCCGGTTGTCGATCGCCGTGCGCGCGCCGCCATCCTCACCGATGCCACGGCCGGTGAAGCCGGCGACGGCCTTGTCGAGCAAAATCGTGCTCTGGAAGCTTTGCGCCACGGCCGGCGTGGCGGCCGCGATCGCGGCGAGGATAACGATAGTGCGGATCATGGTGTCGTCCTGGTGGCGGGATCGCCGGTGAAGCTGACGGTGACGAGCGCGGTGCGGCGTCCCGTGCCGGCGGTGGCGATGACGATGCGGTCGGCGGCGATGCCGTGACCGATCAGGTAGGCGGCCACCGCGCGGGCGCGGTCGGTCGCGAGCAGATCGGCGCTGCCGGTCGCGGAATCGACATCCTCTGCCCCGATGGCGCCGCCGCTCACGCGCAGGCTCGCGCGCGGGTCGCGGAGATTGATGGTGGCGAAGTCGATCAGCGGTTCGGGCGCTTGCGGCACGGTCGAGCCCGGCGCGAACGACACGGCGGCGGCGGCGAGCGGGATCGGATCGGGCGCCATGTCGGGCGCGGTGACGCCGAACCCCTCGCGCAAGCCCTTGGCCAGCGCGTGGCGGTCGGTCGCCTGGACCAGCACGAAGAAGCCGACCAGCAGCAACGCCAGATCGGCCAGCGTCCACAGCCAGAGCGGGCGCACCGGCGGCGGGTCGAGGAGCGCGTCCTCGTTCATGCCGCGACCGCCGCCATCGCCGCGCCGCGCGGCTGGCCGTATTCGGCGAGCGCGGCGAGCGGCGCGACCAGGCGCGACCGCTCCTCCGCCTCGGCGCGCGCGCGCCGGCGCAGGCGCACCGCGACCGGCATCGCGACCAGGTTGGCGATCAACGCGCCGTACAGCGTCGCGAGCAGGGCGACGGCCATGCCCGCGCCGATCGCGGCGGGATCGGCCATCGCCAGGAACATCTTCACCAGCCCGATCAGCGTGCCGACCATGCCCATGGCGGGCGCGACCTCGGCCATGCCCGCCCACATGTCGGCAGCGCCGGCGTGGCGCAGGATGCGGGCGCGGCGGCGTTCGTCGAGCAGCCGCGTGACATCGGCGGGGGTCGCGCCGTCGACGACTGCCGCGATCGCGGCGGCGACATCGGCATCGGCGATCACCGAGCGGTCGAGCGTGTGGACGCCGTGACGCCTGGCGATCCGGCCCAGCGCCGCGACCTGATCGACCAATGGCCCCGCATCGAGCGTGCGCCGCGGCAGCGTCGCCAGCGCGGCGATCCCGCGACCGACATCGCGCAACGGCGTGCGCAACAGGGTCGCGGCAACCGTGCCGCCGGCGACGATGAGCATCGCTGCGGGGTCGAGATACGGGCCAAGCGCGTCGGGCGTGATCATGCGCGAGGGTATTGCAAGGGGCGGGCCAACTGTCCGGCACTCGGGCGCGACCGGCAACGCATCCCCGCAAACCGGCAATCGCGTTGCCGCCGACCGGCAATCCCTTGCCGCTTCGGCCGTCCCACGGAGGCGAAACCGGCGCTCGGCGGCAATTGGCACGGGCTTTGCTGAACTCTCGCGCAGGAATTTAACGCGAGGACCGGCGATGGCCGACAACAGTCTGTTCGGGATACACGGGGCGGCGCTCGAAGTGCGTGGGGCACGGATGGGTGTCCTCGCCTCGAACATCGCCAACGCTTCGACGCCGGGCTTCAAGGCGAAGGATATCGACTTCCGCAAGGCGCTGGCGTCCGCGTCGAGCGGCAAAGGCGATATCGACGGCGCGATGACGGGCGCGACGATGTACCGCGTGCCGCTGCAGCCGAGCCTCGACGGCAACACCGTCGACCTGTCGACCGAACAGACCGCCTTCGCCGAGAACGCCGTGCAGTATCAGACGACGCTCGCGTTCCTGAACGGCCGCATCAACGACGTCACGCGCGCGTTGCGGGGGGAATAAACGATGCCCAACGGACCACTCTCCATCTTCCAGGTATCGGGCCGCGCGATGTCCGCGCAGCTCGTGCGGATGAACACCACGGCGTCGAACCTGGCCAATGTCGGGTCGGTCTCCAGCTCGCCGGAAACCGCCTATCGCTCGATCAAGCCGGTGTTCCGCACCAGCTTCGACAAAGCGAGCGGGATGGCGACGGTCGACGTCGAAAACGTCGTCACCGCCGGCAGCGAGCCGACCAAGCGCTATGATCCCAACAACCCGGTCGCCGACAAGGACGGCAACGTCTGGGAATCCAACGTCGATGAAACGCGCGAACTGGTCGACATGATGGAGACCGCGCGCGGCTACCAGAACAATGTCGAGGTGATGCAGACCGCCAAGTCGCTGATCGTCGATACGCTCAAGCTCGGGAAATAAATAGATGACCAGCACCTTCGACACCACGCTCGCCAATCTCGGCATCACGCGCAGCGGATCGGCCGCCACGCCGACCGTCTCGACTTCCGCGTCGCAGACGCTGGGCCAGGCCGATTTCCTGAAGCTGATGACCGCGCAGATGCAGAACCAGGACCCGTTCAACCCGGTCGACAACACGCAGATGGTCGCCCAGATGGCGCAATTCTCGTCTCTGTCGGGCATCACCGACATGGCGTCGACGCTGAAGACGATCGCCGCCAAGCTGACCGGCACCTCGACCAGCGACGCCATGTCCTATGTCGGCAAGACCGTGCTGACCGAAGGCAGCACCGCTTACGGGCGGACCACCGGCGGGATCGCCGGCGCGGTCGAGCTGGACGGCGACGCGACCGACGTGACGGTCACGATCCAGGACGCCAACGGCGCGACGCTCAAGACGATGAGCCTGGGCCAGACCGCCAAGGGCACGACCGAGTTCGACTGGGACGGCACGACCGACAGCGGCGCGGACGCCGGCGTCGGGCCGTTCAAGGTGACCGCCACCGCGACCAACGGCGGCAAGCCCGTCACCACCCATCCGCTCGTCTGGGCGCCGGTCACGTCGGTGACCGACATTTCCAGCGGCAGCCCCAAGCTCAACGTCGCCGGCCTCGGCGCGATCGACATCGCCGACGTCCGCCAGGTCGGCTGACCAAGACCCCCCAAGGAGTAAACCCCCATGTCCTTCTACACGTCGCTTTCGGGCCTGCAGGCATCGCAGGCCGATATGAACTCCATCTCGCACAACCTCGCCAACGTCGCGACCAACGGCTTCAAGAAGAGCCGCACCGATTTCGCCGACGTCATCGCGTCGAGCGTCAGCGTATCGCCGACCCAGATGGTCGGTTCGGGCGTCGTGGTGAAGGGCAACCGCCAGCAATTCGGCCAGGGCAACTTGGTCCAGTCGTCGTCGAGCCTCGACCTCGCGATTTCGGGCGACGGCTTCTTCCTGGTCAAGCCGCAGATCGACGGGGCGAAGGTCAATTTCACCCGCAACGGCGGTTTCGCGGTCAACCAGGACCGCTTCGTCACCGACGCGCAGGGCAATTTCCTCCAGGTCTATCCGGTCGACGGGTCGGGCGCGGTCGTCGCGACCGGCATCGACCAGACCAAGAGCCTGCAACTGCCCGCGACCAGCGGCACCGCGGTGCCGACCAGCCAGGTCAACATGACGGTCAACCTGCCATCGTCCGGCCCGATCCCCACCAATGCGACGTTCGACCGCTTCGACCCGTCGAGCTACAACCAGTCCACGTCGACCACGATCTACGACAATAACGGCAATCCGCAGACGATGACGACGTACTTCAAGCGTACGGCCGCCTCGACCGGGCCGGGCGTCGATTCGACCTGGGAAGTCTATAACTATGTCGGCGACGTCCCGCTCACGGCGGGCGGCAACGACAAGATCACGCTGACGTTCAATTCGTCGGGCGCGCTGACCGCGCCGACCGCCGCCACGACGTTCGATCCGTTCACGCCCGCCGGCTCGCCGAGCGCGCAGGTCGCGACCTTCAACCTCGGCGTGGCGACCGCCCAGCTGGCGCAGCCGTTCAACATCTCCTCGCGCACGCAGGACGGCAAGCCCGTCGGCCAGATCGAGGGCGTGACCGTCGACGGCGACGGCATCGTCAAGGCGAGCTTCTCGAACGGCGACATCCAGACGCTCGGCAAGGTGGTGCTGGCGAACTTCACCGATCCGGCGGGTCTGCGCCAGCTCGGCGATTCCACCTGGGCGGCCACCGGCCTGTCGGGCGAGCCGATGCTCGGCTCGGCGGGGGTCGACGGGTTCGGCAATTTGATGTCGTCGACGATCGAACGATCGAACGTCGACATCACCGAGGAACTGGTCAATCTGATCGCGGCGCAGCGCAACTTCCAGGCGAACGCCAAGGCGCTCGATACCGCCAGCCAGATCTCCGAAACCATCTTCAACATCCGCACCTGATGACGGTCGCGGCGGGGGAACGCTGAATGGACAGGCTGATCTACACGGCGGCGTCGGGGTTGAAGGCGCGGATGGCGGCGCAGGCCGTCATCGCCAACAACATGGCGAACGCGTCGACGATCGGTTTTCGCGCCGAGCGGGTCGATTTCGACGCGCTGCTGCTGAAGGGCGACGGCTTCGACAGCCGCCAGCCGACGTCGGAAGAGGTCAAGGACTTCGACCGTTCCGCCGGCGCGATCGTGTCGACCGGGCGCAACCTCGACATCGCCATTCCGGGCGACCAGTGGATGGCGGTCCAGGCGGCCGACGGCAGCGAAGCCTATTCGCGCCGCGGCGACCTCGACGTTTCGGCGAGCGGCGTGCTGGAGACCGGCGACGGTTTCCCGGTGATGGGGTCCGGGGGGACACCCATCACCGTGCCGCCGGCCTCGTCCATCACGATCGCCGCCGACGGCACGCTGTCGATCGTGCCGGTCGGCGGCGACGCCCAGAACCCGCAAGTCATCGACCGCATCAAGTTCGTCAGCCCGAAGGGATCGGACACGGTCAAGGGGCTCGACAACCTCGTCCGGGTCAAGGGCGGCGGCGTGCTGCCGACCGACGAGGACGCGACCTGCATGAGCGGGATGCTGGAACAATCGAACGTCAACATGACGCAGGCGCTGGTCGACATGATCGAGAACCAGCGCGGCTACGAAGTACAGGCCAATCTGATCAAGTCGGCCAAGGACATGGACGAAAGCGGCGCATCGGTGATGCGCATGCCGAGCTGAGGAGTAAGAAGAGATGGGTAGCGCCGCGATGCATATCGCCCGCACCGGGCTCGACGCCCAGGACATGCGGATGCGAGTGATCTCGAACAACCTGGCCAACGTCAACACGACCGGGTTCAAGAAGGACCGCGCCTCGTTCGCGACCCTGTCGTACCAGACGGTGACCGCCGCCGGCGCGAACTCGTCGAGCGAGACGAAGTATGCGACCGGGCTCAACCTCGGCACCGGCGTGCGCATCCAGGGCACCGCCCGGATGGACACGCAGGGGTCGATGCAGAACACCGGCAACAGCCTCGACCTCGCGCTCGATGGCGACGGCTATTTCCAGGTCCAGTTGCCGGGGGGGCAGCTCGGCTACACCCGCGCGGGCAATTTCTCGCGCAGTCCCGAAGGGCTGCTGGTCACCAACGAGGGCTATCAGGTCCAACCGGGCATCACCGTGCCCGAAGGCACCACCGCGATCACGATCGGCACCGACGGCACCGTGTCGGCGACCGTCGCCGGCCAGACCGAGCCGTCGACGCTCGGCCAGATCCAGGTCGCGACCTTCGCCAATTCGGGCGGGCTGCAATCGAAGGGCGACAATTACCTGACCGAGACCGCCGCGAGCGGCGCGGCCAATCTGGGCGTCGCGGGCGAGGACGGGCGCGGCACGATCCGCCAGGGCATGCTGGAGGCGTCCAACGTCAACGTCGTCGAGGAGCTGGTCGACATGATCGAGTGCCAGCGCGCGTACGAGGTCAATTCGAAGATGATCTCGTCCACCGACGACATGCTCAAATATGTGAACCAGAACCTGTGATGCGCGCCCTCTTTCACATTTTCGCTCCCGCGCGCTCCTGCGAAAGCAGGAGCCCAGGGTTTCAGGCGACATCCCATGTGGCTCTGGGCTCCTGCTTTCGCAGGAGCGCTGGTCGCGTGGTGCTGGGCCTTGCCGCGACAGCGCTCGTCATCGGCGCCGGCACGCCGGCCGAGGCGAAGAAGAAGCCGAAGGAGGATTTCTCCGCGCCGGCCCCGCCGCGCGCCGCGCCGCCGGCGCCCGCGAACGGCAGCATCTTCCAGCCGCAGGACGGCTATGCCGCCTTGTACGAAGGCTCCCGCGCGCGCCGCGTCGGCGATCCGCTGACGATCGTGCTGGTCGAAAATACCTCGGCGTCGAAATCGTCGTCGTCGAAGCTCGATTCGGGCGGCGGCTTCGGCCTGACCCCGCCGTCGACCGGCCCGCTGTCGCTGTTCAAGGGCACCGACGCCAGCGCCAGCGGCACGCGCAACTTCAACGGCAAGGGCACCGCCGACCAGTCCAACTCGCTGTCGGGCGAAGTCTCGGTCACCGTGGCCGAAGTCTATCCCAACGGCACGATGCTGGTGCAGGGGCAGAAGCGCGTCACGCTCAATCGCGGCGACGAGTTCGTCCAGATCAAGGGCGTGGTCCGCGTGGCGGACATCAGCGCCGACAACCGCGTCCTGTCGACCCGCGTCGCCGACGCCAAGATCTCCTATACCGGCAAGGGCGACGTCGCACGCGCCGGCCGCCAGGGCTGGCTCAGCCGGTTCTTCCAGGTGATCAGCCCGTTCTGATGTCTGGTTTCAGCATAGCTGAAACGGGCGGTGCCGGCCCGCTCCCCCACCCGGCCGCCCAATCAGTTTATTCTATGGGCGGCCGGGTGGGGGAGCGGGCCGGCGCCGCCTTCGCGAAGCGAAGATAAACGCCATGGTTAGCACGGCCTTAACTTTCTTTGCCGCAAAGTGGCCGGCGAACCGGTCGTTGAAAGGCTTGTCATGTTGTTCCGTTCGCTGATCCTCCTGCTCGCCTGCCTGGTCGCGGCCCCGGCTTCGGCCGACCGCATCAAGGACCTGGGCAGCTTTCAGGGCATCCGCACCAACCAGCTGACCGGCTACGGCATCGTCGTCGGGCTGGCGGGGACGGGCGACGACAATCTCGAATATACCATCCAGTCGATGAAGGCGGTCGCCTCGCGCTTCGGCCTCAACCTGCCGGCGGGGGTCAATCCGGGGCTGAAGAACGCCGCGGTGGTGATGATCACCGCCGAATTGCCGGCGTTCGCCAAGCCGGGACAGAAGATCGACATCACCGTCGCCTCGATGGGCAAGGCCAAGTCGTTGCGCGGCGGCGCGCTGATCATGACGCCGCTGATGGGCGCCGACGGCCAGATCTATGCGATGGCGCAGGGCAACCTCGCGGTCGGCGGGCTCGGCATCGACGGCAAGGACGGATCGTCGGTCGTGGTCAACGTGCCCTCGACCGGCCGCATCCCCGAAGGGGCGACGGTCGAACGCGCGGTGGCGACCGGGTTCGACACCTCGCCCACCCTCACCTTCAACCTCGCGCGGTCGGATTTCACCACCGCGCAGAACGTCGCCGCCGCGATCAACGGCCGGTTCGGCGCGGGCGTCGCGGAAGCGGTCGACGGCGTGTCGATCCGCGTCAACGCGCCGGCCGGCGCCGACACGCGCGCGACGATCATGAGCGGGATCGAGAATCTCGACGTCGTCTCCGCCGAACCGCCCGCCAGGGTGATCGTCAACGCGCGCACCGGCACCGTCGTCATCAATTCGGCGGTCCGTGTCGGCCCGGCGGCGGTCACGCACGGCAAGCTGACCGTGCGGATCGACGAGAAGCAGACCGTCGTCCAGCCGGGTCCGTTCAGCAACGGCACGACCGCCACCGAACAGAAATCGGGCGTCCAGGTCGAGGAAGAGAAGAAGCCGATGTTCCTGCTCGCGCCCGGCCCCAAGCTCGCCGACATCGTCAAGGCGGTGAACGCGATCGGCGCCTCGCCGTCGGACCTCGTCGCGATCCTGGAAGCGCTGAAGGAAGCGGGCGCGCTGAAAGCGGATCTGATCATCCTATGACCGACCTCCCCCTCCCGTCGTCGTCGGCGGCGACGCCGACCACCGGCATCTCGCTCGACACGAGCCGCCTCGCTTCCGCCGCCAACCTCAAGAAGGCGGGCGAGAAGTTCGAGGCGGTGTTCATCGGCATGATGATGAAGTCGATGCGTCAGCCCAGGCTGACCAGCGACGACGACAACCTGTTCGACACCAGGAACATGAACACGTTCCGCGACATGCAGGACAAGAACATCGCCGAAAGCATGGCCGCGCACCAGCCGATCGGCATCGGCAAGGCGATGACCGATTTCCTCGCGCGGTCGCAAAAGGCGCTCCAGCCCGGCGCGCCCGCGACGGCTACCGATAGTGAAGGGAGCACGACGCCATGAGCGATATGCTGGCGATCGGCGCGAGCGGATTGCGCGCCTATCAGGTCGCGCTCAACACCGTGTCGGAGAATATCGCGAACGCGGGCACCGCCGGCTATACGCGGCGGACCACCAACATCAAGGAAGTCGCCTCGGTCGGCGGCATCAGCGGGCAGACGGTCGGCAGCGGCGAAGGCGCCGCGGTGATCGGCGTGCAGCGCGCCGGCGACATGTTCAAGCAGGCGGAAGTACTCGCCTCCGGCTCCGACCTCGCCAAGACGATGACCAGCGTGAACTGGCTCGACCGCATCGAAACCTCGATGAGCGGCAGCACGCTGAGCACGCGGCTGTCGAGCTTCTTCACCTCGGCGACGACGCTGGCCGGCGACCCGACCTCGGACGCCGCGCGATCGGCGATGCTCGAAGCGGCGGGCGGCGTCGCCAGCGCGTTCGGCGAGACCGGCGCGTCGCTCGATCGCGTGTCGGCCGATCTCGACACGACGACGCGCGACACCGTGACGTCGCTCAATTCGCTCGCCGCGACGCTGGCGCGGATCAACCAGGGACTCGGCCGCGCGGCGGCGGGCAGCGCCGGCAACGCCGCCTTGCTCGACCAGCGCGACCAGACGCTGGAGGCGATGAGCGCGCTGACCGACGTCAACGTCAGCTACGACCAGGCCGGGCGCGCCTCGGTCAATGTCGGAGGCAGCGGCGGGCCGTTGCTGGTCGACGGCAATTTCAACGCGACGATGGGCTATTCGCGCAATTCCAGCGGCACGATCGCGTTCAACGTGCTGACCGGCGTCACCTCCCAGTCGATGTCGCCGGTCGGCGGCGCGCTGGCCGGGATCGTCGACGGCGCGCAGCGCATCGCCGACGCGCGACAACAGCTTCAGGGCATCGCCCAGAATTTCGTCGACGGCGTCAACGCGGTCCAGGCGGGCGGGCGCGATCTCGACAATGTCGCGGGCGCGCAGATGTTCGCGATCGACCCGGCGGCGGGCACCGCGCAGGTCACGGTCACGCTCGACGATCCGCGCGGCATCGCCGCGGCGGCGGTCGGCGGCGGCCAGCGCGACAACAGCAACCTCGCCGCGTTCGCGACGCTGCGCACCACCGGCGATTACGAGAGCCGCGTGGTCGACATGACCACGACCAACGCCTCGGCGCTGGCGCAGCGCAAGTCGGTGGCCGACGCGCAGCAGGCGATCCGCGACAATGCCGTGGCGTCGCGCGACGCGCTGTCGGGGGTCGATCTCGACACCGAAGCGGTCGACCTGATGCGGTTCCAGCAAGCCTATTCGGCGACCAGCCGCGTGATCCAGGTCGCGCGCGACACCATCCAGTCGATCATCGATATCCGGTAGCAGCCCATGCAGATCAGCACCCAGCAATTCTACACGTCGAACCAGCGCAATTTCCATGCGCTGACCTCGGCCGCCGACATCCTGCAAACGCAGATCTCGACGGGCAAGAAGCTCAACGCGCCGTCGGACGACGCGGTCGGCTATCGCCGGCTCCAGGGGCTGGCCCGCGACGGCAGCAACGACCAGGCCTATGCCGGCAACATCACGATCGTGCAGTCGGCGCTGAGCCAGGCCGACACGACACTGTCGTCGATCACCGACGACATCCAGCGCGCCAAGGAACTGGCGGTCAAGGCGAACAGCGGCACCTTGTCGGCGAGCGACCGCGCGATCATCGCCGACGAGCTGGATTCGATCGTCAAGGGCCTGACCGACCTCGCCAACGCCAAGGATTCGCGCGGGGCGTCGATCTTCGCGGCCGGCGATTCGCCGGCGGTCACCGCCAATCCCGACGGCAGCTTCACCTTCGCCACCACCGGCCCGTCGACGATCCCGATCGGCGATTCGTCGAGCGCGGCGCCGGGCGAGGCCGCATCGCGGCTGTTCGTCGATGCGGGCGGCGGCAACATCCTGAGCGACATCACGTCGCTGTCCGCCGCGCTGCGCGGCCCCGGCGACGTCAGCACGGTCGCGAGCGCGGTCGGCGACAAGCTGACCGCGTCGAACAACCAGGTCGCGAGCGTGCAGGGTTCGCTGGGCGCGCGGTCGCAGCGCGTCGACATCGAATCGACGCGGATCACCGACGCCGCCACCGACCGCGAGATCACGCGCTCGTCGATCGAGGATGTCGACGTCACGCAGGCGATCACCGACCTGCAGAAGACGATGACCATCCTGTCGGCGGCGCAATCGAGCTTCAGCAAGCTCTCCAGCCTGTCGCTGTTCAACTATTTGAAGTGATTCGAATTTGGCCCATCCCCTTTACCGGGGCGGGGTTTCAAAAATTCGCCACGGTTAACCGATTGATCACCAAAGCCGACTAACCCTGTAGCGGACCGGGTCATTCCCGGCCAGGCCGCGGAATTATGGGGGATTTTCGAGACTAATGTTTCCGGCGATCGGCCTCGTAATCCTGTTGGGCATGGTTTTCGGCGGGTTCGTCTTCACGGGCGGCGCGCTGGGCCCTGTCCTCGAGGCGATTCCGCACGAAATGCTCATCATCGGCGGCGCCGCGATCGGCGCGCTGGTCATCGGCAATTCGGGCAAGGAGTTGAAGGCGCTGGGCGGCGGCGTCATGAAGGTGCTGAAAGGCCCGAAATACAAGAAGCAGGATTATCTCGACGTCATCTTCCTGGTGTCGAAGCTGATGAAGATGCTGCGGATGGACGGGCCGATCGCGCTCGAACCGCATGTCGAGGATCCCAAATCCTCCACCGTCTTCGCCGAATATCCCCGGCTGCTCGCCGACCATACGCTGACCAACCTGATCGCCGACACGCTGCGGCTCGTCGTCGTCTCGTCGGGCACGCTCGACGTGCACGCGGTCGAGGAAGTGATGGATAACGCGATCAAGACGCACCACCACGAAGTCGAAGGCCCGCAGGGCACGCTGCAGTCGCTCGGCGACGCGCTCCCCGCGCTCGGCATCGTCGCGGCGGTGCTCGGCGTCGTGAAGACGATGGGCTCGATCGACAAGCCGCCCAGCATCCTGGGCGCGATGATCGGCTCGGCGCTGGTCGGCACGTTCCTGGGCGTGCTGCTCGCTTACGGCATCGTCGGCCCGCTCGCCAATCGCCTGAAACAGGTGATCGACGCGGACGGCGCGATCTATCACGTCGTCAAGCAGATCATCATCGCCTCGCTCCACGGCCATCCGCAGCCGCTGGTGATCGAGGCGGCGCGCTCCGGCATCGCCCATTCGAACCAGCCGGGCTTCGCCGAAGTCTTCGACGGGTTGCGCGGGCGGTAGCCGTGATCTGGTTCACGCGGAGGCGCGAAGGCGCGAAGATTTTGTTCGCGCAGAGGCGCAGAGGCGCAGAGAGCATGTCATGCGTCTCTCCCGTCTCGCGCCAGCGAGACCTTCACCCCTGTTCGCCGCGTTGGATGGAAGAGCCGCTGGCGCGGCTCGATCGCCGTTGGGCGGCAAATCTCTGCGCCTCTGCGCCTCTGCGCGAACCTCTTCTTCGCGCCTTCGCGCCTTCGCGCGAAAATTCATCGCAAGGCGAGCGGTAAGCCATGGCCGCTGCACGCGCTCCACACGGCAACAACCAGCCCCCGAAGATCATCGTCAAGAAGATCTATATCGAGGGCCATGGCGGCCATCACGGCGGCGCGTGGAAGGTCGCCTATGCCGATTTCGTGACCGCGATGATGGCGTTCTTCCTGTTGCTGTGGATCCTGGGCGCGACGACCGAGAAGCAGCGCAAGTCGATCGCCGATTATTTCGCGCCGACGCTGGTCGAGCTGAAACAGAACAGCGCGGGGTCGAACGGCATCTTCGGCGGATCATCGATCACCGACAAGGACAATTACCCCAACCGCGCCGCGCAGACCGGCACGCGGACGATGACCATTCCGGTCGGCGCCACCGGCGGCAGCCGGGAAGGGTCGGGCGACAAGGGCTCGCTGAAGAACCAGGCGACCGCCGCCGAGGACGCGAAGAACTTCGAGAAGATGAGGCGCACGCTGACGATGGCGATGCAGGCGCCGGCGCTCAAGCGGCTCGCCAGCCATGTCCGCTTCGTCCAGACGCAGGATGGCCTCCGCATCGACCTGGTCGACGACGCCGATTATTCGATGTTCGCGCTGGGCACGACGCAATTGGTGCCGGAGGCCGACAAGCTGATCGGGCTGATCGCCGAGACCATCAAGGGCACGCAGAACCCGATCATGATCCGCGGCCACACCGACAGCCTGGGCTACGGCAACCCGCTCAACATGAACAACTGGATGCTGTCGTCGGGCCGCGCCGAGGCGACGCGCCGCCGGCTGGCCGCGGGCGGCACGCCCGAAGCACGCTTCTACCGCATCGAAGGCGTCGCCGACCGCGAACCGATGATCGCGAACAACCCCACCGACCCACGCAACCGCCGCGTGTCGATCACCCTGTTGTGGCGCGCGGGGTCGTTCAAACAATAGGGGCGGCCGTCATCCCCGCGAAAGCGGGGACCCATCTCCTGCGGCTGCACCACAATTCGACCATCGTAATCGTTGTTCGTCATGGAGATAGGCCCCCGCTTTCGCGGGGGTGACGTTGGAGGTTTGCTAGCGTAGCCTCGCGCCATGCTTCCCCTCGCCTTTCTCCTCGCCGCCGCGCAACCTGCCGCGACCGTTCGCGTCACGTTCGACCGGAACGGCGTCACCTCCGTTTCGAGCGAGGGCCTGGCCGATGCCGCCGCCGACCGCGCCGTCACGCCCGACAGCGTCGTGCGGATCGCGTCGATCTCCAAGCTGGTCACCGCGATCGGCGCGATGCGGCTGGTCGAGGCGGGGAAGCTCGACCTCGACGCCGACGTGTCGAAATATCTCGGCTACACCTTCCGCAATCCGGCCTTTCCGGACAAGCCGATCACGCTGCGGCAATTGCTGTCGCACCGATCGAGCCTGACCGACACGATCGACTATGTCCTGCCGCTCGACGGCGACATGCGGAAGATCCTCGCCGACACCAGGGCATGGGACGCGGAACACGCGCCCGGCACCTATTTCCGCTACGTCAATTTCAACTTCCCGGTGATCGCCGCGGTGATGGAGCGCGCGACGGGCGAGCGGTTCGACCGGCTGATGGACCGGCTGGTGATCAGGCCGCTCAAGCTCAAGGCGTGCTATCAGTGGGACACGTGCGACGACGCGACGATCGCGCGCGGCGTGGTGCTGTATCGCGACGGCAAGGTCACGCGCGATGACAATCACGGGCTACGCCCCGCCTGCCCCGTCACCCCCGCGACCGACGGCAGCTGCGACCTGTCGCGCTGGGTCGCGGGACGCAACGGCGCGATCTTCGCGCCGCAGAGCGGGCTGCATATATCGATGCCCGACCTCGCCAGGATCGGGCGGCTGCTGATGCTGGGCGGCAAGGTCGACGGCGTGCGGCTGCTGACCCCGGCATCGGTCAGGACGATGATCACCCCGGCCTGGACGTATGACGGGACCAACGGCGACATCGGCGAAGGCTGGGCGTGCAGCTACGGCCTCGGCGTGATCGTCACCGCGAACCCGGCCACGGGATGCCGCGACGATCCGTTCGGCGATGCGCGCCCGCGCTTCGGGCATCTCGGCGAAGCTTATGGCCTGCGGTCCGGCCTGTTCGTCGATCCGGCGCGCGGCGTCGGCGTCGCCTATTTCGCGACCGACGTCCCCAATGAGCCCGGCGCCAAATCGGCCTATACGCTGACCGAAGAGAAACTGGCGCGGCCTTGACGCTATCTGGCCGCTCCACCAACCTGCGCGTTCCTGCGAAAGCAGGAACCCAGGGTCTCAGGCGATACCGCTCCTGGCTCTGGGCTCCTGCTTTCGCAGGAGCACGAATATGATGAAGGGTTCGCACGTGAGAATTGGAATCGCCAGCCTCGTCGCGTTGCTCGCCGGTTGCTCGCTGGGCGCTGCCTCGCCCGATCAAGCCGACCTGCTGATCCGCGGCGGCACGGTCTATACCGGCGGCGACGCGCCCTTCACCGGCGATGTCGCGATCGAGGGCGACAAGGTCGTCGCGGTCGGGCCGAATCTGGCGGTCAAGGCGGCGCGCACGATCGACGCGAGCGGCATGATCGTCGCCCCCGGCTTCATCGATCCGCACACGCATGCCGGGCCGTGGCTCGCCTCGGCCGATCCCAGGACGCGGCTGATTCCAGCTTTCCTGCTGCAAGGCGTGACGACCGCGTTCATCGGCAATGATGGCGGCGGATCGACCGACGTCGCGGGCGTGCTGGCGACCCCGAAGACCAGGCCGGTCGGGATCAATTTCGCGACCTATGTCGGGTTCGGCTCGATCCGCGAACAGGTGATCGGCAGCGCCAACCGCGCCCCGACCGCCGCCGAACTCGACCGCGAAAAGGCGCTGGTCGCGAAGGGCATGTGCGAAGGCGCGATCGGTTTCTCGACCGGGCTGTTCTATGCGCCGCAGAGCTTTTCCAAAACCGACGAAGTGATCGCTTTGTCGGCCGAGGCGGCGAAGCGCGGCGGCTATTATGACAGCCATATCCGCGACGAATCCTCCTACACCGTGGGCCTCGCGGCGGCGATCGACGAGGCGATCGCGATCGGCAGGGCGACCGGCATGCCGATCCATATCAGCCACATCAAGGCGCTGGGCGTCGACGTGCAGGGCATGGCCCCGGCGATCATCGCCAGGATCGACGCGGCGCGCGCGGCCGGCGTCAACATCACCGCCAGCCAATATCCGTGGAACGCATCGGGCACGAGCCTGGTCGCGAGCCTCGTACCCCTGTGGGCGCAGGACGGCGGGACCAAGGCGCTGATCGCGCGGTTCGACGACCCCAAGCTCCAGCCCAGGCTGCGCGCCGACATGGCCGAGGGGCTGCGCAAGCGCGGGGGCGCGGCGACCTTGCTGGTCACCGAGGGCAAGTATCGCGGCCAGTATCTCAGCCGGATCGCCGCGACGATGAACACAGATCCGGTCTCCGCCGCGATCGCGACGATCCGCCTGGGCGACCCCGCCACGGTCAGCTTCAACATGAGCGAGGCCGACATCGCCGCGTTCATGCGGCAACCCTGGGTGATGACCGACAGCGACGCGTCCGGCGGCCATCCGCGCGTATGGGGCACCTTCGCGCGCAAATATGCGAAATATGTGGTGGCCGATAAGGTCATCAGCTTGCGCGACTTCATCGAGCGATCGTCGAGCGTGACCGCGAAATGGTTCGGCCTGACCGGGCGCGGCGAATTGAAGCCGGGCAATTTCGCCGACGTCGTGGTGTTCGATCCCAGGACCTATGCCGCGCGCGCGACCTATGAACAGCCGACCCTGCCCGCCGCCGGGGTGCGCACCGTGGTGGTCAACGGCGTGGTCGCGGTCGACAACGGGGCGCTGACCGGCAAGGCTGCGGGGCGGGCATTGCCGCATATGCCGACCAAGGGCACGTGCGGTTGAACGCGCGCTTGCCCCGTCGCGCTCCCCTCCCTGGAAGGGAGGGGCTGGGGGTGGGTAGAGGCTTGGCGAGACGCCAGCTCATCGCCGGACCATCCGTATCGCGATACTGCCACCCACCCCTGCCCCCTCCCTTCCAGGGAGGGGAATAGGATGACCAGATACTTCGCCATCCCGCTCTGGCAACGCGTCGTCGCGGGGCTGGTCCTCGGCGTCATCCTCGCCTTCGCCTGGCCCGCCGGCGCGCCCCATTTCCAGTTCATCGGCGATCTGTTCGTCCGCGCGATCCGCATGCTGGTCGCGCCGATCGTTCTGGTCACGATCGCCGCCGGGATCACCAGCCTGGCCGATCCCAGGCAGCTCGGCAGCCTCGGCGCGCGCACCATCGCTTTGTTCGCCGCGACCACCGCGATCGCCGTATCGGTCGGGATGCTCGTCGCCAGCATCATCCGCCCCGGCGTCGGCGCGGCGCTGGGCGCCGCCGCCCCGCATGCGCTGGGCGCGCCGGTCACGCCCTATGACCAGCTGATCGGGATCATTCCGCTCAACATCATGGACGCGCTGGCGAAGGGCGATATGCTCGCGTTGATCTTCGTCGCGATCCTGTTCGGGGTCGGCACCGTGCTGAGCGGCGAGGCGGGCAAGCCGTTCGCCAGCCTGTTGCAATCACTGTCCGCCGTGTTGCTCCGCGTCGTCGGGATCGTGATGGAGGCGACCCCGTTCGGCGTGCTCGCATTGATCTGGGTCGCGGTGGCGGCGAACGGCGTGGACGTGTTCCGTCACGTGGCGTGGCTCGCGCTCGCGGTGGTCGCGGGGTCGCTGATCCAGATGGCGGTGGTGCACAGCCTGATCCTGCGCCTCGTCGCGAAGCTGCCCGTATTGCCCTTCTTTCGCGGCATCATCGACGCGCTGGTCGTCGCCTTCTCGACCGCGTCGAGCGGCGCTACCCTGCCCGTCGCGATGCGGGTCGCGGGCGACAATCTCGGCATCGCGCGGCCGGTCTATTCGACCGTGCTGCCGCTCGGCGCGAGCATCGGCAAGGACGGCACGGCGATGTATGTCGGCCTGCTCAGCATGTTCGCGCTGCAGGCGTTCGGCGTGCCGCTGACGCCGCAAGTCTATGCCACCGTCCTGCTGACCGGCGCGCTCGCCGCGTTCGGGACGGCGCCGGTGCCGTCCGCCTCGCTCTTCATGCTCGCCGCCGTGCTGTCGGCGGTCGGCGTCAGCCCCGAACAGACCGCCCTGGTGGTCGGCTTCGTCCTGCCCTTCGACCGCCTGCTCGACATGACCCGGACGGTGCCCAGCGCCTGCGCCAATTTGACCGTCGCGACCACGGTGGCGCGGTGGGAGGGGCAGTTGGACGAGGCGGTCTATCGCGCGCCGGATCAGCGATAGAAGCGCAGATTCCCGATCTCCAGCCAGGTATTGCCGCCCGGTTCTGCCTTCAACCGGATCAGCAGCGCGCGGAGGCTCCTGGGGTCGAACACTCCCTCCCCTTTGAGTGCCGCGAACGGCACGCGGACCTCGCGCGCCGTCTCGTCCGCCGCGAAATCGGCGCTGAACCAGTCGTCGGGCTGGCGGCCGTAAGTGTCGAACGACAGGCTGTACTGCCCCTGCCCGCGCGCGTCGAACGCGACGCCGGCGAAGTCGCTCGCGTCGGCCAGGGTGATCCCGCCCGGCGTCAGCGGCACGAGCAATTGCGCATAAGGCTTGGCGCGCGCGCCCATCCGCGCGACGATCAACAGCTTCCTGCCCGCGCGCGGATCGGTGGGGCGGACATAGAGCAGATCGCTATGGTCGGTGCCGCTTTCGGTGCTTTCGACCGGCAGGGTGTTCAGGTCGGTGCGCCCGTCGTTGCGTACGCCGGTATCGATCGGGCCGGTCATTCTCACGACCGGCATCGGCGTCGGCGCGGCGCCGTCGGCGAGCTTACGTAGCGCGATCAGGTCCTGCTCGCGGCCCCCGACCCAGACGTGGCGGACATTGTAGAGATCGTCGATCTTCTCGTCCGGCTTGCCCGCGATCAGCACCAGGTCGGCGCGCATCCCCGGCCTGATCGTGCCCTGCACCTTGTCGAGCCCCATGATCCCCGCGCTGGTGCCGGTCGCCGCGACCAGCGCTTCCGCCGGCGTGAAGCCGAGCATCGTCAGCCAGCGTATCTCGCGGATCGTCGAGCTACCGTGATAGGTGCCGGTAATGCCGGCATCGGTGCCGACCCCGATCCGGATGCCCGCCGCCTTCAGCGCGCGGATATTGTCCTGCATGATCGCCCAGCGCTTGCTGTCATAGGGCTGGATCGGCGCGAGCGGCTTCGCCATCCGCGCCTCCTCGCGCGCGCGTTCGGCGGGGCGCAGGCTCGCCCATTCGGCGGGCAGGAAAGTGCGGTTCTCCTGCGGCTCGAACACCGTCAGCGTCGCGATATACGCCATGTGGTTCTTCTTCATCAGGGCAATCAGTTCGTCGTCCACGGCCGCATCGCCGACCCCGTGCCCGACCGCATCGACCCCGGCCAGCGCCGCGATCCTGGCCTCCTTCAGCGTCACCGTATGCGTGATGACCGGAAGGCCCGCCGCATGCGCGTCGGCGACGATCGCCGCCAGCGTATCCTCGTTGATGCTGTTGAGATCGGGGTCGCGGCCATAGCGCCAGCCGTCGGCGAACACCTTGATGACATCGGGCTTGTACGCCAGCGCCTGCTTCATCGCGAGATGGGCGGCGCGCGGGGTCGAGACCTGCAGCGTGAAGAAATCGCCCCAGCCGAATTCGGTGCCGTGCCCGCCCGGCACGCCGATCCTGACCGCCAGTTCAAGGCGCGGCGCGGCGATGCCGCCTGGCTTGGTCATCTCGCGGATCGGCGCGATCATCTCCCCCGACAGCGAATAATCGTTCACCGTCGTCACGCCGGCGAGCAGATAGGCGGCATAGGCCTTGCCGAGATCGTCGGGCGCGTCGAACGCCGGCGCGCGCAGATGCGTGTGGAGGTCGTGCAGGCCGGGGATCAGGGTCATGCCGCGCCCGTCGATCACGCGCGTGCCGTGCGGGCGCTTCAGGTTGCGGCCGACCGCAGCGATCGTGTCGCCGACGATCAGCACGTCCTCGACCAAAGCAGGCGCGCCGGTGCCGTCGAACACGCGCGCGTCACGGATCAGTGTTGCGCGCGGCATTTCCGCCGACGCCGCGCTCATCCCCAGCGCGACGGCGAGGATCATGGCGAAGCGGCGGAGCAGGCTCATGCCGCGTATTTTCCCGACTTGCGCGCGCCGGCGCAACCCTTACCGTTACGCACCATGCTGAAGGGGGTTTTAGCGACCATAATCGCGCTCGCCGTCGCGATGCCTGCACCGGCACAGGATGCCGGATTGCGCGGCAAGGTCGACGCGGCGCTGGCGCAAGCCGCGGCGGGCACGCGGTTCGGGCTGCTGGTGGTCGACGAGTCCGGCCGCGAGGTGATCGCGATCAACCCCGACCAGCGCTTCATCCCCGCCTCCAACACCAAGATGTTCACCACCGCCGCGGCCTATGCGACGCTGCCCGACATGACCGGCCCCGACACGACCGGCGGGGCGGCGGTGCGGCTGGAGGGGCGCGACGTCGTGCTGGTCGGCAATGGCGACGCGCGGCTGTCGAGCGCGGACGATTGCGTGACCGACTGCCTGGCCACGCTGGCAGACGCGATCGCGGCCCGGACCAAGCTGGTCGGCAACATCATCGGCGACGACACCCTGTTCCCCGACCAGCGCTGGAGTCCGGGGATGAGCTGGAACAACATGCCGACGCGGTCGGGGACCGGCATCTCGGCGCTGACGCTGGACGACAACGAACTGGTCGTGACGGTGACGGCGGACGGCGAGGCGACGCTTCCCGCTTATTACACCGTCGCCAACCGCGTGACGGTCGTGCCGGGGACCGGGAGTGACATCGGCTTCGACCGCGATCCCAACGGCTATGTGCTGCGGCTGACCGGCACGATCGGCGCCGACGCCAGGCCGGAGCGGCTGCGGGTCGGGATCGACGATCCGGCGCGCTATGCGGCGTGGCGGCTGGGTGAGATGCTGCGCGCGCGGGGCGTCAAGGTGACGGGCGGGATCGCGGTGCGCCACCGCCTACCGACGCCCGCCGACGATCCCGCGATTCGCGGCAACTCGCCGCCCGCCCGGCCGCCCGCCGAACCGGTGCTGGCCAGGCTTACGCCGCCGCCGCTCGCCGATGATGTCGTCATCACCAACAAGCTCAGCCAGAACCTGCATGCCGAGCTGTTCCTGCGCCGCGTCGCGCTGGTGAACGGGAGCGGATCGATCGCCGACGGGCAGGTCGCGGTGCGGGACGTGCTGGCCAGAGCAGGCGTGCCGCGCACCGCGTTCGATTTCTCGGACGGGTCGGGCATGTCGACCTATAACCGCGTCGCCCCGCGCGCGGCCATCGGCCTGTTGCGCTGGATCGCGGCGCAACCCTGGGGCGCGGCATGGCGCGACAGCCTCCCCATCGGCGGGGTGGACGGCACGCTGGCGCGGCGGTTCGCGGGCACGATCCTCGACCGGAAATTGTTCGCCAAGACCGGCAGCCTCAACGCCACGTCGGCACTGTCCGGCTACATGATCGCCGCGAGTGGCCGGACGTTGACATTCGCGGTCTATGCCAACGACATGCCGGATGGGACCAGCGCGACCAAGGCGATGGACGCGGCACTGGTGCAGATCGCGGCGGCGAACTAGATAGGTCGGGTATGACGGATTACGTCAGTGACTATCGCGACAAGGGCTACGCCATCGTGCGCGGCGTGTTCGCGCCCGACGAGGTCGCCCGGATCGGCGCGGCGATGGACCAGGTCTATGCGGAGGGCGTCGCGCACGGCCGCAGCTTTCGCCACGGCAATCTGTTCTACAACGTCGTCGCGGGTGAGAACGGCCAGCCGCACGTGCCGATGGCGCAATGGCCGTCCTATCACCAGCCCGTGCTCGACGCGACGCGCACCGACCCGCGCTTCGCCGAAATCCTCAAGCCGCTGATCGGCGGCGACCTCAAGCAGATCATCAACCAGCTCCACTGGAAACTGCCGCACAGCCGGGGCGATTTCGCCTGGCACCAGGACTCGCGCTTCCGCCGCCCGGCCGAAGCGTACCGCAACCTCGGCGGTTCCTACGTCCAGACCGGGCTCGCGATCGATCCGCACAATCCGCACACCGGCGGGATGCGCTTCATTCCGGGCAGCCATACGCAAGGCCCGGTCGATCTCGACACCAGCACCGAAGTGCTGGGCCAGGCCCCGCAGGACGCCGCGCTGGAAGCCGCCGGGATCGACCCGGCGAGCCAGATCGACCTGGTGCTCGAACCGGGCGACGTCGCGCTGTGGAACCCGTATCTGGTTCATGCATCGGGGCTGAATTCGTCGGATCACCTGCGCCGGCTCTATATCAACGGCTATGTCCGCGCCGAGGATTGCGACCGCGGCGAATGGGCGTTCCGCGACGGCCAGCCGGTGCCGATCGCCGAGACGCCGTCGCTGGTCCATTACGAGCAGCTGTTCGAGCGGCCGGAGCCCCATTACGTCTGACGCACCGATAAGCCCCTCCCCTTCAGGGGAGGGGTTGGGGTGGGGGCTATCCACCAGCGACGGGCTTGGTGAAACGGCACTCCCCCACCCCCACCCCCTCCCCTGAAGGGGAGGGGCGAACCCGATCGATCGCGACCGCCTAACCCGCAGCCGCGATCACCGCGTCGCCGGTGGCGGGGCGCAGGCCGAAGATGCTCGCCGCCGCCGCGCTGTGCCGGGTCGGATGGACGCGGTTGGTGAGCAGGGTCCACGCCACGCCGCGCGCGAAATCGATCCACAGGCCGGTGCCGGTGAAACCGGTATGCCCGATCGTCGCGTCCGAACACGCGTCGCCACCTGGCCAGCCGGGATAGCGGCTGTCCCACCCGCAGGTGCGATGCTCGAACTGCGGCGTGCGGATCGCGTCCAGCATCGCCGGTGACGCGCCGCCGCCGTCGAGCAACCCTTGCGCAAAATCGAGCACCCCGGCGACCGTCCCGAACAGCCCGGCATGCCCCGCCGCACCGCCGAGCGCGCAGCAATTCTCGTCATGCACCACGCCTTTCAGGACGCGGCCCCGCCAATGGCAGAATTCGGTCGCGACCGCCGGGCCGGGCGGCGGGCCGTAGCCGAGCCCCGCGCCCAGCGGCCAGGCCGATAGCGGCTGTCCGGTGATCCGTTCGATCGCAATGCCGAGCAGGATGAAGTTGATGTCCGAATAGACCGGCGGGCCGTGGCGCCACGCGCGCTGGAGGACGAAAGCGCGCAGCCGGTTCGGATCGTCGCCATAGGTGTAGATCGGCTCGACCGCGGGCAGGAAGGTGCGGTGCGACAGGCAATCGCGAAACGTCAGCCGCCGCTCCGGTGCGTTCGCCACGTCATATTGGCGCAGGTCGGGGATGGCGGTGGCCAGCGGCGCGTCGAGATCGAGCCTGCCCTGGTCGGCCAGCGCCAGGATCATCGTCGTCGTCGCGACCACCTTCGACACCGAAGCAAGGTCGAACCAGTGATCAGCGGTCAACGCCTCACGCTCGGGCGTCAACGCGGCATGCCCGGCAAAGCGCACCGCGCGCTCCCCGCTCGCGGTGACAACCCCAAGCGTCGCGCCCGGAATCCGCCCGTCAGCGACATGAGCGGCGGCGGGCGCGAAGGCGGCGTCGATATCGATCATGCGTCGTCGGGCCGCGGCGTGGCGCGGACGATGAACGGCAGGAACACGATCGCCGCCATGCTCATCGCGCCTGCCATGATGAAGAAGCCGTCATAGCCGATCGCCTTCTGGAACACCCCCGACAGCCCGGCGAGCAGGCGCGGGATCAGGAAGGCGAGCCCCGACAGCAACGCATATTGCGCGCCGGGGAAGCGCGGGTTCACCAGCAGCGACAGATAGACGACGAACACCGCCCCTTCGAACCCGTGCCCGAACTGGTCGACCGCCATCGCCAGATACAGGTCGAAATCGCCCGCCGTCACCGCCATCGACCCGAGGTGGAACCAGACCGGCCCGCCCGGCGCCTGGTGCGCCAGCCAGGCGAAGATCCAGTTCGACAGCGCCGACATGACCGCGCCGACGACCAGCGCCCAGCCCATCGGCGCCTTGGCCGCGAGCCAGCCGCCGAGCGCCACGCCGAGCATGCTCGACACGAGCGCGACCGCGCCGTCGGAGAAGGCGATCGCTTCCAGGCTATAGCCCAGCGCGTTGAACAAGGGATGCGACAGCGTCAGCGCCATCACGTCACCCATGCGATAGACCGACACGAACAACAGGATCGGGATGATGACCAGCCCGAACCGCCACGCCACATTGATGTACGGCGCGAGAACCGACCTCGTGAGCAGGTGATGGTCGGACGGCAGCCGCTCGATCCACGGCACCGCCGCGCCCAGCGCGACGAAGGGGAGCAAGGCGACGGTGAACACCCAATATTTGACGACATCCGGATCATCGAGCCCTACCGACCCCAAGGCCCCGAGCAGCAGCCAGCCGACGATGGCGGTCGCCACGCCCGTCACCGCCAACACCGCCAGGCTCGCGATCGTCCCGGTCAGCAGCGCGACGCCGCGACCGCCGCCATGCCCGGCATCGGGCCGCGTCAAGGCGAGAATCGGAAACGGCAGGAACGACGCCGCCGCGATGACCAGATAGGCCGTCGTCCAGTCGCTGAGCGCGGCGATGTAGATCGCCCCGCTGCCCGCCGCGACCATCGCGCTGCGATAGCCCCACAGATTGGCCGCGACCATCGGCCCCTGCTGCTCGGCGGTGGGCGCGAGTTCGATCCGCCAGGCATCGGCGGCGACCTCCAGCGTCGTGGTCCAGAACGCCAGCAGCACCGCGAACAGCGCCGTCACCGCCAGGTTGGCGTCCGACGAAGTGAACGCCATCGCGACGGTCGACAGGAAGATGCCGAGCTGCGCCAGCATGATCCAGCCGCGCCTCTTGCCCCAGAACCGGCCGAATCCCGGCACGTCATATTTGTCGAGCAACGGCGCCCAGGCGAACTTGAAGGTCGGCAGCAGCGCCACCCAGGCGAAGAATCCGACCGTGACGATATCGACGCCATGCTTGGCGAGCCGCAACAGCAGCACCGCGTTGAACATGTAGAATGGCAGGCCGGCGGAAAAGCCCAGCAGCAGGTACAGCGCCAATCGCCGCCAGTCGCGCGGCACCGGCGCCGTGCCGGCATCGACGGCCGCTTCAGTCAAACGCCGCGTCCGGCGCGTCGGCGATCACGTGAAGACATCCTGCCCCTTCCAATTCGCCCTTACGCTCTCCCGACCGGGACGCCGCGTCAATGCCCGGTGTTGCCATGGGGCAACGTTTTCGCCTTTTTCGCCCGGCAAAATGGAAACGGTTCCCATGATGTGAAAAAGGGGGTGGCGCGATGTGACGATTTTGTTGCTTAATGCGCCGATCAAGCGCCGGAGGGAACGGCGTAACAGGGGGAGTATGCTATGACCGGTTCGACCTCGCTCCGTCTCGTGCTGGCGACGGGCACGGCTTTCGCGGCCTTGTGCGCGCTGCCGGGCGCCGCTTTCGCGCAGACCGCAGATAACGACCAGACCACCCAGCCCGCCGCGACGCCGACCGGCGTGGCGACACCGGTGTCCGACGACCAGGGCGACCGGAACGACGGCGGCAAGGACATCATCGTCACCGGCTCGCGCATCAAGCAGGATCCGAACAACTCCGCGCTGCCGCTGACGATCATCACCAACAAGGATCTGAGCCGCGAAGGCATCAGCAGCCCCGAACAGCTGATCTCGTTCCTCGCCAACAACGGCAACGGCGCGGACAACCTCGCGTCCAACTCCGACGTCGTTTCCGGCGCCGCGCGCGGCACCAACGGCCTGTCGGCGGCCAACCTGCGCGGCCAGGGCAGCGCATCGACCCTGGTCCTGCTGAACGGTCGCCGCGTCGCGGCGCACGGGCTGCAGGGCTCGGCGGTCGACGTCAACCAGATCCCGTTCGCCGCGATCGACCGCATCGAAATCCTCAAGGACGGCGCGTCGGCGATCTACGGCACAGATGCGATCGGCGGCGTCATCAACTTCATCACCAAGACCGACTTCACCGGCATCGATGTTTCCGGGTTCACCGACACGACCCAGGAAGGCGGCGCGAATATCTATCGCCTGTCGGGGACGATCGGCTACGGCAAGCTCGACGAACAGGGCTTCAACGTGATGGCCTCGGTCAGCAAGAGCTGGAACAAGGCCTTGTTCGGAAGCGATCGCGACTTCGTCAACGGCAACCAGCCCAATCGCGGCCTGTCGGTCGATACGCGCGGCACCCCGATCGCGACCGCCTTCCCGATCAACCCGACCGCGCCGGGGATCGGCATCACCCAGAACGGCACCTTGCTGGGCGGCACCACCGTCGGCGCGCTCACCGGTCCCGGCTTCTACATTCCCGGCACCACGACCCTGGCGACCGGCGGTGTCAACCCGTTGCGCCTGCCCGGCGGCGCCGGTTGCGATTCCGTCGACGGCGGGATGGATTATGATTCCGCCTTGTGGGCGACGCCGTCCGCCGCCTTGGCCTGTTCGTGGGACACGGGCCGGGCCGCGACCATCCAGCAACCGATCAACACGCTGACCTATTACGGCCGCGCCACGGCGCGGTTCGGGAAGAACGACATCTATCTCGAAGTGACGGGATCGGACGCGAAATCGAACAAGATCTTCTCGAACAATCAATACACGGCGAGCGCCACGGCGATGCCGATCGCCTATCCGCTCAACGCCTTGACGGCGGCGACCTATAACGCAGTTTACGACCAGATCGCGGCGGTGCTTCCCGCGGTCGGCGCGGTCGGGGATCGCACCGTCGATGCCGTCGGCAATTACGGCAAGCCGATCGCGTTCCGCTATCGCTGCGTCGATTGCGGCAACCGCGAATATACTACCGACACCAAGACGTTCCGCGCGGCGCTCGGGATCGAGGGGCCGCTGTTCGCGGGCTGGGACTATCGGGCCGGCGCGTCCTATGCACGCAGCGAGGCAAGCTCGGTGCTCGGCTCCGGCTACCATTATCGCGGCGTGTTCGCGTCCGACGCATTGGCGGTCGCCTCGGGCACGGGCGCGACCAAGGCCGGCCAGGCCGATCCGCGCGCGCCGACCGCGCCCGGCGCCAGCGCCCCCGGCATCGTCGGCCTGTTCAACAGCGGCATCCTCAATCCGTTCTCGCTGACCCAGACGCCGGAGGCGCTCGCCGCGCTCGACGCGGTGTCGGCGAAGGGCGTCAGACTCTACAGCGGCCGGTATGAAACCCGCCAGTTCGACGCGTCGGTCTCCGGCGAGCTGTTCAAGCTGCCCGGCGGCATGGTGCAGGTCGCGCTGGGCGTCGATTACCGGCGGGAAAGCTACGGCTTCAACGGATCGTCGGCCGCCGATGCCTCGTCGCCCGATATCTTCAACGTCGCCTTCGACAACGTCAACGCGCTGGCCAAGGTGCATCGCGACGTGAAAGCGGCGTACGGCGAAATCCTGTTCCCGATCATCAAGGGGCTCGACGTCACCGTCGCCGGCCGCGTCGACGATTATACGGGCTTCGGATCGACCTTTAATCCGAAGGTCTCGGTCAAGTTCAAGCCGGTCGAACAGATCCTGTTCCGCGGATCGTACAATACCGGATTCCGCGTGCCGTCGTTCAACCAGATCTTCAACGGTGTCACCATATCGCCCAACCCGGGCAACACACTGGTCGATCCGACCCTCTGCCCGCAGGGGAACACGACGGGACCGCAGCCGGCCTGCGCACCGATCACGCCCGATTCGTCGAGCGGCGGCAACCTCAACCTCGGGCCGGAAACGTCGAAGCAATATTCGTTCGGCGCCGTGTTCCAGCCGATCAGCCGGCTCAGCTTCTCGGCCGACTATTGGTACATCGCGGTCGACAATACGATCGGCACGATCACCATTCCGCAGTTGCTCGCCAATATCGCCGCATTCCCTGACCGCATCACGCGCACCAACGGCATCATCACGGCAGTCGACCTGCGCACCGGCAATTTCGGGTCGCGCCGGACGCGCGGCATCGATTTCACCGCACGCGGCAGCGTCGATGCGCTGGGCGGCGTGATTTCCGCCGGGTTCGACGGCACGCTGTTGCTGCAAAAGAAGGAAAAGCTGCTGCCGAACCTGCCCTATACCAACACCAAGGGCGTGTTCACCTTGTCGGGCGACCTCGGCCTCAAGTGGAAGCACAATGCGTACATCGCGTACACGACGACCGACGGCTTCGGGCTGACCTTCTCGCAAATCTATCGGTCGAGCTACAAGAACTTCGCGCTACCGGCGAGCGCGACGCGTCCCGACTATAACCCGATGGTGAAGCCGTACATCATCTACAACGCGTCGATCTCGCAGCGGGTCAACGACCACTTCACGCTCGCGATGGGCGTCAAGAACGTGTTCAACGCCGATCCGCCGTTCGCGATCACCTATGATTCGAACACCGGTTCGGGCAGTTCCTGGGAACCCCGCGTCGCCGATCCGCGCGGCCGGTCGTTCACGGTCAATGCCGAGGTGAAGTTCTAAGCCACGGCAGGCCCGCTATCGGAAAAAGGGCGTCCGTTCGCGGGCGCCCTTTTTTCATAGCCGGCTGGAACGGATCGACCTTCACCTTGATCCTTCCCCGCCAGGGCAGGGCAATCGCCTATGGAAACTCCGCCTGCCCTGAGCTTGTCGAAGCCTGTCCCGAGCGCCCGCCTTGCAGGCAGTCGAAGGGGCGGTTCTCCCCGGGCGATCGATCGCTTGTTGCGCGCCACCCCTCGACAAGCTCAGGGCGAACGGGTGGATAAATGATCCCGATCAGAACGGCACGTCGTCGTCGAGGTCGTCCGAATAGCCGCCGCCGAACCCGCCTTTGTTGCCGCCACCGCTCGACGCGCCGGCGAAGTCGTCGCGGCCGCCGCCCGACGAGGCGCCCCAATCGTCACGGCCGCTCGACATCGCGCCGCGATCACCGCCGCCCTGGCCCGGCGCGCCGTCGAGCATCGTCAGCACCGCGTTGAACCCCTGGAGCACGATCTCCGTCGAATAGCGGTCGTTGCCCTGCTGGTCCTGCCATTTGCGGGTCTGCAACGCGCCCTCGATATAGACCTTGCTGCCCTTGCGCAGATAGCGTTCGGCGACGTTGGCGAGCCCCTCGCTGAACACCTTCACGGTATGCCACTCGGTACGCTCCCGGCGCTCGCCGGTGTTGCGGTCCTTCCAGGTGTCGGACGTCGCGACGCGCAGCTCGACGACCTTGCCGCCGTTCTGGAACGACCGGCTTTCGGGGTCGCGCCCCAGATTGCCGACGAGAATGACCTTGTTGACGCTGCCCGCCATGTGTTCGCCTTTGCCTAGAGCCCGGCGAGGGTCGCCAGCCAGTATGTTATGCCGGCCATGATGTAGGCCAGCCCGAACAGGTAGCTAACCATGAAGGCGGGCCATTTCCACCCGTTTGTTTCCCGCCGGGTGACGGCGATGGTGGATATGCATTGCGGCGCGAACACGAACCACATCAGGAAGGCGAGCGCGGTCGCGAGGCTCCAGTTGGCGCGAAGCTTTTCCTTCATCGCGCGGTCGCCCGCATCCCCCTCCGGCGCATCGACGGCATAGGTCGTGGCGATCGCCGCGACCGCGACTTCGCGCGCGGCCATCGCCGGGATCAACGCGAGCACGATGTCGCGGTTGAAGCCGATCGGGCGGAACACCGGCTCCAGCCCGTTGGCGATACGGCCGGCGACCGAATAATTGACCTGGCTGACCGCGCTGTCCTTCGGCACCTGCGGAAAGGCGAGCAAGGCCCATAGCACCACCGTCGTCGTCGCGATGATCGTGCCGGCGCGCTTCAGGAAGATCTCGACGCGGGTCCACAGGCCGATCGCGATGTCGCGCCAATTGGGCATCTGGTATTTCGGCATCTCCATCATGAAGCCCGACGACGCGCCCCTGGTCACCGTGCGCCGCAGGACCAGCGCCGCGAAGAACGCGCCGACCACGCCCATCACGTACAGCCCGAACATGACCAGGCCCTGCAAGCCGAACAGGCCGCCGACGAGGCGGTTGGGGATCAGCGCGCCGATGATGAGGGTATAGACCGGCAGCCGCGCCGAACAGGTCATCAGCGGCGCGATCAGGATCGTGGTCAGCCGGTCCTTCTCGTCGTCGATCGTCCGCGTCGCCATGATGCCGGGGACGGCGCAGGCGAAGCTGGACAGGAGCGGGATGAACGCCCGCCCCGACAGCCCGACGCTCGCCATCACGCGGTCCATCAGGAACGCCGCGCGGACCATATAGCCCGACGCTTCGAGGATCAGGATGAAGAAGAACAGGATCAGGATCTGCGGCAGGAACACGATCACCGCGCCGACCCCGGCGATGACCCCGTCGGTGATCAGCGAGCGGAGGATGCCGTCGGGCATCGCCGCGGTGACTTGCGCCTCCAGCCAGGCGAACCCCGCGTCGATCGCGTCGGCGGGCGCGGCGCCGGCGAAGAACACCGCCTGGAACATCGCGAACAGGATGATGAGGAGCAGGCCGACGCCGAACACCGGGTGGAGCGCGATCGCGTCGAACGTGTGCGTCCAGCGCCGCGCCGGCGTTTCGGAAACGGTCGCCGCCACCGCGATCTGGCGCGCGCGGCGTTGCAGCGTGGCGATGTCGGCGTGGAGCGCCGGGTCGCTGCGGCGCAACGCGACCGCGCCGGGGCCGACCAGCGCGTCGAGCGCGTCCTTCAGCGCGTCGATCCCGCGCTTGCGCACCGCGACGGTCGGCACCACCGGCACGCCGAGTTCGCGGCTCAGCACGTCGGCGTCGAGCGTCAGCCCGTCGCGCTCCGCCATGTCGATCATGTTGAGCGCGACCACCACCGGCAGGCCGAGCGCGATCAGCTGGAGCGTGAAGCGCAGGTGATTGTCGAGGTTCGACGCATCGACCACGACGATGATCGCATCGGGCAACCGCTCGCCCGCCTGCGCGCCGGTGACGACGTCGCGCGTCACGCGCTCGTCGGGGCTGGAGGGGTCGAGGCTGTAGGTGCCGGGCAAATCGAGCAATTCGACCGGACGCCCGTCGTTGAGCGTCATCCGCCCGGCGTGGCGCTCGACCGTGACGCCGGGATAATTGCCGACCTTCTGCCGCGCGCCGGTCAGCGCGTTGAACAGCGCGCTCTTGCCGGCATTGGGGTTGCCGACCAGCGCAACCAATGGCGCGGCGTGCATCCTATTCGGCGGGCTGCGCGATGGACACGTGGACCGCGCCGGCGACGCGACGCCTGAGCGCGACGGTCATCCGCCCGATCCGGCACGCGATCGGCCCGCCGCCGATTCGCGCGCGGTGCAGCACCTCGACCCCCACGCCCTCGTCGAAGCCGAATTCGCGCAAGCGGCGCGCTTCGGGCGCGGCGAGCTGGTCCCACGCAATGCCGGCGACGGTCGCATGCGTGCGTTGCGGCAGATGTTCGAGGCTGAGCGGAGTCGCCATGCCCTCCCAGCTAAAGCAACTGCGATTGATTATCAATAACGGAGTTTGCCCGGCACTGGCGATCATTTGTTCGCGCAAAGGCGCAAAGCCGCGAAGACCCGACGAGGCCGTGTGAGGCGTCGCCATCGCCTGATCTCCGCGGCAGCTTTTCGAAAGCCGCTGGCGCGGCGGCCCTTGCCGAATATCCGTCTTTGCGCGAGATCAAACCGCCGGATAGCGCAACCGTCCGATGAAGCGCGACAGGCTCGGGCGGCGGCTGGTGCGGGCGATGAACTGCCCCTTGGCCTTCTCGAACGCCATGATCCCCCCGATCCGGCGGCCGAGGAACGCGCGGGTATCGGCCTGGCCCGCGCTCTCGTCGTCGAGGAAGACGGTGACGGTCGAGCCGTACACCGCGCCGAGCATCGCGCGCTTGGTGTAATGGTTATAGTCGGTCGCGGTGTCGCCCGCCGCACGCCACATCGCATCGGCCGCGCGCCAGCCGAGCCGGGCGCCGTGCGCGAAATTCTGCGGCATGGCGAGGATTGCGAGCGCGCGGCGCAACGTCTCGCGGTGCGGGGCGAGCAGGTCGAGCCGGGCTTCGACCAGGGCCGTAATCTTCTCGCGCACCTTCATCGGGCTGAGCTTTTCGGGCGGGAGCATGGCCGCCATCTCGCGGTCGATATGCGCGAACCAGGCGTCGATCATCGCCACCGTGTCGGGCAAAGCGAGCAAGGCGATGTCGCGATCGACCCCCAGCGTGTCCGCCGCCCTGTCGCGCGCCGCCGCCTTCCACCCGTCGAACGCGGCATTGTCGGCGACCAGCGGCGCAAGCGCGGCGCGGAGTTCCGGAATCGTCGGGTCGGCGGGGAGCGTCATCGGCTCTCTATGCCTCCGCCACGCCCTCGGGAGCAAGCGGCGCGGTGTCCTTGCGCTCGCGCCGCACCAGCACCAACGCGACCGCCACCGCGACGGCGCCCAGCAAATCCCAGCCGTCGAGCCGCTCATCGTACCAGATCCAGCCGATCGTCGCGGCGATCACCGGCTGCGTCAGCAGGCCGATCCCGATCACCATCGGCGAGAGCTGGCCGAGCGCGAAGGTCATCAGCCCCTGCCCCAGCACCTGGCTGGCCAGCGTGAGCCCGATCAGCGGCCACCAGTCGGTCGGCATGATCTTCTCCCCCAGCGCCATCGCGAAGATCAGCAGCGGCAACAGGCTCGCCAGCGTCGACATGGCGAGCGCGGGCACCGGCGCCATCGTGTCGCGCGCCCGGGCCATCGCCGCGAAATAGACCGTGTAGAAGATGCCCGCCGCCAGGCAGAGCAGGTCGCCATAGAATTGGTCGGCGCGCACCTGCAGCGACCGGCCCATCAGCATCCCGGCGCCGACCAGCGCCAGCAGCAGCGCGAACCCCTGCGTCCGCGACGGCCATGCACGGGCGATCAGGAAGCCGTAGACCGGGAAGAACAAGGTCGCCGAATTGCCGAACAGGGTGGCGTTGGCCAACTGGGTCTTCTTGATGCCGAGGTGCCAGGTCGCGAGATCGAGCGCGAAGCACAGGCCGCCGACCGCGAGCGCGATCCACACCCCGCGGCCCAGCCCCCTCGGCCGCCAGCCGCTGCCCAGCGCCGCCGCCAGCAGGATCGGCGCGGCCAGCGCGATCCGCCAGAAACCGGCGGCGACCGGCCCGACATCGCTCATCCGCACGAATACCGGCCCGAACGCCAGCAGCAAATTGGCCGCCACCATGGCGAGGAACGCCAGCGGATGCGCGGCGATGCTTTCGTCGCTGGAAGCTTTTCTTGCGGGTCCGTCCTGGTGCATGCCGCCCCATAACACCTATCTCGCCCGCGTCATTTACAAAGGGAGGCCCGCTTGCCCACGCTGTTCGATCCCATCCAGCTCGGCGATATCGCCGCGAAGAACCGCATCCTGATGGCGCCGCTGACGCGCGGCCGCTCGACCGACGCGCACGTGCCGACCGACATCATGATCGATTACTACACCCAGCGCGCCGGGGCGGGGGTCATCATCACCGAAGGCACCGGGGTCAGCCGGCTGGGAATGGGCTGGCCGAACGCGCCGGGGCTGTGGACCCCGGATCAGGTCGAGGCGTGGAAGCCGGTGACCGAATCGGTGCACCAGGCGGGCGGCCGGATCGTCGCGCAGATCTGGCACATGGGGCGGCTCGCGCGGCCCGACGTCACCGGGCTGACTCCTTTATCGTCGTCGGTGACGCGGGCGCCGTATCACAAGCCCGAAAACCCCTATGCCGAAGCGCGCGCCGCGACGCTCGACGACATCAAGCAGGCGCAGGAGGATTACGCCGCCGCCGCGCGGGCCGCGATCACGGCCGGGTTCGACGGGGTGCAGCTGCACGGCGCGAACGGCTATCTGATCGACCAGTTCCTGCGCGACGGCACCAACCTGCGCGACGACGATTATGGCGGCAGCCCGGAAAACCGCATCCGTTTTATGAAGGAAGCGGTGAGCGCCGTGATCGCCGAGGTCGGCGCGGGCCGCACCGCGATCCGCCTGTCGCCCAATGGCGAGACGCAGGGCGTGAACGACAGCAATCCGGAAGCGGTGTTCGTGCCGGCGGCCCGGGCGCTCGACGCGCTCGGCATCGCCTTCCTCGAATTGCGCGAGCTGTCGCCCGCCAGCACGTTCGGCGCGTCCGACGTGCCCAAGCTCAGCCCGAAGATCCGCGAGGTGTTCACCGGCCCGCTGATCCTCAACCAGGACTATACGCTGGCGGCGGCCGAGGCCGACGTCGCGAGCGGGCTGGCCGACGGCATCTCGTTCGGCCGCAAGTTCATCGCCAACCCCGACCTGGTCGACCGCTTCCGCGCCGGCGCCGACCTCGCGCCGGACAATTTCAAGACCTGGTACACGCCGGGGCCGGAGGGATATATCGATTACCCCGCGCTCCAGCCCGCCGAGTGACGCGGGTCGTTCAGGGCTGAACGCCAGCCGATCCTGGCGTTGGACCAGGGTCGGCTTCGGCATCGGGCGGGCGAGTGAAACTCGAAACCATCCGTGCTCCTGCGCAAGCAGGAGCCCAGAGCCACGGGTGGCACGGCTTGAGACCCTGGGCTCCTGCTTGCGCAGGAGCACGGTGGCTGGAGCGTCGATTCATGTTCCAATTGAGTTCACACCCCAGCCTGATACGATGGGCGGCATGGACGCTGTGGGCATTATCGGGTTGGCGGCGAGCATCAGCCTGTTGGCGGGCTGGCGGCTGTACCTGTGCATCTTCGCGGTCGGGCTGGGCATGCATTTCGGCTGGGTGCCGCTCCCGGCGCAGCTCCACAGCCTCGACGTGCTCGCCAATCCGTGGGTGATCGGGGTGGCGGGGGTCGGCGCGGCCGCCGAATTCATGGCCGACAAGGTGATGTGGATCGACAGCATCTGGGACACCATCCACACCCTGATCCGGCCGGTCGGCGGGGCGTTGCTGGCGCTCGCCATCGTCGATCCCCGGGACGGGGCCTGGCAAGTCGCCGCGTTGCTGCTGGGCGGCGGGGCGGCCTTGCTCACGCACGGCGCGAAGGCGGGGGCGCGGGCGGCGGTCAATGTCAGCCCGGAGCCGTTCAGCAACGTCGCGGTGTCGAGCGGCGAGGACGTCGTCACGACGGGCCTATTGGTGCTGGTGCTCGCCCATCCGGCGATCGCCGGGGCGGTCGCGCTGGTGCTGGCGGCGCTCGCGGTCTGGCTGATCCTGACGCTGCGCAAGCTGGTCGGACGGCTCAGGTCCGCCGGCAAGAACGTCAGCGCAAGCTGACGTCAAGCTTGAGGCGGACCCGGCCGGCGGCGCTCAAGCGCCGACCGACGGCGCGGGATTTACTCCCGCGCCGCGACCGTCACCGGCACCTGACATTGTCCTTGTCGACCGAATTCCCGACCGCCGCGCCCGCCGCCGCGCCGAGCAGGATGCCCAGCGGCTCCGACTTGCCCGAGGTCAGCGCCGCGCCCAGCGCGCCGCCGGCGATGCCGCCGACGATCAGGCCGGTCGTGCCGTCCGAGCGGCGGCAGTAATAGCGCCCGTCGCGGCCCGCATAGACGCGGTCGTTGCGGGTCAGCCGGCGCTCGCGATAGCGGGCGTTGTCGACATAATATTGGTCGGCATAATAACCCTGATAGCGCGGGTCGGGCCGGTTATAGTCGTAATTGCGGTAGCTGCGATAATCGCTGGCATAGCCGGGCCGGCCGCCGTCTTCGGCACAGGCCGTCAGCCCGGTCATCGCGGTCGCGGCCGCCAGCAGTCCCATCGTCACGGTGCGCATATCGGTCTCTCCTGTTGAACCACCGTCGGTAAATGCGCGAGCGGGCAAATAGTTGCGCGGGCGTATCGATTATTCGGCGGGCAGGAACGCTTCCTGCCGCCGATCCTCGCTGATGCCGGCGGGTTCCGTGTCCAACGCGAGGTCCGGCGCGTCATGCCCGTCCGTCGCCGGGAAGAAGCGGTCGAGCAGCCCGGCCCTGAGCGCCCCGACCACGGCGGCGGCGCCGACCCCGACGACGGTCGCGGCGCCGATCGCCAGGTTGCGGGTGCGATGGTCGGTCCTGAAGCGGCCGTGGCTGTCGCGGCGCTGGTTGGGGTTGGGCATGATGCGTCTCCTGCCAGGGAATGCGGTGCGGGTTCAACGGCCGTGGCGGGGCGGCGTTCCGTCCGATCCGACCGATCGCCCTTTCGGAAAGCCGGGCGACGGCCCGGCCGGGACGGACCGCGCCCGTTGCCGCTATGGCATCGCGATCTTAAAGGACCACGATGACCGTCACGCGTTTCGCCCCCAGCCCGACCGGCAACCTCCATGTCGGCAATATCCGCACCGCGATCCTGAGCTGGCTGTGCGCGCGACACGCGGGCGGGCGGTTCGTGCTCCGGGTCGACGACACCGACCGCGAGCGGAGCGAGGAGCGGTTCGTCGACTCGATCCGCGCCGATCTCGACTGGCTGGGGCTGACCCCGGATGCGGCGGTGCGGCAGTCGGAGCGGGCCGGCCTGTACGAGCGCCGCTTCGAGGAATTGCGCGCGGCGGGCCGCGTCTATCCGGCGTACGAGAGCGCGCAGGAACTCGACCTCAAGCGCAAGGTGCAATTGGGGCGCGGCCTGCCGCCGATCTATGACCGCGCCGCGCTCCGGCTGACCGATGCGGAACGCGCCGGACTGGAGGCGGACGGCGTCCGGCCGCACTGGCGCTTCAAGCTCGATCCGGGCGCGATCGCCTGGGACGACCTGATCCGCGGCCACCAGCATTTCGACGCCGCGACGATGAGCGATCCCGTGATCCGCCGCGCCGACGGGTCGTGGCTCTACATGCTGCCCTCGGTGATCGACGATATCGACCTCGCCATCACCCATGTCGTGCGCGGCGAGGACCATGTCTCCAACACCGCGCTGCAGATCCAGATGTTCGACGCGCTCGGCGCGCCCGTCCCGGCCTTCGCGCACGCCGCGCTGCTGACCGGGACGGAGGGCAAATTGTCGAAGCGGCTCGGCTCGCTCGGCGCCGAGCATTTCCGCGCGGAGGGCATCGAGCCGCAGGCGATCGTCTCCCTGCTCGCGCGGATCGGCACGAGCGACCCCGTCGAGCCGTTCGCCGACCCCGCCCCGCTGGTCGCCACCTTCGACTTCGCGCGGTTCGGCCGCGCGCCGGCGCGGTTCGACGAGGGCGAACTGGCGCAGCTCAACGCGCGGATCGTGCACCAGCTCGATTACCACGCGGTCGCGGATCGCCTGCCCGCCGGGATCGACCGCGCCGGGTGGGAAGCGATCCAGCCGAACCTGACCAGGATCGCCGATGCCGCCGACTGGTGGCACGTCGTCGAGGGGCCGGTCGACGCGACGATCGATGACGAGGACCGCGACTTCCTCGCCACCGCGCATCGCATCGCGGGCGAGATCGCGTGGGATGCCGACCCGTGGCACACCCTCACCGCCGCCCTGAAGGAAGCGACCGGGCGCAAGGGCAAGTCCCTGTTCCTGCCGCTCCGCCGCGCGCTGACGGGACGCGACCACGGCCCCGACATGGCCGCCCTGCTCCCGCTGATCGGCCGCGAACGCGCGCTGGAGCGGTTGGCCGCCGTCGATTAGCGCGAAGAAGAAGAAGTTATTTTCACGCGAAGGCGCGAAGGCGCGGAGGTTTTGGGAGTTCGACCAGCTGAGCCGCGTTAGCGGCTCCTTCATCCTGCTTTGCCAGCAACGATGAGGGTCTCGCTGGCGCGAGACGGGTGGCACTGGGCGCACTCTTCGCGCCTTCGCGTGAACTCATCACACATTCTTGCATACTGATATGTAACGTTGTATCATTACAAGACCCGGCGACCAACGTCGGGACGACAAGAGAGGATACGGTGTATGTATGCGAACCAATTCGCTGCCGACCGTGGGGTCAAACCCGGCAGCATGACGCTGGCGCTGGCGATGACCGCGCTGCCCATCGTCGGACTGATCGTGACCACCCAGGCGGACAAGCTCAAACTGATCATGGCGCCGCCCATCACGATCGTCGACATCACACCGCCCAAGGATCCGCCGCCCGATCCAAAGCCGCAGCCGAAAACCGCCGATCCGATCGACCAGAAGGTCTATACCCCGCCGATCGAGACGCCGGCGAACACCGACAACAAGGTCATCACCACCCCGACCATCCCCGACACGCCGCCGCCGCCGATCCCGTCGGGGACCGGCACCGAAATCCTGAAGCCGCCGCTCGCGCCGCCCAAACCCGTCATCGTCGGCGCAAGCTACGATCCGCGCTACGCCAACGCGCTCCAGCCGCCTTACCCGGCGGCGGAAGTCCGTGCCGGCAATACCGGCCGCGTGGTGCTGCGCGTGCTGATCGGCACCGACGGCCGCGTGAAGCAGGTCGAACGCGTATCCGCCGCGAGCGACGCCTTCTTCGCCGCCGCCGAGCGCCAGGCGCTGACCAAGTGGCGCTTCAAGCCCGCGACCAGCGACGGCGTCGCCATCGAGCAATGGAAGACGATGAGCCTGCGCTTCGAGTTGCAGGATCAGTGACGCCTTGTGTTCCTGCGAAAGCAGGAACCCAGGGTCAAACAACCGAGCGCTCGCAATATCGCCCTGGGCTCCTGCTTCCGCAGGAGCACGGGACAAGCGGGGCTGGTCTAGCACCCACCCCGCGCCTATCTTGCCCCGCGTGAACACGCTCGCCCGCTTCAACCCCCTTCGCGCGTTCGGCGATCTGCGCCGCTTCCTGGCGTCGCGCGGCAGGCACGAGATCATCTTCCTGTTCGCCGCCTTCTTCATCTGCGGGCTGATCGTCGCCGGGTTCGCCGTCGCGTCGAACGTCGAGAAACCCTACGTCCCGCCGACGATCATCTACGTCCAGTCGTGGCGCGCCGACCGCACCGATGCGGAGATCATCGCGCAGCAGAAGATCGACATGGCAAAGAAGAAGATCGAGGACGCCAAGGAGGCCGAGTTCGAGGCCAGGAAACGCGCCGAGTTCAAGCGCGCCAGCGACGCCCTGCGCAAGTGGGGCATCTGACCGCCGACCCGCGATGGATGCAGGCCGCGCTGGCGCTCGCCGAGCGCGGGCGGGGCCGCACCGCGCCCAATCCCGCTGTCGGCTGCGTGATCGTCAGGGACGGCAAGGTCGTCGGGCGCGGCTGGACCCAGCCGGGCGGGCGGCCGCATGCCGAGGCGATGGCGCTGGCCGAGGCGGGGGAGGCGGCAAAGGGCGCGATGGTCTACACCACGCTGGAGCCGTGCGCGCACCCATCGCCACGCGGGCCGGCGTGCAGCGACCTGCTGGTCGCGGCCGGCGTGGCGCGAGTCGTCGCGGCGATCGGCGATCCCGATCCGCGCACCGACGGGCGTGGGCATGACCGGCTGCGCGCCGCCGGGATCATGGTCGAAACCGGCCTGCGCGCCGACGACGCTCGGCGGTCGATGGCGGGGTTCCTGACCCGACAGGCGCTCGGCCGCCCGCACGTCACGCTCAAGCTCGCCACCTCGCTCGACGGCTGCATCGCGCTGGCGAGCGGGGAGAGCAAATGGATCACCGGCGCCCCGGCCCGCGCCCATGCGCATGTCGAGCGGGCGCGGCACGAGGCGATTCTGGTGGGGCGCGGGACGTATGAGGCGGACGCCCCGGCGCTCGATGTGCGGCTGGACGGGCTGGAAGATCGCAGCCCGCGCCGCCTTCTGCTTTCTTCTCGTCATCCCCGCTTTCGCGGGGACGACGGTTGGGAGGTGATGAGCGCACCCCAGGCCATCGCCGACCTCCAGAACGTCGACCACCTCCTCGTCGAAGGCGGTGCGCAGACCGCATCCGCGTTCCTCGCCGCCGACCTGGTCGACCGCCTCCTGCTCTACCGCGCGCCGATCCTGATCGGCGGCGGCAAGCCCGCGATCGGCGATATCGGCCTGACCGGCCTCACCGACGCGCATGGTCGCTGGCGGTTGCGCGACCGGCGGATGTTGGGCATCGACGTGTTCGAGGAATACGAGCGCGTCCGGCCAGGAAAAGCGGGAACCGGTTTTCCGCCCGGGCCGGACGCCAACAAGGACGCCCGCTAAAAATGTTCACCGGCATCATCACCGACATCGGCACGATCGAGCGCGTCGAGCAGCGCGGCGACCTGCGCGTGGCGGTGGCGACCGCGTACGACACCGCGACCGTCGACCTCGGCGCCTCGATCGCCTGCTCGGGCGTGTGCCTGACCGTGATCGACAAGGGACCGAACTGGTTCACCGTCGACGTGTCGGGCGAAACCGTCTCGCGCAGCGCGCAAGGGCAGTGGAGCGAGGGCCGCAGGCTCAACCTCGAACGCGCGATGAAACTGGGCGACGAACTCGGCGGCCACATCGTCACCGGCCATGTCGACGGCGTCGCCGAAGTCGCCAGCGTCACGCCCGCGGGCGACTCGCGCGTGATCGCCTTCCGCCTTCCCCGCGACCTCGCCCCGTTCGTCGCGGCCAAGGGATCGGTGACGGTCGACGGCGTGTCGCTGACGGTCAACACGGTGGCCGACAGCACGGACGGCACGACCTTTGCGGTCAACATCATCCCGCACACGCAAGCGGTGACGACGCTCGGCGCGCTGGAGGCGGGCCAGGCGGTCAATATCGAGATCGACGTCCTCGCGCGCTATCTCCAGCGGATGCAGAGTTTGCAGGCCAAATAATCCTCCCCCGCCAGGGGGAGGTGTCAGCGTAGCTGACGGAGGGGGAGGACGGCTTCCAACTCTCCGCCGTCGTGCTTCCGCCCCCTCCGGCGCTCCGCGCCACCTCCCCCTGGCGGGGGAGGATAGAAAGAGCGGCGGATAAACTCTGTTACAATTCGTGCCCTTGAAGCATGGTGTGTAAGCGCCATAGGACATCGTCACACCGACCGAAACAAGGGGCCTCTTTCATGATCCGTCGCGCCGCGCTCACCCTGCTTCTCGCCGCCACCGCCACTGTCGCCTATGGCCAATCTTCACTAACACCGCCCAACAATTCGAAGCCGCAGCCGGTGCCGGTGGTCGACACCATCCCGCCCGCGGTCGACAAGCCCTATCCCGGCACGCTGACGATCGACGTCGACGCGACCGACATCGCGCGCGGCATCTACACCGTCAAGGAGACCATCCCCGTCGCCGCCGGCGGCGACATGGTGCTGCTCTATCCCAAATGGATTCCGGGCGGACATTCGCCGCGCAACGAACTCGACAAGGTGGTCGGCCTGCACGTCTCCGCCGCCGGCAAGGCGATTCCATGGACCCGCGACACGGTCGACGTCTACGCGTTCCACATCAACGTGCCGCAGGGCGCCAAGTCGATCCAGGTCGACTTCCAGTTCGCCACCTCGACCAGCGGCAACCAGGGCCGCATCATGGTGACCCGCAACCTGCTGAGCCTGGAGCCGATCACGACCAGCTTCTACCCGGCGGGCTATTTCGTGCGGCAGATTCCGGTCCGGTTCACGGTGAAATATCCCGACGGCTGGGCCGCCGCGTCGGCGCTCAACGCCACGGTGACGGGGTCGACCTACGCCTATGAGCCGACCAATTACGAGATCCTGCTCGATTCGCCGATGCTGGCCGGGCGCTATTACAAGAAGTGGGCGCTGAGCGATCGCGTCAACCTCAACGTCTTCGCCGACAACCAGAAGGAACTCGACGCCGCGACGCCGGCGATGATCGACGCCCACAAACGGCTGGTCGACCAGGCGGTCAAGACGTTCGGCGCGCAGCATTACGACCATTACGAATTCCTGCTGTCGATTTCGAGCGAACTGGGCGGGATCGGGCTCGAACATCATCGCAGCTCGGAGGACGGCACGCGGCTCGGCTATTTCGCCGAATGGGCGAACAATGCCGCCGCGCGCAACCTGCTGCCGCACGAATACACCCATAGCTGGGACGGCAAGTTCCGCCGCGGCGCCGATCTGTGGACGCCCGATTACCGCTATCCGATGCGCGACAGCCTGTTGTGGGTCTATGAGGGCCAGACGCAGTTCTGGGGCTATGTGCTCCAGGCGCGGGCCGGCCTGGTGTCGAAGGAGGATACGCTCGACGCCTATGCGCTGATCGCCGCGAACCTCGACAACACGCCGGGCCGCAACTGGCGGCCGCTGGTCGACACCACCAACGACCCGATCATCTCCAACCGCCGGCCCAAGGGCTGGACCAGCGTCCAGCGGTCGGAGGATTATTACAACGAGGGCCTGCTGGTCTGGATGGAGGTCGATTCGATCCTGCGCGAACAGTCGAAGGGCGCCAAGTCGATCGACGATTTCGCGAAGGCCTTCTTCGGGATCAACGACGGCGACTGGGGCGAGGTGACCTACACGTTCGACGACGTCGTCGCGACGCTCGACAAGATCCAGCCCTATGACTGGCGCGGCTTCCTGACCAAGCGCCTGACCGAGGTCGGCCAGCCCGCCCCGATCGGCGGGTTCGAACGCAACGGCTACAAGCTGGTCTATACCGATGTGCAGTCGGGCATGAGCAAGCAGGCCGAGCGCGCGCGCAAGCAGGCCGATTTCGCCTACTCGCTGGGCGTCACGATCGGCCCCGACGGCGGCCTGTCGTCGGTGCGGTGGGACAGCCCGGCTTTCGGTTCGGGACTCAAGGTCGGCGACACCGTCGTCGCGGTGGACGGCCTGACCTACAATGACGACCGGATGAAGACCGCGGTGATCAACGCCAAGGGATCGAACAGCCCGATCGTGCTGACGATCAAGGCCGGCGAGCAAGTGAAGACGGTCAGCATCGACTATCACGGGGGCTTGCGCTATCCGCACCTCGTAAAGGTCGGGACCGGGGAAACCGGGCTGGATCGGCTGCTGACCCCGCGCTGACGGGGCGGCGGGCGGGAGGGGATGTCACCACATCCTTGAAGGAATGACATGAACATCGACCTGATCCCCGTTGGGGACAACCCGCCCGAAAGCCTGAACGTCGTCATCGAAGTGCCGGTCGGCGGCGAACCCGTGAAGTATGAGTTCGACAAGAAATCGGGCGCCTTGTTCGTCGACCGCATCCTGCACACGCCGATGCGCTATCCGGCCAATTACGGCTTCGTGCCGCACACGCTGAGCCCTGATGGCGACCCGCTCGACGCGCTGGTCGTCGCGCGCAGCCCGTTCGTGCCCGGCTGCGTGGTCCGCGCGCGGCCGATCGGCGTGCTCAACCTGGAGGACGAGCATGGCGGCGACGAAAAGCTGATCTGCGTGCCGGTCGACACCACCTTCCCTTATTATTCGGACGTCGGCGAGCGGCAGGACCTGCCCTCGATCGTGCTTCAGCAGATCGAGCATTTCTTCAAGCATTACAAAGACCTGGAATCCGAAAAATGGGTCAGGGTCGGCAAATGGGGCGACGCCGCCGAAGCACGGCAGATCGTGCTGGAAGCGATCGAGCGGGCAAAGGCCGCCAAGGCCGCGTGACTCCTACCCCGCGACGGCGCGACGCCATGCTTGCAATGTAGGATTATGCCTGACAGCATCGTGGTGCTCTTTGACATCGCGGCCACCATCCAGTGGCGCTCCTGCGAAAGCAGGAGCCCAGGATGTTGTCGCGAACGATATCGTCCTTGGCCCTGGGTTCCTGCTTTCGCAGGAACACGGGGTCCGCGACATCCCCGCTAGTGTGACCCTGGTGTGACCTTTGGCCGCGATCAGCGTCGGGATTTCGGCCTCTTCGCCGGCGCGCGCCGTCCCGTTTCCAGCCCGAGCAGCCCCCAGCGGCGCAGTTCGTCGGGGTCGTCATACACATCGTCGGGCGCGCGGCGATAGTTCATGCTGCCGGTCTTGCCGCCCATGTCATAGGTGAAACGCCCGCAGCCCGCTTCGTCCCACACCGCATCGCTCTCCGCGTCGGCCTTGAACCACAAGACATCGTCATGGCTGACGATCGCGAAGATCGTGCCGTCGCAATAGAGTGTCGCCCCGCCCATCATCGCGCGCCTGGTGACGGCGCCGACCGGCTCCATCGCCTCGGCGACCCAGTCGATCAGGCCCTGATCCGCCGCCATCAGCCGCGTCCCGCCAGCGTGACCAGCGCAGCGCCCGTCACCCGCCGCACGGTCCATTCGTCCATGCTGTCGGCGCCCATCGCGGTGTAGAAATCGACGGCCGGCCTGTTCCAGTCGAGCACCGCCCATTCGAACCGCGCGCAGTCGCGGTCGAGCGCGATCCCGGCGAGATGCCGGAGCAGCGCGGTGCCGACCCCCGACCCGCGCGCTTCGGGCGTCACGTAGAGGTCTTCCAGATAGAGCCCCTTGCGCCCGGCCCAGGTCGAGAAATTGTGGAAGAACAAGGCGAACCCGACCGGCGCTCCGCCTTGCTCGGCGATCACCGCCTCGGCCGACCGCTCCTCGAACAGGGCATGAGCCAGCCCCTTTTCGGTCGCGACCACGGCGTCGGGCTCGCGCTCGAACGCGGCCAGTTCCCTGACGAAGCGCAGGATCAGCGCGGCGTCGGCACGCGCGGCGGGACGGATCGTCAGCGTCAAAACGCGGCCTCCACATTCTCGATACCAGTCATTTTTTCCGGGCGCTTGCGCGCCGCGACCAGGCAACCGGCGATGATCATCGCCGCCCCCGCCAGCGTATAGGGCGCGACGGTCTCGTGGAACACCACCCAGCCCCATAACGACGCCCAGATGAACCCGGTATATTCGGTCGGCGCCAGATAGTTCGCCTCGCCCCGCGCATAGGCCCAGGCGAGGATCAGCAGCGACACCGTCGCCAGCGCGGCGGCCAGCACGATCGCGGGCGCGTGGCGGAGGTCGGGCATGTCGGCCAGGAACGGCGCGAAGCAGGCGAAGATCACCCCGACGATCACGCTCTGGAAGAAGGCGACCTCGCTCGGCCCGGCGACCAGCGCCTGCTGGCGCATCAGCACGATATTGTAGGCGTAGCAGACCGCGGAGACCAGCACCGCGACGGTGCCGGCGAAGCGCTCATGGTCGGGTGCGGCGCTCGCCTGGCCGAGCATGATCACCCCGACTCCCCCGAACGCGATCAGCGACGCGATGACGGCGCGCGGCGGGATGCGCTCCTTGAGGACGAACGCCGCCCCGAACAAGGCGAGCAGCGGCGCGATGAAGGCAAGCGCGATCGCCTGCGCCATCGGAATCCTGGCCAGGCCCCAGAAGAACGTCACCGACATCACCGCCGACACCGCGCCCCGGATCAGATGGACGCGCATGACCGCGCGCGACGGCCAGCCCCTGCGCCTGGGCAAATAGAGCAAGCCGGTAAACACGACCCCGGCGAGCGTTCGCCAGAACAGGGTGGTGAACGCGCCGATCTGGAGCGTCAGCCCCTTCATCACCGCGTCCATCGACGAGAAGATCGCGATGCCGGCGACCGCTACCGCGAAGACCAATGCTTGGGATGGCGCGCGACGGGTCATGCGGGCGCGATAGCGGGGCCTACCAGCTTCGTCACCCCAGCGAAAGCTGGGGTCTCGCGAAAGGAAATACTGCCCGAGACCCCAGCTTTCGCTGGGGTGACGAGCTATTTCAGGATCATCTTGTCGCCGTTGATCGACACGCTGTCGAGGTGACGGAGATAGTTCTGGCCGAGCAGCGAGACGCCGAGCCCGTCGAGCACCAGCGCGTGGATGCCGCTGACCCGCTTGCCGTCGAGCACCACGTCGTCGAGCAGCACTTCCTGCCCGCGCACCGCCCCCGACGCGCCGCTGCCGACGACCTGGAACTGGCCGGGATCGAACTGGACGCCCGCGCGGCGCGCATCGTCCAGGGTCAGGGCGACGGTGGTGGCGCCGGTATCGACGACGAACTTGATCGGCTCGCCATTGACGTCGGCGACGGTGAAGAAGTGGCCGTTATCCTCGCGCTCCAGCACCGTCTCGCGCGGCTGGTCGGCGGTCGCGGCGGCGGCGGCAGGCGCGGCCTTGGGCCTCGCGCCCGGTAGCAGCAGGCCGAGGGCGATGCCGATCATGGTCACGGCGAGGAAAGCGAATTTCATAGCGCCCCTTTGGCGGCGCAGCGCTTGAGACCCGCTTTATCGGGATGCTTAACGCCGCGCTAACCGTGTCACGCCGCCTGCGCCGGCGCGCCCGCCTCGATCTCCGCCGCCTTGGCCTCGACCAGCCTGACGATATGCTCGATCATGTCGGCGTCCTGGACATGGTGGTCGGTGACGCCCGACAGATAGACCATGTGCTTGCCGTTGCCGCCGCCGGTGATGCCGATATCGGTCTCGCGCGCCTCACCGGGACCGTTGACGACGCAGCCGAGCACCGAGAGGCTCATCGGCGTGCGGATATGCTGGAGCCGTTCCTCCAGCGCCTGGACGGTGCGGATCACGTCGAACCCCTGCCGCGCGCAGCTCGGGCACGACACGACGCGCACGCCCCTGTTGCGGATACCGAGGCTCTTGAGGATCTCGAACCCGACCCGCACCTCGTCCTCCGGCTCGGCCGACAGCGAAACGCGGATCGTGTCGCCGATGCCGTACCACAGCAGCGAGCCGATCCCGATCGACGACTTGACCGTCCCGCCGACGAACCCACCCGCCTCGGTGATGCCGAGGTGCAAGGGACAATCGACGACCTCGGCGAGTTGCTGATAGGCCGCGACCGCGAGGAACAAATCGGAGGCTTTCACCGCGACCTTGAACGCGTGGAAATCGCGGTCCTGGAGCAATTTGATATGGTCGAGCGCGCTTTCGACCAGAGCCTCCGGGCAAGGCTCCCCGTACTTTTCGAGCAAGTCCTTTTCGAGGCTCCCGGCATTGACGCCGATGCGGATCGCGCAGCCATTGGCCTTGGCGGCGTTGACCACCTCGTTCACGCGCTCCGCCGATCCGATATTGCCAGGGTTGATGCGCAGGCACGCCGCGCCGGCATCGGCGGCTTCCAGCGCGCGCTTGTAGTGAAAATGGATGTCGGCGACGACCGGCACCCGCGCCGCGCGGACGATCTCGCCGAGCGCCGCGGTGCTGTCGGTATCGGGGCACGATACGCGGATGATGTCGACACCGGCATCCTCGCAGCGGCGAATCTGGTCGATCGTCGCCCTGGCATCGCCGGTCGGGGTGTTGGTCATCGTCTGCACGGTGACGGGCGCACCGCCGCCGACGGGGACGTTGCCGACCATGATCTGCCGGCTCTGACGGCGCGTGATGTCGCGCCAGGGACGTAGGGACATGAACGCAGCCTATACGCCCGAAGCGCGACCGCGCCAAGGCGACGCGGACGTCAACGATTTGGTCAGATGATGCGCGTATAGGTCCGGATCAGGCCGATGACCGACTCTCCCCCTCCCAATTCCCGCCACTACGGGCTCGACTGGCTACGCATCGGCGCGTTCGGGCTGCTGATCGTCTATCATGTCGCGATGGTCTTCTCGACCTGGGACTGGGTGATCAAGTCGCCGGTCACCTATCCGCAACTGATCGTGCCGCTCGCATTGCTGACGCCGTGGCGGCTGCCGTTGCTGTTCGCGGTGTCGGGCTATGCCAGCCGCAAATTGTTCGACAAATCGGGCGCGCCGCGCGCCTTCGTCGCGTCGCGCAACCGGCGGCTGCTGATCCCCTGGGCGTTCGCGATGGTCACGCTGATCCCGGTTGAAACGTGGGTCCGCGCCAGGATCGCCGGGTATCCCGATGGCCTGATCCATTATTGGCTCGGCGACTATTGGCGCCTGTCCTCCGCTTATGGACCGCCCTTCCCCAGCTGGGAGCATCTGTGGTTCGTCGTCTATCTTTGGGCCTACACGATGGCGCTGGCCGGCTTGCTGGCGATGCGCGGCTGGAGCGCCGAACGGATAACGCGGGCCGGCGACCGGCTGGCGAAGGACGCGCGGCTGATCTGGGCGCCGATCGCCGCGCTGGCGGTCGCCAGGGTGGCGGTGATGTTCGTCTTTCCCGAAAAGCAGGGATTGTTCACCGACTGGAACTCGCACCTGCTCTATTTCCCGATCTTCCTGTTCGGCTTCGCGCTGGGCGGCGAAAGCGCGCTGTGGCCGGCGATCACGCGGGCGCGGCGCACCGCCGTCGCGCTGGCCATCGCATCGGGACTGATCGTCACCTGGATCGAACTCCGCTATGCCGGTCATGTCATGCCGCCGCACGGCGTGATGGCGCTGGATCGTATTGCGCGCATCGCGATGGCGTGGAGCATGATCCTGGTCCTGTTCCGCCTTGCCGGACGTTACCTCAACCGCGACCACCCATGGCGCGCAACGCTCGCCGAAGCGGTGTTCCCCCTCTACATCGCGCATCATCCCGCGATCATCCTGCTGGCATGGCTCACGCTGCCATGGGGGCTGAATCCATTCGCGGAATTCGCGCTGCTGCTCGTCGGCACGTTCGGTTTTTCGATCGCTTTCTACCTGCTCGGCCGGGAGATCGCATGGCTGCGCCCGTTGATCGGGTTAGCGCCGAGACGGTCTCGGCCAGCGTCCACCGCCCCGCTAACGGCCTGATATACCCTAGCCATCGCATCGCGACGCATTACATGCGGGACGATGGAACGGCATTACGGCATGGACTGGCTGCGCATCGGCGCGTTCGCGGTGCTCATCCTCTATCATACCGCGATGGTGTTCACGCCGTGGGGTTTCCACGTGAAGACCGCGCAGCCGGTCGACGGGCTGGCGGTGGCGATGCTGATCAGCAATCCGTGGCGGCTGATGCTGTTGTTCGTCGTGTCGGGCTATGCCAGCCGCGCGCTGTTCGCCAAGTCGAATGGGGTCGGACGGTTCATGGCCAGCCGCGCGAGCCGCTTGCTGATCCCGCTGGCGTTCGGCGTCGCGGTGATGGTGCCGCCGCAAAGCTGGGTCGAGCTGGTGACCCAGCATGGCTACACGCAGGGCTTCGGTTATTTCCTGCTGCACGATTATTTCGCCTTCGCAGCGATCGACGGCGTCTGGTTGCCGACCTGGAACCATCTGTGGTTCGTCGGCTATCTGTTCACCTATACCGCCGCGCTGTCGCTGCTGTTGCTCCTGCCCCGCCCCGCCAGGTTGCAGGCGTGGTTCGACCAGGCGTTCGGCGGATGGCGCGCGGTGGTCTTCCCGACGATCTATCTGATACTCAGCCAAGTCGTGTTCTTCGTCCGCTGGAGCGACAGCCAGGACCTGATCCACGACGGCGTCGCGCATCTGGCCTTCTTCCCGGCCTTCCTGTTCGGTTTCGGGCTCGCGCGTTCCAGGCCGGTGCTGGCAGGGTTCGTGCGCTGGTGGAAACCGGCGGCGGCGCTGGCGGTGGCGAGCTATGCGGTCGGCGCCGGCATCGAGCTTGCCTATCCCGGCAACCAATATCCGCCGCAATGGCTCGGCGAGGTGATGCTCGTCGCGCATCAGATCCAGAGCTGGACCGCGGTCGCCGCGCTGATCGGCCTTGCCGAACGCTACCTCAATCGCGACGCCGCGATCCGCCCGATGCTGACGGAAGCCGTCTTCCCCTTCTACCTGATCCACCAGACGGTGATCGTGCTCGGCGAGTTCGCGTTGAAGCCACTCGGCCTCGGCGCCGCCGCCGAGTTCGCGATCCTGGTGCCGGCGACGGTCGCGGGGTGCTGGGCCTTCTACCTGATCGGCCGCGAAGTGAACTGGTTGCGCCCGCTGATCGGATTGCGGCGCCGCGCCGCCGGGTCTACCGCTCGGCGCGATGACAAACTCTCCCCCTCGCTGGTCGCTGGTGATCCATGGCGGCGCCGGCGCGATCGCCCGCAGCCAGACGCGACCTGAAACCGACGCCGGCCTGCGGGCCGCGCTGAACCTCGCGCTCGACAGAGGATCGGCGATCCTCGCCGGCGGCGGCACATCGCTCGACGCGGTCGAGGCGGCGGTCCGCGTGCTGGAGGACGACCCGCATTTCAACGCCGGACGCGGATCGGCGCTCACCTATGAAGGCGCGACCGAACTCGACGCGGCGATCATGGACGGCGGCGACTTGCGCGCGGGGTCCGTGGCCGGCGTCACCGCGACCAGGAACCCGGTGACGCTCGCCCGCGCGGTGATGGAGGAAAGCGTGCACGTCCTGCTCGGGCGCGAGGGCGCCGACGCGTTCAGCCGCGAACACGGCCTCGAACAAGCCTCCGCCGACTGGTTCGCGGTCCCCGAACGCCGCCGCCAGCTCGACGAACTGCTCGCCAATGGCGGCAAGTTCGATGTCGACATGAAATACGGCACGGTCGGCGCGGTGGCGCTCGACCAGGCCGGGCACATCGCCGCCGCGACCTCGACCGGCGGCGTCACCGGCAAGCGCTGGGGCCGGATCGGCGATTCGCCGCTGATCGGCGCGGGCACCTATGCCGATGATCGCGGGGCGGCTGTTTCCTGCACCGGCGCGGGTGAATTCTTCATTCGCGAATCGGTCGCGTTCCAGATCAACGCTCGCGTCCGCTTTCTCGGCGAAAGCCTGAAGCAGGCGGCGGACACGGTGATGGCCGAGGTCAAGGCGTTGGGTGGCACCGGCGGGGTGATCGTCACCGATTCCCAGGGCGGCGCGGCGTGGAGCTTCACCACCGCCAGCCTCTATCGCGGCCGCGCAGGGTCGGATGGCGATCGGCTCGTCGCGCTTTACGACGACGAGGATTGAGCACCGCACGACACGGGCGTAGGCGCGGCGGCATGAAGCGCCTCCTCCCCTTCCTCGCCGCGCTGACCGCGCTCCTCGTCGCCGCGCCCGCCGGGGCCTATTGGGAATATGGCCACCAGACCGTGGCCGAAATCGCCTGGGCCAATATCAAGCCGGCGACGCGCACCCGCATCCTCGTGCTGCTGCACCGGCAGAAACTGCTCGGCACGCCGCAATGCCCGGCCGGGACGATCGACGACGCCGCGGTCTGGGCGGATTGCATCAAGGGGATCAAGGACGCCGACGGCAAGCGCCCGTTCGATTACACCGGCGCCTGGCACTATCAGGACGTCAACATCTGCCAGCCATTCGATCTGATCGCAGCCTGCAAAGGAGAAAATTGCGTATCCGCACAGATCGTCCGCGACGCCAAAATCCTCGCGGATCGCCGCGCGCCCACCGCCGACCGCGTGCGTGCACTGGTGTTCCTGATCCACTTCGTCGGCGACCTCCACCAGCCGCTCCACGCCGGCGAAAAGGGCGACAAGGGCGGCAATGACGTGAAGGCCGATTACGGCACCTATACCGCGAGCCGGTTGAACCTGCATTCGATCTGGGACGGCTATCTCGCCGAACGCGCGATCTCGACGGGGCCCAGCCTGGTGCGGCGCTATCCGGCCGCCGAGCGCGCGCGCATCGCGGCAGGCAGCGTCACCGACTGGAGCCGCGAGAGCTGGCAAGTCGCGCGCGACGCGACCTACGCCACGGCGACCGGCGGCGACCCGTGCGGCCCGACCCCGACCCGGGCCAAGCTCGACAATGCCACGATCGAACGGCTGGTCCCGACCGTGCGACTGGAGGTGAAGCGCGGCGGGTTGCGGCTGGCGAAGATGCTCGACCGCGCGCTCGGCTGACACAGGAACGTAACAAAGCTTGCGGTTAACCATAGCCTGCGCTCTCATCCCCCGCGTCCAGCAACCGAGTCGCGGGGAAGTTCGGCCATGACCACCGGCGCGCGCACGATCACCTATCACCGTCCGCTCACGCCGTCGTTCGGCGAGCGATTCGACGCGACGATGACCGATCGCCAAATGGAGATCGGCTTCGGGTCGCGGCGCCTGCATTTCACCATGCGAAGCAGCCGCATCCATCGATCGACGCAAGGGGCCGGCAGCGACCAAAGCGGGTCGGTCGTGTGGCGCGCGATGGGCTATATCGGCTGCGCATCGCTGGCGCTTGGCCTGGTGTTCGTATCGGGCAGCGTCCTGCGCGCGTCGCCGCCGGTCGCCGGATATGCCGTCGTGATGCCGATCGACGCCAAGACAGCCATACCTAACCCGCCCCGCCACAAAGCCAAGCCGCGCCAACTCGTCCGCGCCAAGCCGATCACGCCGCTCATGCCCGTCACGAACGCGGCCGACGATTGGTCCGTGGCGCCCGCATCCAATATCGACGACGCTGGCCTCAGCATCGCCCGCCCCGACTCCGATGTCGCCACCTTGCCGACCACCAACGGCGAGCGCGCGGTCGCGGTCTATGGTCCGACACGCACGGTCGGCGGCAAGTCCTGCCGCGACGTCAGCGTGTTCGTGCGCGGGTCCGACGGCAAGGTCAGTGTGGCGCCCACCACCGAGTGCAAGGTGGCGCGCTGAAGCAGTTCAGTCCTCGCTGCCCCAGCGCCATTTCCATCCGCCGCGTGTGTGCTGCGCGCAGATTATCGTCAAGGTAACGGTCGCGATGACGATAATTGCCGCCCATGTGAACCAGTGGCGCGGCAACAGGGTGAAACCGGCGATCGTGAGGATTGCGATATAGCCAACCAGAACGGCCCAACCTTGCCAGGCAATCGGCGTACTTGAACCGAAGCCGTACCGTTTGGGCGCGAACCATTCCCCGTCTTCAGTCATCGCCTGTCTCCCTCGGCGGCCGCCCGCGTTTCGCGCGGACCGGCTCCGCCAGTTTCACGCCGCGCCGGCCCAATGCCTCGCGCAGCAGGCATTCGACTTGCGCGTTGACGCTCCTGAGGTCGCTCGCCGCCGTGCGCTCGATCGCGGCGTACAGGCCGGGATCGAGGCGCAACGGGAACGCCTTTTTCGCCAGAACGGGCTTATCTGCCGCCATCGTCCGCGCTTACTGGTAGAGCGAACCCGCATTGACGATCGGCTGCGTGTCGCGTTCGCCGCACAGCACCACCATCAGGTTCGACACCATCGCCGCCCGGCGCTCGTCGTCAAGCTCGACCACGCCCTTCGCCGACAATTGCTCCAGCGCCATCTGGACCATGCCGACCGCGCCCTCGACCAGGGTCTGGCGCGCCGCGACCACGGCCTGCGCCTGTTGTCGGCGAAGCATCGCCCCGGCGATCTCCTGGGCATAGGCAAGGTGCGTGAAGCCGCATTCGTCGACGGTGATCCCCGCCATCGCCAGCCGCGCGATCAGTTCCTGGCGAAGCTCCGCCCCGACCTGGTCGTGATTGCCGCGCAAGGTCACTTCCTGATGTTCGAAATCGTCGTACGGATAGCGCGAGCCGATCGTGCGCACCGCCGCCTCGATCTGGACCATCACGAACGACTTATAATCGTCGACGTCGAACAGGGCCTGCGCGGTGTCGGTCACGCGCCATACCACTTGCGCTGCGATCTCGATCGGGTTGCCGCGCAGATCGTTGACCTTGATCTTGTCGGAAATGATGTTGTTGGCGCGCACCGACAGCTTCTTCTTGCCGTACCACGGCACGATCCAGCGCAACCCCGTCGTGCGATCGGTGCCCTTGTAGCTGCCGAACAGGGTGATCGCCGCCGCCTGGTTGGGCTGGAGCATGTAGAAACCGGGCATGATGAACGCGAAGGTCAGCGCGCCGAGCAACAGCAACGGTACGCCGACCGCCGGATCGGGATCGATCCGGGTCGCGCCGAAAATCGCGACGACGATCGCGATCAGCATGACGACCAGCATCAGATACCCGCTCGACGTGACCGCCGGCCGCTCCTGCGACAAGGTCAGCGCGGCGTGGCGATCGGCGGTAACAACTTGCGTGGCCATGGGGCCCTCCCGTTAATTATGATATCATATTTATATCGACAACGGGCGAGTCGCAAGCGGAATCGAATGGCGCCGCGTTCAATCCTTTTTCTTCAGATATTTGTCGAACCACGCGATCGTCTGGGCGTAGATGTCGCGCACGTTCGCCGGCGATTGAGCGAGGCTGTGGCTCTCCCCGCCATAGCGCAACAGCTTGGCCGTCTTGCCGCGCCGGAACAGCGCGGTGAAGAACTCCTCCGCCTGGCCGGACCCGCCACGGATATCGAACTCGCCATGAATCATGAGAAGCGGCGTCTCGACCCGGTCGGCATAAGCGAGCGGCGAGTTGCTCCAATAGCCGGCGGGGTCGCCGGGCGGCGGCGGACGTCGTCCCCACTGATCGATCGACCAATTGTCGCCCTTTTCGTGCTCGATCCCCGGATAACCGCGGGCGGTCGGATCGAACACGCCGTAATTGCTCGTCAGGTCGGTGAGCCCCGCCATCGCCACCGCCGCCTTGAAGCGATTGGTCTGCGAGATGATCGCGTAGGTGCTGTATCCGCCGAAACTCTGCCCGAAAACACCGAGCCGATCGGGGTCGGTGATGCCGAGTTCGACTAGTTTGTCGATCGCGGGCATCACGCCCTTGGGGACGTTGGCATAGACCTTGTCGCGCTCGGCTTCCTCGGACTGCGACGGGACCAGCACGACATAACCGCGCGCCGCATAAAGCTGGAGATTGTAGATTCCAGGCATGAAGGGATCGGCCCAGGGGTCGTCGAGGCCACGCACGACATAGCCGTCGTAAATCCACGAGAGCGTCGGATAGCGGCGGCCCGGCTGATAATCGGGCGGCAGGATAACGAGGCCCTTGAGCGGCTTTCCATCGGTCCCGGCATAGTCGATGAGCTGGAATTTACCCCAGGCGACATTCGCCATGAAGTCGTCGAGCCGCAGCAGCTCGCGCGTGCTGTTGTCGGCAACCCGGGTCGCGTTGAGCGCCAAGCCCTTCTGGCTCGTTTGGCTCCACAACATCGTGCCGCGTGACAGATCGGTGACGTTGATGCTCGATCCCGGCGGCTGGAACGGCGGCCCCACTTTGCCGTCGGCTGTCATCGTACGGATCGCACCGCTGTCCTTGCCGACGACCCCGACAAGAAATTGGGCGGCCGGGGCGCCGGGGTCGGCGGGCCAGAAAATCGTCGATGCGCCCGGCAGCTTGACGACGGGGACGAGTGTCGCGCGCGCCAGGTCGAGCCGGAAAAGCTGCTCCTCGGCGAACGTTATCAAGTGGCCATCACTTGCGCGCCAGAAGCCGGACGGAAACACCCCCTTGCCGCGCGTGACGTTCGACGCCTTGCCGTCGATCCCGAGGATCCACCAGTCGCTCGGCGGCTTCGCCGCGACATCGGTCAGCCGTGCGACAAGGCGATCATTGTCGATCCAGAGCACCGGCGGCTGGTGCTGAACGTCCGCACCCGACCGGTCCTCGCCAACCGACGTAGCACCCAGCCGCTTCACCTTGCCGTCCGCCGTCGCGACGAACAACGGTGTCGCGGTCGCGAGTGATCCCGCCCGACCGCGCAGCGCGACGCGACGGCTGTCGGGCGACCAGCCATAGAGATCAACCGGATAGCCCCCCTCCGCCGGCATCGTCACCCAGAGAACCGGAGCGCCGGGCGCGAGATCGGCGAAGCCCAGCCGGCGCTCGACCGTCCATTCGTCATTCTGGACATTCGGCCCCCTGCCGGCAGCCTGAGGCTGGATCGCGCCGAGCGTCGCGAGGATCGCCAGCCGCTTGCGATCGGGCGACACCGAGACGGTCAATGCGCTGCGAAACGGATAGGCCGGAACCGTCGCGATCGTTGCGACGCGGTGCGTCGTCACGTCCAGCGTCTGGAGGATCGCGCTGTTGTTCTCGTCGCGCGGTTGGCGCTCGGCCCCGCTGCCCGCCACACGTACCGTCGGCGCGCTGCCATCACGCAGCAAGGCGGCGTTGCGCGTATCCTCGCGAAACGGACGGCCATATTGATCGAGCAGGCCCGATACCTGTCCCGCGGGGATCGTCGTAATCAGCAACCGGTCCGCATCGAGCCAGAGGAACGGCGCGTTCTCGTCATAACCGCAATCGTGTGCGACCGTCCCGCCATCGGCGCCGCCGCGCAGATCGAGCTTGTCGATCCCGCTACCGTACCGCGTCTGCGTCATCATCGCGGCATCGCTCATCCGCGTAATCGCGCCGGTCGCGCGATCCCATACGTACAACCGGACATTGTCGCCGCCGCGCGGCTCCCTGCCTTCGGGCTGAGTCGACAACATGGCAAGCCGCCGGCCGTCGGGCGACCAGGTCGCGCACCAGTAACCGGCCGCCTGCGGCGACCCGTCTGTCAGCGCGCGCTTCTCGCCGGTTCGGGTCGAGACCAGCCAAACATCGTTGCGCGACGGATCGGTTTCGTAAGCCGCGCGACCATAGGCCTCGCCTGCCCTCGCCGGACGCTGCACCGAAACCGCCGCCCATTCGCCGTCGAGGGATAGCGATGCGCGATCGATCCGCTGCATGTCGAGGACATCGTCGATCGTCAAAGGATGCGGTGCAGCGGATTGCGAATGCGACCCCGTCGGCTGCAGCAAGGTCGAAAAGAGCAGCAATATCAGCACACGCCCGATCATTCCCGCTCCTCGATCTCTTTTGCAGGAACATCGCCGACGTTCGTGGCCAAAGTCAGGCGCAAATCGGTCGCATACGAAAAGGGCCGCCGGTGTACCTTCCGACGGCTCCCGTTCGCAAAGCTCCTGGCGCTTACCGCAGCACGATGGTCACCGCACGGCGGTTCTGCGCCCAGCTCGCCTCGTCGGAACCCAGCGCGACCGGGCGTTCCTTGCCGTAGCTGATCGTGGTGATCCGCGCCGGGTTGACGCCCCGCGCCGCGAGATAGTTCTTCGCGGCGTTGGCGCGGCGATCGCCGAGCGCGAGGTTGTATTCGCGCGTGCCGCGTTCGTCGGCATGACCTTCGATCGTGATGCGGCGGTCGGGCCATTTGAGCAGCCACGCGGCCTGCGTGTCGAGGATCGAGCGCGAGGTCGCGTCGATGTCGTACATGTCGAGCGCGAAATGGATCGTGTCGCTCGTCACCGAGCGCTGGAAGTCCTGCGGACTGCCGGGGACGACCGCGCCTTCGCCGTTATAGCCGCCGGCATTGGGATCGACCGGGGCCTCTCCGGCGGTCGGCGGCAGGACCGGGGGCCGCTTGCTCGCGCACCCCGCGGTCGCCGCGAGTGCGGCGAGCAGGATCAGCTTCGTGGCTTTAGTTGCCATTGTCAGTTCCTCCTTGTTCAGCTTTGCAAACGTTCAATCGGCGCGGATCGGTCCCCAGCTCGGGTCCGATCCGTCGAACGGGGTGGGCAGGCGACGCTCATTGACCCCGGTCAGGTCGACCGACCACAAGTCGGCGACGCCCGATCCGCCCTCGGTCGAGCGGAAGAACATGATGACGCGGCCGTTGGGCGCCCAGCTCGGCGCCTCGTCCTGCCAGCCGTCGGTCAATATCTTCTCGCCGCCGCCCGACGGCGACATGATCCCGACATGGAAGCCACCGCCGATCTTGGTGAAGGCGATCAGGTCGCCGCGCGGGCTCCACGCCGGGGTGGCGTAGCGGCCGTTGCCGAAGCTGATGCGCTGCTGGTTGGAGCCATCGGCGTTCATCACATAGAGTTGCTGCGCGCCCGAACGGTCGCTTTCGAACACGATGCGGCTGCCGTCGGGCGAATAGCTGCCGCCGGTATCGATCCCCGGCGAGGTCGTCAGCCGCTGCCACTGCCCACCGCCCGCCGGGATGCGATAGAGATCGGTGTTGCCGTTCTGCGCCATCGAGAACAGGATCCAGCGCCCGTCCGGCGAAAAGCGCGGCGCGAACGCCAGGCTGACGTCGGTGACGAGCTTGGTCTGGCGGCCCGACGCGATGTCATAGACATAGATGGTCGGCTTCTTGTCGAGATAGGACAGATAGGCGATCCGCCTCTGGTCGCGCGACAAAGTCGGGGTCAGCACGATCGTCTGGCCGTTGGTCAGGAAGCGGCCGTTGAACCCGTCCTGATCCATCAGCGCGAGCCGCTTGACGCGCTTACCCTTCGGCCCGGTCTCCGAGACATAGACCACGCGGCTGTCGAAATACGGTCCTTCGCCGGTCAGCCGCGTATAGACCATGTCGGCGCATTTGTGCGCGGCGCGCCGCCATTCGCCGAACGGCAGGACATAGCCCTGGCGCGCGAGTTCGCGCTGCTGCGCGGTGTCGTAGAGGTAGCAGCCGACCGTCAGCGTGCCGTTGCCGTTCGCGCGGACATAGCCCTGGACCAGCGCGGTCGCCCCCGCCGCGCTCCAGCCGCCATAATTGGGCGCGGTCGCTTCGGCGAAGGGCACGGTGAGCAACTGGCCGCTGGCAAGCGGCTTGAACAGGCCGGAATTCTTGAGGTCGCCGGTGATGACCTCGGCAAGCTGGCGGCCGAGCGCGTCGGTTGGCCCCGCTGCGGTCGCGACGACTTCTGGGGTCGGCATTGGCGGGATCGCGATCCCCATCGGCGCGGAGATACCGCCCTCGACATCGACCACCAGTCCGCCGGGGGTCGGCGTGGGCGTCGGAGCCGGCTGGGTCTGCGCGTGGGCAACCGGCGCGAGCAAGGCGGCCAGGGCGATCAGCGGGAGGCGTAGGGTCATGGCTTTCATCCGGGTAGCTTGTAGCGGAGCAGGAAATTACTCCAGCCGTTGGGAACGTCGTAGAGTTCGGCCGGCAGCCCCCTGAGCGGCTGGCAACCCATGAAGGTCGCGATCGCGCGGTCGTCGACCTGGCGCTGATACCGGGCGTTATCGCCATCGACGCCGTCATGGCCCTCGATCGTCGGGCGCGCGGCGAGCGTCCCGTCACGGTTGATCCTGAGGCGGATCGTCACCCGGATGCGTTCGGCGCCGGGGCCGGGATTGGTCTGGCGATTGGCGCAGGGCTGGACCTGCTGCTTGATCTTCTGACCGATATCCATCGCCGCCGCCGCGCTCATCGTGGCGCCCTTGGGCGTCGTGGATCTGGAATTGTTCGGCGTCGCGCCGAGCCCGCTCATCACCCCACCGAGCGACGATCCGCGCGGGGTGCGGTTGGCGGCGCCCGATTTCGTACCCGCACCGCTGCGCCCGACGATACCGGCCAGCGCGCCGGATGGGGCCGGGCGCGCCTGCGGCTTGGCGGGTTGCGGCTTGGGTGCGGCAGCGGGCGCGGGCTTTTGCGGTTGCGGCTTGGCGACCGCAGTGGGTTTGGGCGGCGGCACCGGAGCGGGGCGCGGCTTGGGTGGCGCGGGTTCGGCGGTCTTGGGCGCAGGCGCGGGTTTGGCCGGCGCCGGCTCGGGTTCGGGCGCCGCCGGCGCGGCATCTTCGGGCTTGCCCAGTTCGGGCGCCCGGCTCTGCGCGGGCGGCGTCACATTCTGCGGCGCGGTGGCGACCAGCCCGACATCGTCGGCGATCGTCACGTCCATCGGCGCGGGCGGCGGGGGCGGCTTGGGCGGTGTCAGCAGCACCAGCGACAACCCGGCGAGCAACGCGACATGGATCGCCGCCGACGCGCCGAACTCGATGGCGCGACCACGGTCGAACGACGGGGCGGTCGCCGCCGTCACCGCTCCGCCTTGATGTTCGACACCAGCGACACGCGGTTGAGCCCGGCGCGGTTGAGGTCGCCCATCACCGCCATCACGCGCCCGTAATCGAGCCCCTTGTCGGCGCGCAGCAGCACTTGCGGCGGCTTGCCGTCGGCGTCACGTTTGGCGGCGATCGGCGCGAGCGCGTCGGGCAACGCATCCTCGCTCACCTGCTTGTCGTCGAGATAGATCGTGCCGTCGCGCTCGATCGAGATCGAGGTCGGCTTCTTGTCCTGCTCCAGCGCCTTGGCGCGGCTGTCGGGCAGGTTGACCGGCACGCCCGCCGTCATCAGCGGCGCGGTGACCATGAAGATGATCAACAGCACCAGCATCACGTCGACCAGCGGCGTGACGTTGATGTCCGCCATCGGCGTGCGCCGGCCCTTGCCGCGCGCGGAGGGGAGCGACATCGCCATCCTAGCGCTTGGCCTCGAGCTGACGGCTCAGGGTCGAATGGAACCCGTCGGCGAAGCGATTGAGCCGCGCCTCGATCTGGTTCACGCGATGGCTGAACCGGTTATAGGCGATCACCGCCGGGATCGCCGCGAACAGCCCGATCGCGGTGGCGAACAGCGCCTCGGCGATGCCCGGGCCGACCGTCACCAGCGACGTGTTCTGCTGCGCCGCGATCGCGGTAAAGGTGGTCATGATCCCCCACACCGTGCCGAACAGCCCGACGAACGGCGCCACCGCGCCCACCGTCGCGAGGATATTGAGCCGATCGGCGAGCTTGTCGGTTTCGCTCGCCACCGCCGACCCCATCGCCGTCGCCAGCCGCTCGCGCACGCCGTCGCGGTCGACGATCCCGCCCGCGGTCGATCGCCGCCATTCGGTGACGCCGGCGGCGAACACCCGGGCCACCGCCAGGTCGCTGTCGGCCTCACGCTTGTAGAAGGCGTCGATATCGTCGGCCTTCCAGAAATCGCTCTCGAACCGGGCGATCGCCTTGCGCGCCTTGGCCAACCGCCCCGATGAGCCGATGATGATCGCCCAGGTCCAGATGCTCGCGATCAGCAAGCCGACCATCACGATCTGCACCACGATGTCGGCGTGGAGCAGCAACGCCAGCGGCGAGGTCGAGTTCGGCGAAAGGTCGAAACTCCAGTTCATGTGCGTGCTTATTCCCCGTTCCAGATCAGTTTTTCGTATGCCGCCGACCAGCCGGCCGGCTGCCGCTTCGGCCGCCCGTCGGGCGCGACCAGGGCCGCCGTCACGTCCGCCTCGGCCAGTGTTTCCTCACCGCGCATGACTCGCTGATGAATGACGACCGCCGCCGCGCGCAAGCGGGTCAGCCGCGACACTACGACCAGCGCGTCGTCGAGCCTGGCCGGACGGCGATATTTGATCGCAAGGTCGGACACCGCATAGGCGCCGCCGCCCGCCTCCATCACGCCGCGCTGATCGACGCCGACCAGCCGCAGCATATCCGACCGCGCGCGTTCCATGAAGCGCAGGTAATTGGCATGATAGACCACGCCCGACAGGTCGGTGTCCTCGAAATAGACGCGCACCGGAAAGCGATGCTCGCGTCCGTCGAAGCGTCCTTCGACGGGCTGATCGGGTGCGCGGGCCGCCATGGTTAAGGGCTCTAACGGCTGGCGGCGGCGAGGCAAGCCCGCCGCATCGCTCCAGCGCTTCAGTCGAACAATCCGTCCTGCGCCGAAGGTGGCGGGTTCAGCCCGAGATGCTTCCACCCGCTGGCGTTGAGGCACCGCCCCCGCGCGGTGCGGGCGACGAGGCCGAGCTGGATCAGGTACGGCTCGATCACTTCCTCGATCGTGTCGCGCGGCTCGCTCAAGCCCGCCGCCAGCGTCTCCACCCCGACCGGGCCGCCGCGATAGATGTCCGCGATCATCGTCAGGTAACGCCGGTCCATCGCGTCGAGCCCGAGCTTGTCCACTTCCAGCCGGGTCAGCGCGGCATCGGCGGCATCGGCATCGACCGTCGCGCGACCCGCCACGTTGGCGAAATCGCGCACGCGTCGCAGCAGCCGCCCGGCAATGCGGGGTGTGCCCCGCGCGCGCCGCGCGATTTCCTGCGCGCCATCGGGGGCGACATGAAGGTCGAGCAGGTTGGCCGCCCGCGTCACGACCTTTTCAAGTTCGTCGACCGTGTAGAAAGCGAGCCGCACCGGAATGCCGAACCGGTCGCGCAAGGGGGTGGTCAACAAGCCCTGCCGCGTCGTCGCGCCGACCAAGGTGAACCTGGGCAGGTCGATCCGCACCGACCGCGCCGACGGCCCCTCGCCGATCATCAGGTCGAGCGCGCGGTCCTCCATCGCCGGATACAGCACTTCCTCGACCGCCGGCTGGAGGCGGTGAATCTCGTCGATGAACAGCACGTCGCCGTCCTCGAGATTGGTCAGCAGCGCGGCGAGGTCGCCCGACTTGGCGATCACCGGGCCGGAGGTGGCGCGGAACCCCACCCCCATCTCACGCGCGATGATCTGCGCGAGCGTGGTCTTGCCCAGCCCGGGCGGCCCGAAGAACAGCACGTGGTCGAGCGCATCACCGCGCGCCTTCGCCGCCGAAATGAACACGCGCAGATTCTCGCGCGCCGCCTTCTGCCCGACGAACTCGTCAAGCGTCTTGGGGCGCAATGCCGCATCGACATCTTCACTTCGCCGGGCGGCGGTGAGCAGGCGGTCGGGATCGTCCATCGACTGTTCCCTACCTGTTCACCCCCGCCCGTGTCGAGCGATCAACGCGGGGCGGACGCGCTCAATAGAACGCGCCGTAGATCACGTCGGCGATCCGCCGCGTCCCAATCTGTACGAGCAGCAAGTCCGGCCCATAGCGTACCCAGCGATAGCCCGGCGGCGGCGCGCCGACGCCGAGCGGCGCCCAATTGTCGTAATAATAATAGGTCGACAGGAACAGGCTGGGCAGCAACAGCCCGATCGTCCAGCGGCGATAGCGGTAGCCGCGCGGATATTTGAATACCGGCCCATGGATCGGCCGGAAATTGGGCGGCCGTCCCGCGCCCGGACGATGCGGCGGACGCACGCCAGGCCGGGGCGGACGCACGCCATTACCGGGATTGGGTCGCGGCGGGCGGATGCCAGGGCCTGGGTTTGGCCGGGGCGGACGAACACCGGGGCCAGGATTTGGACGCGGCGGGCGAACGCCGTTGCCCGGATTGGGACGTGGTGGGCGGACGCCCGGACTGGGCTTGACCGGCAGGATCGCGCCGCCGCCAGGCTTACCGGGGCCGGGGCCGGGACGCTGCGGCCGCGCCTTTTGCGGCCCCGCCTGGCCGACCGCCAGTGCGATATCGGGAATCATCAGCGACACGCTGGCCGCCACCAAGAGAAACCGCTTCATCCGCCCCTCCTCTTCTTCCGGGACACCCAGGCTAGGCTCGACGCGATCGGCGAGCAAGCTGATTACGCCTGGGAAACAACCGGTTCACCGCGTTGGCCGGGCTGTGAAACGACGGCCCGGCGCGAGGAGACGGTCATCGTCTCCAAAATTCGACGAAAAAGGTGATCCACATCGCCATCAGCACGAAATTGCTCAGCGCGAACGCGACCAACCGGTGCAGCACGTTGTTATAGCTGCAATGGATCAGGCTGTGGACCGTGCGGAGCCCGACATAGATCCATGCGAGGACGAGAAACGGCGGCGTGACCAGCGCGGCGCCATGCGCCATCAGGCAGACGACATAGAACAGCACCGGGACTTCGAGGAGGTTCATCATCGCCCGGTTGGGAATGGCGACATCGGGCGGCACGCGGCTCGATTCGCCATAACGGAAATCGTCCGCCGTCACGTCCCCGCGACGCGACGCACCCAGACGCCGCAAGGGGATGAGCCCCAACACGCCGAACGTCACCAGCGCCAGCGCCCCCATCGGCCAAAAGATGGTGTCGGGACCGGTCATTCGTAACGGTCGATCCCCTGGCCGACGATCTCGACCCAGGCGTGCTTGCGGCCTTCATAGACCGAATAATCAGGCGGCGGGAAAGCGGGATCGGCGAACGCACCAATCGCGACGGCGACCAGGTCGCGATACGGACGGGCGTGATAGAAGACGGTCGATCCGCAATCGGGGCAGAAATCGAACACCGCCTCGCCGCCCTCATCGCCGACCCGGCGCCATTGCTTCGACCGGCCGGTGACCGTCACGCGATCGACGGGGAAGCGCGCCTGGGCGGCGAACGAACTGCCCGATCGCTTCTGGCAGTCGAGGCAATGGCATACCGATATCCGCACCGGCTCGCCCTCGCACGCGATCGCGAGTTGCCCGCAAGCGCAGGTGGCGGTGCGTGTCATCCCGCCCGCTCATTCTTGGCTTCGGCGCTGACCACGATCTCCATCTTGCGGCCCTTCAGATCATTGCTTGAGCGCTGCGATGAAATCATCCGGCGACACAGCGGCCTGTCGAAGCAGGCCGGCGAGCGTGCCGGTCTTCACCTCGCGATGAAGCGGCACGACACACCCGATGTTCCCACGACGGAGGATCACATGGCCGCCCCGTTGCCGCACCCGTTCGAAACCAAGTCTTTCAAGTGCGCGAATGACGTCCGCACCGGATGCGATCGGCAATCTAGGCATGAACCGAAACGTCGAACGTCGTCACTAACGGCGGGTCGACATTTTTCAGCGGGAATTCTTCGAGATACAATTCGACCGCTTCACGCAGGTTCGCCAGAGCCTCCTCGATTGTATCGCCCTGCGTTGTGCATCCGGTTTCCGGATTGAGCGCGATGAAGCCCCCCTCTTCGGCGTGGTTCAGGATTGCGGTCACTTGCATTGCGGTTTCCTACTACGAACATGCATCCTACTTCGCCGCCTTCCTGAGCGCCAGCCGCACCAGCGCGTCGAGGCTCGCGCCCGCGCCCAGTTCCTCCTCGGCCGCGCCGACCGCGGCATTGGCCTCGGCGGGGCGGAAGCCGAGGTTGAGCAGCGCCGACACCGCGTCCGACGCCGCGCCGCCCGCCGCCGCGACGGGAGTGACGGTGCCGGGGATGACGCCGCCGACCTTGTCCTTCAATTCGCGGACGATGCGCTCGGCGAGCTTGGGGCCGACGCCGTTGGCGCGCGCGACCATCGCCTTGTCCTGGGCAGCCACCGCGCGGGCGAGATCGGCGGGGTCGAGCACCGACAGGATCGCCAGCGCGACGCGCGCGCCGACGCCCTGCACCCCGGTCAGCATGACGAACGCGTCCCGCTCATCGGGCCGCGCGAAGCCGACCAGGCGGATCGAATCCTCCGACACCAGCATCTCGGTGAACAGGGTTACCGCCTCGCCGACCGGGCCGATCGCCGCGAGCGTCCTGGCCGAAGCCCCGACGAGGTAGCCGACCCCGCCGACGTCGATCACGGCATGGTCGACGCCGGTCGCTTCGAGGCGGCCTTTCAGATGCGCGATCACCGCGCCGGCCCGCCAAAGGTCACACCAAGGTCACACTGTCGCGCATCGTTCCGCCGATCGCACACCAAGCCAAGAGAAATGCCCGCCCTCATGCACCGGGACATAACCGGAACATGGCATTGTAGGGAAGCAAATTCAGCCCAGCCGCCACGCCGACGCGAGATGGTGCGCGTGGCAGATCGCGACGGCGAGCGCATCCGCCGCATCCGCGCCGGCGATCTTCACGCCGGGGAGCAGACGCGCCACCATGGCGTGGACTTGCGGCTTTTCCGCCGAGCCGACACCGACCACCGCCTTCTTGACCAGCCGCGCGGCATATTCGCCGGGCTCGATCCCGGCGCGCGATACCGCCAGCAGCACGACGCCGCGCGCCTGGCCGAGCTTGAGCGTCGATTGCGGGTTGGCGTTGACGAACACCTCCTCGACCGCCGCGGCTTGCGGGGCGTGATCGGCGATCAGCGCGGCCAATTGGCTGTCGAGATACGACAGGCGCCGCGCGAGGCTGTCCTTCGCGTCGGTCCTGAGCTGGCCGTTGGCGAGATGCGACAGGCGGTTGCCCTCGGCGCGGATCAGCCCCCAGCCGGTCGTGCCGAGTCCGGGGTCGAGGCCGAGGATGATCATTGGTTGATCGCGCGAAGACGCGAAGACGCTAAGAAGAAGAAGAGAGAAGATTGTTCGCGCGGAGGCGCGGAGGCGCGGAGGTGTGGACTCCGGATCAACCTTCGCCGCGTAAGCGGCAACGGATTCCTGTCGGCGCGAGAAGGGAAGGGGGTCTTGCTGACGCAAGACGATCGCCGCGCATACTCCCTCTCCGCGCCTCCGCGCCTCCGCGCGAACAAAAAGTCTTCGCGCCTTCGCGCCTTCGCGTGAATCAAGATTATCCCATCTTCTCCATCACCGCGTCGGAAACCTCGTAATTCCCCCACACGGTCTGGACATCGTCGTCGTCGTCGAGCGCGTCGATCAGCTTGAACAATGTCCCCGCATCGCCCTCGTCGACCTCGACCATCGTCTGCGGGCGCCAGGCGAGCTTCGCGCCCTCGGCCTCGCCCAGCACGGGTTCGAGCGCCTTGGCGACTTCGTGCAGGCTGCCCTGGTCGGTCCAGATTTCGTGGCCGTCCTCACTCGACGACACGTCCTCGGCGCCGGCCTCCAGCGCGGCCTCGAACACCGTGTCGGCGTCGCCGGCCTTGGCGGGATAGTTGATCAGGCCCATCCGGTCGAAGCCGTGGCTGACCGATCCCGGCGCGCCGAGATTGCCGCCATTCTTCGAGATGGCGGTGCGCACGTTGGTGACGGTGCGGTTGCGGTTGTCGGTCAGCGTCTCGATGATCAGGCTGACGCCGCCGGGGCCGAACGCCTCATAGCGGATTTCCTCGTAATTGTCGCCGTCGCCCTTGGTCGCCTTGTCGATCGAGCGCTGGATATTGTCCTTGGGCATCGACTGCGCCTTGGCGGCGTTGACCGCGGCGCGCAGGCGCGGGTTCATGTCGGGATCGGGCAAGCCCATCTTCGCCGCGACGGTGATTTCGCGGGAGAGCTTGGAGAACAGGTTGGAGCGTTTCTTGTCCTGCGCGCCCTTGCGGTACATGATGTTCTTGAATTTGGAATGGCCGGCCATTGGGTCCTCGTTGGCGTTTGCGCGGGTCTCTAGACCAAGCTGTGTTCCTGCGAAAGCAGGAACCCAGAGCCAAAGGCGACGCGGCACGTGGCCCTGGACTCCTGCTTTCGCAGGAGCGCTATAGCGATTTCCCGCACGCGACAGCCGACGCCCAGGCCCATTGGAAATTGTAGCCGCCGAGCCAGCCGGTCACGTCGACGCACTCGCCGATGAAGTGGAGGCCGGGCACCGCCTTCGCCTCGAACGTCTGTTGCGACAGCGTGTCGGTCGCGACGCCGCCGATCGTCACCTCCGCCTTCATGAAGCCTTCGGTGCCGTTGGGGTTGAACGGCCACGCCGCGAGCCGCGCCTCCGCCGTGGCCAGCGCCTTGTCGGTCAGGTCGGCGAGGTTGCCGGGGAGCGCGAGGCGATCGGCCAGCGCTTCGGCGAGACGGCCGGAGAGCGTCTGGCCGAGCACCGACTGCACGCCCATGCGCGGATGCAGCCGCTTCTGCTCGACCAGCCAGCCGTCCGGGCGATCGGGAGTGAAGTCGATCGCGACCGCCTCGCCGTGCCGCCAATAGGACGACACTTGCAGGATCGCCGGCCCCGACAGCCCGCGATGGGTGAACAACGCCGCCTCGCGGAAGCGGCCCTTGCCCGCGCTGGCGATCACCTCCGAAGAGACGCCGGACAGCGTCTTGAACAACGCCTCGTCGCCGCCGAGCGTCAGCGGCACCAAGGCCGGGCGCGGCTCGACCACCTTGAGCCCGAAGCGCCGCGCGACGTCATAGGCGAAGCCGGTTGCGCCCATTTGCGGAATGGAAGGCCCGCCGGTGGCGATGACGAGCTTCGGCGCGATCGCGGTGTCGCGGCCGATCCGGACGCGGAATTGCCCGTCGGCATGGTCGATCGCATCGACCGGCCGCCCCAGCGACCAGCCGACCCCACCGCCCGCGCATTCGTTGCGCAGCATCGTCACGACCTGCCGCGCCGACCCGTCGCAGAACAATTGCCCCAGCGTCTTTTCGTGCCAGGCGATGCGATAGCCGTCGACCAGGGCGATGAAATCCGCCGGCGTGTAGCGCGCCAGCGCCGACCGCGCGAAATGCGGGTTGGCCGACAGGAAACGGTCGGGTGCGGCGTGGACGTTGGTGAAGTTGCACCGCCCGCCGCCCGAGATCAGGATCTTCTTGCCGGGCTCGTCGGCATGGTCGGCGAGCAATACGCGGACGCCGTTCCGCCCCGCGACCGCCGCCGCCATCATCCCCGCCGCCCCCGCGCCGAGGATGATCGCGTCATAGGGGTGGTCAGCCTGCGCCAATCAACGCACCGCCCTCAGAGCATGCCCAGCGCCTGGAGGTAGGTCTCCAGGATCGCTTCCTCTTCCTGATATTCCTCGCGCTTCTTCTTGCGGATCGCCAGGATCTTGCGGATCGCCTTCACGTCGTACCCACGGCTCTTGGCCTCGGCCATGACGTCCTTGATGTCGTCCGCAATGCCGCGCTTTTCCTCTTCCAGCCGCTCGGCGCGTTCGATCAGCAGCCGCAGCTCGTCCGCCGCCACGCGCCCGCCACCCATGCCTTCGCCACGTTCCTCGACCATAAATCTCCCTATCGCGCGCGCCGATGCGCCGCCTGATGCAAAACGAAGCGCGCCCGATGCCCGAAGCGATCCGATTCGTCACGCATTCTTCGCGACGCTTTCCTCCATTCGCCGCAATTGTTCGGGGCTGGCTTCGGCCTGATGCGCCCGTTTCCACGCGTCATAGGGCATGCCGTAGATCGCTTCGCGCGCGGCCGCCTTGTCGATCCCGGCGGCTTCCGCGACCCAGTCGCCGAGGCAGTTGCGGCAGAATCCGGCCAGCCCCATCAGGTCGACATTCTGCGCGTCGCTGCGGTGGCGCAGGTGCCGGACCAGCCGGCGAAACGCCTGTGCCGCGGCCGCGTCATCGATCTGGTCCAATCCATCCATTATTATGCTCCAAGGTTGATCGCGCCGAGATAGGGGCTAGAGCCGGACGCGCACAAGCGAGAGGATCAGATGACCAAGGCCATTGCCCCGCGTTCCCGCAAGGTTCGCGTACTCGCGACGCTCGGCCCGGCGAGCAACACGCCGGAGATGATCGCCAAATTGTTCGAGGCGGGCGCCGACGCGTTCCGCGTCAACATGAGCCACGGCGACCAGGCGTCGAAAGTCGCGGTGATCGCGGCGATCCGCGGGCTCGAAAAGAAATACGGGCGGCCGACGACGATCCTCGCCGACCTGCAAGGCCCCAAGCTGCGTGTCGGGAAATTCGCGGACGGCAGGGTCGAACTCAAGACCGACAGCATTTTCACGCTCGACCGCGACAAGGCGCCGGGCGACGCGACTCGCGTCGAACTGCCGCACCGTGAGATTTTCGAGGCGATGGAATCGGGCGCGCGGCTGTTGCTCGACGACGGCAAACTGGTGCTGCGCGTGCTGGAGCATGACGCCCAGCGCATCGTGACGAACGTCGAGGTCGGCGGCCCGCTGTCGAACAACAAGGGGCTGAACGTCCCCGACGTGGTCGTGCCGATGGCGGCGCTGACCGCGAAGGACCGCAGCGACCTGGCGTTCGCGGTCGATCAGGGCGTCGACTGGATCGCCCTGTCGTTCGTGCAGCGGCCCGAGGACCTGGCCGAGGCGCGCAAGCTGATCGGCGGCAAGGCGGCGTTGCTCGCCAAGATCGAGAAGCCCGCCGCGATCGAGCGGCTGGACGAGATCATCGAGGCGTGCGACGGCGTGATGGTCGCGCGCGGCGACCTGGGCGTCGAACTGCCGCCGCAGACCGTACCGCCCTTGCAGAAGCGCATCGTCGAAACCGCGCGGCACCAGGGCAAGCCGGTCGTCGTCGCGACGCAGATGCTCGAATCGATGATCGAAAGCCCCTCGCCCACCCGCGCCGAAGTGTCCGACGTGGCGACCGCGATCTATGACGGCGCCGATGCGATCATGCTGTCGGCGGAAAGCGCGGCGGGCAAATGGCCGATCGAATCGGTCGCGATGATGAACGCGATCGGCGAGGCGGTGGAGCGCGACCCCGCGCATGGCGACCGCATCCACTTCACCGTGATCCGCTCCGACCCGACCACCGCCGACGCTTTGTCGGAGGCCGCCAAGAACATCGCGCGCACCGTCGATGCCGCCGCGATCGTGTGCTTCACCAGCTCGGGTTCGACCGCCCGTCGCATCGCGCGCGAGCGGCCCGCCGTGCCGATCCTGGTGCTGACCCCGAATATCGAGACAGCGCGCCGATCCGGCCTGTTATGGGGCGCCTATGCCGTCCATACGCGCGACGTCGACTCGTTCGAGGAAATGGTCGCCAAGGCCAAGCGCATGGTGCTGCGCCATCACCTCGCCAAGGCCGGCGACCGCGTGATCGTGATGGCCGGCGTGCCGTTCAAGACACCGGGATCGACCAACGTGATCCATGTGGTGCGGATCGTCGGGGATGAGTTGAAGGGTTATAGCTGAACCGCGAGCGGGTGGCTGAGCAGCAGGCGGTCGCGGGTCAGCAGGCGCGCATCCAAGCGCTGTGCGTGAATTAACAGCATTTCATCGAACGGATCGCGGTTCGGGCCAGCCACATCCAACGACGCGGCACAGTCCGCGGCGAACAGCGGCATGATCTCGATCTCCGCCTCCATTGCAAAGACCAGCGCGCGCTCAGGATTCACGGTTTCATCTCGCCGATTCGATCGGGATTCCTTGGCCCACTTGATACGCAGCTCCCAGATCGACGCTGCCGAGGCCATGATCTCATTGTCCGCACCCTGAAGCACATCGAGTTCAGCGGCGCGCAGATTATTGCCGCCAGCAGCCAGCCAGACCAGAAAGTGGGTGTCGAGCAGAATTCTCAAGGTCGGTAAGGCTGCCAGTCGTCATCAAGGCCCAGCACGGCACGACTGAACGCCGGGTCATCAAATTCCGGCGGCCACAAGTCTTCCGCTTTATATTTATCGAGGCCCGCCGCCTTGCTCGCCGCGCGCACCTTATCCCAGTCGAGCCCCCCCTTTTTCACGGTCGGCGGTCCAAGTTCGGCAACCGCCTTGCCATTCTTCGTGATCGTGACGCGCTCGCCCTTTTCCACCGCATCGAGCGCGGCGGCGAATTGAGCGCGGGCTTCGCGGACGGACATCTTCATTTGCCGACTCCTTGTGTACACCGTGTACACAAGGAGCGCCGATCAATCAAGCAACCCGAACGATATCAGATCGGCGCGCAATTGCGGTTCGCCGGTGAACAGCAGGCCGTGGATACCGACCGCCTTCGCGCCTGCGACGTTGGCGGCATTGTCGTCGACGAACACCGCCTCCCCCGCCCGCAACCCGAATCGGTCGAGCGCGAGGCGGTAGATCGCGGCGTCGGGCTTCACCAGTTTCTCATCGCCCGACACGACGACGTCGCGAAAGCGATCGAACATCCCAGCCCATTTGGCGCGAAACGGCGGGAAGAACTCGCCGGAGAAATTGGTGATCGCGTAGAGCGGGACACCGGCGGCATCGAGTTCGGCGACCAGCGCCTCCATCCCCGGCATCGGCGCACGGTTGGTCTCGTTGAAGCGCGGGCCGAGCGCGGCGATCAACTCGGCATGATGCGGATGCTCGGCGATCAACTCCGCCGACGTCTCGGCGAACGGGCGACCGGCATCGTGCTGGAAATGCCATTCCGAAGTGACGACATCGCGCAGGAACGCGTCGAGCGCCTCACCCTCGGGGATGAGGCGCTCGTAGAGGAACCTGAGGTTCCAGTCGAACAGGACACGGCCGACGTCGAAAATGACTGCGTGTGGCTTGGTCATTTCAGAAGGTCCGGGCCCGACACGGGAATAAATCCCCTGTCGTCGGACGGCGCCACGGCGCCGCCGGCCGGGCTTCGGCTGCGCGCGGATTAGCGTCGCTAATCCGCCGCCTCAGCCCTGGCGAGCCTTGAACCGGCGGTTGGTCTTGTTGATGACGTAGGTACGGCCGCGACGGCGGATCACGCGGTTATCCCGGTGACGGTCCTTGAGCGACTTGAGTGAATTGCGGATCTTCATGATCACGTTTCGCTTTGCTGATCTTGGGTGAATCTGGAAAGCGGCGCGCCTATAGCGGAGACCTTGTGAAGTCAACCCGCCGAGGCCGCGAACCGGACTCGGCGGCAACAGGTTGCAAGTAAGCAACGAGAGGAAAAGCGAAATGCGCAAGGCGGTGTTGATGGCGGCGTTGGCGATGACCGGGTGCGCGAGCACGCCGCCCGTCTTTCCGACCGAAGTGACCCGGTTCCGCGTCGACGACGTGCCGCGCGGCACGATCAGCATCGCGCCCGAGGACGGCCTGTCGGACGGTCCCGCTTTCCAGACCTATGCGGGCGCGGTCGGCGATGCCCTGACGGCGCAGGGCTATACCGTCGTGCCGTCGGGCAGCGATGCCGTCTTCGTCGCGCGAATCGGTTTCGCCAGCGACACGCGGTCGGTGCGCGGCCCGGCGCCGTTCACGCTCGGGCTCGGCGTTGGCGGCGGCAGTTATGGGCGCGGTGGCGGGGTCGACGCCGGAGTCAGCGGTGGCATCCCGATCGGCAAGCGCGAGTTGCGCGACGATATCGCCGCGACCCTGTCGGTCCGGATCAACCGCCGCGACGGCGATCTGGGCGTATGGGAAGGCAAGGCGCAGACCCGGCTGATCCGCCGCACGGGCACGGGGGAGGCGGATGCGATGCCGGCAAAGCTGGCCAAGGCGTTGTTCACGGGGTTCCCCGGCGAATCGGGACGCACTATCACGGTCAAATGACCGACATCGCCATCACCTCCGCCTTCGACGGCGGCAACATCAAGCTGATCGCCGTCGAGGGCGACCGCATCGACCTCGAAATCGTCAAGGACAAGGATTCGGATTTCTACCAATGGTTCTCGTTCCGGCTGGCCAACGCCGCCGGGCGGAAGCTGACGTTCCGCATCCTCAACGCCGGCGGCTCGGCCTATCCATTCGGCTGGCCGGGCTACAGGACACGCGCATCGACCGACCGCGTCGCCTGGCGGCAGATCGCGACGCGCTATGCCGACGGCGTGCTCGAATTCGACTGGCAGTCGGACGCGGCGGTCGCCTATTTCGCCTATTTCGCGCCCTATACGATGGAGCGGCACGAGGCGCTGATCGCCAGATACGCCGCGATGCCCGGCGTGACGCACCGCGAGCTGGGCCACACGCTCGACGGCCGCGCGATGGATTTGCTGACGATCGGCAGCGGCGACAAGCCGGTATGGCTCTATGCGCGCCAGCATCCCGGCGAGAGCATGGCCGAATGGTGGATGGAGGGCGCGCTCGAATGGCTGACCAGCCCGGCCGCCGATGCGCTCAAGGCCAAGTGCACCTTCCACATCGTGCCCAACATGAACCCTGACGGCACCTTCCGCGGGCATCTGCGCACCAATGCGGCGGGCGTGAACCTCAACCGCGAATGGCATGAGCCGAGCATGGCGCGGAGTCCCGAGGTGAAGCTGGTCCGCGACGCGATGGACGCGACCGGCATCAAGCTGGCGATGGACGTGCACGGCGACGAGGCGATCCCGGCCAATTTCCTGGCGGGGTATGAAGGCATTCCGAGCTGGACCGACGAATTCGGCGAGAAATTCTACGATTTCGGCCGGCGTCTCGCCGCGCGCACGCCCGAATTCCAGACCGCGCAGGGCTATGAGAAATCGGCGCCGGGCAAGGCGAACCTGACCATGTCGACCAACCAGCTCGCCGAACGCTACGGCGCGGTCGCGATGACGCTGGAAATGCCGTTCAAGGACCACGACCCCAACCCCGACGCCGAATTCGGCTGGTCGCCCGAACGGTGCAGGAAGCTGGCGGTCGCGATGCTGGAAACGGTCGAAGAGGTGATCGACGGGATTTAGGTCGGCTTCGGCTCGGTCGGAATCACGCCTCCCCGGCGATCGATCGCCTGTGGCATATCGCCCTTCGGCAAGCCCGGGACGAACGGTTGGATAAGTGTCCCCGATTCAGGGCGCGATGCTCGAGAGTACGTCCGAATCAGACAGAATCGCGCTCCTGCGAAAGCAGGAGCCCAGGGTCTCAAGCCGTGTCGCCCGTGGCTCTGGGCTCCTGCTTTCGCAGGAGCACAAGGACCGGTTCAACCTCAATCGGACAGCCCCTAAGTGTGGTGATCGGGGTCGAGCGGGTCGTCATGATGGCTGCCGGCGCCGCCGCCCATGCCGCCCATGCCCATACCGCCACCCATGCCACCGCCCATCCCGCCGCCTCCACCGCCACCGCCGGACTTGCCGCCGCCACCGCTTTCGCCCTTGCCGCGTCCGCCCGAGGCCGATGGCCGCGACGGGCCCTGCATCGGGATCTCGACGTCGGCGGGCACGGGATCGAGGTCCAGCGCCTCGCGGATGAAGTCGCGCAGCGAGACGACCAGATCGTGCGTATGCACCGCCCGTCCCGCCGCCAGTTCGCGCGCGGCGGTGCCGGCGAGGCGGACCTGCTGTTCGGTGCCAAGCAGGATGATGTCCGACAGCGCCGCCTCGACCGAATCGCGGATGCGCCGACCGCGGTCCGATCCGCCGCCCGGTTCATCGTCCGCAGCTTCCGCTTCCCGCCGCTTGAGATCGCGCAGGTGCGCCGGATCGACCGCGAGGTTGCCGGTGAACGATCCGCCCAGCACCTTGTACGCGGCGATCAGCGTGCGCAGCCGCTCGTTGATCTGGCGATTCACGCGCTCGCGGCGCTGCTGGATCGTCATCTGGACGACCAGCCGGATGCCGACGCCGAGCAGCGTAACGATCGCCAGCCCGATCAGGGTCGCAAGCAGGCTGTGCCACGAACTGAAATCCAGGCCGCGCATGATCGCGCCTACCCGAACAGTTCGGCGACGAAGTCCCTGGCCGCTTCCCAGCTGCGCCGGTCGGCCTTTTCCTCATAGCCGACGCCAGGCATCACCTCCTGCCCCTTCAGCGAGACATCGGTGAAGGCGTGGCCGGTGCCGCCGTAAGCATGGATCTGCCAGTCGGCGCCGCCTTCGGTCAGTTCCTTCGCCAGCGCGACCACGCTGTCGGGCGGGCCGATGGGGTCGTCCCAGCCGTGGCAGATCAGCAGTTTCGGCGCGATCGGCGTGACGTTGGCATAGTCCGGGCGGTTGTAGACACCATGGAAGCTGACCCCGCCCAGGAAATCGAGCCCCGAACGCGCCATGTCGAGGAGGCATTGTCCGCCGAAGCAATAGCCATAGACGGCCAGCTTGGCCGGGTCGACCAGCGGAAAGTTGCGCAGCACGTCGAGCGAGGCGGCGAGCCGGTCGCGGAGCAGCGCGCGGTCGGCGCGCAGTTCGTTCATGTAGATGCCCTGATCCGGTCCGCGCACCGTCCGCTTGCCCTGGCCGTAGACATCGCATGCGAAGCCGACATAGCCGAGCTTGGTGAGGTTCTCGGCATGGACGTTATCCTCTTCCGTTTGACCGATGACGTTGGGGATCACCATCACCCCAGGCCGCGCCGCCTCGACTTCGTCGTCATAGGCGAACACGCCCTCGAACGGGCCGCCGGGGCCGTCATACACGATGCTCTGTCGTACGATCGCCATCCGGGAAAACTCCTTCCACCGTTCGCGCCGAGCTTGTCGAAGCGCCGTTCTTTTTCTACCCGCCCGATGCAGAAAAGACAGGGCTTCGACAAGCTCAGCCCGAACGGAAAAAGTGAGACCCGCTTATGCCCACCCTCGTCCTGATCCGCCACGGCCAGTCGGCCTGGAACCTGGAAAACCGCTTCACCGGCTGGTGGGACGTCGACGTCACCGCACAGGGCGCGGCCGAGGCGAAGGCTGCGGGCGAGCTGATGGCGGCGAAGGGCCTGGACTTCGACCAATGCTTCACCTCGCTCCAGACGCGCGCGATCAAGACGCTCAACATCGCGCTGGAGGCGATGGGGCGGCTGTGGCTGCCGGTCGAGAAGGACTGGCGATTGAACGAGCGGCATTATGGCGGGCTGACCGGGCTCAACAAGGCGGAGACCGCGGCCAAACATGGCGACGATCAGGTCAGGATCTGGCGCCGCAGCTTCGACATTCCACCGCCGGCGATGGAGCCGGGTAGCGCGTTCGACCTGACCAACGACCGCCGCTATGCCGGCATCGCGATCCCGAACACCGAAAGCCTGAAGGACACGATCGCACGCGTGCTGCCGTACTGGGAGGGCCGCATCGCGCCGGCGCTGAAGGACGGCCAGCGCGTGCTGATCTCCGCCCACGGCAATTCGCTCCGCGCGCTGGTCAAGCATCTGTCGGGGATTCCCGACGACGAGATCACCGGGCTGGAAATCCCGACGGGGCAGCCGATCGTGTATGAGCTAGACGACGCGCTGGCCGCGACCGACCGCTATTACCTGAGCGAGCGGTAATTATTTTCGCGCAAAGACGCGAAGGCGCGAAGACGCAGTGTCAGCGGAAGAATTCTAACCGCGAAGCGGATTTATCGTCGCCTGACGGCGACAGAATCCTTGCCACCGACCGCCATATCTTTGCGCCTTCGCGTCTTTGCGCGAAACAAAATCAGGCGTGTCGCTCGATCAGCGCGGCGACCGCTTCCGGGTTGTCCGCGACGAGATAGTGGACTGCGTCTGGCACGGTTGCGCCCGTGACATTGGCGAACCCGCTGTCCTTGAGCGCGACGACGATCCGGTCCGCGAGAGCCGCAAATGGCGAACCGTCGCCCGTGCCGTAAACGATCGGCACGTCGTTGCGCCCATGCTGCTCGCGGCCGAATGCGGCATTGGCGTCGAAGGCGCGGTACATCTCGCAGGCGGCGTGGAATTGCGCGGCCGAGGCATAAGCCTTGAGCGCTTCCGCCATCTCGGCGGCATCATGTCGTCCCATCCGCAGAAAATAGCTGAGGAACGCATCCTGCCGCCCGCCCGCGACCAGGGTCTCGGGCAGGTCCGGGGCCTGCAGGAAGCCGACATGCCAGGACTTCGGCCCGCTCAGCGCATCGTCCCAGCCGTCGAGTCCGGGCACCGCCACGTCGAGGATCATCGCGCCGCGCAAGTCCTCGGGGAACATCCGCGCATAGGCATGCGCCACCATCCCGCCGATGTCGTGGCCAACCACATAGGGCCGATCGAGCTTGAGGACGCGCGCCAGTTCGTGGGCGTCGGTCGCCATCGTCGCGGCGTCGAACTTCACCGACCCGGCGGTCGACTGGCCGATCCCGCGCAGGTCGGGCGCAACGACGGTATAGCGCTTCGCGAGCCGCGCCATGATCGGCCGCCACGCGTTCCAGTCCTGCGGGAAACCGTGGAGCAGGATCAGCGCCGGTCCGCGCCCGGCCTTCGCGAAATGGAGCACCGCGCCATGAACGCGCGCGGTGCCGAACGACAGCCCCTTGTCGCGCCGCCCGCGGTCGATCCTGGCGCGCACCGCCCGCGCGATCGCCACGCCCGACCCCGCGACGGCGACCGCCGCCGCCAGCCCGATGAGCGCGCGATTGCGCATTCCCGTCGATTTCTCCTCGCTCATGTGGCGATCCTAACCGTCAACCGCCACGCACGCCAGTTGCCCTTCGCCGCCCGTCCCGCTAACGCGCCGCGATGGAACCCCTGGTCGGCATCATCATGGGCAGCACCTCCGATTGGGAGACGATGCGCCACGCCGCCGACACGCTGGCCGAATTGGGCGTGCCGCATGAGAGCAAGGTGGTGTCGGCGCACCGCACGCCGCAGCGGCTCTACGACTATGCGGCGAGCGCCGCCGATCGCGGGCTGAAGGTCATCATCGCGGGCGCCGGGGGCGCCGCGCACCTGCCCGGCATGACCGCGTCGATGACGCATCTGCCGGTGCTCGGCGTGCCGGTGGAGTCGAAGGCGCTCAAGGGCGTCGACAGCCTCTATTCCATCGTCCAGATGCCGGGCGGCATCCCCGTAGGCACGCTGGCGATCGGCAAGCCCGGCGCGATCAATGCGGGCCTGCTCGCGGCGGCGATCCTGGCGACGAGCGATCCCGCGCTGACCGACCGGCTCAAGCAATGGCGCGCCGCGCTGACCGACAGCGTCGCGACCGACCCGGAAATAACCGACCCCCGTTCGCCCTGAGCTTGTCGAAGGGCTGCCGTTCTTCAACGCGAAAAAAGAGAAAAGACAGTGCGACAGGCTCAGCACGAACGGGGGCGGCAATGAAGACCCTTCCCCCCGGCTCCACCATCGGCATCCTGGGCGGCGGACAGCTCGGGCGGATGCTGGCGTCGGCCGCCGCCGAACTCGGCTATCACACCCACATCCTCGCGCCCGATGCGGAAAGCGTCGCGGCGCAGGCCGCCTCCAGCTTCACGCGCGCCGATTATCACAGCCGCATCGTGCTCGACGAGATGGCGGCCCGCTGCGACGTCGTGACCTACGAGTTCGAGAATATCGCGATCGACCCGGTCGATTACCTGTCGACCAAGGTGCCGGTGCATCCCGCCCCCGCCGCGCTCGCCATCGCGCAGGACCGCGCGAGCGAGAAGGCGTTCGTCGACGGGATCGGCGGGCGCACCGCGCCGTGGCGGCGAGTCGAGAGCCTGGCCGACCTCGACGCCGCATTGGCCGCGATCGGTGCACCGGCGATCCTCAAGACCCTGCGGCTCGGCTATGACGGCAAGGGCCAGGTGCGGATCGCCTCGCCCGACGAGGCCGAAGCCGCGTGGCTCGCGATCGGCGAGCGCCCCGCGATCCTGGAGGGCTTCGTGGCGTTCAGTCACGAATTCTCGATTATCCTGACGCGCGGCGCCGACGGGTCGATGGTCAGCTATCCGCCGCCGTGGAACCGGCATGTCGACGGCATCCTCGCCACCTCGTCGCTCCCCGCGCCGCCGGAGATCGCGCGCCAATGGGGCGTCGCCGCCGCGCTGACCGGACGGATCGCCGATGCGCTCGATTATGTCGGCGTGCTGACCTGCGAGTTCTTCGCGACCACGGACGGCCCGGTGCTCAACGAAATGGCGCCGCGCGTGCACAATTCGGGACATTGGACGATCGAGGGCGCGGTCGCGTCGCAGTTCGAGAACCACATCCGCGCGATCTGCGGATTGCCGCTAGGCGACGCCGCGCTGACCGCCCCGGCGATCGAGATGGAAAACCTGATCGGCGACGCGGCGAACCGCTGGGCGGAGATTCTGGCCGAACCCGGCGCGCATCTGCACCTCTACGGCAAGGGCGATGTCCGGCCGGGACGCAAGATGGGGCATGTGACGCGGCTGGCCCGACTGAAATAGCCCCGCTCTTTCACATCTTGCGGGCGAGCGCGGCCAGTGGGCCGCAGGTCCGACCGGCGGCGCGGATTTACTCCGCGCCGGTTACCCCTTGTCCATCAAAAGAAAAGGGCGCGGGAGTAAATCCCGCGCCGGCCGAGGGTACGCGCCGGCGGCTTCGCCGGCGTACGTGCGCTAACAGCGTTAGCTTACTCGCGTCCCCGTCAGCGGAAAGCTGCCGAACGCGCCGGCGGTCACCGTGCCGGTGATCGTGTCGCCGTCGACCGTCGCTTCGTTGGTCAGCGTCATCGGCATCGGCACCGTGATCGACACCGACCAGGTCAGCGTGTAGCCGTTCACCTTGCCGTCGGTGATCTCGGTCGATCCCATCGCGCCGGCCTGGGTGCCGGTCCAGGTGTCGCCGTTGCTGTTGACCGTCAGCGTCGCCTTCTGGTCGCCCATCGGCGACTTCACGACCGTTTCGTACGTGCCGTCGACTGCCATTCTCTCTCTCTCCCAAAATTGCTTAGCGCGCGCCGAGCGACGCTGCCGGGACGACCTCGACAGGCAGCCCGATCTTGTCAAGCTGCGGCCGGACCTTCCCGGCGTCGCCGACCACCACCCAGACGATCTTCTTCGGATCGAGCGACGCCGCGATGACGCTACGGAGTTGGGGCAAAGTCAGCGCGCGATAGCGGGCCGCGATGGTCGCGTAATAATCGTCGGGACGGTCGTACAAAATGTTCGACTGCATCGCGCCGAGCACCGCGCGCGAGGTTTCGAACCCGCCCGGCAGCGCGCGAATCGCCCCCGCGATCGCCCGGTCGAACTCGACCTGCGTCATCGGCCGGTCGCCGATATAGCCGCCGATGTCGGCGATGATCGCCGCGATCGAATCGCCGGTCCGGTCGGCCTGGACGCCGGTCGAGACGATGTACGGCGTCGCCCCGGCGGCGCGCTGGAACCGCCCGCCCGCGCCGTACGACCAATGCTTGTCCTCGCGCAGGTCCATGTTGATCCGCCCGAGGAAGCCGCCGCCCAGCCCGTCATTGGCGGTGACCACCGGCAGCAGCTCGTCGCTGCCGACCAGGCCGGTCGGCAGCGCGCCGACGATCACCGATTGCGGCGAATCGGGGCGATCGACCAGGACGATGCGCGGCGTCGCGGGCGCGGTCGCGACCAGCGAGCCTTTGGTCCCGCCGGCGCCGTCCATCTTCCAGTCGCCCAGCTTCGCGTCGATCGCCGCCTTGACCTCGGCGAGCGGGCGGTCGCTGACGACGAGCACGGTCGCCTTGTCGGGACGCAACCATGCCTGTCGGAACGCGATCAGATTGTCCCGAGTCAGCATGGCGACCGCCTTGCTGTCGCCGCCGCCGAACGCCTTGGCGTAGGGCGATTGCGGGCCGTAGATCAACGGCGCGGCGGCGCGCGCGGCCAACGCGTTGGGGTTGGTCAGTTCGGATGCGATCCCGGCCAGCTGCTGGCTCTTGAGCCGCTCGACCTCGCCCGCGGCGAAGGCGGGGCTGCGCAGCACATCGGCGAACAGCGCGAGACCGGGCATCAGGTTCGCGCTCGGCACGTCGAGCGTGAAGCTCGTGCGGTCGCTGTCGATCCCGCTGCCGATATCGGCGCCGAGCCGCTCACGCGCTTGCGCATATTGCAGCGCATCGAGGCTGGTCGTGCCGGCGCCCATCGCCGCGACGGTCAGTTGCTGGGTGCCGAGCGCATCGGCGACGTCCGCCGCGACGCCCGCGTCGAAGCTGACCGCGACGCGCGTCACCGGGGTCGCGATGCGCTGCGCATAGACCAGCGTCATGCCGTTCGACAGCATCGCGCGCTCGACCCTGGGGAACGCCAGGTTGGCGATCGACCCCGATGCGGGAACGCTGCCGCGCGTGCCGGTGGGCGGCGCATCGGCCGCCGAAGCGACCGGCGTGGCCGGCGCGGCCGCCGCTTCCTCATAGGCGTCGCGTGGTCCGGGCACGATGTCGAGCGCATAGACCGGGCGGCTCAGCCATCTGGCGGCGATCGCCTTGACCTTGGCCGGGGTTTCCGCGGCGAGTTCGGCCATCTCCTTCTTGTAGAAGCCGGGATCGTTCGAATAGAGCGCGCCCTCCGCCAGCGCGACCGCCTTGCCGCCGAACCCGCCGACCTGTTCCAGCCCCTTCATCCGGGCGCTGATGCTCCGCGTCTGATAGAGTTGCAGCTCGTCCGCGGTCGGGCCGCTGGCGATGAACTCGGCGATCAGCGCGTCGAGCCGCTTGGCGACGACGGCGGCATCGACGCCGGGGCGGACATCGACATCGATCTCGAAGATGCCGACCTGGGCGAAGGTCTGGTTGCCCGCGCTGACCCGCACCGCCAGCCGCTCCTTGCGCACCAGCGTGTCGTACAGCCGCGAACTCGCGCCGCCGCCGAGCGCGCCGGCGGCCACGTCGAGCGCGATATTGTCGGGATTGTCGGTGCCGGGAACCGCCCAGGACCGCGTCAGCCGCGTGGTCGCGACGCGATCCTTCATCACCTCGTACCTGGCCGCCGGCAAGGTCGGCACCGGCGCGGCGGGCAGCGCGGTCGCCGGCCCCGCCGGGATGCCGCCGAAATATTTCTCCGCCAGCGCCTTCGCGGTCGCCACGTCGATATCGCCGGCCAGCACCAGCACCGCGTTGTTCGGCCCGTAATGGTCCTTGAACCAGCCCTTCACGTCGGCGAGGCTGGCGGAATCCAAGTCGGCCATCGAACCGATCGTCGAATGTTCGTAGGGATGCCCCTTGGGGAACAGGCCCGACAACTGCTTGTAGTCGAACAGGCCATAAGGCTCGTTGTCCCCCTGGCGCTTCTCATTCTGGACGACGCCGCGCTGCTCGTCGAGCACGCTCTGGGTGATCGCGCCGGTCAGATATCCCATCCGGTCGCTTTCGAGGAACAGCGCGCGTTCGAGCGCCGGGGTCGGCACCGTCTCGAAATAATTGGTGCGGTCGAAATAGGTCGTGCCGTTGAAATCGGTCGCGCCGACTTCCTTCAGCGGCACGAAGAAGTCGCCCGGCGCATTCTCGCTGCCGTTGAACATCAGATGCTCGAACAGGTGGGCGAAGCCGGTCTTGCCCGCCGGCTCCATCTTCGACCCGACATTGTACCACACGCTGACCGCGACGATCGGCGCCTTGCGGTCGGTATGGACGATGACGCGCAGACCGTTCCCGAGCGTGAACTGGGTGTAGGGGATATCGACCGACCTGGCGAGGACGCCGACCGGCGCGGCGGCGGTCGTCTGCGAGGAGGCGATGGTCGGCGCGGCGAGTGCGAGAAGGGCGACGCCGGACAGCGCCAGAAGCTTGCGGTGCATGGATACCCCTGAAAGATGACCTGGGCTTTGGCTAAGTCACGGCGAAGACGCTGGCAAGCGCCCTCCATCAAGGCCGATAGAGGCGTTCGATATTGCCGTTGAGGTCGCGCGAATAGAACAGGACCGGCTTGAGCTTGTGCGCCACGAACCATTTCGCCTGATCGGCGTAATGCGGCGAATCGGGGCGGGTCGAGGCGGCGCCATAGGGCTGGATCGATTCCGACCGCACGCGGCCGTTCAGCCAGGTCACGAACATCACGAAGCTGTCGCCGTGCTTGACCACCAGCCGCCCATCGGGCGCTTCGTCCCAGGTCGAGGCCGCGCGCAGGATTTCGGGACCGCCGTCCAGCGGCAGGTCGACATTGCCGCGCCGCAGCCGGAGCACGGTGCCGAGCGGCACGTCGATCCGGCCGAAATGCTGCTTCAAATAGCCGGCCGCCTTGCGCAATTCGGCCCGCGGGTCGGGTTCGGGCTGGCGGCGGTAATGCCATGCCTGGCCGCTGCGCATCAGGATCACCGCGAGCGAATCCGCCGGCCCCACGCCGTCCGCGTTCCAGTCCCATTGGCGCAGCACGGCCAGCGCCTCGGTCAGGGTCGGATCGCCCCTGGGATCGACCGCCATCAGGTCGGCGAACCACTTGCCGGCCCAGCCGCCATGGCTGACCCCGGTATCGAACTTGATCGCGTGCATCGCCGCGGCGCTGACCCTGGGCGTCGCCGCCATCAATTCGAGCGCGCGGTTGTCGCGGTTGGTGGTGTCGGTCTCGCCCCCCAGAAGCGGCGACCAGTCGGCCGGGTTCATCTCGCTCCCCGGCCCCGCCGACAGATAGGGCGTCGAATTGGCGTTGACGAGGAAGCCCGACGCCGGGTTCACGTTGCGCGGCACCATGCGCCACGGCACCGTGCCCGGCGCGTAGTCGCGCGACGTGTCGCCGGGCAATATGGTCGAATAATCGTAGCCCGGCTTCCGGTTGGGGAAGCTGGCATTGTAGAAATAGGCGATGTTCCCCGCCGCATCGGCGTAGAGGAAGTTGGTCGCGGGGATGCCCTGCATCGCCAGCGCCTGCTGCCATTCGGCAAAGGTGCGCGCGCGCGTCAGCCGGTAATATTCCTCGACCATCCGGAGCTGGTCCGCCCCGCCATAGCGCACCGCATACGCGCCCGATTGGTTGACGATCACCGGGCCCTGCACCGCGCGATAGACATATTTGGGCACCGGCAGGACGAACGGCCCCCACAATTTGACCCGCAGCCAGATCAGATGCCGTTCGAGCGGCCGCCACTGGCCGTCATAGCTGTAGGCATCGCCGCCCGCGTTCAGCTTCAGCTTGTAGACGTCGATCAGGTCGGGCCGGTTGACCGTGTTGGTCCAGCCCAGCGTCTCGTTATGCCCGAGCAACGGATAGGGCGCGCCGGGGAACAGCGCGCCGGCGAAGTTCCAGCCGGTCTGCGAATGGACGACGAGTTCATACCACGCCACCGGCCCGTCCCATGGCTGGTGCGAGTTGGACACCAGCCGCGTCGCGCCGTCGGGTGTCCGCCTGGGCGCGACGACGAAGGCGTTCGATCCGTTGGGCTGTTCGTCGGTGGTCGACGCGGCCGGTATCGTGGTCGGCGGATAGTTTTCCGGCGGCGCTTTCTCCGGCGGCAACGGCTTGTCGCCGACCAGTGCGCCGAGCGTCCCGTCGAGCCCGAAGAAGAAGGGCGAGCGCATCACGAAACCGGTCGCGATGTCGCGCCCGTCGATCGGGAAAAAGCGCGTCAGCTTCACCTCGCCCGGATGGCGCGCGGCATAAGCGTTGAGGCCCGCCGCATAGCCGTCGAGCAAGGCACGGACATCGGCCGGCTGCTTCATGTAATCGCGGTCGACCGTCGCGCGCGCATCGACGAAGTTCAGCGCGAAATCGCCCTCCGCCCCCTTCGTCCCGTCGATCGCGCCGAGCCGCCCGCGCGCCATCGCGATCCCGTCCTGCAGGGTGGTGAAATCGTCCTCCGCATGGGCATAGGCGATGCCATAGGCGACGTCGGGATCGGTCTTGCCATAGATATGCGGCACGCCCCATGTGTCGCGCGCGATCGTCGTGTCGTATCGGTGCGGCGGCGGCGCCTCGGCGGTCGCGGCGGTGAGCGGTTCCCAGGTGGCGAGGAAGATCGCGACGAGCACCAGCACCACGGCCAAGCCGATCGCGATCCGTCTTACCACTGCTCGCTCTCCGAATTCGTCATGCCGGGCTTGTCCCGGCATCCACCGAGCAGCACATACCTGCGCGAGTTGGTTTGGGGCACGGCGCGCGCCGGCACAAGACCATCGTGAGGGCGAAGGCTTGTGTTGCAAATTCGCAACACTATCTTCGGGCGCAAGACTGGCAGGGACAGATATGAACCTCGAAAAATTCACCGACCGCGCCAAGGGCTTCCTGCAATCGGCGCTGACCGTCGCGATCCGCATGAACCATCAGCAGATCGCGCCCGAACATATCCTGAAGGCGTTGCTGGAGGACGAGCAGGGTCTGGCGGCGGGCCTCATCCAGCAGGCCGGCGGCGACGCGAAGAAGGCGGCGAGCGAGACCGATCTCGCGCTGTCGAAGATCCCCGCCGTGTCGGGATCGGGCGCGCAGAACCAGCCAGGCCTCAACAACGATTCGGTGCGCGTGCTCGACCAGGCCGAACAGATCGCGCAGAAGGCCGGGGACAGCTTCATCACGGTCGAGCGGCTGCTGGTCGCGCTGGCGCTCTCCCTCAACACGGCGGCGGGCAAGGCGATCAAGGCGTCGGGCGCGACACCGGAGGGGCTCAACGCCGCGATCAACCAGCTTCGCGGCGGGCGCACCGCCGACACCGCCGGCGCGGAGGACCGCTACGACGCGCTCAAGAAATTCGCGCGCGACCTCACCGCCGTCGCGCGCGAGGGCAAGCTCGATCCCGTCATCGGCCGCGACGAGGAAATCCGCCGCACGATCCAGATTCTCGCGCGCCGCACCAAGAACAACCCCGCTTTGATCGGCGAACCCGGTGTCGGCAAGACCGCGATCGCGGAAGGGCTCGCGATCCGCATCGCCAATGGCGACGTGCCCGATACGCTCAAGGACCGGCGACTGATGTCGCTCGACCTCGGCGCGCTGATCGCCGGCGCGAAATATCGCGGTGAGTTCGAGGAACGGCTGAAGGGCGTGCTCGACGAGGTCAAGGCGGCCGAGGGCGACATCATCCTGTTCATCGACGAGATGCACCAGCTGATCGGCGCGGGGAAAACCGACGGCGCGATGGACGCGTCCAACCTGCTCAAGCCGGCGCTCGCGCGCGGCGAACTGCACTGCGTCGGCGCGACCACGCTCGACGAATATCGCAAGTACGTCGAGAAGGACCCGGCGCTCCAGCGGCGGTTCCAGCCGGTGTTCGTCGGCGAGCCGACCGTCGAGGACACGATCTCGATCCTGCGCGGGCTCAAGGAGAAATACGAGCTGCACCACGGCGTGCGGATCACCGACGCGGCGTTGGTGTCGGCGGCGACGCTGTCGAACCGCTACATCACCGACCGCTTCCTGCCCGACAAGGCGATCGACCTGATGGACGAGGCGGCGAGCCGTATCCGCATGGAGGTGGAGTCGAAGCCCGAGGAGATCGAGACCCTCGACCGCCGCATCATCCAGCTCAAGATCGAGCGCGAGGCGTTGAAGAAGGAAAGCGACGACGCGTCGAAGGATCGGCTGGCGACGCTGGAAGGCGACCTCGCCAATGTCGAGCAGCAATCGGCCGAACTGACCCAGCGCTGGCAGGCGGAAAAGGACAAGATCGGGGCCGAGGCGAAGCTGAAGGAACAGCTCGACGCGGCGCGGATCGCGCTCGACCAGGCGCAGCGCTCCGGCGACCTCGCCAAGGCGGGCGAGCTGTCCTACGGCACCATCCCGCAGCTCGAGAAGCAGCTTGCCGAAGCGCAGGGCTCGGCCAAGGGCGCGATGCTGCGCGAGGAAGTCACCGCCGAGGATATCGCCGCGGTGGTCAGCCGCTGGACCGGGATTCCGGTCGACCGGATGATGGAGGGCGAGCGCGAGAAGCTGCTCCAGATGGAGGAACAGCTCGGCAAGCGCGTGATCGGCCAGTCGGAGGCGGTGCGCGCGGTCTCGACCGCGGTGCGCCGCGCGCGCGCCGGATTGCAGGACCCCAATCGCCCGCTCGGCTCGTTCCTGTTCCTGGGGCCGACCGGCGTCGGCAAGACCGAGTTGACCAAGGCGCTCGCCGAATTCCTGTTCGACGATTCCTCGGCGATGGTCCGTATCGACATGAGCGAGTTCATGGAGAAGCATTCGGTCGCCCGGCTGATCGGCGCGCCTCCAGGCTATGTCGGTTATGAGGAAGGCGGCGTCCTAACCGAAGCGGTTCGCCGGCGGCCGTATCAGGTCGTGCTGTTCGACGAGGTCGAAAAGGCGCATGGCGACGTATTCAACGTGCTGCTCCAGGTGCTGGACGACGGGCGGCTGACCGACGGCCAGGGGCGCACGGTCGATTTCACCAACACGATCATCGTACTGACCTCGAACCTCGGCTCGCAATTCCTGACCAGCCTGGGCGACGGGGAGGACGTCGCGTCGGTCGAGCCGCAAGTGATGGAGATCGTCCGCGCGCATTTCCGGCCGGAATTCCTCAACCGGCTCGACGAGATCGTCCTGTTCCACCGCCTCGGCCAAAGCGAGATGGCGCCGATCGTCGACATCCAGGTCGCGCGCGTCGCCAGGCTGCTCGCCGACCGCAAGATCGCGATCGACCTGACCCCGGCCGCACGCGACTGGCTCGGCCGCGTCGGCTACGACCCGGTCTATGGCGCCCGCCCGCTGAAACGCGCGGTGCAGCGCTACCTACAGGACCCGCTCGCCGACCTGATCCTGCGCGGCGACGTGAAGGACGGGCAGACCGTGGCGGTCGATGAAGGCGACGGGAAGCTCAGCCTCGCGGTGCGCTAACCCTCGTAGCCGTAGGCATCGATGAACGGCTGCAGGTGCCTGCGGTAGCGTTGTCCCGCACCGATCGCGCCGGTGCCGATCGGTTGCCGCACCTGGAACACGCTACTGGTCAGCACGGCGCGCGGTGTCAGGTGCGGCGCCAGCGTCGCAGGATCGTGGTCGAGCCCCGCGCCTGCTTCGAGCCGCGGCGTCCAGCCGGCCGGATCGCGGACGAGTTCTTCGTACGGCACGGCGATCAAGCGGTCGCCCAGCACCGCCTGCCAATGCGCAAACAATTGATCTTCCAACCGGAAATGCTGGGCGATCGTCTCCTGGCGCCAACTCCAGTCGATCCGGCCGGCGAAGTGCGTACGGAAGCACGACCAGGCGGTGTCGAGCGGATCGCGGCGGACCCAGAACAACGGAACATCGGGCAACGCCGCGGCGATCAGCCCCAGCTGGCGGCTGAGATCGAGCGTCTTGTCGACGACTCTCCCTGTCGCACCGAACCGCTTGGCCGTCAGGTCGTGATATAGATTTGCAGCGTCGTCGAGCGACCGCCCCGCTCGCCGGGATGCTTCAATATTCACCGGCATCAGGCCGCCGATCAGGGATGCGGCCGCGTTGAACAGGGCGAATTCGCCGCCCCCGACAACGTCGCGATGGCTTGCCAGTATCTGCTCGACCAGCGTCGTCCCCGACCGCGGCAGGCCCGTCACGACGATGGCGCGATCGGGTGAGCCGCTAGCCGTCCGCGACACGGCTGCCAACGCGTCGCCGGTCCAGTTGGCGCGGATCGCATCGGCGCTGGCGCGGTCGGCGGCCGCATCATAGTCCGCCGCCGTGGGCACGAGCGACGCGCCGCGATCAAACGCGGCGAATGCCCCATCGACATCGCCAATATCGTCGAGCGCCTTGCCCAAGGCGTAAAGTAGGGGCGTCGCACTGTCGGGCGCCAAGCGATCGACGCTGCCGATCGCTTGACGGAGGCGATCGAGCAACGGATCGGCCGCGGTGAAGCGGTGGATCGCCGACAGTTCGAGCCACGTCTGGCCAGCCACCGGCGCGCGTGCCAGCACCGCCTCGAACCGACGCGATGCGAGCTCAAAATCGCCCTGCTCCGATGCCAGCGCCCCGGCGAAGTGATTGAGTTGGGGGTTGCCGGATTCGCGTGCGCGCATCGCCTCGACGATCTTTGCCGCCTCAGGCCCGCGCCCGGCACGGGCATAGACGACAGCCCGCGAAAAGAGCTGGTCCATCCCCAGCGCCTGCCCGGCGTCATAGAGATCGATCGCGCGAACGGCGAGGTCCGTTTCGCCGTTGGTCAGCAGCACGTCAGCGAACAGCCGCCATCTCTGCCCCAGCGCAGCACGGCGGTCGATCAGATCGCCGAGGATCGCGTTCATCGCCGCGCGGTCGCCATTGGTCAGGGCTACGTGGAGCGCATTCAGCGCGTTGGCAGTGTCCGTCATGCCCTGTCTAGAAAGCCGAAAGAGGGGCGGGTCAATTGGTCAAAAAAAAGGGGCCGGTTTCCCGGCCCCTTTCGAAGGTCATTCAATGGTGTAGCGATCAGAAGCCGACAGCCAACTGAATACGAACATAGCGGGGCTGCTGATAGGTCAGCGGCTTCGCATAGTTCGGATCCGGCGTGCCCAGCGTCAAGTCGCCGATTTCGTTGAAATCGAGCCGTGACCGGTCGTTGAAGATGTTGAACACATCGAAACGCAGCGAGGCGTCGAACGTGGTCGGCAGCTTGAACTGCACGGTCGCGTCGATTTCCTTCTTCCAGTCGCTCTTGAACGACTTGCCGCGCGGGGTCGGCTGCTCGACGCCATTGGCATCCGAGCAGAAGAAGCCGCCGCCGTCATAGATCGACGCGAACGGATCGACGCTGGTCGGCACCACACCGATACAACCGAACTTCTTCGGCGACTGGATCAGCGCGTTCACGCCGATGGTCAGCCAGTCGAACGCCTGGTAGCTGCCGTACGCCTTGAAGGTATGGCGACGATCGTTCGGCAGGTAGCCGTACGAGCCGACGGTGAAACCGGGCTGGTCGAAATCCTCGGTGGCGCCCGAGTCCGACTGGCCGATGTCCGACTTCACGCCGCCTTCGTAGTTACCCTTGCTGAAGGACAGCGTGTACGAACCCGAGAAGCTCCACTTGCCGTCGAATTCGCGGTCGAACGTCAGGGTCATCGCCTTGTAGGTGCGCTTCGCCTTCGGGTAGCCGAGTTCGGCAGCAGTGAAGTTGACGATCGGCTGCGTGCCATCCGGCAACGGAAGCAGCTTGATGGCCGCATCGTAACCCGGGTTGACCAGCACGTACTGCGAGAAGCCGCTCCAGGTGTTGCCGCAATCTGCCGCCGAGAAGCCCTTCGATTCGCAATAACGCAGAGCAGCCTGGTCGATCGCGGCGTCTTCCAGCACCTTACCGAGCTTGCGGTAGGTGAAGTAGATGCCGGCGCGGATACGCGAGCCGAAACGCTGTTCGGCACCGAGGATGTATTCATCCTCCGACTGCGGCTTGAGGCCCTGCGCCTGGAACGACGACGGATCCTGGACGGAGCCGTCCTTGACCACCTGGCAGTTCGCGGTACCGGTGTCCGGGCAGGCCCGGGCGTTCTTCACCGTCAAGATCGGCGCGCCGACGATCGGCGTACCATCGGCATTGACGCCGGTCAGGACGTTGAAGCGCGTATAGTCGGTTTCCGAACCGGCGCCGCGAATGTTAGTGTTCGCCGCGATCGGCAGGAAATAACGGCCGAACGAACCCTGGACCTTGGTGCGTCCGTTGCCGACCGGGTCGAAGGTGAAGCCGAAACGCGGCCCCCACTGATCACCGGACTTGTAGAACGACTTGTTCGCGGCGTCACGGTTGTCGAACCGGTCGTTACGAATGCCGAGCTGCAGCGTCAGACGATCGTTGAACAGCGACCAGCTGTCCTGCGCGTAGAACGCCTCGTTGATCGTGTTGAACGAACCGCCGTTGATGAAGCGGCGAACGGTTACATAGTCGATCCCCGCGGGCAGGCCGGTCTGGTCCGAACCGGTCGACCGCAGATAGGTCGTCACGCCGGCGCCGAGCGTCGTCGAGATCTGGGTCGCGGTCAGCTTTTCGTGGTCGTAACCGAAACGAATGTGGTGCGAGCCCAGCAGCTTGAACGTCAGATCGACGTCACCGCGATAGAAGGTGCGCTTGTCATCGTTGGTCGTGACCGACGTGCTCGGATTGCCGAGAATGGTATTCGAGCCGGTGCGATTGTCGGTGATGTTGGCGCGGACCAGATCGAGCGGCAGCGAGCCTGCACGATTCTTGTTGACGCCGTACGCTGCCGAAACCGTCAGGAAGTCGGTGAGCGTGCCGGTGTAGCGGCCCACATAGTTTTCACCGCCGGCGCGGGCGTTGCTGCCGCCGACATAGGTGCTACGCACGTCGGTGATCTCGTTATACACGTAGGAATAGTTGCGCGTCAGCGACGTGGTATCGAAATAGGTGAATTCGAGGTGCTGGCCAAACCAGTTCGCGTCGAGCTTGCCGCCCCAGAACGGGCTAGTCGTGTTCTGCTCAGTCGACCGGTTGTTGGCCGGAGTCGGAACACCGGCGCCGTCGGCCGCACCCGCGCCACCATTCTTCGTCTTGACGTTACGGAAGTTGTACAGACCGTAGAAGAACAGGTGATCCTTGATGATCGGACCGGACAGCTGAAGGACGGTGTCCATGCGCTGGTTATAGTCACCGTCATTGTCCGCGATGTACGTATTGGGTGCATCGCTGCTGAGCGCGTCAGGCTCAAAGTTGAACAGTATGCTGCCCTTGAAGTCGTTCGAGCCCGACTTCGTCGTCGCGACCACGACACCGCCGGTCGCACGACCGAACTCGGCCTGGAAACCGCCACTCTTGACGTCGACCGTCTGGTAGAAATCGAACGGGATCGCCACGGGCGAGAAGCCCTGACGGAATTCGGTGATGTTCAGACCGTTCACGTAGTAAGCGTTTTCCGCGAACGACGAACCGCCGATCGTTGCCTGGCCGGCGAACGCCGAATTCTGCGCGGAACCGCCCTGGACGGTGCCCGGCGCCAGCAGGATGACATCGCGGAGCGAGCGGGCAACCGGAACGCGAGTCGCGATGTCGCCGACGTTGATGACCGCGCCGGTCGTCGTCTTTTCGAAATCGGCGACCTTCACGCGGCCCGCGGTGACGACGATGTCGCCGCCCGTGGCGCCCGCGGCAGCCAGGGTGAACTGGTTCGACGCGTTGGTCTGGTCGAGAACGATGCCCGATTCGGTATAAACGTCATAACCATCGGCTGTGACCGTGAATGTGTAACGGCCCGGCGTAACCTGCGCGAGGGTGAAGCTACCCGACGAATCGGTCGTCACGGTGCGCTGGGTGCCCTGGTCGTCCGACTTGATGACGACCGTCGCACCGGAGATCGCCTTGCCGTCCGTACCCTGGACCTTACCGCGAGCGGTAACGTTGGTGTAGTCCTGCGCAGCAGCAGGCACGGCCGTCAGCGCCACTGCGCCGACACCGGCGCCGAGTAGCGCGAGCGCGCGCAGTGCAGTGCCGCCAGATAATTTCAAAGTCTTGGTCACGTAGCGGTTTCCCTCGCTTTACCCGCGGACGCTGTTCGCGATCTCGACGGGCGGTTGCCAAGCCCCTTCACGACGCACTGCGCCTAAAGAGCCATGGGGTGGGGATAAGGGGGCCGCGCGCGCACTGTAAAGGCGGGTTTTTATCGGGCCGCCTAGATTTCAAACCGGCTGTAGCCAAAATGACACAGCCGTGTGACAGGATGAAAACCGCCCTGACAACATTGTCGGACGTCGACGAACCGCGGGAAATCGAAACCCGGGGACGGCGCGTGCCGTCCCCGGTTCGATCGATCAGAACTTGATGCTGGCCCCTGCCCGGAACGTCCGGCCGATCAGGCCGGCCGAGTGCCAGGACGCCAGATAGTTGGTCTGGGTGGCATAAGCGGTGTTCGCGAACAGCGGCGCGCGGGCGCCGAACACGTTGCCCACGGTGATCGAGAACGTGAACTGCTCGCTCACCTTCGCCGCCAGGTTCACGTCCGTGTAGAGGAAGCTCTTCACATGGCAGAACTTGTCCACCGGCTGGCCGGGCACCTTGTAGATGGCGGCATTGCACGAAATATCGTTCACCGTGGGGCTGACCGCCGACGATGCCTGATCGGCGGCGACGGCCTTGATCCGGCCAACATAGTAGGTCGTCGCGGTCAGCGCGAACGGGCCCGCCAGCAATGTGTTCTGCCAGTTGCCGCGCCAGCGCGGGGTTCCGCCGCCCGACGACAGATCCTCCGGACCCACCGTCCCGGCATATTTCTGCACCGGGCCGTTCGTGGGATGCAGGTCGTATTGCAGCGTTTCCTGGACATCGAGCCGGCTCTCGAACCGGATGCCGTCCTTGATCGGAATACGCGCATCGAGACTGAACTCGAGCCCGGAAACGACCAGATATGCCGAGTTCACATAGGGCGCGTTCACCACAAGCAAGCGCGGCAGCGCGTTGAGGTTCGACGGATCGGCGCCATCGATCACGTTGCACGAATAACCGGGGGCGACCGCGGCGACCTTGGCGCAGCCGGCAGCCGACGCGGCGGCGGCTGAAGCGAAGGTCTGGTTGGCAACCGAATAATATGCGGTGATCGCGTCGCCGACCTGCGGGCCGGTGACGATCAGGTTCGACTTCCGCACATGGAAATAGTCGGCGGTGAAGGTCAGCCAGCGCACCGGATCGATGATCGCGCCAGCCGTGAAGCTGCGCGAAATCTCCGGCTTGATGTTGGGATTGCCGACAAAGCCGCGACCCAGGCTGTAGGGTGCCGTATACCCGGCATTGCCCGGATGGGCGGCGATGAACGCGGCGTTCGGCGTGTAACCGACGAAGCCCGAATAAGAGCTGGCCGGATTCGATTCGGCGAAGGTCGGCGCGCGGAAGCCTTCCGAATAGGTGCCGCGCAAAGCGATACCCTTGACCGGTTCGAACTTCACCGTCGCCTTGGGCGAGAAACGGCCGATGCCCGTCGAATAATGGTCGTAGCGGCCCGACAGGTTGATATCGAGCGAAGCGAGGATCGGCGCGTCGAGTTCGAAATAGCCCGCCCAGACCGACCGCTTGCCATATGCCTGCGCGGTCGACACGCCGGGCAGGTCGAGGTTCGGGTTGATGCTGCGGTTGTTCAACTCCTCCCGGCGGAACTGACCGCCGACGGCGAGCTGCAAGTCGCCGCCCGGCAGCGCGGTCAACGTCCCGCTGACCGTCGCATCCACGGTGAATTCCGTCGAATCGGACTTGGCGTTGATCGGCGGCGCCACCGCGTTACGCACCGCTTCGCTGTTCAGGCTGGGATTGACGAAGTTGTACGAGCCGGTGTTGATCGCCTTGACCAGGCCGTTGAGGTTGAAGTTGCCGTAGATCGTCAGGTCGAGGTTATCGCGCGAATAGGCGCTCTGGACGTTCCACTTCCAATTGTCGCCGATATCGCCCTTCAGCCCACCGGAGATGCGGTACACTGTGTTGATACGCTTGCTGCCCGACTTGACGTCACCGAACAGGTAATAGATGCGCGCCGCGCCATTGGCCGGATCGTTGGCAAACGCCGCGGCATAAGGGTTGTTCGGGTTGAGCGTGCGGCCCGCGGTCGCCGGATCCGCGCAGTTCACGCCCGACGGACAGATCCATACCGGCAACACGATACCGGGCGCGCTCGTCGCGGTCGCCGGGCTGCCGCCGAATGCCTGGGTCTGCCGGATGGCAACCGGCGCCCGGCTGATCTCGACGCGGTTCCGCGCATAGCTGCCCGCCAGATAGCCTTCGATGCCGCTGCCCAGGCGGAAGCTCGCCCGGCCGACAAAGTCGTAGCGCTCCTGGAACGGCAGGAAGATGGCATATTCTTTCTGGAGGTCGTGTTTACAAGCCGAACCGACACGCGACGACGTATTTTCGGAGAACACGCCATACGGGCAGTTCGCCAGCGGCGTCAGCGAATTGAAGATCGCCGGCGTCGTGGCGTTGGCGACCGAACCCGCCAACGGGTTGTTGAGATCGGTCTGGGTCGTCCGCGTGACGACGGCGTTGGGCGACGCCGAGGTCAGCGTGTCGTCGCCGCGATTGTTGTCGTTGCCGCCGATCGACCGCAGATCGAGCGTGTTGAACGGAAAGCCGAGCGAGTCGTTGGTGACCATGGCGCTACGCTCGTAATCGCCGCCGACATAGATGTTGAAACCCTGGCTGCTGTAATCGCCGAACCCGACGAGCAGGCGCGCGCGATATTTCGCGGCGTCACCGCGCTCCGACGCCCCGGCATCGGCGGTGGCCTCGAGCCCCTTGAAGGTCTTGCGCGTGACGAGATTGACAACGCCGCCGATCGCATCGGCGCCGTACAGCGACGACGCGCCGTCCTTGAGCACCTGGATGCTCTCGATATTGGCCATCGGGATGCTGTTGAGATCGACATAGCTGTTGTGGCCGTCATCGTTCAGCGGGAAGTTCGCCGAACGCAGGCCGTCGACTAGGGTGATCGTCGACGACACGCCGAGGTTGCGCAGCGACACGGCCGAACCGCCGGCCGAGAAGCCGCTGCTGAAACCATTGCCGATCGAGCCCGCGCCGTCGGCGGAAACCGAGCGAATGGCGTCGGACACGTTGGTTACGCCGGCGCGGGCCAGATTCTCCGAGGTCACGATGGTGACCGGCGACGCCGTGGTGGTCAGCCCCTTGGTGCTGAACAGCGTACCGGTGACGACGATGTCGGGCGCGTTATCGCCATCGGCCGTCGTCTGATCGCTCGGCGCGGGCGCGGTCTGCGCGAAAGCGGGAGTGGCAATCATCGCCAGCAAGCTAAACGGCGCGGCCGTAGTCAGCAGACGCAATTTGGGCGTCGAACGCAAAAGAGCCATGTAGTAAGCATCCCCATAACGGGGACCGCCCGACGCACGGACCCTCCGTGCGCCAGTCGATCCCCCCTCCTGGTCCGGTCGCAAGCCCTCCAGCCGAACCGAACTCTCCGTGTGCTACGCCGATGATGTGGCAAGTAAAGCGGGGGATAGTCGTCGGCCAAACGTTTGTCCGCAGCCCGTAACACGTTTGCCACAAAGGGGCAGAACTGGTGTCTTATCAGAATAGGACAGTGGCGCTGCCGCGTCGCGTCACTCCCGGCCCGGCATCGGCCCCGCGACCAATAACGGATCGATCTTCGCGCTCCGCCAGCGCAGCGACCAGTGGAGATGCGGCCCGGTGACGCGGCCGGTCGCCCCCGAAAAGGCGATCACCTGCCCCCGCCCCACGCGCTGGCCCGGCGTCACGACGATCCGCGACAGATGCATGAACGCGCTTTCCACCCCCATGCCATGCGCGACCAGCAACAGATTGCCTTCGAGCAGGAACGGATGATCCGACGCCAGCGTCACCACGCCGTCGGCGGGGGCCAGCACCGGCGTGCCCTGCGGCACCGCGATGTCGATGCCCGAATGATACGCCCCGGCCACGCCGTTCTTGTAAATGCGCTGCGACCCGAACAGGGTCGAGATGCGCCCGGTCGCCGGCCACAGGAACGGCTGGCGCCAGCCAGCGGATTCCACCGCGATCTTTCGCGCCGCGTTGATCCGGGCGATCTCGCCGGGACGAATGCGGTCGAAGTCGGCGGGCGGGACGGGATATTTGGGCAAGGTCGCCAGCCGCGATATCGCCCAGGCGCGCGGGGAAATGCTCAACGTGCGCGAGACGGTCTCGGCCCCGTCCGACCGCGCCTCCAGCGTGGCGACGGGGCCGGCGTCGCGGTCGAACGCGATCACGAACGAGCCGTCCGCGGCGACCGGCACCGGCGCCCCGTCGAACATGAGCGACGCTGTGCCCGCAGGCGCCTTGCCGAGCACCAGGCCGCCCTGGATCAAGCTGCCCTTGAGCGTGAAATCGCCGAGCGGCACCGGTGCCGCCCTGGGCACCGGTGGCGGCGACGTGACCATGACGACGGGCGGCAATGATTGCGGGGGCGGGGGCACCGCCTCCACGCAACTGCCGGTGGCGATCAGGACGGCGATTCCCGCCACCCATCGCCGGGCGCGCTTCATGCCCTGGTTTCGGCCTCGAGCGCGAAGGCGGCGTCGGCATAGGCTTCCTGCCGCGCGACGCTCCAGTAGCGCAGGTCGTCGAGGTCGATCACCGCGCCCGACACCGCGCAGGTCACATGGCTGCCCGGCGTCAGCACGCGAAAACCGTTCGCCATGTAATGGAGCCGCGCCGGCCGGTCGGTGTTGGACATCAGCATAAGCGGTTCCTCAAAGTAACGTGGGCTGGTCGGGCTTGGGCTTAGCATAGGTTTTGGCGGCCGCTCCCTCAACCCGCGCCGCGACGTCGCCGTCCCCGAACCGGACAATGAGCGCGCCGGCCTTGCGCGCCGCCGCCGCCGAGCTGAGCACGCCGCCCGCGCGGTCGGTGACCAGCGCATAGCCACGGTCGAGCACATGTTTCGGGTTGAGCGCCTCGACCAGCTTGAACGTCTGGTCGAGCCGCTGCCGCGCCGCCGCGATGCGCTGTGTGAGCAAGGCGGGCCGCAACGCCCCCGCCGTCCGGTCGAGCGTCCCGCGCGCCACCGTCACGCGGCGTTCGAGCGCACGGTCGAGCCGCTGGCCGGCATCGTCGGCGCGCTGGCGCTGGGGGCCGAGCAAGGCGTCACGCTTCGGCAGCAGCCGCGCCTGCGCCTCCACTCGCTCACGCCCGCGCTCGACATAGCGGCGCGCGCACCGCTCGGACCGCTGGGCATAAGCGTCGAGGCTCAGCCGCAGGTCGGCGAGCACCGGCACCGCCAGTTCCGCCGCCGCGGTCGGGGTCGGCGCGCGCAGATCGGCGGCATGGTCGCACAGGCTCGTGTCGGTCTCGTGCCCAACCGCCGAGATGATCGGGATCGAGCAGCCCGCCACCGCGCGGACGACGATCTCCTCGTTGAACGCCCACAGATCCTCGATCGACCCGCCGCCGCGCGCGACGATCACCAGATCGGGGCGCGGCACCGCGCCGCCGGGGACGATCGCGTCGAACCCGCGCACCGCCGCCGCGACGTCCTCGGCCGCGCCCGCGCCCTGCACCTTGACCGGCCAGACGATCACCCGGGTCGGGCAGCGATCAGCCAAGCGATGGAGGATGTCGCGGATCACCGCGCCGGTCGGCGAGGTCACCACGCCGATCGTGCGCGGCATGAACGGCAGCGGCTGCTTGCGGCCCTGGTCGAACAGTCCTTCCGCGCCCAGTTGCGCCTTGAGCTTCTCGAACAGCGCCATCAGCGCGCCCTCGCCCGCCAGCTCCATCCGGTCGATCACGACCTGGTATTTGGAGCGGCCCGGATAGGTGGTGAGCTTGCCGCTCGCGATCACCTCGATCCCGTCCTGCGCGGCAAACGGCAGCAGCGCGGCCTGCCCCTTCCACATCACCCCGTCGATCACGGCCTGATCGTCCTTGAGGCTGAGGTAGCAATGGCCCGACGCCGCGCGCTTCCACCCGGAAATCTCGCCGCGCAGCCGCACGCGGCCGAACGCGCCCTCGACCATGCGCTTGAGTCGCCCGGACAGTTCGGACACGCTTTCGGCGGCGGAATTGTCGCCGGGCATGGCCTCGGCTACCAGCCGCGGCGAATCTTCGGGGAAAGGGTCGGGCATGAACGTCCTGCTGATCGGATCGGGTGGACGCGAACATGGCCTCGCGTGGAAGCTCGCGCAATCGCCGCTACTGACAAAACTCTACGCCGCGCCGGGCAATCCGGGGATCGCCGAGGAGGCGGAGGTCGTCGCGCTCGACGTGACCGACCATGCGGCGGTGGCCGAATTCTGCCGCGCGAAAGCGATCGGTCTGGTCGTGGTCGGTCCCGAAGCGCCGCTGGTCGCGGGCATCGCCGACGATCTGCGCGCCGCCGGTTTCGCGGTGTTCGGGCCGTCAAAGGCCGCCGCGCGACTGGAAGGCTCCAAGGCGTTCACCAAGGCCGTCTGCGACCGCGCGGACATCCCCACCGCCCGCTACCATGCGGTCCATTCGCGCGACGAGGCCCGCGCCGCGCTCGACGCGTTCGGCGCGCCGGTGGTGGTCAAGGCGGACGGTCTCGCCGCCGGCAAGGGCGTGACGGTGGCGATGACCATGGCCGAGGCGGAAGCCGCCGTCGACACACTGTTCGCCGAACCCGGCGCGAGCGCGGTGATCGAGGAATTCCTGACGGGCGAGGAAGTCAGCCTGTTCGTCCTCACCGACGGCGAGGCGATGGTCGCGTTCGGATCGGCGCAGGACCACAAGCGCGTCGGCGACGGCGATACCGGCCCCAATACCGGCGGCATGGGCGCGTACAGCCCGGCGCGCGTGCTGACGCCCGACCTGGAACGGCGGGCGCTCGACACGATCGTCGCGCCGACCATCGCCACCTTGGCGGCGGCAGGCATGCCTTATTCGGGCGTGCTCTATGCCGGGCTGATCCTGACCGCCGACGGTCCCAAGCTGATCGAATACAATGCCCGGTTCGGCGACCCCGAATGCCAGGTGCTGATGATGCGGCTGGACAGCGACCTGCTGCCGTTGATGCTGGCGGTCGCGGAAGGCAGACTGGCCGACGCGCCCGCGCCCGTATTCCGCGATGAGGTCGCGCTGACCGTGGTGATGGCGGCGAAAGGCTATCCCGGCACGCCCGAGACCGGCGGCGCGATCGCCGGGATCGCCGATGTCGCCCCCGCCAAGGTCTTCCAGGCCGGCACGAAGCTGGCGGACGGCCATTTGGTCGCATCGGGCGGCCGCGTCCTCGCGGTCACCGCGACCGGCCCCACCGTCCGCGCCGCGCAAGCCGCCGCCTATCGCGCGGTCGACACGATCGACTTCCCCACCGGCTTCTGCCGCCGCGACATCGGCGCGCGCGAAGTGGCGCGGGAAGCGCTCAAAGCTTGAGGCCGAAGCGCGGCCCGATCCATGTCATCAGCGCGTAGAGCATTATCGTCAGCACGCAGCCGGCGAGCAACGATGCCCAGAACGACACCCCGCGCCGCAACAGCATCGGGATGAACAGAAACATCGGCAACGACGGCAACACGTACCAGAACGTCGCGCCGGCGTGGTCGGCCATGTTCCGGGCATCGGGCTTCTCGTTCCACAGCCAGATCATTCCCAGCACCGAGACGAGCGGCAGCGACGCGATCAATGCACCGAACCCCGGAAACCGCTTTGCCAGCGTCGAGGCGACGGCGATCAGGATGCCCGAAATGACGGATTTGAGGACAAGGTAGAGCATCGCCACCGCCTATCAGGAACCGAACCATCAAGGGAGAGTCGCCGAAATGTAACGTTGTAACATTCCGTTCGGCTGGCGTTCAGGAAACCGGTGCGACAACCTTTACGTGGCCGAAACATAATCGGCCCGCCAGCCAAGGGGAATTGTCATGCAGTCCAAGCCTGCCGTGCTGATGGGGCTGAGCGCCCTGCTCCTCACCTCCGCCGCGCCCGTCCCGCTCGCCGCCCAGCGCACCATCGTGCCGCCGCCGCGCGACGATTATTCGCCGGTGCGCTGCCGCGTCGGCCAGCCCGAATATAATTACGCGCCGGTCCCCGTCGCGCCGATGCCGCGGCGCGGCAAAGGCAAGGCTGAACGGAGCGCGGATTCGATCGTCGTCACAGGCTCGCTCGCCAGGTCGGGCGACAAGCGCCGTCCCGCGCCCGAACCGGTGGCTCCGCCAGCGCCACCGCCGCCGCCGCCGATGGTGGCCGCGCCGGTCGCCGGCATAGTCGCCAACAACTATGCCACCCCGCCTTATGGCAGCCCGCAGAACACCGAGCGCTATGACGGCAAGGCGGTCGCCTCGATCCAGTCGGTCGCCGCCGCGCCCGTCTCGACCTTCTCGGTCGATGTCGACACCGGCTCCTATGCCAATGTCCGCCGCTTCCTGAACGGCGGCAACGTGCCGCCGCCCGACGCGGTCAGGACCGAGGAGATGATCAACTATTTCCGCTACGACTATCCGCGTCCCGCCGACCGCACCCAGCCGTTCAGCGTGACCACCGACGTCGCCAGGACGCCATGGAACCCGGCGACGCGCCTGCTCCGCATCGGCCTGCGCGGCTATGACGTTTCGACCAGCGATCGGCCGCGCGCCAACCTGGTGTTCCTCGTCGATGTCTCCGGGTCGATGAACGAGGCCGACAAACTGCCGCTGGTAAAGTCGGCGCTGACGACGCTCGCCGATCGCCTGCGCCCCGACGACCGCGTGTCGATCGTCGTCTATGCCGGCAATGCCGGGATCGTGCTCGAACCGACCGCCGACAAGCGGTACGTCAAGGCGGCGCTCGACTGCCTCCAGGCGGGCGGGTCGACCGCCGGCGGCGCGGGGATCAAGCTCGCCTACGACACCGCGCGCGCCAATTTCGTGGCCGGCGGGATCAACCGCATCTTCCTGGCGACCGACGGCGACTTCAACGTCGGGATCAGCGACAACAAGACGCTGGAGGACATGGTCAAGGCCCAGCGCGACGACGGCATCACGCTGACCACGCTCGGCTTCGGCCAGGGCAATTACAACGAGGCGATGATGGAAAGGATCGCCGATGTCGGGAACGGCAATTACGCCTATATCGACAGCGAGCGCGAGGCCGAGAAGGTGCTCGACGACGAATTGTCCGCGACGATGGTGACGATCGCCCGCGACGTGAAGGTCCAGGTCGAGTTCAACCCCGCCGCGGTCAAGGAATATCGCCTGATCGGCTACGAGAACCGCGCGCTGGCCGAAGAGGATTTCAACAACGACGCGGTCGATGCCGGCGACATGGGCGCGGGGCACCAGGTCACGGCCCTGTACGAGATCGTACCTGCGGGTGGCGCCGGCTGGCTGCCCGACCGGCGCTATCCGGCCAATGCGCGGCCCGGCCGTCCGGTCCCGGTCGGGGCGAACGAACTGGCCTTCGTCAAGCTGCGCTACAAGCTGCCCGAAGGCGGCGCGTCGCGGCTGATCAGCCGCCCGGTCCCGGCCTCGCTGATGGCGAGCGCCACCTATCCGACCGGCGACATGGCGTTCGTGACGGCGGTCGCGGCGTTCGGACAGAAACTGCGCGGCGACAAATATCTCGGCGGCTACCGCTATGCCGATATCGCGCAACTGGCGGGATCGCAGAATGGATATTGGCGGCAGGAGTTCATCCGCCTGACCGGGATGGCCGGGGGACGCGGCGCGGCGGACTGACGTCAATCCTGATCTGCCCGACTGGAATATCGCCCGCTGCCCGCATAGGGTGGCGGACGATAGTTCTTTGGGGATCTTATGCAGACGCAAACGATGAGCCCGGGCGGAGCCGCCGATGCCTTTTACGGCTGGACGGTGATCTCGCTGATCGCGATCGCGGCGGTCGCGGTGCTGGTGATCGCCGGCATCCTCTATGGCCGTCGCCAGGCCGCCGAGCGTCGCCGTACCGAGGAAGCGGCCGAGGAGCGCGCCGCGGAAGCCGGCGTCGAGCTGCCACCTGCCGAGAACATTGTCGCGGTCGAGACCAATGCCGAACCGGAGCCGGTACTCGCGCCGAACCCCGCGCCCGAACCTGTACCGATGCCCAGGCCCGCCCCAGTGCCTGAACCGGCACCCGTCGCACCGCGGCCGGAGCCGGCACCCGAACCTTCACCGCCGCCGCCTCCGCCGCCCGCACCCCCGGCTGCCCCCGAGCCGGCGCCGGCATCGGACCTCGCCGGCGCGTTGGCGCTGACCACGATCAAGGGCCTCGGCCCGAAGGTCGCCGCGATGCTCGCCGAGCGCGGCATCACCCGCGTCGATCAACTCGCGGCGCTGACCGCCGGCCAGGCGAGCGACCTCGACGTCCAGCTCGGCGCGTTCACCGGCCGCATGGCGCGCGACCGCTGGATCGACCAGGCCAGACTGCTCGCAAGCGGCGACACCGCGGCGTACGAGGCGGAATTCGGCAAGCTGGGCTGATTGCTGGAAAACCCCTCCCCTTCAGGGGTTGGGGTGGGGGCTATCCACGGGCGAAGGGCTCGGTGAGACGGCCGTCCCCACCCCCATCCCTTCCCTTGAGCCGAAGGCGGCCGCAGGCCAACGGGAGGGGCTAGGAGTGTTCGCGACTGACCAGCAGCTTGTCGATCCGCCGCCCGTCGAGGTCGACCACCTCGAACGTCCAGCCCTGTTCGGTGACGCTCTCGCCCTCCGCCGGCAATCGCCGGAACGCGGCGAGCGCGAAGCCGGCGGCAGTTGCATAATCGCGATCGTCCGGCAGGACGAGGTCGAGCCTCTCCGCCAGCAGGTCCGCCGACGCCGACCCGGCGACCAGGTAGCTGCCGTCGTCGCGATGGACGAAATCGGGCGCTTCGTCCGGATCGGTGTCCGACGCGAAATCGCCGGCGATCGCCGCGAGCAGGTCGGACGGCGTCACGATGCCTTCGAAATGGCCGTATTCGTCATGGATCAACGCCATCGGCACATCGGCGCGGCGCAGGCGGACCAAAGCATCCATCGCGTCGAGCTGGTCGATGACGACCGGCGCCTCGCGCATCAGCACCTTGAGGTCGAGCGGTTCGCCCTTGATCGCCGCCGCGACGATATCGCGCGCCTGGACCACGCCGACCACCGCATCGACCGATCCTTCGGCGACCGGCAGGCGGGTATGCGGCGACTGGACCAGCTTCTCGCGAATCCCCGCAGCATCAAGCCCGATGTCGAGCCATTCCACCTCGGTTCGCGGCGTCATCACTTCGCGCACCGGCCGGTCCGCCAGCCGCACCACGCCGGAGATGATCGAGCGCTCATGCTCCTCGATCACGCCCGACTTGCTGGCCTCGGCGACGATCAGGTGGAGTTCCTCGGCGGTGACCTGGTCCTCGCTCTCGCGCCGCATGCCGAGCAGCCAGAAGATCGCCTTGCTGGTCGAATCGAGCAGCCAGACGACCGGTGCGGCGGCCTTTGACAGCCAGGTCATCGGAATCGCCATCACCGCCGCGATCGGCTCGGGCGAGCGCAATGCGATCTGCTTGGGCACCAGTTCGCCGACGATCAGCGAGACGAAGGTGGTGACCCCGATCACCAGCACGAAGCCCAGGGTCTGCGCGGTCTCGTGGCTCAGCCCCAGCGGCTCGATCCGCTCGGCGGTCGGCCCGCCCAGCGCCTCGCCCGAATAGGCGCCCGACAAGACCGCGATCAGCGTGATGCCGACCTGTACCGTCGACAGGAACTTGCCCGGATCGGCCGAGAGGTCGAGCGCGGCCCGCGCGCCCCGGCTGCCGGTCCGCGCCAGCGCCTCCAGCCGCGCCTTGCGCGACGAGGCGATGGCAAGCTCGCTCATCGCGAACACGCCGTTCACCGCGACGAGCACGAGGATGATGACGACGTCGATCCAGGGAAAGGGTGCCATGGTGCGCGGCCAGCCTATACGGGGGATGGCGGCGGGCGCAACATCCCGTCCCTCGTCACCCCCCGCGAAAGCGGGGTGTGGATTCACATTGGAAGTGCAACGGGTAGTTGAAGGCCTCGGCGGGGGTGTGGAAGGCGAGGCATTTTCGTGGAGTGTGGTTGTAGGCGGCGATGATGTCATCGAGCTGGTGGTTGGG
>Ga0153956_1000100_pt1 | contig 109570 bp, 105 predicted proteins | sample TSFL040MetaG_FD_104704 | JGI IMG/M metagenome (GOLD analysis project Ga0153956, IMG submission 104704) | Attine ant fungus gardens microbial communities from Florida, USA - TSFL040 MetaG | ecosystem: Host-associated > Fungi > Mycelium > Unclassified | place: USA: Florida, Wekiwa Springs... | reverse complement strand
TAAAGATCGATAAGGCGGACCTCATCGGAAATTTTCAGCGTATAAGCGCACTCAACTACAAATGGTCTTTAGCAAAGCTGCGTCAGCCGGTCGATAAGGGCGAGTGGTGGATGACGCCGCAAACCGTTAACGCCGTTAATCTGCCGCTGCAGAACGCACTGAATTTTCCGGCCGCGATACTTTTGCCGCCGTTCTTTGACCCTGATGCCGATCCGGTAGTAAATTACGGTTCGATCGGTTCGATCATCGGACACGAGATCAGCCACAGTTTTGACGCGACCGGAGCACTATTTGACGATCAGGGAAAACTTGCTAACTGGTGGACTGAGGCTGACCTCGATCATTTCAAAGAGGCCGGTAAGATGCTCGCTGCACAATATGATGCTTATGAGGTTCTGCCGGGATTGCATCTGAAAGGCCGTCAGGTGCTCGATGAGAACATTGCCGACCTCGCCGGACTCGCCGCCGCTTACGACGGTTACCGCGCAGCTTACGGCGGCAAAGAGGCTCCGACGGTCAACGGCCTGACGGGCGATCAGCAATTCTTTGTCGCTAATGCCCAAGCCCATCGCGGCAAGATGCGCGACCAATTGCTCAGAACCCTCGTTATGACCGACGGCCATTCCCCCGACCGCTGGCGCTCTTATACCGTAAGAAATATGGACGCCTGGTACACCGCGTTCAACGTAAAACCAACGGCAAAGTTTTACCTCGCCCCCAAAGACCGTGTAAAGGTCTGGTAAGAGCCGTTCACTGGTAACACTAACGCCCGAGAACCAAATAGATAATTCTTTTATTGGGTTCTCGGGCAATTCAGGCGGCAAGAAGACGGACGACCTTTCGGCGGCGATCTTTTGATGCCTGATATAGGTCGTACTGTGACTGCATTCCGATCCAAAGCTCCGGGCTTGTTCCCAATGCCTCAGAGAGGCTCAACGCCATTTCAGCGGAAATACCTGCTTTGCCGTTCAGAATGCGTGACAGCGTCGCACGCGTCACGCCCAAATGCATCGCAGCGGCGGTAACCGACATGCTGCCAAGATAATCTTTCAGAACTGTACCCGGATGGGGCGGATCAAACATATGCATAGTTACACCTCAGTGATAGTCCTGATAATCAACCAAAACAGCATCTTCGCCTTCGAAGGTAAACGTCAGCCGCCAATTTCCACTGACATCCACTGACCAATGCCCGACTAGTTCCCCCTTTAGCTGATGAAAGCGCCATCCGGGGGCATTCATATCCTCAGCCTTTTTTGAATTGTCGAGGGCGAATAGCTGCCTACGGAGCTTTTCTGCGTGCTTCGCTTGGATGCCAGACTTCGAGCCGGTCCTAAAGAATCGCTCAATGCCTCTGTGTCGAAAGCTCTTTATCACCACATATACTGTATAGTGTCACTATACACTTTGTCAAAATTTTCTATCTAGGCCCTAGGGCGTAGTATATGCTCCGCCGATAATCTTCTCCTCGATCGCCCTTGCAAAGTCATTGGTCTTAGCCGTCCCGCCGAGGTCGCGGGTGAGGGCGGTGCCGTCTGCAAAGACGGCGAGTATGGCGTCATTCATACGTTTTGCGGCATCGGGTTCACCGATATGATTGAGCATCTGTACGGCCGAGAGCATCAGCGCCGTCGGATTTGCGATGCCTTGTCCGGCTATGTCGGGTGCCGAACCGTGTACAGCCTCAAAGACGGCTCCAAGCTCGCCGATATTCGCACCCGGAGCAAGTCCCAAACCGCCGATCAGCCCTGCACAGAGATCCGAAACGATATCGCCGTACAGATTTTCGAGCACCAGCACATCAAATTGTTCGGGCCGCATCACAAGCTGCATACAGCAGTTATCGATGATCTTGTCATCAGCCTCAATATGCGAAAACTCCTTTGCGACGTTGTAAAAACACTCGAGGAAAAGTCCGTCGGAGAGCTTCATGATATTTGCCTTGTGGACAGCCGTAACTTTTTTGCGGCCGTTGGCTGACGCGTATTCAAAGGCATAGCGGGCAATGCGCGTCGATGCCTTTTCGGTAATGATCTTGAGCGATTCGACAACGCCGGGGACAACGATGTGCTCCAACCCGGCGTAAAGGTCCTCGGTGTTTTCGCGAACGATCACGAGATCAAGCTCAGGGTAACGACATTCGACATTCGGCAGAGCCTTGACCGGACGCACGTTGGCGTACAGATCGAGAGCCTTACGCAAACCGACGTTTACCGATGTAAAGCCTTTGCCGATCGGAGTCATCTGCGGCCCCTTGAGGGCGACCTTATTTTTGCGGATCGACTCGATTGTCTGATCGGGCAGCGTCGTGCCGTATTTCTCTTGTGCCTGAGCACCGAGTATCTGTGTTTCCCAATCGATCTCGACGCCCGTCGCCTCGATCACCCTAACTGTTGCTGCGACTATCTCAGGGCCGATACCGTCGCCGGGAATAAGTGTAATAGTGTGTTTCATAGGTCACTGACCTATAATGATATCAAAGGCCGCGTTACTCTGCGGACAATAGTGTTAAGAGAAATGAATTTTGATGTTCTGATAGCAGGCGGCGGCGTAATTGGCCTAAGTATCGCCCGCGAATTAAATAAAAAGGGAGTTGATAATATCGCCGTCGTCGAGAGCGGTATCTGTGGAGAAAAAGCGTCGTGGGCCGCCGCCGGTATGCTCGGGCTGCAGGCCGAGTGGGAATCGGCGGATCCTTTCTACAGCCTCTGCAAACGCTCGTCTGAAATGTACCCCGCATTTTCGGCCGGCCTTTTGGACGAGACCGACATCGATATCGAACTCGATCGCAGCGGCACGCTCCATCTTGCATTTTCACAGCATGACCTCGCCGGATTGGATCTGAAGTTTCAAAAACAGATCGCTGCCGGACTTTCGCTCGAGCGTTTATCAGACAATGATGTCCGTAAGGCTGAGCCTTTTGTTACTCCGGACGTGTTGGGCGGACTTTACTTTGCAAATGACTGGCAGGTCGATAACCGCAAGCTCGTCGGTGCTCTCAAACATTTTGCCGAGCTTAACGGCATTTCGTTAATTGAGAACACGCCTGTCGAACGCATCATCATCGAAAATGGAAAGGCCGTCGGCGTCAAGACAAATACGGGTGTCTTCAATGCAGGCCACGTCGTCGCGGCCGCCGGAGCATGGACATCGCTCGTTAAACTCGATGAGATACAAATGCCCTTAAAGGTCGAACCTGTCCGCGGCCAGATCATCGCTTACCGCACGGCCAAACGCCTCTTTGAACACGTAATTTACAGCGAACGCGGTTATCTGGTGCCGCGTAGAGACGGCCGCATTCTTGCCGGGGCGACCTCTGAGCACGCAGGCTTTGACGATGTCACTACCGAGGCCGCTGCCGAATCTCTAAAACAGATGGCATTTGAGATCTCGCCGAGCCTTTCCGGCCTATCCGTCGCCGACCACTGGAGCGGCCTCAGGCCTTTTGCCGCCGACGGCCTGCCGATCCTCGGTGGTTTAAACGGAATAGACGACCTGACGATCGCGACCGCTCATTACCGCAACGGCATCCTGCTCGCACCGGTCACAGCCGACATTATCGCAAGCCGCATCGTAAACGGCGACGATAGCCCCGCATTTACCACCTACGGTGCCGACCGCTTTGCCCTTGCAGCCGACAACGCCTCAAATTCCAGATCATGAAACTTTACGCCGCATTGCTGATGTTTGCCTGCGCGGCCCCGTTGGCCGCCCAGTCAGGCCGCACTGTCTCACCCGCAAACAGCGATCCGGCGGCCGTACGGCAGGTTGCGGCTAAGAGCGCAAAAGAACTTTATGACGAGGCCGCGGGTTATCTGCGGGCAAAGGCCGCCGAATTTGAGACGAAAAAGATACCGTACAGCGATCAGTTGTTAGAGCGTACACGCATCGAGCAAAAGCAGCTTGCCGCCCGTTACGCCGCGATGCTCACAGCAAGACCCGACCTCGCCGGTGACGATCTGTACTATACCGGTATGCTGCACTGGATCGCGGGCAATATAGACGGCACCGCCGATGCGCTTACAAAGTTCGGTGCGGAGGCCGATGCTGCCTCCGAGCGTCTGCAGCCTTCACGAGCGATACTTTCGGTCGCCCTTGCAAAACTCGGCAAGACCGACGATGCCGAAACCGTTTTTGCTCGATACAACAGCGGCAGCCCTAAAAAATATGCCGAGATCGCACGTGTCGAGGCCGAGCTTGCCAAAGCCTATCAGGCAAAGAATGATGCCGACAAAATGATACCTCATGCCGTCGCCGCATATACCACAGCAAAGATAATGCTCAACGACCCGGCGACGCGAACGCGTGGGCTTGACGAGATATTGGACGCCGCAATGCTTGTCTTTGAGTCATATCGTGATGCCGGCCGACGCGACGATGCCGATAAGGCACTGGATGAGATGATCGCCACCGCAGGAAAGACGGACTCGGCAAACTTTTACTATTACGCCGCCGATCAAAAGATAAAATTCATGATCGACACCGGCCGCAAACCTCAAGCGATGAAGTACTATGCAGCCATCGACGCGGACATCTCACGTCAGCTAACGTCAAAGGCGGCCAAAGACGATGTCACGACGCGCTTTAGAAAGCGTCAGCGGCAATATGAGCTGCTTGGCGAGACGGTACCCGATCTTGTTAACGTCGATCAATGGTTTCCGGGCGAGAAAAAACAGCTATCCGATTATCGCGGCAAAGTGCTGCTGTTGGATTTTTGGGCGACCTGGTGCGGCCCTTGCATTGAGGCTTTTCCGCATCTGAGAGAATGGGCCGCCGCTCACAAGGATGACGGATTAGAGATACTCGGCGTTACGCATTATTACGGGTCAGCATACGGCAATCCGCAAAAACCTGCCGATGAGTTGGAGTATATCAAGACATTTGGCAAACGATACGGCCTGCAATATGATATCGCCGTCGTAAAGGATCAGTCGATGCAGGCTCATTTTGGAGCGATGGCATTGCCGACAGCGGCGATCATCGACCGAAAGGGTGTCGTACGCTATATCGAATCGGGCACAAGCCCGCTGCGGATCGAGCAAATGAGGCTGATGATCCTAAAACTGCTTGCTGAAAAATAAACGATGCCGAAAAAGGCCGCTCTTACACGAACTAAAACCCAAGGTTTTTATGACCGCATCGCCGACGTCCAAAATGTCGCGATGAAGATCAACGGCTATCGCAGATCCGTAGCAAAATATTTTCGTTCGCTTGATCTCAATATAGACAGTGATTCTGTCGTACTCGATGCAGGATGCGGCACGGGCATCGTGACGATGGCATTTCACGATGCGGGCTACAGGGCAAAACAGGTTGCGGCTCTCGATCTCTCACACAAGTCGCTAAAAGTTGCACGCGACGAATTTTCACAGCGGCGGACTTATGGCCGCGACACCGCTGTCGTCCAGGCAAATGTGCTGAAAATGCCCTTTGCAGATAATTCCTTTGACCTCTTACTGATGTGCGGCGTGCTCGAATATACACCGCTCGACACGGGCCTCGCCGAGGCCGCCCGCGTGCTTAAACCGGGTGCACCGCTCGTTTTTTTACCCGTAAAGCCGTCGCTCGTCGGCTCTGTACTCGAACTGCTCTATAATTTTAAGATCCATCCGTTAAAGGAAGTGCGTGCCGCCGCCGAAACGTACTTTAACATCGTCGGCAATTTCGATTTTCCGCTCACCGAACCTATCGGCTGGTCCAAGACCATCTTTCTGCTCGAAAGGCGATGAAGCACATCCCACAGATCGTCGCCCATCGCGGTGACAGCCGTAACGCTCCCGAAAATACGCTTGCCGCGTTTCGTTCGGCGATCGCCGCCGGAGCCGACGGCGTTGAATTTGATGTTCAACTGTCGAGCGACGGTGTGCCGTTCGTTATTCACGACTATAGCCTCGATCGTCTCGCGGGTCGACCGGACAAGGTCGCGGAGCTTGATTCAGGCCAGCTTGCTTTGACGGATGTCGGCACTTGGTTCAACAAACGATACCCCAAGCGCTTTCGTCCCCAATTTGTCCTTGAGCGCATACCGACGCTCGCTCAGGTCCTGGATCTATACTCTACAACAGACGGACCCGTTTATATTGAACTCAAATGCGAGAACGGCGATTTTCGCCCGTTGGTCGAGACAGTGTGTACGATGATACGAGATTCGCCTCTGCTGCCGCGCATTATCGTAAAGAGTTTTAGGCTCGGCGCTCTGGCGTTGACGCGTACGTTGCTCCCGACGGTCGAGGCCGCCGCACTTTTCGAACCGTCGATAATGACCGTGCTTCGTCAAAAAAAGCACATTATCGCAATGGCACGCGAGTTCGGCGCGACACAAATATCGCTCCACCGCTCGCTTGCCACACCAAAACTCTGCCGCCTCGCCCGCCAAGCCCGCCTGCCCATAACCGTCTGGACCTGCGACAACCCAAAGTGGATCACCCGATCTCTGTCTCGCTCCATCGACACCATCATCACCAACGCACCGGCACAGTTAACCCGGCCCGTTGCCCAAACCCGTAGGCAGAAGTCATAAGCACTCGTTACAGAGGCCCGCACCGAGTAATGACATACTCAATTAGTGATGAGATATGAGTGATGAGTGATAAGTGCCAAAGAAGCACGAGCGGCAGCAAGTGTGCCTGTCCTAGGCTTTCATAATTCATCTCTCATCACTATTCCCTTTTTTGCTCTTGACATGATTTAAAATTAGAATTATTCTAAATATCGTTGTAGGGCTTTATGGTCATGACAGGGATCAAAGATCTGGGATTAACGCGGCAGCGTGAGGTTGTGCTGCAGGTGATACGTGATTCGCACGGACACATGACGGCGAATGATGTTTTTACCGAGGCTAAGGCTTTGTTGCCGACGATCTCGTTTGCGACCGTTTACAACTCGCTGAGGTATTTAAAAGACGCAGGCCACATTGCCGAGATACAGTTTGGCAGCGGGGCGAGCCGTTTTGACAAGATGACGCATCGTCACGACCACGCTCTATGCACGATGTGCGGCAAGCTGGTCGATATCGAGATGGATCATCCGGACGACCTCGTCAAAAGGGCTGCGGCGATATCCAATTTTAAACCCGAAACACTCGAATTCACTTTACGCGGACAATGTCAGGATTGTCTGAATAACGATACATCCGCCGACGCTTAAAACACTCTTTACGGTATCGGCGGCGATAACTATATAACTTCAAGGAGATACTACAAAACTATGTCAACCGCTACAGGAACAGCAACAGAGAACACCGTTACAATGGCAAAGGTCGGACAGCCGGCACCGGACTTTAACCTGCCGTCCACCAAAAATATGCAGACGCTTGGCGACAACGTCAAGCTCGCCGATTACAAAGGCAAATGGCTCATTCTCTTGTTTTACCCGCTCGATTTTACATTCGTATGCCCGACCGAGCTGACGGCATTTTCGGATCGTCTCGAGGAATTGCAGGGTGTCGGAGCCGAGATCATCGGCATCTCGACCGACTCGGTCCACTCGCACCGCGCATGGATCAACACTCCGCGTGACAAGAACGGCATCGAGGGCCTCAAGTACCCGCTCGCATCTGACGTAGGCGGCAAACTCGCGGCTAAGTACAACATTCTCGTTGAGGAAGCCAACATCGCTCTTCGCGGACTGTACATCATCAACCCTGATGGCGTGCTTCAGTACGCTGTCGTCCATGATCTCAACATCGGACGCTCGGTCGATGAAACGCTTCGCGTGCTGCAGGGATTGCAGACCGGCGGCCTTTGCTCAGCCGACTGGAAGCCCGGCCAGGACAACCTTTCGGTCTAATTTGACCGTATGAATAAGACGGCGGGGCGTTTGACCCGCTCCGCCGTCTTTCGCCTTTATAGGAGATAACTACTATGCCAATGAGAATTGGAGATATGCGTCCGTCATTTGACGGAGCGACCGAGTGGCTAAACGAATTGCAGGAAACTGCCGATGACTATGTCAACGGCCAGCCGACACTCGTCTATTTTTGGGCGACCAGCTGCGGTATCTGTAAGGACAATATGCCGAAATTAACTGACCTCAAAGCACGTTTTAAACCGCTCGGGATGCGCACGGTCGCGGTACATATGCCGCGTTACGAGGCCGACACCGATATAGATACCGTAAAAAAAACGGTCGCCGCTCACTGCATCGACGACGTTTGTGCGATCGATAATCAGCATAAGCTGCGCGACGCATTTCTTAACGAAGAGGGTTGGGTGCCCGTCTATTATCTATTCGATGCAGACGGCAAGCTCAAATCGCGTGCTGCGGGCGAGTTTGGCATCAGCGTGATCACAACTGCACTCGAAAAGATGTTTCAGACACAGGCCGCCGCCGTTTGATCGCGGCAAATAATAACGGCTAATACCTAAACGCGGCCCTAAAACGTGCATTCATATCGAGTGCCATTTTTAGGGCCATTATTTATAATTATTATAATTGTAAATCATTATAAATGAGTCATGTCTCGTCATATCAGCGGGCGGCTCGTAAAGACCCAATATAAGATAAAGCCGCTCGCGATCACCGAACCGACGAGTATCATCAGCAACATCACGACCAGCCCGAGGACAAAAACATAATCGCTCGTCTTGCCTTTTCCGTGTCCGGCTGCACGTTTGCGTATGAGATTCAGATTCCTGTCATTTGCCTTCCAGACAAAATCGAATGCATCGCCGACAAACGGTATCGACCCGACAAGATAGTCGATCGCAAGGTTGACCGCCATTCTCAGCAGAGTGATCTTTGGCACGCCGTATCTGACGCCCGCGAACATAATGTACAAGGCAGGCAAAAATGTAAGCGTGTCGCCGATATTTGGAATGAGGCCGATCAGAGCATCAAGCCCGAAACGCCATTCGGTGCCGGGCACGCGAAATAATCCGTCGAGATATCTCGACAGTGTTTCGAGGCCTTTTTCGATCTCGACCTCAGTATGTTTTTTTCGCGATCCAAAGAGGCTGCGGCTTTCAGGTTGTTCCATTGGTTCGAATAAGTTCTACTAAAGATTATGCCCAATGAGACCGAGGCAAACAACAAATTTCGGCTGATCGATCTTTTAAAGGTCGAGGCGTCGGGCGTGCGTACGTCGGTTGCCGCAGTTTTGCCGCTGATCGTCGGACAACTTGCGGGCTTTTCGGTGTTTGGGCTGTATGTCGGTATCGGCGGCCTTTATCTCGCTGTCTGTGATAAAGAGGGTTCGACGATCCGCACACTGCTGCTGTGTATTTTTTTAAATGCCCTTGCTATTTATACAGGCACCGTGACGGGTAATTACATCGTTCCGTCACTGATACTGCTGCCTGTATTTGCATTTGCGGGCGGTATGGCTGCCGTTTACGGTGAGGTTGCGGGACAGATGGGCTTTGTATTCACGCTTGCCTTTTCGGTCGCACTCGGCCAGCCGGGCAGCAGCCATACGGCGGGACAGGATTTTGCCGCATTTCTGATCGGCGGTGCTTTTGGACTGGTGCTGACAGGCGTTTTGTGGCTCGCCGACCGAAAGACAAGCTCAGCGATCGATGACACCGATGCTCAAAAAGAGATCCAGGCCGAGGCTCAGCTCTCACCATTTCGAGTTCTTATTGAACAGATGACCTGGCAGTCGATCATCTTTCGTCACGCGATGCGTCTGTCGATAGCGGCAACGATCGCGATGGCGGCATTTAAGTTTTTTCAGGTTGAACACGGGTCGTGGCTCATCATCACCGCACTTGTGATCGTCAAACCGGTATTTGCCGATACGCGAAGGCGTGCTCTCGAGCGTCTCGCCGGTTCGGTACTCGGCGGCATCGTTGCGGTCATCATCGCCGCGTTGGTACAGAGCGTACCGGTCATGGATGGCCTGCTGATGCTGTTCAGCATATTGGCATTTTCGCACGTCAGGACCAATTACGGCCTTTACGCCTTTTTTCTAACGCCCTTTGTCGTGCTGATGCTGGACACGGTCGCACCCGGCGATTGGCAGATCGCCCTCGTCCGCATTGCCGACACGCTGATCGGCGGCGGCATCGCTCTGACGGTCTCATACGCCCTTCGGCCTCGGCCCGCATTGCGTGATGCCGCGTGATCGGGACGCAGGCGTCTATAGGCCTATGATCTTGATCGAAATGATCTTGTCGCCGCGGGCAATATTATCTACGACCTTCATATCGCTTTCGCTGACGTGGCCAAATACGGTGTAGCCGCCATCGAGATGCGGCGTCGCCGTGTGCGTCACAAACCACTGCGAACCGCCGGTATCTTTGCCCGACAGAGCCATACCGACCGCACCGCGATCGTATGGCAGCGTATTGATCTCGCAACGTATCGACCAGCCCGGGCTACCGTTGCCGTCGCCTCTCGGATCGCCGTCCTGCATGACAAAGTTAGGTACGACACGATGCACCTCAAGCCCGTTAAAATACCCGGCGCGTGCCAGCTTGACAAAATTATCGACGGTCAGCGGCGCTTCCTCAGGATCAAAGACGATCGTGAAGACGCCTTTCTCAGTGGTCACAACGGCCTTGACCGAACCATTCTTTCGTGTTGCGGCTCGTCGATAATCAGCGTCGGTATTTAGGATCTGACCGAGTTTTGTATCAAATGCCGACATATAGGGCTGTACCTGGTCGGCACCTTTCTCACGCGCGACCGCTACGGTCAGCGGCAAGCCCGGAAATTCTTTTTGCAGTTCCGGATCATCGAGTATGGTGAGTGCCATTTTGCGAACGAGATAATCATTCGAACTGAGAGCGATCGAAAATGTGCCTATGCCGGCACGTTTATCGAGCTTTGCAAGTGCGTCCATTATCGCAAGCGTCGCATCGTCCTCATGCTTGTCGGTCAGCATCGACTTAATGAACGCCGCCTTGAGCGCCTCAATATTCTCTTTGGATGACGGCCTTTCGCCGATCGAGCTTGCCGCCGCCGCTCTGATAAATGGGTCACCATTCGTCATTAACCCGCATAGGATCTCGTCGATATTATCAGGTTCGAGTGAGACCATCGCACCGATCAGATCGGGCATCGCACGCGACATCTTTGACTGCATCGCCGGTGCAACACCTTTTACCATACCGGCAATAAAACCGGTCAGTTTTTCGCCGGCTTGTGCTATCAGTCCGCTGTCTTTGGTCGCCGAGATCTCGCCAAGCCCCTGTCCGTATGCCGAAGCTGTGTGAAAATCTCGATAGCCAAGCTCCGACGGCAGTGAATATGCGATCATCGCCTTTGGCGAGACGCGGGCAAGCGCGATAAATGTCTCAGGGTCGGGACAGCCGTCGGCTTCCGCAAGGCGTGTCAGGAATGAGACAGCCGACGCGTCATCGGTCTTTTCGAGCAGCCGCCCGACGACGGCCGCGATCTCGAGCAGTTCATTTTTAGCAAGCGGCACTTTTACGGGCTTTAACTGACTCGTTTTCATTCCCGGTTTAAGCACGGGATCGCCGTGTACCGGTATCAGCATCTGTTGCCCGCGTTCGATAAGTTTTGCGGCGGCATTTGGATCATTCAGCCCGGCTAGCGCCCGTATCGACGCAACCCTTACGCGAATGTCATCACCGTTGAGCGCCGCGTCGATCAGCAGCGGATAAGCCTCTTTGTCCTTTGCACGGCCCAATACGGACGCGGCATTTGCCCTGACCGCAGCATCAGCATCGCGCCTGAGCATCGAACGTATCTCGCCGAGATCGTCCTTATAACCCAACCTCACAAGCGTGTTAAGCGCATCGGCCCGCACGCGTGCATCACCACTCGCCAGAAACTTTGCGACAGTGCTGACGCCATAAGCGGGAGATCTCGTAACAACTTTTTCGCTGTTAGCATTAGTAGATACTCCAACCGCCGGCCTTGCTCTCATTACCGCCGTGATGCCGAGCAGAATGACGTCGCGGTCCTGTTTATCGCCTCTTGCGGCTTCGGCGTCAAGCTTATCGACGATCATCTCACCCAATGCTTCCGACCTTTCATCTTTGGGATTAGCGGCGGCGATCTTTCCGGCCGCTTCGACGATACGGGCAATAACATTCGGCGGTGCAATATCACTTGCTGCAGCCGTCAAAAGGGCTTCGGAACCGGCAGGCGACTCGATCTCGCCGATAGCAAATGCCGCCATCGCCCGCACATCAGCCGACGCATCTTTTGCCAGCATCGCCGCGAGAGGCTCAACCGCCTCTTTCTTTCCGATGCGTCCCGCTGCCAACGCCGCACGCATCCTGATCGACGCATCCGGCGATGCCAAAAGCTTTTCGAGCACCGAATCATACCGCCGCGCATCCTCAGCCTTAAGGATCTGCACACCAACCGGCACCGGAACTTGAGCAAAAGATACGGCCGCAGCGAATAATATTGCAAAAAGTGTAAGGAATGATCTCATTATTGTTTTTAGTTATCTGAAATTTATGGTGTCAGGTTCGGTTTTATTCAACTTCGACTATCTCGTAGCTCGTGGTGATCGTTGCGGTCGGGCGTACGGTTGCGGCTACGGAGCAGTATTTTGTATCGGACAGTTCGATCGCGTCAGCCAGGGCCTTTTCGGAGATGCCGCGGCCATGCACGATATGGTGGATGTGAAATGAGATGAATTTGCGCGGATGATCGTCTGCGCGAGTGCCTCTGATCTCGACGTTATATGAGACGACGTCCTGTCGTTTTTTTTCCATTATCGACTGGACATCGATGGCGGTACAGCCCGCGACAGACACTAGCAGCATCTCGATCGGCGTCGGAGCCGCACGCCTATCTCCTTTAGTATCCATAACTTGCACGTGGCCCGATGGTGTGATGCCTATAAAAAGATCATCGCCCGCGTATCGTACTGAGGCGTTATATTCATTTGCAGCCATAATATTAAAAGTGAAGTGTCTGATGATTTTACCACAGCCCAGATCGACAGACGGGGACTGTCCGGCGTTAAAATGAACAACCATTGGCACAAAAAATGCTTCTTACAGCGCACGGGGCAAATTGTGCTCGTATAATATTTACTTTATATCTGCCTCGGACAAATAGTTATGAAACGGAAATTTGACCTTGCCGCCTATTTTGCGATCGTTGCCGCTCTGTTGATCGGCTCGGCGTCAGCCGCCGTCGCTCAAACACGCCGCAGCGAACGCGACGTTCGCGATGCCGTTCGCAGTTTACTGACACAGATCGATAATTACGAATCTGACCTGCGATACCGTATGCAGTCCACCTCTGACAGCCGTGACCTGATGAGTAATGTCAGCGACGACCTGAGCACGCTCAAGGACCGCATTCGTCAGTTTCAAAATAATCTCGACCGCAAGCGTGAGAATCGCGACGATGTCAACGCGATCGTCGATGCCGCGCTCACTATCGAAGAATTTATGCAGGCCAACCCGCAAAATGGGCGCGTCGCTGACGACTGGGCCGCCGTGCGTAAACAGATCGAACGCATCGGCTCAAACTATGGCGTCATTCCCAATTGGAGCGGCGGTCCGACAGGCAGCTATGACGACCGCGGCTACAGCGACAACGACGGTAACGGCGGCGGCTATAATAACAACTTTCCTCCTGACAGAAATGGCGGTAATAACGGCGGATATAATAATTATCCACCAAACAACGGCGGTATGATGGTCGTCGGGCTATCGGGCACCTACGATATCGATACTCAACGAAGCGAGAATATCGACGATGTACTTTCGAGTACAGACACGAGCGGCACAGATCGTGAGGACCTTCGTAATAAACTTACCGCTCCGGGGCAGATCGCTCTCGACATTCGCGGCAACCAGGTTACGATCGCAAGCTCGACAACATCACCCGTGTCATTTGTCGCCGATGGCCGTGATAACACTGAGCAAGGCCCCAACGGCCAAAGCATCCGCACGCGAGCAACCCTCAGCGGTGACAAACTCGTTATTTCGAGTCTCGGCGGTGACAATGATTACACCGTTACATTTACCTCAGCACTCGGCGGCAAAGAGCTAAAGGTCTCGCGACGCATCACGACGCCTTATCTCAGCCAAACCGTCTTTGCCGAGAGTGTCTATACCAGATCCGACTCGGTCGCCCGGCTCGGCATCGACAACGGCGGCTATAACAATAACGGCGGCGGTTACTCTGACAACGATCAGAATAACGGCACTTATGGCAGCAGCGGTACTTACGGCAACGGAGCTCCGGTGACAGGGCTGCCGCGTACGGGCAGATTTATCGTGCCTGACGGTATGATGATCACCGCCAATCTGGACACCGACATCGATACCAAAGCCTCGCAAAACAATGACCGTTTTCGTATGACCGTACAGTCACCTGACCAGTTTCGCGGCGCGGTCATCGACGGTTACATATCGGGCGTCAATCGTTCGGGACAGATCAGCGGACGATCGAATGTGACCTTTAATTTCGAAAGGATCACGCTGCGTGACGGTTCGGTATATGATTTTGCGGGTAACCTGTCGAGCATACGCGATCATACGGGCAAGGTCGTCAAGGTCGATCCTGAGGGTTCGGCAAGAGGTGATAACCAGACCAAGACAACCGCCACTCGCGGCGGTATCGGTGCGGGTATCGGAGCCATTATCGGAGCCATTGCCGGCGGTGCAAAAGGTGCTGTCCTCGGCGCCGTCATCGGCGGCGGTGCCGGCGCGGGAAGCGTCGCCATTCAAGGTAAGGACGACCTCAAGCTGATGCGCGGTTCGACGATAACCGTCATCTCATCATCACCGATACGCGGCGGCGGCAATTACCCTGACAAATGATCTCGCGTACAGATCTTCGTCTTTAGTAACTGACATTTAGCAGGCCATAGCTCAAACAGCTCTTTGCTGTTCGGGCTATGGCCTTAACTTTACGTGTGACGGCTCGATGACATTATATCTTGTGCAATTCTGTTTCGCGGGTTAAGTGCGGTAATCTGCCCTTATACCTGCTATGCGCGAACTCCCGGACGAGATCGAACTTTACCGCGACCGATTATGGCATCGCGAAGATGAATTACGCATTGACACCGCCGCACAAGCCGAGACGATGATCGACGAACTCGGTTTTTGTCTCGGCTTGACCGACATTCGCACGATGATGCCGTCGATCTATATTGCCGTATGCGGCCGCCGCGACGCACATATGCCGCGCAACGTCCAAAAAGACCCCGAGGCAAGCCGTGCTTGGGTGCTGAAAGATGAGATCCTCGAACGCGGCAATGTCTATTACGGCAAACTCGTAAAGGGAAGGTCGTGGTTTCTCGCCCGTCGGATGATACCTGTATTTAACTCGATCTGGGGCTGCACCAGACGCTCAGAGGCTGACGAACTCTCGGACAATGCCCGCAAGGTGCTTAAAGTACTTAGAAAGGAGTGGGAAATGGCGACGTCCGACCTGCGTGAGGCGTGCGGTTTCAAGCTCAAGAGCGACCTCACAAAGGCGATTGACGAGCTTCAAAAAAAGATGAAGGTCGTCCCGCAGCAGGTGCTGTATATACCCAAATTTACCTATATCTGGACTCTCGCCGAGGCACGCTTTCCTGATGAGATGAAGGTCAAGATGTCCCGCGACAACGCCGTAAAAGAACTCGCACGCGCCTTTCTAACCCTTAACGGAATGACACTGCTCGGCGACCTCTCGCGCCAATTCAGCCTCTACCGTTGGGAGTCAGGCCGCGCCAATCACCAACTCGTCGCCGACCGCTTTGCCGAAAGACTGGCAACCGGTGTATATAAATTGAGCGACATCTGATAACTGAGGATGTTACCGGTCAGAAGATTAAGAACTGAAGTCCATAAGACTGCTGGCAAACCCAGAAAAAATCACTATGTGTCCTATTGTTCCTATGTGGTTCTAATAAGCAATGTAAACCACATATGGACATTAATAGATAGACCTGCACGCCATTCATAATTACTCAGCGTCATACTGTCTTTTGGCGATCTTACGATGTTTAAAAGGTGGTCTATTGCTTAGTAATGAAGATATGCGTCGCGCGTTCGCCCTGGACGCTGCGGGTTATCTGATAGCCGAGTGCTCTCATATCGAGTCCGGCAAACAGCGGCTCGCCTCTGCCTAAGAGGATCGGGTTAACGGCTATATGAAGCTCGTCGATCAGCCGCTCGGCAAGATATTGTCTAACGGTCTCGGGGCCGCCGCCGATGCGTATGTCTTTATCACCCGCCACGGCTTTTGCCTGTTCGAGAGCTGAATGGATGCCGTCCGTCACAAATTTAAATGTCGTACCGCCCGCCATCTCGATCGTCTCGCGAGGGTGATGCGTGAGCACAAATGTCGGCACATGATACGGCGGCTCGTCGCCCCACCAGCCTTTCCATGAGTCGTCAGGCCACGGCCCGCGAACCGGCCCGAACATATTGCGGCCCAATATCCACGCACCTTTGCCCGACATGCTCATCGCCGCCATGTCGTTGTCCACGCCTGTCTCACCGCCCTGGCCGCCATGCTGCTCGCGAAACGTCACTGTCGGAAAGAACCACTGCATTATCTCCGGACCATTGACCCCGAGCGGGTTTTCCAGACTCTGATCCGGCCCGGCACTAAAACCATCCAGCGACATTCCAAATCCGTGTACAACTACTTTTCCCATACGCTTAGATTGATAGAGTTGGAGTTTGCGGTCAAATCTGCATACATCAAAACGCCCGTGCCTTGGCCAGGTACGGGCGTTCTGTCTTGCAAAGCAAAAGCTCAGCTAATTAAAGCTGTGCATTTTTCAGCACTGCGGCAAGTGCTCGGATGCGTGCGGCATCGTCGGGCTTTGCTGCGGCGGCATTTTTTTCGACCGACTTGGAGAGTTTCTTCAAGCCTTTCGTGCTCTTGCTTGTTTCGGCATCGGTAAATGCCTTACGCAGAGTCGCGATCTGATCGGCAGAAATGCCGTTAGAGCGCTCGAGCTGATCGACGTATGCCTTGGCGACGACGACCTTGTTAGGCCAGACGATACGCTGCTGGCTCTGTACATTGAGAGCCGGAACCTGAACGGTCTTTGCCGCGTCGATCTCATTTTGCGTAAGATCTTTGGTCGGCGTAAGCTCCATAATGTCGAGGCCGCGGGCGATCTCTGATGAATAGATGTGGCCGTTGTACCAATAAGCCGACCACGAACCGGCGAGCACCAACTGTGTCGGATCGACGGCACCGCGGTCAAAATATGCGATCTCAAATGGCTTTAACGCATCGGTAAAATCCATTACCGAAATGCCGCCCTGATACCATGCCTGTACCTCGATATCGCGTCCCGGTACGGGTATCAGCGAACCGTTGTGAGCAACACAGTTCTCAGCATCGCTCTGAGCAGCCGGCATTTTGTAATATCCGGCAAATGCAAGCTTATTATTCTTCAGGTGAAAGACCGCGTCGGCGCCCCAAACATTTGGATCGTCAGCACGGCAGCGAGCACCCATACCGCCGCCCCACTCATCTGTAAAGACGACCTTGCTGCCGTCATTTGAGAATGACGCCGAGTGCCAGTACGAATAGTTCTTATCGTTTACGGCATCGATACGCTTGGGGTTTGCCGGATCTTTGATATCCAAAAGAATGCCGTTACCCTCGCACGCACCGGCGGCAAGGCCGATCGCCGAGTAAACGGTGATGTCATGGCACTGGTCGGTGTCCTGCGGCTTGGTGAGCTTATCATCACCGCCGTCGTGCGAACCGCCGTTGTTGATACCGTTGATCGCACCGGTCGTATCATTTTTAAAGATACGCGGGCTTGAGACGATCTTGGCATTTTGCGGTGCGGCAACCGGCACCTTGATCACGTCGATGCGGAAAAGAGCGGTGTTAGGATTTTTGTCCGGTGTACCGCCGCCGCAACCGGCAAGCTCGCCGTCAGGGCGTACAAATGACGTACCCGAGACATATATGTAAACATTGTCCTTGTCCTTGGGGTCCTCGACCAGCGTATGTGTGTGCGAACCGCGGCATGTCTGAACGGCCGCGACCTGTTTCGGATTTTTGATATCGCTGATATCAAAGATACGTACACCGCGAAAACGATCCTTTTCGACCGACGGCTCAGGCCGCTCGCCCGGTTTAGGCATCACTGCCGGAAAACCCTGTTCGCTGCAATCGAGACGTCCGTTAGCCATCTCGACCGACATGAACATCAGATTCTTATATACCGAGACATCGCCCTGTCCGCCCGGGCAGACCATCGTCGTCAACAGCTTGGCATTTGCCGGGTCTGAGATGTCATAGATATTCATCCCGTAAAAATTGCCCAGAAAAAGCTTGTCGCCCTGAAACGCGATATCCGAATTTGAGAGCGCGAGTCCGCCGAGCACGAGCTTCATCGCCGGCGGTATCGGAGCCGATGCCGGTATGCCCATTGCATTCATCGCCTTTTCCATTTTCGGCCCGTTGACATCAGTGCCGAGTTGGAAAACGTCCGGCTTTTTGAGCAGCAGCAGATGCTTGATGCCCTCGGCGGCCTCGCCTGCGTTAAACAAGCCCGGAGCAAGTTTGCTTCGCGGGTCGTCAGGGTTCGAACCTGTCATTCCCTTAGGCAGCGGCGGCGCCTTTTGCAGCCCAAATGGATTGTTATTCTGCTCCTGCTTAGTTGCCGGCGTAGGCGATGCGGTCTGTGCGATCACACCCGCAGCTCCCAAAACCAAAAAGGCAAATAAAGCAAAGATCGGTCGGTAGGATATGTGTCTCGATTTTTTCATAGCTTGATCGTTGTCTATTGTTTCTTGTCTCCCAGCAGATTCTGCATAATCCTGATCTCGGCCCGCTGGCCGCTATCTACGTCTGTTACGAAATTAAAAAGTTCCGCCTCCTGTCCGGCTCCGCCGACGGCAAAGAGGTCTTTGACCATCGTCAGTGCTCCGCCATGATGCTGTATCATTCCGGTCAAAAAGAGCCGGTCAAACTCAGCACCTCTCGCCGCTTTTAACGCGGCCATCTGTTTGGGAGTAAGCATGCCGGGCATCATCATCTGATCGCCCTTCATATTGTGTCCGCTGTGGTCGTGGCCCGACATTTTCATACCTGGCATATCGTCCATTTTCATCGCGGGCATCTGCATCTCAGTGGACTCGCCCCGATTGATCAGCCAGCGTTTCATAAAATTCATCTCGTCTGACTGAGATTGGCTGATCCGTGCCCCCAATAATGCGAGAGGCTTGTTGTCGGTGCGATCGGCGATAAGCGCCGTCATCTCTACCGCCTGAGCATGATGCATTATCATCCCCTGCATGAACTCGACATCTTTCTTTGACGACTCGGGCAATCTTGCCCGCGAGTTTGCCGGCAAAACCCTTGTCGGCTGGCCCGGAGCACCCGGCTGCACGATCACAGACGTTTGCTGCTCTTGTGCCGATGCCGCAGCAGCCAATGCTAGAGAGACCATTATTGAACCGACCACGTTCGCCAGAACACGCGGCTTCACAACGGTCCAATGGACCAACAAATTAGTCAAATAGAAACTCATTGCGCGCATACTTTATCATAGTTTACGGCGCAAAGATGGATTTTGTTCAGAAGATATGACAGGGAATTGTGTTTAGTGCTGCAGCGGCCTCGATGCTATTTTAACGTGAGTTTGGCACCGTCATCAGATCCCATTAACAGAATAGCCACAAATGCCCGAATTTTTAATATATCTCATCCATGCATTTGCGGCTAATTTTTTTCGATCAGATAATCTATACCGGGTCGATCTGCTAATGCAGATAATGATCATGGTGTGCCGGTTGCCTTTTCAAAATCTCGCCGCAGATCTCTGTAGCTCGTATTTGTTTCTGCCGTACCGGTTGCGAGCTTTGTCATGATCGCGTCGAGGATCTTTTTATCCGAATCCTCACTGGCCCATTGCTTGTGATTGACCGTGTCGGGATTCATACCTTGCGGGGCGTCATCGAAAGCTTTCTTAGCGGCGATCAGCTCTGCCTTTTTAGCCTCAAACGTCTTGCGGCAAGCATCGACGCCCTGCTGATCGGGATGTGCATCGATATTCTTTGCCCAGTCGGACAGCACGGCGTCTTTAACTGCGATAAAGGCGTCCAACTCCTTGACCGGCCCGTAGATCTTACTGCACGATACCGTCAAAACAACAACAGCTGTCAGTAATGAAAGTGTTACCGCATATCTCATTATTTTCTCCCGAATCTATTAGATTTGATGTATCTTACCAGTTACCGTAAGACAGTTACAACCCGATCATGCATACCGGCCCCCGCTCAGCCGGCCCAAACACCAACCGTCTTTACACGGCAATGATAAGCTCATCTCAAAATGAGCTTTGATAATTTATAGCTGTATCTACTTATAGCATCGTACCGATCTAATGCTGCATTCAAACAGCATTTTGCGGGAACTTTAGTATTTATGCCTATGCTGCCTGTAGTTGTGTTTCACGAACAAAGCGTTTTCTTATCTCGCCAACTAGTTGCTTGGTTTCAGCGGGAAACTGCTGTAAGAGCAAATTTAATTCTGCCGGGAATTCGACTCCGAACAAGCCTCGATCATTTATGATCTTTGCGCTGTAGTTTTTTGTTTCGCTGTTAAGCTTAACTGCTAGGCTCACGCTGTCGGTCGTGGCTTTTTGGACACTTAATTTTATTGTCATGGAAACCATCTTAATATTACTTGACCGCCCCAATGCTTCAAAAAATCTGCCTCCGCCCTTCTGTATGATGTCTGATCTAACGGATCCTTGATATTAATTAGGCCTTTTTGAGTACGGCCTGAGATCAAAACCGCATGTCCGAGGGATAAAGGTTCGCATAAAATAGCTGCCCAGATCTTTTGACGAAAAAGAATGTCCAGACTTTCATGATCTGTTGTGATTCCACGCCAGATCTTTCCGTCATTTGCAGAGTCAAAATGATTCAATGCCAGAGCCAGACTACCAAGGTCGGCCGGCTCGCCAATTATATCACGTATTGCGTCCTGTGAGATCGAGATGCCGCGGGATCTAAGCAACATCTTTCCAACAGCTGAAACACAGGAAAGACCGCTTGTTTGCTCAACAATTGATGCATCGAACTTCTCGTCAAACCTTCTCCAGTTTCCGCCTGCTCCTCCCTTCATTTCGCCCTAATACTTCATCAGTTCGGCAACGGCTTTTTCTACGTCCTCGCTTTGGGGAAGGATGTAGTCCTCGACCTGAGGGGCGTAGGCGACAAAGGTGTCGGTTGCGCCGACGCGGCGGACAGGAGCGTCGAGATACTCAAAGAGTTCGTTAGAGATGCGTGCTGCGATCTCGGCACCATAGCCGTATGAGACCGGATCTTCGTGAGCGACGATGACACGCGAGGTTTTTTTAACGGACTCGGCGATCGCTTCCCAATCGTAGGGCACAAGCGTACGCAGGTCGATCAGATCGACCGAGATGCCTTGCTGCTCGAGGCGTTTTGCCGCTTGATTAGAGCGTTCGACCAATGCGCCAAATGTAACGATCGTCACATCATTGCCCTCGCGTACCTTTTTCGCCTTGCCAAATGGGATCAGAAAATCATTCGACGGGTATTGCGACTTGTTATATACCTGACGGTAAAGATGCTTGTGTTCGAGAAACATCACAGGGTCATCGCACCGTATCGCGGTGCGGAGCAATCCGTTGGCGTCAAGTGCGTTTGACGGATAGACGATCATCAGGCCCGGCGTGTGTGAGAATAGTGTCGTGCCCGATTGCGAGTGATAGACCGCACCGCCCTTTAGATACCCGCCGACAGGCACACGTATGACCATCGGACATTTTGTGTCACCGTCCGAACGCCAGCGTGTGACCGCGACCTCGTTGCGTATCTGCTGCATCGCCGGAAATATATAGTCAAAGAACTGTATCTCGACGACCGGCTTGAGATCTCTCAACGCCATACCGACCGCGCGGCCGACAATGTTGGCCTCAGCAAGCGGTGAATTAAAAACGCGTGCCGAGCCGAATTTGCGCTGTAGGTTTGCCGTGACCTTGAACACGCCACCCTTGCCCTTGACCGTTTCGAGATACTCCTCACGTGAGCAATCGGCAACGTCCTCGCCAAAGACAACGATGCGCGGGTCGCGCTCCATTTCTTCGTGCATACAGCGGTTGATGAGATCGACCATCGTGCCGGCGTTGCCCGACAGTTCGGCTCCGGCCTCTGTGTCAAAGAGCTGTCGGTCGGTCGGATCGACATCCGGCGAAAACACATTACGCAGCGCGCTCTCCGGTGCCGGCTGCGGAGTTTCGACAGCGATATCGGCGGCCTCGTTGACCTCACGATCTATCTCTTTGCGAAGCTGCTCGAGTGCTTCAGATGAGGCAATGCCCTCGGTCATCAAAAACTCGGCATAGGTCTTGATCGGATCGATCGCCGCCTCGGCATCGCGTTCCTCATCGGGACGATAGAGTTTTTCGTCATCAGACAGCGAGTGCGAATACGGCCTAATGACCTTTCCGCGAATGAACGCCGGCCCGCGCCGCTCACGGCAATATTCGACCGCGCTCTTAAATGCCTCATACGAAGCCAGCGGATCGGTGCCGTCAATATTTTGAATATACAGGTCCGGAAAACCGGCAACGAGCTTTGAGACGTCACCGCCCGCAGTGCCGACCTCGACAGGCGTCGAGATCGCGTAGCCATTGTCCTCGACGACAAATATTACAGGCAGCTTGAGATTGGCCGCGGTGTTCAACGACTCCCACCATTCGCCCTCGCTCGTCGTGCCGTCGCCGACCGACATATAGACGACCTCGTCGCCCTTAAAGCCTGTGACCTTGTCCTCGAGTTCCTTAACTAGCGAAGCCCTGTACGACGCCTCTGCCGCACCGACCGAGTGCAGGGCCTGTGTGCCGGTGCAGGACGATTGCGATGGCACATTCAATTTCACGCTGCCCCAGTGCGACGGCATCTGACGTCCGTGCGAATTAGGATCTTTTTCGGCTCCGACAGCCGACCAGAGCATTTCCTGCGCGGTCATTCCCAGCCCGAGCATCAGAGCTCGGTCGCGATAATATGGAAAGAACCAGTCGTAGCCCGGTTTAAGTGCGAGTGCCGCACCGGCAAGCATTGCTTCGTGGCCTGCACCCGAGATCTGGAAGAATATCTTGTTCTGTCCCTTGAGCTGGATCTCTTTATCATCGATCCGTCGGGACATATACATCGTGCGATAGATGCCGATCAGCGTATCGTTGTCGAGTCCGTGATACTTATCAGCGGCCGTGCTCGCCGTACCTTTTGACGAAGCCGCCTCTGCCGCAACCGCCTCGGCAGTTTCCTGCATCTTGGTATCCTGGTTGAATCCGTCCGCCTCGGTGGTCTTTGCCTGTTCGGCCACAACCGTCTTTCCGTTCTTTCCGCCTGCTTTTTCTGTTCCAGTCGACATCTTAAATAGTCCTTATCTATAAAAAATTCTAATAATGGAGTAACTTTAAAAGATACCAAATGCGCCCAAAGCGGGCAATTTTAGCGAAAGCAGCGTTCTTTAAGATCTCTCGATAACGCGTAATAAAAAAACTCCCGCCTCAGCCAAGAAAGCGAAAAAACCTGCCCCAAAACGTGCTAAATGATCGTGGTATAGAAGCAATCGAAACAGCCACAAATGCACGAATAATACTCTTCGTGTATTTGTGGCTGATCTTTGGACCGTAGCGTTGCCAATGAGGCTTTCCGGGAAGAGCCGTTATTACCGTTTACACTGTTGGGATAAGCAGGGCGACTTTTCGCCTCGATCAAATCTATGATAAATCCTGTTTTATCATAGTTTTACGGCCTTGCAGGGCTAAAGCCCGATCTTTATATTGCTGCCAACATCCGTTGCCTCAAGGCAACTGTAATATTAAAGATCAGGCTGCCCGCAGCGTAAACATCCTTTACTGAGCTTTCAGCACCCAGCCGTCCGGGTCGATCGTCGGTACGGTGCCTGAGTATGTGACCGAGCCTTTGCCGCCGGTCATTTCGACACGCTGTGCCTTGCCGTTTACGACGACATCGATCGGCATTGGAAACGGTATGTTGTCCGGTGTTTCCCATTGCAGGTTAAGCGTACAGTTGGTGCGGCAATCGGCCTGAGCATCGACGCGCAGCTTTGGCAGCTTTGGCTGTCGCAGATAAAGTTCAAAGAACCAATCGAGCTTTTTGCCTGAGTCGGCCTCGGCGATCGTCAAAAAATCATCAGTGTTGACCAATCTTTCCTGGCGGCCGTCTGTGTACGTTTCCATTTCCTTTGTCGGATACGCCATGTGCCGCAGAGCCTTAAAGAAAGCATCGTCGCCGATATAATAGCGAAGCGCGTGCAGGATAAGCGCGCCTTTACCGTAGATATCGCCGTCGCTGTTCACATAATCAGGAGCGGACATATAGACCTGATACGCGATCTTTGGCTCACGCGGGGCAACGGGCTGTTTATTTTTGAGGCCGCGAACGCGTTTTTTCATCGCTTCGAGATATGCCTGTTTGCCGTGCAGATGCTCTTGATAGAGCGTGTCCATATAAGATTGAAATCCCTCGTGGATCCAAAAATCTCGCCAATCGGTACACGTCACGAGATTTGCCCACCATTCGTGTCCAAACTCGTGCAGCAAAAGCCAGTCGGTTCCGTCGCCGTCGTACTTGAACTGATTGCCGTATGCGATATCGGTCGAGTGCTCCATTCCTAAATGCGGAGTTTCGACAATACCGACCTTTTGCGTTCGAAACGGATAAGGCCCGACATACTTTTCATAAAAGGCGAGATACTTTTTCTGTTCGGCGATCAGGCCCGCGGCCTTTGACTCGTCCTCGGGCAGGACATAAAAATAGATCGGCATCATCTGTCCGGCGATCGATCTGTATTTGTCCTCGACGATCTTGTACGGCGCCGCGTTAAAGACCAGCGAGTAATTGCTGATCGGATTTGTCATTCGCCAATTGTATGTCGATGTGCCGTCGCTGTTCTTTTTGATCGATAGGAGTTTGCCCGGGCCGGTCGCATACAGCGGATCGGGCACTGTAATATGCATCGACGATGTTGCCGCCTTATCCGACGGATGATCTTTGCACGGAAACAGCAGATCGGCACCGTCATTTTGCAGGGCGACCGAGATCCAGTCGGCACCGCTCGGCGTTTTTTTCCACATAAAACCGCCGACCCATGGCGGCATCGGAGCCTCACGCGGCACACCGCTGTATGTGATGCTCGTCAAGATCGGCGAATCGACCTGTTTGGTCATCGGGAACCAGATCCAGATCTTGCCGCCTTTTCGCTCATATTTTACGGCCTGGCCGCTTTCGGTAAGTTTTGAGATCGTATATGCCGGATCGAGATCGAGCACAATGACGTTGGTCGGAATGACCGTCTTTGCCGTCATCACGGTCGTGCCGCTGATCGACCTTGTCTTTGGATCGGCACTTACCGATACATCGTAATCCAGCACGTCAAATGCCGCCTGCTCGAACATCAGCGGGCCGCCCGTCTCGCTCGGCCTCACACCGAGTTGACGCTGCGCCGACACCGCAGCCGACAGACAAACAGTTAAAATTAGAGCTGTCAAAACAGACGAAATGAGCTTCATACGAACTATCTCCATCAAAGGGGCTTTACTTTTTAAGTTACTAATACTGAAAATACAGTATACAGGCATTAAGTTTAATGAGAATTGTAGTTATAGCTTTGTTTATTACGTTAACGGCGACACTTGGGTTTTCGCAAACCGAACCGTCGCCTTCGCCAAAGGCCGCACCTGCGCCGACTTTGACACCGGCTCCTGCAAGACGAGCTGATGCAACACCCGGATCGTTGCCGCCAACCGACGATAAAAAGATCAATGTCCGCCCCGCCGAGCGCACGCCCGAACCTTATGACAAGGCGACCGTTGCCGAAATGGCGTCAAAGTGCATATCGCTCGACACCGAAGCGGGCGGCATCGAGTTTGAACTGTTTCCGGAAAGCGCTCCTGAGACCGTGCGTAATTTTCTTGATCTGACGGCACTGGGATTAATGGACACTACAACGTTTCAACGCGTGGTGCCGGGATTTGTGATCCAAGGCGGCAGCCTCTGGACACGCGAGGGCGGCATCACAAAAGCCGTCGCCGACCGCGCACGCCGAACCGTTCCTGACGAACCTAACAAGATACTTCACGTCCGCGGCATCGTCTCACTCGCCCGCGGCGAAGATGCCAATACCGGTACATCCAACTTCTTTATACTGGTATCGAGCGGCGAACACCTCGACGGCAAATTCGCCGCGTTCGGCCGCGTCACAAAGGGAATGGACGTCGTGGATGCTATCAACAAAATGCCCGTCACCGACGAAAAACCCGATAAACCTGTACGGATAAAAAAGGCCGGCATTATCGCATGCACGTCTGAACCGCCTGCGTAAGCGCGCTGCCGGTTCTATTCCGCCAGATCCATATCGACTGTCATTCTATATTCATTTGCCATCGACGGATGGCCGTGTGCCATTGAGACGTCGATGCCTTTGCGATATGTCTCGACAGCCTTTTCGCGGTCGCCGGCATGTAGGTATGCGTTGGCAAGTACGCCGTAAGCATTGCCTTCGTCATCGGCCGCCGCAAGATAATTTTCAAGCATCGCGATCACCTTTTGATGTTCGCCCAACTTTTCATATTCCTTTGCCAGCCCAAACATCACCATCGTATTTGACGGATCGGCGGCAAGCATTTGTTCAAAAACATCTACACGACTTTGCATAACCTAAGATTAGCAAAAATAGAATGATTTAACCGCAGAGACACAGAAACGAAAGAAAATTTAAACAGGATATACAGGATGCACAAGATGATTTTGTTAAGTCACAAGAGATAAAAGATATTACAACAAACAAAAATTGCCCGCATTGGCTATCATTATGGGCTGCAATTTCCGGCCGCGATCTGACCCTCACAGACATTGCGGGCATACGAACTATTAAAATGCCTTGTCATCACCGATGACATCCGGCCAAAGAGGTCTATATAGAACTTAAATATCCTGCATATCCTATACTTCCTGATTTGAATTCTCCCGACGATCAGAACAGGCTCGGCTGGATCGGAGATCTGACGGGTTCTGATATGATTTGCGGATCGCTTTCTGTCTTGCTGTCTCGCAGGTTAAACCTAAGGCGTCTCGCGTGATAATCAAATAGCTTTTTTGTCACTTCCCGTTGCTCGGTCCTGCCGGTGCTGCGTTCTTTGTAGGTGTGATGGCGGAGCGTGCCGCCGCGTTCGCGTTTCATGGCGCGTATGATCTTGACGACAGCGGTCGGCGACAGCCTCTCGTGCATCTTTTGCACAAAATACTCTTCGATCGAATCGGTGTCGAGGTGCAGCATCGACATAAAAGCACGCGTCGCTCCATGCTTTCTTGCTTTTTCGAGCAGGCCGGGAATATCCGCTTCGTTATACCCCGGTATGACGGGTGCGATACCGATGCCGACCGCTATCCCCTCGTCAGCAAGTATCCTCATCGCCCTAAATCTCGCATCCGGAACCGGTGTGTACGGCTCGAACGGATTCGACCGCTCTTTGGTCAAAAATGGCAGCGAAAAAAATACCGTTATGCGGCTGACGGTGTTAAGCCGCGTGAGTATATCGATATCGCGTGTGACGAGCGGCGCCTTTGTTATAACGCTGACCGGCACACGAAAATCAGCACATACCTCGAGGCATTGCCGTGTTAATTGATACTCGGCCTCAAGCGCGATGTATGGATCGGTCGCGAACGAAAAATCGAGATGCGGCATCATATCGCGGGTCTTTTTTAGTTCCTCACGCAGCAAGCGGGGTGCATTCGGTTTGACGACGATCTTTGTTTCAAAATCGGTTCCGGCACCATAGCCGAGATACTCGTGATATTGACGCGCAAAGCAATATGTACAGCCGTGGACGCAGCCCCGATAACAGTTGACCGTATAACGCCAATTGCCTTCCCAACCGGACGCAAAGGCCTTTGTGATCATCTTTTTGGTCGCCGTTTCCTCAAAGACCTGGAGTTTTGTCGGCGGCGGTTCGCCGACATATTCGGCAGTGTAGCGGTTATACGGGTTAGGAGGATTTTTGACGTGTCGCATCTATGAGACATTTTATCATAAATGCAAATTATCTTGAAAGGGTCATTTCGCGATCGTGACCTGATCAATGAGCGCTTTTAGACGGGCATAGCCGTCATCGTCGGCCAGCATCCATTTCGGCAGAAACATCGCCGTCCGCTTGCCGGTGAAAAAATAGATATCTTCCTCGGTGTCGGCGATCTCGACGATCGCGGGCCATTCGATATTACCCGAACTGATCGGCGTCGTACTCGAAATACCGTCGCGGGAAAACGCTATCGTATGCGACTGTTGCATGACGGGCGTTTCGGCGATCTGCTTTTCCATTTTGCGTATGGTCGATGCCGGTATCTTGTAGCGGCCGCGGTAATATTGGATCACCGAGACGATGGGTATCAGTACGATAAATATTACGCCGAACGTGTTAAAGAATGCCGACGCGAATGCATAAGGTGCGATAAAAAAGAACGCGACAAGAGCGAATAGCACAAGCTGTCCGGCGACCAGCCAAGAGTATTTGTACAAAAAGATACGCTGCTGCAAAAATACATTTGCACGCGCATAGTCCTTTACGCTGTAGCGTCCTGTAACCACGACGGTATCGCTCATATATCTAAATTTATAGGCGGTAACTCTCGGACCGGCACGCGTCACGAAAGCCGTTTTTGCATCAGCAGGTCTGTCTGCGGATCTGATCCGAGCTGAAACGTATGTTCGCCGCACGGCTCAAAACCGTTTCGCTGATAAAATCTCTGCGCTCTCGGATTATATTCCCAGACGCCGAGCCATATAACGTCATGGCCGTTTGCTCGTGCGAGGTCAAAACACGCATCCATCAGATTTTGCCCCACGCCCTTGCCCAAAAATTCCTGATGCGAGTACAGCCGAGATAATTCGATCGGCTTTGCGGCGGTCACGCCTTTCTCGATGCTGTCGATGATCAGCTTTGCGTAACCGGCAGGTTTACCGTCCAGCTCGGCCACCAAAAAGACGTTATTCTCATCAGCAAGCTCCGTCGAGATCTGTTCGATATTAAAGGCCTGACGCATATAATGACGCATATCATCCGGCGCATTCTTAGGATGATGCGCAAACGCATCCCAAAATGTCGTATAAGACAGATCTGTCAAAAGCTTTGCATCTTCAGCTGCCGCTTGGCGAATTGTTATTTGTTCAGACACGATGAAGAAAATTTTCAGTTACAAACACTTTGCGAAGCCTAAAGTGAACCGGGGTCTCGACTAAACTGACAGCTTTTAGATTTTCCATCTCAGCCACAAAATATGGCTCACGGCAGGCAGGTACCTTTTTAAGCCAATCAGGGATCCTGATCTTAACCTCATCACACAGCGTTTCAATAACACTTGCCAATACAGCATCTTTACGTTCATCGCTTAGAGTAAATGGCTCGGCGATCATTGCCGGATCTTTATCCCGGCGAAAATCATCGACAAATTCCATCAAAGGTATCTTCCACCATTTTGGATCCTTATCTATGCGTTGTTTAACCTCAACTGCCGTATTCATTCTTGAAAGAGTTCCTCAATGAAAAACTGTGTGCCAGGCTTTATCTGGTTTCTAGGGTAATACTTTTCAACTATATCAAAAACTTGATCGGCTGAGGTCAATCCTAAATGATCGATCAGTTTTTTAACATCCTCACGGTCATAGGTACCTCCGCGAGCCGCAATGGACTTCATTGCCAACAAATAATCGGGGTCAGGTACAAATACTGTGAGATGCGAAAGCTCAAGCAAAACGCGTTCGTTATGCTCTGTCCAAAACCCTTTAACGGCATCATTCATCCAATCTCTGTCGAGACCATGCTTTTCTGCAACTCGTTCGATCGCCTTTCTGATATCAGCCATCGGCCTAAAGATCGCATCTACATCCTTTGTTGCCGGACGCGCATCATAAACCAGGCACATTACCGCTCCGCCAAAAAGCGACACTTCGCCTTTGATATCCATTGCCCGAAGCTCTTCGTTCAGTTCGGTCAGATATTGTGTGATCTCCTCAGCGGTCATGATCCATCTTCCTGTCGCGTCCGAAACAAAAGCATGATCGAAAAATATACATCACATAAAGTGAAGCAACGCCCCGAATTTAACTACGCTATTTTTTCCAATTTGAACTCACAAGGCCATTTAATTATTTAGATCATTTTTGCGATCTTCACAAAGTGCATATTCAGCATCTTTCAAATAACTTTGGCATCAGAGCATTTTCACACCATAATCGCCCATTATCGTGTCGGTGGTTATAAGGGAAAGATTTTCCGTCAGAGATTGAGCGGCAAGCATTCGGTCAAAAGGATCTTTGTGCAGGAACGGAAGCTGCGCGACTCGCAGAGTGTGTTCAGGTTCGATCGGCAGGATCGTGATCGTTGAGCTTCGGACCGCACGGATAATATCATCGAGCGATCTCGACAACGACAACTTGCCTCGACTCAGCTTTATGGCAATTTCCCAAAAACTTACGACGCTGATAAAAACATCGTTCGCAGGCCCTTCTATAAGCTCACTGTAAGAAAGCGACAGCTTTTGGTCGTCTTCGATCTGCCAAATGAGGATGTGCGTATCGAGCAAAATACGCATTACATATAGTCCTCAAAATCATCAAGCGGCGCGTCAAAATCATCGGCCATGTACAAAACAAGCCCTTTCATACAGCCTCGCTGTAAAGGCTTTTTTTTGCCGTTTGCGGAGTGCTCAGCGATCTCGATGAGCTTTTCTTTTTCCATCTCATCGAGCATCGCTTCTGCTTTCGGCTCTAGAATTGTTACCTCATAGGTCAACATATCGCCGTTATTTTATCACACGATCACCTATTTGCCGCTTGTTATCAGTTTGGCTATTGTCTGAAGCTGCATATTGGATGTGCCCTCGTAGATGGCTCCGATCTTTGAGTCGCGCCAGTATTTTTCTACCGGGTAATCTTTGACATAGCCATAGCCGCCGTATAGTTCGATGGCTTTTGATGAGACGTGTTCGGCGCAGCGTGACGAGTAGAGTTTGGCGATCGCGGCCTCTTTCAAAAAGCTCTTGCCGGCGTCTTTTAAGCGTGCCGCGTTATAGACGAGCAGACGGGTTGCCTCGATCTCGACGGCCATTTCGGCCAGTTGGAACTGCACGGCCTGAAAGCTGTTCAGCGCAGCTCCAAATTGTTCACGCTCGGCGGTATATTTGAGCGTGGCCTCATACGCACCCTGTGCAATGCCAAGCATTTGTGCGGCAATGCCGATGCGGCCCTCATTAAGTGTTTCGATCGAGACTTTATAGCCCTTGCCGACCTCGCCGAGGACATTTTCTTTTGGCACCTTACAGCCGTCAAAGATGAGCTCGGTCGTCGAGCTTGCCCGTATGCCGAGTTTGTCCTCTTTTTTACCGACGCTAAAGCCCTCAAAGCCCTTTTCGACGATAAAGGCGGTGATGCCCTTGTAACCTGCATCCGGATCGAGCGTCGCAAAGACGAGAAAGATCTCGGCCTCATTGCCGTTAGTGATCCAGAGTTTTTGGCCGTTGAGTTCGTAGTGGTCGCCCTTATCGGCCGCACGTGTCTTTAACGCAAAGGCGTCCGAGCCTGAGCTTGCCTCGCTCAGGGCGTACGCACCGACCTTGCCGCTCGACATCTGGGTCAGATATTTCTTTTTGACCTCGTCATTGCCCCATTTCATAAAGGCGTTCGTGACGAGCGTATTGTGTACATCGACAAATACCGATATCGACGCATCGACGCGGGCGAGTTCCTCGATGGCGAGTACGGCGTTAAATATCGTCGAGCCTGCACCGCCATATTCCTCGGGCGACTCGATCGCCATCAGGCCGAGATCAAAACACTGTTTGATAAGGTCGGCATCGAGCTTTGATGCATGCTCCATCTGTTCGACCTTTGGCCGGACCTCACCCTCGGCAAACTCGCGTACGGCGGCTCTGAACTGCTCTTCTTCTTCGGTTAAAATTGTAAGGCCGGCTGTTAAATTTGCGGCTCCTGCTGCTGTGCTCATAAATTATGTGTTCTTAGATCGGTCTTTTTTATTTTGATTTCGATAAAATACCATTTTATTGAAGGGCAGATTTAAAGGCAACGATACGTGAACCCCGAAAACAACACCACAGCGACCGACGAATCGATCCAACCACCGACAATTGATCCGCGCCATTTAAAGAGGCTAAAGATCGCGGCGGTCATTCTGACACTTTTGGGCGTCGGGCTGTTCGCATTCTTTGTCTATTCGGTCGGGCCCGGCGATCTGCTCGAGAGTATTACGCGCTTTGGCGTGATCGGGTTTGCGGGCCTGCTTGTGCTTTATTTTTTAAGGATCGTCGTACGTGCCCTCGCCTGGGATCTCTCGGTCAATTCGCCATACAAGCTGACCTTGCGCGACACAATTCCCGCGGTCGTCATCGGCGAGGCGGCAAGCAGTATGATACCACTCGGCATACTCGTCAGCGGCACGGCAAAGGCTCTCGCTGTCAGAAAGCGTATTCCGTTCGTCGTCGCACTGTCGTCCGTCGCGACCGAAAATCTCTTTTACAGCCTTATCACAAGCCTTTTCCTCATCGCCGGAGCCTTTACGCTGCTGCGTTGGTTTACTATCGATGAGGATATTGTGGTCATGTTCGACCTGCTGATCGCGGGCATCATCGGGCTGGTCATTTTTTTGGTCCTGCTGGTCGTACGCCAATGGCACCTCGCGAGCGAACTTTGCGAAAAGCTCTATCAGCGCGGCTATGCTCAAAATATTCTGGGTGCATGGCGTATGCACATTCGCCTGTTCGAAAATCTCATCTTCAGCTTTTATCGTGAGCATCCGAGACGATTTTTTCCGATCTGCGGGTTAGAGCTTATCTATCATCTGATCGGCGTCACAGAGGTTTACTATATGCTGAGCCGCATCTCAGATGTCGCCCCGAACGTGCTGCATTCCTTTCTGCTCGAATCGGTCAGCCGCCTCGTCACGATCCTTTTTAAATTGATACCTTTTGTGATCGGTGTTGATGAGGCAGGTTCGAAATTTGTCGGCGATGCTGTCGCATTGGCTGCGGGTGTGGGTGTGACGCTCGCCATTCTGCGAAAGGGCAGATTGCTCTTTTGGACATTTATCGGGCTGATCGTTGCTCTCAAACGCGGGCTTTCGCTGCGCGAACTCGCAAGTTTTCGCCCCCGTGACGATTCTGACTAAAGCCGTTAGATCCTCGGTGTATTCTATGTCTCCTATTGTTTCTATATGGTTAAAAAGGTGTATTGACCATAGAGGATCTTGTTTTGTATTTGCCGCAGGAGGCGATCGGTAACCGCTCTAAAGCGGCCAAAACACAGGCACCATTATCATCGACACCACAAAAACGATCACCGTCAGTATGGTACCGATCTTGACGAAATCCATAAATCGATAACGTCCCGGCGTATAGACCAGCACACACGCCGGCTCAAGCGGAGTGATAAATGAGAATGATGCCGCATAAGTGATCGCGACGATGAATGTGCGAGGGTTTAGGCCGAGTGCTACGGCTGTCTTGACCGCGACCGGCAGCACGACAAGAGCGGCCGCCTGATTTGACATAGGCTGTGTAAGAGCTACCGTCAGCAGAAAAAAGCCCGCAAGTACGGCCGTACCGCCAAAATGTCCGAAATAGTTCTCGATCATGGCGGCGAGATATTTATCGGTTCCGGTCGTCTCCATCGCGACGCCAAAACTCATCATACACGCGATCAGCACCAGCAGCCGCAGATCGATCAGCTGATACATCTCGCGGTACTTGACCGTCTGTGTCACCAGCAGCAGCAGCACGCCCGACAGCACACATATCGCCAGCGGTATCTCATATCCTGTCACGAGCTTTGACAGCGACAGTGCGAGAAACAGCCCAAAAGCGGCGATCGCCCATTTGCGTTTTTCGCCCCGTGCACCCGCATTAGAGACGTCACCGAGCATAATGATCTCGCGGTCGGCGACAAGCTGCTGCAGCTCGGCCATGCTGCCCTGTACGAGCAGGACATCGCCAAACGCCAGCCTGACACTGCTCAGTTTTTCGATGAACTTTTTACCGTGCCGGTCTATCGCCATGACGGTAAGGTTATATTTTTCGCGAAACCGCAGATCCTTGAGCGTGTTGCCGACAAAGCGCGAGTTGCGCATCACAACTATCTCAAAAAGCCTTACGTCGCCATCCTCAAGCTCAATGTCATTGAGCGTAAGGTCGGGTTTGATCTCGAGGCCGCTTTCCTCTTTAACACGGAGAATGTCGGCGATCTTTCCCTCGACGATCAGCGAATCGCGACGCTGTATGCGTCCGTCCTGTCGCGGGACAAAGATGCGCTCTGTGCCGCGAACTATGCCGAGCACCGTCAGCCCGAGTTGCTGTGCGATATTTGCCTCTCGCAGCGTCTTTCCTACGAGCGGTGAGTCAGGCATCACAAATAGCTCAGATATGTAATCGCGTATCTGATATTGCTCGGTCAATGTGTCGCCGCCGCGTCGCGGCAGCATTCGGCGGCCGACGAAGAGCATATAGATCATTCCCGCCGAAAATGTGATGATGCCGACCGGCGCCAGTTCGAACATCGAAAAACCCGGCTGTCCGTATCGCTGGATCGCTCCGCTGACGGCCAGATTGGTCGAGGTGCCGATCAGCGTACAGCTGCCGCCGAGTATCGCTCCAAAAGCGAGCGGCATCAGCAGTTTTGACGGCGGCACCTTTGCCTTTGACGCAAGGCCCATTATCACCGGCAGGAACATCGCAGTCGTCGTCGTATTCTTAACGAGTGCCGCGCTGACCGCCGCCGTTATCATTATCAGCGCTGTCAGGATAAATTCGTTATCGCCCGCGATCGAGTGCATACGGCGCCCGATCATATCGACCATGCCGGTCTTTATCAGTCCGCCGACGAGTATAAAAAGCCCGCCGATCGTGACGATAATGTCGTTACCGAACCCCGCGACCGCCTCATCGATCTTGAGCACACGTGTCAGCACGAGCGCCATCACGAGTATTATCCCGACGATATCGACAGGTATCTTTTCGGTTGCGAAAAGGACTATCGCAACCAACAACAGCAGTAATGTAATGACGATCGGCGACATAATGAAACCAAAGATATCGAGATCGAGTATTTAGACAAAAAAGCTCTTTGTAAAAAAATGGCCTTAATGTCAATAGAACACGAAGGCCTCTTTCAGAGCAAATTAAGTATAATATTCTGGTCCGACATTTTTTTAACCGACTACATCACCGGCTATATGAAAATATCAAGATCCGTCTCATTGGTTATCGCTTTCACCGTACTCTTTGCCGTTAACGCCGCAGCACAACAGCCGCTCGACGAAAAGCTGAAAGAGATCGACGCCTACGCAAACACCGTCATCGACACCTGGAGATCATCCGGCGCCGGCATGGCCATCGCGATCGTCAAAGATGACAAGGTCGTCTTTGAAAAAGGCTACGGCGTTAAAGATATAAATAAACCCGGCGAAAAGGTCGATGAGAACACACTTTTTGCCATTGCCTCTAACACTAAGGCATTTACGGCCGCGAGCCTTGCGATACTCGTCGATGAGGGCAAGCTAAAGTGGGATGACAAGGTCTCAAAGTATCTGCCCGATTTTCAGATGTACGATCCGTGGGTGTCAAATGAGATGACGATCCGCGATCTCGTCTCGCACCGCTCAGGGCTTGCGACATTCAGCGGCGATCTGTTGTGGTATGACACGACGTATTCGACCGACGAGATACTGCGGCGTGTGCGATATTTAAAACCTGTATCGGGCTTTCGCACGCGATACGGTTATCAGAATCTGATGTTCATCGCCGCAGGCCGCGTCGTCGAAAAGGCTTCGGGTATGAAGTGGGCCGATTTTGTCAGAACACGCATCCTCACGCCGCTCGGTATGGACAGGACGACACTCAGCGTTCGCGATATGAAGGACAATTACGCTCTGCCCCACAACGAGTCCGGCGGCAAGCTGCGTGCTTTGCCCGTCGGTTATCTCGACGACGCGATCGGCGCGGTGCGTATCAACGCATCGGTACACGACCTCTCTAAATGGTTACGCCTACAGCTCGGACGCGGCACATTTGACGGCAAACAGATCTTCAGCAAAAAGCAGAGCTGGGAAATGTGGTCGCCCAACACTCTACAACCCGTCTCTGAGGAAGCGGCCAAAAATAATCCGACGACACACTTTCGAGCATACGCGATGGGCTGGGGCGTTAACGACTATTACGGCCGCAAGATCATCAGCCACAGCGGCGGGCTTGACGGTATGCTGTCATATACCGTGCTGATACCCGAGGAGAATGTCGGTTTTGTCATTCTCACCAACAGCGAGTCACCTGCCTTTCAGATCATGATGGCAAAGATCCGCGATATGTTCGTCGATGCCCCCAAACGCGACTGGAATGCCGAGGCCGTCAAACAGCTCGCCGCCGGCAAAGCCGCCGCTGACGAGGAAGATAAAAACTCTGACAACGCACGAGTTCCCAACACCAAACCGTCGCTCTCGATCGCCGATTATGCCGGCACATACCGCAGCCAAATGTACGGCGATGTCACCATCACCAATGAGGGCGGCAAACTCGTTATGAGCCTCGGGCCGTCACCTAACTTTGTCGCCGATCTCGAACATTGGCACTATGACACTTTTCGCATTCACTGGCGGCCGAGTGTCCATTACAATTTTCCGCGAGGTTTTGTAACCTTTACCATCGACAAAGATGCCCGAACCGATCAACTAAAGATCGATCAGCCAAATAACGATTTTTGGTTCTACGAACTTGAGCTGCACAGGGTAAAATAATGATGTCACACCCGATATGTCTTCTTGGTGCAGAAGCCCGCACGCAGTAAGGACCGTAAAGAAGAAATGAAAAGCAATCTTTTTTAATGCGTGAGCCGGTTTAAGATGAGATTTTAGACGTAAAACATTACACTTACTCGACAAATTCGGCGCCGTTATGTAAGAATTCTCTTTCCGCAAAAACGGAAAGTAGTACAATACACGTACCGGGAGAATTTTATTTTTTGATGTCAGACGAAGCAGTACAGGCAGCCGAAGAGGCACAGGACACAGCCGCAAACCCTGAAGATGTTCATTATCAGGCCGTTGAAAAAGACGGTTCGGTAACAGCTATCTGGGAAATGCAGGGCGAAAAACACCTTCGTACGATCGATCCGCGATCGCATGAGGGCAAACAGATCCTCGCACTTTTCGAGACCGCCGCGTAAAACAAGATCTAAAAAGCGTCACAGCACGAAGTTTGCCGTAAACCGTCAGGTTTGCGTCGGCTTCGTGTTTTTGTGTCTTTAAAACGGTAATATCCGGCAGATCTCAGCCTCTGACATATCGTACGTGACACCGCCAAAAACACGCACCGACCTGACGCCGATGCCAGCCGACGTCAGATATATCGCGTCTGCCTTGCCCAAAACACTCGCATCAGCCTCGGCCTCGTCACACGCGAGGCTTTCGAGTATATGCTCGCGCGTAGTTCCGGACAGACAGCCCGTCTGCAGACCCGGCGTAAAATAGTGGCCGCCAACACGCCAAAAGATGTTCGCCATCGCCGCTGATGTCACGTGCCCCCGTTCGTTAATGCACACGCACTCGTCAAACCCGCCTCGTCGAGCCGCGTCGAGGGTCATTATCTTTTCGAGATAATTACAGCTCTTGATGCCCGCGAGCGGCGAACACGAATTAACGATATACGGCGACATTGTTACCGCAAGGTCTTTGGGAATATCACGCCTCACCGCCGCGATCACCGTTATCTCGGTCCCGCCGCCGCTGCCGGGCCATATCGAGCTTTGGCTTTCGTCACAAACCGAAACCCTGACACGGCCATCGATCACGCCTTGCCGCTCAAGCTCAGCACCGATCCGACGCAGAACATCCTTTTCAGCACCTTCGCAAAGCGCGATCCCTGACCGTCCCGCATTATCCAACAATCGCCGCCAATGCTTTTCCCACAAGAACAACCCGCCGCCCACAACCGCAACCGTCGTAAAAACACCTTTTCCGTAAAGATGACTCAGGCTATTCATTCTTACGACGGGATCTCCACCTTGATATCCTCGATATCATTGTTATCAATTCGACCTTTTTCGTGGACCGCGAACTCGGTCACCAGCTTTGCAAAAAGTTCGCTTCGTTCTTCCATTGGTACGTGGCCGCAGTTTTTTATGATGACAAAGCGGGAATTGAGTATCTCTTCGTTAAGCTTGTAACCGTTCTTGATCGGCACGACATTATCGTGGTCGCCCCAGATGATGAGGGTCTGCTGATCTATCAGGCCGAGATCAGCCTCGATGCGGTTTGCGTCCCATGCACGCGATGCCGCAAGTACCGAATGATGTGCGTCAGCCGCGGCCAGAGGACGCACGATCGAGTCGATCCTGTCGGCCGTGATCATATAATGGTTCGACGGATGCAGCGTGCCCTGCATACGCACACGCATAAACGTCTTTGAGTCGCATAAAAAGGGCGTCAGAGCCTCGCCCACGCCCGCTATCGCCGCAAGCCTCAGCACCGGATGATCTTTTTGATCGTCATTGATGACGGCATCGACAAGCACGAGCTTATCGACCATCGCAGGTTCGTCGAGCGTCAGGTTAAGAGCGACCGCGCCGCCGTACGAACTCGCAACGATATGTGCTCGTCCGATACCGAGGCTCAGCATCAGCCTCGAGATCATACGTGATTGCGACTGTATAGAATAATCGAACCAACGCGGCTTTTCTGAGTATCCGAACCCGACCAGATCGACCGCGATCACCCGATACCCGGCATCGGCGAGCATCGGTGCGGCCGTCTTCCATACATAGACGCTCGCCGTATAGCCGTGTATCAGGATCATCGGCGGTGCCGTCGGCGAACCGAACTCCTGATAATGCATACGAATGCCGTCAACATTTATAAAGTGCGACCTGTCCGAGTGGGCTACGTACTTTGCGGCGGTTTCCCAATCGACGGTCTTTGGCCGCGTAAGCATTTTGACGGCGACGGCTGTGCCGACCGCTCCGCCGATCACACCGCCGACCGTTAATGCAAGATCTCGTTTTCTCATGCTTTAGTTACTTATCTCTTTTCGCCGTTATTTTAACCCAAAACGACCGTCGGAAATATCGAATTTTCGCTCTTTCTATATATGCCGACGGCGATCAGACGCCCGTCGGGAGCGGTCATTCTGAACTGTTGACCGTCGTAAAGTTCACTTTCAAAACCATAGACCCGCGTGGACATACCGTTAAGCGTCCTCGCAACGCGGTCATCGCGCAATTCAAATAGATCAAGGTGCGCGACGGCCTCGCTCATATCTCTCAGCACGGCCGATCTGTCATCTAATTCGGCAAGCGCTTCGAGCGTAATGCTCTCATCAATACCGAACCGCCCCGAACGCGTACGCCGCAGCTCTGTCAGATGTGCCGCCGAACCGGCTCGATGCGCCATATCTACCGCAAGCGTCCGAATGTAAGTCCCCGCACCGCAGGTGACATCGATCGTAAGTGTATCGAGCACCTGTTTGCCGTTTACCGTCAGGTTGGTATGGCCGACGATCTCGATACCGCTAATAAAGACCGAGGCAGGCTTTCGCTCAACGGACTTACCCTCGCGGGCAAGCTCGTACAGTTTTTTTCCGTCGATCTTTTTTGCTGAGTACATCGGCGGAATTTGTTCGATCTGTCCGATAAATTGCGGTTTTAGCATCTCGATATCTTTGAGCACTGCATTACGCGGCGATGTATCGCCGGCATCGGTCAGGCGTTCGCCCGTGAGATCGCCCGTGTCTGTATCAAAGCCAAATCTCATCACCGCGACGTACCGTTTTTCGTCCTTATCGATGAACTGCGCAAGCCGCGTCGCCCTGCCGACAAGCACCGTCATCACTCCCGTCGCAAATGGATCGAGCGTGCCCGTATGTCCGACCTTTTTCGTCTTTAAGATACGCCTAACCCGCGCCACGACGTCGTGCGATGTGATGCCTTCGGGTTTGTCGATGATAAGGATGCCGTCCATAATTAAGACGAAACCGATTTTAGCAACTCAGCACAAGATGTGCCGACAAAAGAAACGAGTTATTGACGACACCGACCGTGTCGTCCGCGATCGCGAACGCTCACGAAAGCGTACGATGGAGCGCGCCATTCGTCTGCTTGCCGCAAAACCGCGTTCGATAAATGAGCTTCGCGGCCGCCTGCTCGAAAAACTCTGGACCGACGCCGAGATCGTCGATGCCGTCATCGAAAAATTGCGTGCGTACAACTATCTCGACGACGATCAGTTCGCACGTGACACCGCACTCTCAAAACTCCGCCAAAAACCACAAGGACGCATAAAACTGCAGCAGGCAATGTCGCGAAAACAGCTCGATCGGGCGACCGCCGACAAAGCCATCGACGACGCCTATGCCGAAATGCCCGAGGCCGAACTCATCGATAAAGCCATCGCTAAACGTCTGCGTCTAAAGGGAATACCCGAAACTCGCGAAGACAGTAAAAAATTTTACGATCATCTTATGCGTCAAGGTTTTGGCTATGGCCTCATCCGCGAGCGCCTAGACCCTGCCATCGAACGTCACATCGACGAGATCGCCGCCGACACATCTTCACCTTAAGACAAGCACCTTATTTACTCCGATCATAAGTTGGAAAAATGATCCGGCTGCCTCTTTGCGACACTTAGCGACAACTTGCCACACTTGGCGTCTTCACTTAGCGGCCCTTGCGATAAGAAACTGAATTAGAGATGAGTGCCGCGTGTCAGTACCACCTGCGGTAGCGGGCTGTGCTGACACGTCGCACTCATCACTAGTCACTAGTCACTCATCACTCACTATATTTCTATGGTATTTATGCCAAAAAATAGATAGGCTAAACGTGAGGTATAAATGAGTATCAGATCGACCATCGCTTTGTTTGTGATCGCGGCATCTGCGGCGTGTGTGACAGGTATGCGCGGAACCGTGGGCACATCGGCTTCGGCCGAACCGACACCTGCCGGGACTAAAACTATACGCGAGATCACCTATATCGAGGGCGAATTTGACGGCAAAGCCATAACTCGCTCCGATGCCGAGTGGAAAGCCCTGCTCACTCCGCTTGAGTACAACATCATGCGCAAGGCCGGAACCGAAGCACCTTACTCCGGCCCGCTTAACAACAATCATAAGCACGGCGAATATTACTGTGCCGCGTGCGGCCTCGTACTTTTTACCTCAGACACCAAGTTTGAGTCGGGCACCGGCTGGCCGAGCTTTTATCAACCTGCGTTTAAAAATAATGTCGTCGAGATCTCGGACACGAGCCTGCCCGGTGAGGAGCGCACCGAGATACTCTGTGCCCGCTGTCACGCTCATCTCGGCCACGTCTTTGATGACGGCCCCAAACCGACAGGCCTCAGATACTGTATGAACTCGGCCGCCCTCAGATTTAGAGAGACGCCCGACACCGACAGTAAATAACGGCTCAAAATATCTGTCATAAACTGCTGATCTGAACGCTGCGTATCGCCGGCATGCAACTGTACTCTTTTGTGCGTTTTGATGCGGTCTGTGCGGGATGGTATTCACGCCCGGCATAAGCTTCGATAATATTGATGCGTGAACGAACAGATACATCTCAGCACAACCGTTGGCGGCAGCCGCGGCATTTTGTCTCAAAATTTTGCATCTCCGGCTGTGTCTGCAGCATCAGTTTGGTTCCGAACTTTTACAAATACGGTGTTTTTCCAAAACCGGACAATTTATCGCCGTAACTGCTTTTATACACAGTATTTAAGCTGTCCGTATATCAGCGAATTTCCGGACGGCTTCCGGACAATTTTGCACCTTTCGATGACAAATGGCATTTATAACGGTTATCCTTTCAACAATATGACCGGAGACGAGATCAGAGCAAAATTTTTGGGCTACTTTGAGCGAAACGGACACAAGATAGTGCATTCGTCGCCGCTGCTGCCTGCAAACGACCCGACGCTGTTATTTACCAACGCCGGAATGAACCAATTTAAAGACGTATTCCTCGGCGTTGAAAAACGCGATTACACGCGAGCCGCGACATCACAAAAATGCATTCGTGCGGGCGGTAAGCACAACGACCTCGACGAGGTCGGCAAGACAGCCCGACATCACACATTTTTTGAGATGCTCGGCAACTTCTCTTTCGGAGATTACTTTAAAGAGGACGCGATCAAATTTGCATGGGACCTGTTGGTAAATGAGTTTGGCCTCGACACCGAGAGGCTGTGGTTCTCGGTCTTTGAGGGTGACGCTGAGGTCGGCCCCGACGACGAGGCACGCGAACTCTGGATCAAGGCCGGAGCCAGCCCCGACCGCGTACTCGGCTTTGGCCGGAAAGATAACTTTTGGCAGATGGGTGACACAGGCCCGTGCGGCCCATGCTCCGAAATTCACTATTATATGGGCGACGATCCGCTGAACCCGGAAAAGAATTCGCCGCACTGGGTCAACGGCTCCGGTGACACGACGATGGAGATCTGGAATCTCGTCTTTATGCAGTACAACCGCACGCTCGAACCCGACGGAACTTTTAAACTGACATCGCTCCCGGCTCCGTCGGTCGATACCGGCATGGGCCTCGAGCGCATGGCCGCCGTCATGCAGCACGTTAAGACAAACTACGAGACCGACCTTATCCGGCCGCTCGTCGAGTTTGCCGCATCGCTGTCAGGATCGGCAGCCGGTGAGAATAATGTAGGTAAATGAAAGTATTTCGGACAATATTAGCCGTCATTATCGGATATTTGATATTTGCACTAAGCGCGGTGCTGCTCTTTACACTCGCAAATATCGAACCTCACGACGAGACCGGCTATACGACGATCGTCGGCGTTATCGCATACGGCATCGTCTTTTCACTGATCGGCGGTACGATCACAAAACTCATCGCATCCGGTACTTCGCTGACGGCGAATATCATCCTTGCGTTACTGATCGCTGCGATCGCGGCGGTCTCTGCTTATATGTCCGACGGCTCGAACTATACACAGTTCGCCGCGATAGCCATCTTTGCTCCCGCATCGCTGATCGGAGGCATCATCACCAGTCGAACCAAATGACATTATGGCCGAACCGATAACAGTCCTGATCGTCGAAGGCCAAATGCTGACACGGGTCGGCATCAAGACAGTACTCGGGTCAACAAATGACATAAAGATCGTCGGTGAGGCAGATACATCATACGGCGGCATCGAACTCTTTCAACGTATGAGGCCCGATGTCACGATATTAGGATTGAGATTTAAGGATTCGTGCGCGATCGACGATCTTGATAATTACTTTGTAATTACACCAAAGGCTCGCGTCATTGTACTTGCGGACCATGCCGGTGATGTTGAGATAACACAAGCACTCAAGAAAGGCTCGGCCGGTTACATCTGCAAGGACATCTCTGCCGACGAACTCGTTACCGCGATCAGAACCGTCGCCGCGGGCCGCAAATACATTCCCGGCGAGATCGCCGCCGTCCTCAGCGAACACATCGGCCAGGAAGAACTGACCCCTACAGAGTCTAATGTACTGCGAATGATCGTCGGCGGTATGTCCAATAAAGAGATAGCTTTTGCATTAGATGTCTCTGAGAACACCATAAAATCACACGCCAGCAGCATCTTTGACAAGCTAGGCGTCTCAGACCGCACCTCCGCCGCCACGACCGCAATAAAACGCGGCATGGTGCGCTTAGATATATAGATATGATCGAGATACAGAACGAATTGACGACCTACGCCGAACACTTTACCTCAGGTGAGAGCGACATCCTGAGAGAACTGAGAGAGCACTGTTACGCACACTACCAGGACTCGTCGATGCTTTCGGGCTTTGTTCAGGGACGCCTGCTGTCGATGTTCTCTAATATGATACGGCCAATGACCGTGCTCGAGATCGGCACATACCTAGGTTATTCGGCACTCTGCTTTGCGGAGGGATTGGCGGACGGCGGTAAGGTAATTACGTTGGACATACAAGAAGACACTAACCGCGTCGCGAGATCCTATGTCGATCGCACCGAGTACAAGAATCGCATCGACTTTCGCCTCGGGCAGGCGGCAGACATCATTCCGACACTCGATGAGATATTTGACCTCGTCTTTATCGATGCAGATAAACCAAACTACTCTAACTATTACGACCTCGTCATCGACAAGGTAAGACAGGGCGGTTTTATCATCGCCGACAACGTCCTCTGGAGCGGCCGCGTCCTCGACACCGAAAAGGATGAGAACACTCAGGCACTACACAACTTTAATCAAAAGATACTGTCCGACCCACGAGTCGAGAATATTTTGCTGCCCATTAGAGACGGTTTGATGGTTGCGAGGAAGATCTGAATTTTACAGAACATAAATGAAATGAACATATAACACCGTATCACCCAAAAGTATGACATCCTAGTCATACGAGTTGATGAAGACGCAAGATGAATTTCGGCATAAAGTTAATTCGTAGCAACGACAGGCAATTGCCAAAGATCGTTTGCAAGAGAGGGCACAAAAAATGAAACCGGAAACAAAGACCGAAATTAAACAGAGATCAGTTGAGTCGATCATTGCTCCGCCGACGCCGCATTGGGTTGGTAACGGGTTTGAGGTGAGTGGGTTTTTCCCGAATAACAGGTTGTCGGGCGAGCGTATGAGTCCATTCTATTTATTGGATTACAACGCAAAAAAGACATTGCCGCCATCGACTGTCGAACATGGCGTCGGGCCGCATCCGCATCGCGGGTTTGAGACAGTGACGATCGCATATCACGGCCGGGTCGCACATCACGACAGTCACGGCGGCGGCGGCGTGATCGGCGAGGGTGACGTACAATGGATGACCGCCGGCAGCGGCCTGCTCCACAAGGAGTATCACGAAGAGGAGTTTAACCGCACCGGCGGCGACTTTCAGATGGTACAGCTTTGGGTCAATCTGCCCGCTCGCGACAAGATGACGGCTCCGAAATATCAGGCGATCAAGAATAGTGTTATGGGCCGTGCACCGCTTGAAAATGACGGTTATGTCGAGGTGATCGCCGGCGAATACGCCGGTGTTAAAGGCCCCGCGGCCACTCATACACCGATACACCTCTATAACGTCAAAGCTAAAAAGGGGACAAAGGTCGAACTCGACTTTCCGTCCGGTTACACGACGGCGGTATTGGCGGTCGAAGGCAGTGCAACGATCAGCGGCACCGATAAATTGCCTTTGAACAACTTTGCGTTGATGGCAGGAGATGGCGAGCATTTTACACTCGATGTCGATGATGACGGTACATTTTTGGTAATGAGCGGTGAGCCGCTCAACGAGCCGATCGCATCATACGGGCCGTTTCTGATGAATACCGGCGAAGAGATCATACAGGCAATAAATGATTTTCAGTCAGGCAAATTTGGCTATCTGGCCGGCTGACACGCCCGCTGCGTAAGGAGATATTTGAAAAATGATCAGGATCAGACGTTCCGCCGAACGCGGACACGCCAACCATGGCTGGTTGGATACATATCATACATTCTCATTCGCCGATTACTGTGACCCTCAAAATATGGGCTTTCGCGATCTGAGAGTGATAAATGAAGATCTTATCGAGGCGGCAAAAGGATTTGGCACACATGGCCACCGCGATATGGAGATAATAACCTACGTCATCGACGGAGCGATCTCTCATCGAGATTCGATGGGAAACGGTGAGACAGTTAGACCGCACGAGGTACAACGAATGACCGCCGGCACCGGCGTAATGTACAGCGAATTTAGCTCGCCGACCGACCGGACACATATGCTGCAGATATGGATCCTACCTGAAAAACAGGATCTGACGCCAAGCTATGAACAAAAGGAGTTTTTGCCGGAGGACAAACGCGGCAAACTCAAGCTCGTGGCATCACGCGGCGGCGATGACAACTCAGTACACATCAATCAGGATGTAAAACTATTTGCTTCGATACTTAATAGCGGCGAAAGCGTTTCGTATGACATCCCCGACGGACGACACGCGTGGCTGCAATTAATAAGCGGCGAAACTGAGTTGAATGGCGAAAGGCTCTCTCAAGGCGATGGTGCCGCCATCAGCAGCGAAGCTCTGTTAGAGATCAAGGCAACCGCCGATAACACAGAATTTTTGCTCTTTGACCTCAATTGAGCGGAGACTTGAGGGCAGTTAACACTGCCCTCTGTTATTGTACGCAGCATCAGATCTTTTGCATTACGATCTCGCGTACCAAATGATGATCGTTAGGCACTTCGATGCTCACTTTTTTATTTGACCCGAGATCTCTTACACTGACCGGCACATCAGGCTCGACACCAAGTATTTCGCCGACCGAGTCAAACTTACACGGGTGAGCAGTCTCGAGAATAATGCCCTTGCGACCGCTGTCATTCAGGGCTTTATAAGCAACTGCACCATGCGGATCGAGCACATAACCAGTCCGCTCGTAAACCTCGATCATGGTAGCCGCAGTCTCCTCATCAGAAACTCGATCGGCTGAGACGATCTTTTTCAACTCTTTACGGTCGCCGCCAAACATCTCAAGGATCCGGACAAAGTTGCTGGGTGCTGCTACATCCATTGCGTTAGAGAGTGTTTCTATAGTGTCGCGAGGTTGATATTGACCTGATTCGAACCAACGCGGGACGACATCGTTCGCATTCGATGCCGCGATAAAATGTCCGATCCTTAACCCTGCACGCTCGGCTAGAATGCCCGCTGCGAGATTGCCGAAATTCCCGCTCGGTACGCAGATCGTTGGATCTTTATCCTCGGACATCTTGACCGCAAAAAAATAATAGAACTGCTGCGGCAGCCAGCGAGCAACATTAATAGAATTTGCACTCGTCAAGTGAACCTGCGTACTCAATGTATCATCGGCAAGCAGCGGCTTTGCGATCGCCTGACAATCGTCAAAGGTACCATGTAATTCCAATGTAGTTACATTTCCGCCGAGAGTAGTAAGCTGCAATTCCTGAATGCGTGAAACACGTCCTTTCGGATATAGAATAATGACCTCAACGCCATCGACATTATGAAATCCGGCCGCAACGGCTCCGCCTGTATCGCCGGATGTAGCCGCAATAACGATCGTCTTACGACTCTGCCTGCGTGAAACACGGCCCAGACATCGGCTCATAAATCTAGCTCCGATATCTTTGAAAGCTAATGTCGGCCCGTGAAAAAGCTCCAACGCAGTGATCTTTTCATCAATGGTGATCAGCGGGATCTCAAGATCGACCGTCTCCGCACATATCTCCAAAAGATCATCATCTGCAATATCACCATTTACATACGGCCTGATCACCTCGAATGCGATCTCGGCATTACTAAGCTTTTTAAGGCCGGTCGCAAGGTTGCGGGATATGTGCGGTATTTGCGATGGGAAATAAAGACCGCGGTCAGCCGGTTGGCCATTCAAAACTGCTTGGGCAAAGCCAACATGAGGTGATCTTTTGTTTGTGCTAAAGTAGTACATCTGCGAGCGTTTTAGGGCTATCTGTTACGATAACAATCATATAACGGTCCTATCGTCGTCAAAAAGGCAGTTATGGATCAGATCACAGTACATTCTCCGGCAAGCGTCTCAAATGTTGTGTGCGGATTTGATTGTCTCGGATTTGCTCTCTATGAACCTTATGACATCATAACGGTCAAAAAGCGATCTGACCGCAAAACATCTATCAACAATCTCAACGCCCCCGAGTTGCCTACTGATCCAAGCTCTAACGTTGCCGGTGTCGCTGTAATGGCAATGCTTGATGCCATCGAAGCAGACTTTGGGCTTGAGATCGAGATAACAAAGGGCATCAAACCGGGCAGCGGGATCGGATCCAGCGCAGCGAGTTCGTGTGGCGCGGTTTTCGCTTTGAATGAGCTGCTCGATGGGCATTTTTCAAAATTCGAACTTGTGAGATTTGCCTTGGAGGGTGAATATCTGGCATCGGGTTCGCGTCATGCCGACAACGCCGCACCTTGTATCTACGGCGGTTTTACGCTGGTCAGATCAGCCGAGCCACTCGATATCGTTCCGGTGCGTTTTCCTCAGTTATATGCAACGGTGGTACATCCTCAGATCGAGATCAAAACGTCTGAATCAAGAGCGTTGCTGCCAAAAGAGGTCGATCTTGCCGATGCCGTTAAATATTGGAGTAACCTCGGAGCCTTTGTCGCAGCTCTCAACACCGGCGATCTCGACCTGATGGCCCGCTCGATGGAAGATCGCATGATCGAGCCGGCGAGAAAGCCTCTAATACCAAAATATGATGAGGTCAAAGCGGTTTCGCTGGAGGCGGGAGCGATCGGCGTCGGTATTTCGGGTTCCGGCCCGTCGATGTTTGCATTGAGTGAAACGGAAATGACAGCTAACGAGATCTCTGCGGCGATCAATAATGTGTTTGCTGACAGCAATATCGACTTTGCGGTCTATGTTTCGCTCATTTCACCGATCGGCGTCAGAGTTGCTGAAAACTAGATGCTATACGCACGGACGACAAAGTTGTTAAAATATTTGTAATGCTAACGCGCGAATTAGAAGAAACCCTCAGCAAGGCCGTTGACGAAGCGATCAGATACAAGCACGAGTACGTTACGTTAGAGCATTTGTTATATGCTCTGATCGACGACTCGGCCGCGCATGAAATACTTTTTCATTGCGGCGCCGATCTCGAGGGGTTGGGACGCGCACTTGACGAATATTTCGATAACGTCCTGGAGAAAATGCCGGCAGATGTCAAAACGATGCCGGAACTGACATCGACCTTTCAATCAGCGATCTCTAATGCATTGCTTCAGGCTGAGGGAAGCGGGCAGTTGGCAGTTGACGGCGGTAATATTCTCGCCGCACTTTATCATGCTGACCAATCGTATGCCGTCTATCTGCTGCTTCAGCAGGGTATCACACGTCTCGACATACTCTACTATATCTCGCATGGCATATCGAAGATCGAGACAGGTGAACCCTTATTCGATGGTATCGATGACGATGATGTCGATAACCCATTTGGAGATGCTACGCGCCGCAAACCGCTTGAGAGTTTTACGGTCGAGCTTGTTGCAAAGGCATCTGCGGGTGAAATAGATCCCATCGTCGGACGAAGTTCAGAGATCCAGCGTACTATTCAGATACTTTGCCGGCGAAAAAAGAATAATCCGCTTTATGTCGGCGAACCCGGCGTCGGAAAAACTGCGCTGGCCGAAGGATTAGCATTAAAGATCAGTGAGGGCGATGTACCGGAGGTGCTCGCTAACGCTAAGGTTTTTGCTCTCGATATGGGGGCCGTACTCGCAGGAACACGCTATCGAGGCGATTTTGAACAACGGTTCAAGGCGATCATCAATGATCTTAAAGAACAGGAAAATGCGATCCTCTTTATCGACGAGATCCACACGATCGTTGGTGCCGGGGCCGTATCCGGCGGGGCAATGGACGCATCTAATATCCTCAAACCTGCACTGGCCGCAGGTGAACTTAGGTGTATCGGCTCGACGACGCATGCTGAATACAAGGCGGCTTTTGACCGCGACCGTGCTTTGGCAAGGCGCTTTCAGCGGATCGATATAGGCGAGCCGTCTGTGGACGAGACGTTTCAGATACTCAAAGGACTCAAGAAATTTTACGAGCGTCATCACAATGTTGTTTACAGTAATGACGCACTTCGCTCGGCTGCCGAACTTGCCGGAAAATATATTAATGACCGCTTTTTACCAGATAAAGCGATAGACGTGATCGACGAGGTCGGGGCATCTGTAAAGCTAATGCCGATATCTCGGCGGCCAAAGCGTATCTCTGTACAAATGGTCGAAAATACCATTGCCCGCATGGCAAAGATACCGCCAAAAACAGTTGTCGCAAATGAAAAAGAACGTCTTAAGACGTTGCGCGACGATCTAAAAAAATTCATTTACGGACAGGATCCTGCAATCGACGCGATAGTTGATGCGATCCAGATATCGCGTGCAGGATTAGGCCACGAGGCTAAACCGGTCGGTTCGTTTTTATTTTCAGGCCCGACAGGGGTCGGCAAAACCGAGGTTTCAAAGCAGTTGGCAGAGCAGCTTGGCATCGAGTTCATTAGATTCGATATGAGCGAATATGCCGAACCGCATACGGTCTCACGGCTCATCGGAGCACCGCCGGGGTATGTCGGTTTCGATCAGGGAGGGCTGTTAACTGAGGCCATTATGCGTACGCCTCATGCGGTACTTGTGCTCGATGAGATCGAAAAAGCTCATCCAAATCTATTCAATCTCCTGCTGCAGGTGATGGATAATGCCACTCTCACTGATAACAACGGAAAAAAGGCAGATTTTCGTAATGTCATTCTGATAATGACGACCAACGCCGGTGCTAGAGAGCTTTCGTCAGGAGGCGTCGGTTTTCGTAATTCTGCTGCATCAAAGGGTAGTGCGAAAGGCGCTGTCGAACGCACTTTTACTCCTGAGTTTCGTAACCGTCTCGATGCCTGGATCGCATTCTCACCTCTCGATCTTAATGTTATAAAGCTTGTCGTTGATAAGTTTATTAACGAACTGAACGGCCAGCTTGCTGAAAAGCGTGTCCTCGTCGAGCTAACCGCTAATGCACATGAATGGCTTGCCAAGAATGGTTTTGATGCCAGATATGGTGCGCGGCCGATGTCACGGCTCATCCATGAAAAAATAAAACAGCCGCTGGCGAATGAGATCCTTTTTGGAAAACTTACCAATGGGGGAAGTGTGTGTGTCGATGTTAAGGATGATCAGTTAGCTCTAAAATTCTAAACGCATACTTTGCAAATTACGGTCGTCGCCACGTCTTACCAAAATGAGTGGTCCGGCGAATATTAGAACGATCATCCTCGCGGTATTTACAGGTGCCTTTGTGACATTGGCAGCTTGCCTTGTATTTTTTAATGTCATTGCAAAACCGGCACTTTCTGCCGACGACACTCGAGAATATACGCCCGTTAAAAACACGCCGATCGCCCCGCCGCCGATAAGCAATGAGGTACCGCAGGCCGTTGTGGACAAAAAGGATGTAAATTCCATCACGATCACAACTGTTTACAAAGGCTTTTATGACGCCGGATCTAAGTGTGCAAAGACATACAACGAATACTTTGGCAATGGCGACGGCATCGTAAGCACGAGTTCACCTTGTAGGGCTAATATCACGTTCAACAGGGATGGTAATGCAGCCCGCACGGTCGAGATCAGGCGATGGGACAAGGAAACAAAAGGCACAAAGGTTATCGAGCGCATTGAATCGTCCGGTCGTATCACGGCTGCGCAATTCGAAATGCTGGCAAATGAGATCGTCTCTAATCAAGCGTTTAAAGATTGGCGTGATGGTACGATGATCAATATTAGTAACTGCACGATCTCGGTCGATCACAATGGCGGACACCGCGCTCCTATGAGCAATGTGAGCGAAGCCGCTCCGGTCTATCTGGAAATGGTGGATGCCATTAAATCTTTAGAAAAACAGACCGAGTGGAAATGAACGCCCAACGCTCATATTGAGTCTTTGCCTGTAAAGAAAACACGTCTAAAATTTCAATATGGAAACAGACGTGTTGATCATTGGTGCGGGACCGACCGGACTCGCATTTTCGGCGCAGCTTTTACGGTTTGGCATTCCACATATAATTGTCGATAAAAAGCCCGGCACGACGCCGTACTCAAAAGCACTTGCTGTCCAAGCTCGAACCCTCGAACTTTATGACCAGTTCGGTTTCGCCGATAAGCTCATTGATATCGGTGAGATCGCCAGTGGCCTGAAATTGTTTTCGGGTGGACGCCAACGAGCCGAAGTAAAATTTGGCGAAATGGGTAAAGGCTTTAGCCCGTTTCCTTACGTGCTTGTCGCCGAACAAGGCCGTCACGAAACATTACTCTACGAACATCTCACCTCACACGGGCAGAGTGTTCAGTGGAGCAGCGAACTTGTTTCACTCCAACAAACCGACGACCTGGTGACCGCTCAAATAAAAAATGAAAATGGCAATATCGAAACGGTCACTGCAAAATATCTGATCGCCTGTGATGGTGCAAAGAGTCTTATTCGGCATTCGCTGGGACTGGAATTTGGCGGCAGCACATTTGAAAGAATGTTCTATGTTGCCGATGTCGTGATCGATTGGAAATACGGTGCATCAGGATTGTTCGCATTTCTCATGCGACGCAACCTGCTGATGATATTCGGAATGAAAGGCGACAGGCGTTTCCGAATTGTAGGAACCTTTCCTGAGGAATATGCCAAAGACGAAGGTGACGTACTTTACAGTGAGATCGAGGAACAGATCTGCCGCGACAGTAAGATCGAGTTTGATATAACTCACGTCAATTGGTTCTCAACATACAAAGTACATACTCGACATGTCGATAGATTTTCGGTCGGTCGTGTTTTTATGGCCGGGGATGCGGCTCATATTCATTCACCGGCCGGCGGTCAGGGAATGAATACCGGCATTCAGGACGGTTATGATCTCGCTTGGAAACTTGCTTATGTCATAAAGGGAAAAGCGTCTCCCAAACTGTTGGATACATATAACGAAGAACGCTTACCAAATGCCGTACAGCTCACGCGTACAACTGATAGATTGTTCGCATTTGTGGCCGATCCTGATCCGATATTGTCATTTATCCGTTTAGTCCTGATACCGATCGCCGCACCGATCTTACTTAGTATCGGTGCGATCCGACGGTTAATTTTTTTGCTCGTTTCTCAGATCAGGATCAATTACCGCACTTCGTCACTATCAAAAAATGACGAAAGATTTACGGTGAAAGCGGGCGACCGCATGCCATGGTTCGAGATCGACGGACAGAGTATATACGACTGTCTTAAGGAGCCTGCATTTCATGTCATCGACTTTGGGGTTGATTGTAATGCTGATCCTGAATGGGCTGTTAATGTAAAAATGTCGTTGACCGATAAGGTTAAGCGCACGTTTGGATGCAATACTCCGTTCTCCGTTGTTGTCCGCCCGGATAATTACATTGGCTGTATAAGCTCCGACAGAGAGTTCATACATAGATACTTTGCCGATCTAAAGTAATTAGAAATGAAAGATAGTCTTCCAAGCCAAGGCCAATAACGCAAATAATTGTACTTTTACTGTTAAGATCTCGGCTGAATCTTGCCGGTTGCACAAATTCATTTATTGATGTTAAACTTTGTTTACTTCTGTCCGGACCGACGAATTGTGAATACCCGATAAGTGATCTTATCCTCTTTACGGGGTGATACGATCGCGATTGACGGTTTGGTTGTTTTAGAAATAAGCGCACACCGGGGAATAGTGACTGTCAATAAGATACTTGATCTCAGTCACGGCAAATAATCATTAAACTGACCGACGCCTCACTCGCCGGTCAGTCGGTGGTTAAAGGACTATAAGATCACCGGACGGCTATGGCCTCTTTAAAATTCGGGGCGTGACGATCATTGCATCACCTATTTTCCTTTCACCTTCCTTATCAGACGGATGATTCACAACCTTACCGTCAAGCACCATTGTTGTCGAACCGCCTCCATCCATATTAAGTGCATCGACAGCTCCGAGACTTAAAAGATAGTCGGCAAGATCACGCAAACCTATACCTCCGCTCGACTCGCTGCGGCCGTCAACCGTTATCAATAGAAATTTGCCGTCTTTAAGCTTTGCGACCGCTGTACGAGGATGACGTGTCTCGACAAATGATCTGGACGCTTTTTCTTCCTGCCAGGTAATATCTACCTTTCCGTTCTTTATAAGTCGAGGAACACCGGCGACGGCCTCAGTAGGAGAAAAATGTTCTTTCTTATATATGAGAGTGTCATTGACCCCATCGAACCGTATATGAAAAGAAGGTCTTTTAGACACAGATGTTGCTCTCAGTACGCCGATTACGCGTTCAGCCTCAATTGACGGTTTCGAACCAATTGAAAGTACATAGCCGTCGATCGGTATCGGATTATTTCCTCGTCCAACATCAATAACCACGTCTCTACAGACGACCTTGCATTTTTTAAAAATGATCTCCGTTCCGCCTGATCCGGTTAGAGTGGATGGCCCAAACTCAGGCCCATAGAGGATCATCTCGTTATCTTTGCGTTCGCGATCGATACCATTGATAGGTATCTTTTTGCCTTGGATGCAGCATAGTTCCATTCCACCAATTGGCCTGCCAAACCCCGCAAGTGTGATCTTGGACAAGTTAGCTATCAGCAAAGCAGTGCGTCCCGAGGCCGGTTCGCTGATCAATCGGCCGCCGATCATTAGAGTGCTTACGTCATCACCCGCCCATTGACTCTTATCAAGTCTGAAAAATCCGCCGTTGATCGCAGCAATGGCATTATGGCGTCTCGCAATAGACGATGTCGTCTCCATTCCGATCGCCTTGTCGTTGGCATGAATAACATTCAGCTTCACCTTACTCAGATCGAGACGAAGCAGGTTGATATTGACATTGAGGCCGCTGATCTCTTTGGTGACCTCAGCATATTCGACACCGTCGTGAACTGTCTTCCAGTCTTGAGAAAAACATCGGATAACCGATAAGTTGAGACACGCGTAGAGCAGTAAAAAACTGCCGATGATCAAATGTCCTTTTGAATTAATGATACTGTGACGCCCCATCTTTGTTTCCGAAATTTATTTGTCTCTTATAATACTTTAGATGCGGATCAACGAAAGAGTAATTTCTCTAAATGACAAAGACATAAGGCCAAACGCCGGCTATGTGCTCTATTGGATGCAGATGTTCAAGCGTGTCGATAATAATCACGCTTTGATATGGGCGATCCGTAAAGCAAATGAGCTGAAATTACCGCTCCTTGTTTATGAAGGGCTGAAATATTATTACCCATGGGCCAGCGATCGTATTCACAGTTTTATCCTCGAGGGCGTTGAAGAAAAACGAATTGAATTTGAACGTCTTGGGATCAGATACATCTTTTATCTTCAACAAGATAAAAACTCGCTTGGACAAACTGTTGCAAAGCTTGCCGACGATGCGGCATTGATCGTGACGGACGATTATCCTTGTTTCATTATCCCTGAGCATAATCGCCGCATCGCATCGCGGGCTAATATAGCGGTACATGCAGTGGACTCATGCGGCATCATTCCGATGTCAAAGTTCCATAAAGAGGAATATGCTGCTTATACCATTCGTCCCAAGATCGATAAGTTGCTTGATAGGTATTTAAGGCCTCTCGAGAGCGATGAGATAAATATAAAAAAACCGCATTTAGAGGTTGATTGTCCCGACACGATGGTCACAAAAGATAATATCCCGGATCTGATATCCAAGTGTGAGATCGACCATGACATTACACCTTCGCCACTGTATAAAGGCGGCACGGCCAACGCCAGATCGCGGTTAAAGAGGTTTATCAGCGATATACTGCCCAACTATGAAAAAACTCGAAACAAACCTGAAAAGGATGGCTCATCACGAATGTCCGCATGGCTTCATTTCGGTTTTATCTCGTCGCTTGAGATAGCTCTCGCGGTAAAAGGCTCAGATGCCCCGCAGACATCAAAAGACGCCTATCTTGAGGAACTGATCGTTCGTCGTGAACTTTCGTTTAACCTGACACGGTGGAATGACAATTATGATTCGCTAAGATCTTTGCCCGATTGGGTTCAACAAACAATGCGAAAGCACGCCGATGATACGCGTCAAACAACATACAGCCTCGAACAGCTCGAACACAGCCAAACACATGACGAATTATGGAATGCAGCACAACGAGAGATGGTGGCAACCGGCGAAATGCATAACTATGTGCGTATGCTCTGGGGTAAAAATGTCATAGCCTGGTCTCCAACGTATGAGATAGCATTTGAAACATTGGTTCATCTTAATAATAAATATTGCCTCGACGGCCGCGACCCTAATTCGTATGCCGGTATTTTATGGTGCTTTGGCAAACATGATCGTCCTTGGATAGAACGTGATATTTTTGGCACGATCCGCTATATGACAAGTAACAGTACGGGGGAAAAATTCGATTCGAAAAAATATGTCGAATGGACGGTCTCATTAACCGATCTCGATCCGCATAACGGCAAATCGTAAGTGTGTTGAAACATTTTCCTTTAATAAAAGGTAATATGTAGTTTATCTCCATCTAAAACCTCTAAGGAGTTTCTATTGATCAAAATGAGTTCTTTTACAAAATTCATCACGAGTTTGCTCGTGCTTTTTGCGATGACATCTGTATCGTTTGCACAGAGCAGCGGATTTGATATCAGCCGTATGGATAAGTCGGCCGATGCGTGTACAGACTTTTACCAATATGCCAACGGCAATTGGTTAAAATCTACAAAGATCCCTGCTGAATATCCCAGCTGGGGCAGTTTTACGATCGTTTATGAGAATAATCAAAATGTTCTCAGATCCGTCGTTGAAAATGCCGCCAAAACAACTAATGCGGCAAAGGGCAGCGATACACAGCTCGTCGGCGATTATTACGCATCATGTATGGACGAGCCGGCGATCGAGAAAGCAGGCATTGAGCCGCTCAAATCATATTTTGCAGAGATCGATAAGGTAACAACTGCTAAAGATCTGCAAAAGGAGATCGCGTCGCTGCATTCACATGGTTTTGGCGGATTTTTCCGTTTCGGTATTGGCCCGGATGATAAGAACAGTGCGGTCAACCTTGCCGGTGCGTCTCAAGGCGGTGTGGGCCTGCCTAATCGTGATTATTGGTTCAAGACCGATGAAAAGTCAGCCGAAACCCGTCAAAAATTCGCTGAATTCATGACCACGGTCTTTAAGCTTGCAGGCGATACGTCTGAAGCAGCGGCGGCAAATACTGCAACCGTCACCGCGATCCAAAAGCGCCTTGCCGGTGCGTCAAAAAGCCCCGCTGACCTTCGCGATCCCGAGGCAAATTACAATAAAAAGAATCTTGCCGATCTCAGTAAAATGACGCCCAACTTCTCATGGAAAACATATCTGAGCGGCCGCGGCATCGCCAACGCAAAAGAGGTCAATATCGGACAGCCCGCATATTTCGAAGAGCTGAATAAAATGCTCGTCGATGTTCCCGTCGCTCAATGGAAAACATATCTTCGATGGGTAGTTATTTCCGGTTCGATGGGCATCCTTAATAAGGCATTTCGCGATGCATCGTTCGATTTTTACGGACGTTATCTATCAGGTCAGCAGGAACAGCAGGCTCGTTGGAAGGTTTGCACTCAAGACGTGGACGGCTCGATCGGCGAATCTCTCGGACAGGAGTTTGTTAAGGCAACATTCTCACCCGCGTCCAAACAGCATATGAATGAGCTGATCGACAATCTTTTTGCGGCATATAAAGACCGTCTGCAAAAGCTCGACTGGATGAGCGATGCCACTAAAAAACGGGCACTCGAAAAGCTTGCCGCTTATACGCGCAAGATCGGTTATCCTGACAAGCTCAAAGGTTACAAAGGTCTCGATATCTCGCGTGCAAGCTACTATGACAATGCGATGCACTCACGTCAATTTGAGATCAAACGTGATATGGAAAAGGCCGGCAAGCCGGTCGATCGCAGTGAGTGGGGAATGACGCCGCCGACCGTTAATGCGTATAACAATCCGCAATTTAATGAGATCGTTTTTCCTGCCGGCATTCTTCAGCCTCCGTTTTATACCCAGGATGCAGATGATGCTCTCAATTATGGCGGTATCGGTGCTGTCATCGGCCATGAGATCACACATGGTTTTGACGACGAAGGCAGTCAGTACGATGCGCAGGGAAATCTCAGATCATGGTGGACCGACCTTGATCGAAAGACCTTTGAGGAGCGTGGTGCTTGCGTGGTCGATCAATTCAATAAATACAAGGTCGGCGGCGATGTATTTATGAATGGCAAGCTGACCCTCGGCGAGAATATTGCCGATCTTGGCGGCCTGACAATGGCATACGGAGCGTTTGAAAATTCCCTCAAGGGTAAACAGCATCCTGCCAATATTGACGGGCTTACGGCTGAACAGCGTTTCTTCCTCGGCTGGGCACAAGCTTGGGCTGAGGTCGCCACACCTCAGGTCGAGTCGCTCCAGGCTCAAACCGATCCGCATGCGATCTCGCGTTTTCGGGTGAACGGACCGCTGTCGAATATGCCTGAGTTCGCATCAGCATTTGCTTGCAAACAGGACTCTCCGATGGTCCGCAAGGATATCTGCAAGATCTGGTAATTTATAACCAGCGGACATTAGATAAAATGGCTCGGCTAACAAAATGTTGGCCGGGCCATTTTATATTCCGCTCATTTCGGATCTTTGTAGGCAAACCAGCCGCCGCTCCAGTCAAACGCCTCCAACGCTTTAAATCGTTTCTTGTAATCGTAGAATGATGGGCCGTGATACGCATAACCATGATAGTAATAGCGTATGTTTTGCTCACTGGCGTGATCCAGCTCGACGAGCATTGTATAGATACCGAGACTGCGGTTAGTGATATCCGGGTCGAACATTCCATAAATACTCGACATTGCCGTTTTACCTTTATCAAAAAAGCTCGCTGCGACCAGGCGTTCGTCACATCGTACAGTGACCTGCATTATTTCTGTTGGAGAATCGGATCTATACTGCGGCACAAAATCAAAGATAGAGTCCGGTATGCCGGTATTAAAGCGTCGCTTGTGTCGATCAAAAAGATGATGGAGACCTTCATCAATTTTAAACGGCTCGATCACGACTGAAAGATCGGAGTTCTTACGTATTATGCGTTGCTGACTCTTGGTAATGACAAGATCATCGACCCGTACTCTCAGCGGCAGGACATGACGTATCTCTCCCTCGTGAATACCAAAATTATAGCGAAAGAATTTACTTCCAAAATGTCGCCATGCATCACCGAGCAACAGATCATAATCAGCAGGTGAGACGCGGTCTGCCGTAAATTCCTCATTTATTATCTCGATCCGGTCAAAGATCATCTGCTAATGCCCCGAGTACCAGTCGTAACCGCCGTTATTAGGATCCGCCCAGTAATCACGCGGACGCTCTGATGTATATTCGATCACTCCGATCCTCTTTATTTGTTTAATGCCATATTTTGTCGGTGAAGCTATTCGCAGCGGCGCACCGTGCTCCGGCGTCAGCGGTTCGTCATTTAGTTCGTAAGCCAATAGCGTTTGCGGATGCATGATCGCCTGAGTGTCCCAACCAACGTAATATTGTCCGTCAGGTGTCGCCAGATATACGTAAGGCGGCAATTCGTCCGGCCGCGCCGTCACATCGCCGACACCGCCATTGATATCTTTTGGCGGAAATGCAGCGGCAATATCTGAAAACCTCACTCCTGCCCATTTAGCAATGTAGCTCCAGCCCTCGATACATTTGAATTGCGTGATCATCTCAGTTCTCGGCAAACGTCGAATGTCGTCGATCGTCAGCACAAGGTCACCTGCCTGTCCCGCGACCCCGCGAATAATTAGCCTCCAAGCCTCGGCATCTAATTCACCTTCGGCACCGATGTTGGAATTGAGCCTTGCGGGAGTGATCTGGTCGGGGCGAAACTCGCGTGCAAGATGTTTCGGACTGTAAAATAATTGACTGACCCGCTCATTGAACTCAAAGGTACGCGTTAGCAGATCATCCTTGACCTTTTGCGGCATCCAACGCCAACCAAATATGCCGATCAATGCGGCGGCACCACCAACCAAAAAGCCGCGACGCGTCAGTGACGTCATGCGCTTCTGCGCTTCTATTTCAGAGAGCGGCTCGCTGAGTTTTCGCGGTTCGTTAAGGATATTTGCTGTATTTTCGCGGGCGCCTGGCCACAGATCAGGCGTCGAGTCGGTCGTCTCGCCTGTCCGAGACTCAAAATCACGTACTTTTTCGAGCAGCGTTTTTTTGTCGTCGCTCATGGCATTGCCTCGCTGATATCCGATGTCTCCGGCTCAAGAGCATCGACAGTATCGCAGCCTGTAACCATCGATCGGAAATTGCCCCAACCCGCAACGGCAACTTGCAACACATGTATCGCAAAAAAGAGAACGAACAGCACCATGAGCCAAAAATGCTCCCAACGGGCCCATTCGTATCCGCCAAGAAGAGCTGTTAGCCAACTGACCTGTGTCGGTTTGTAGATCGCAAGTCCCGTGAACACCGAACCCGCTCCCATCAATATCACTATCGTATATGCAATTCTCTGTGCATCGTTGTATTTGCCTTGAGCCGGTTTAGATCTCAAAAGGTGAATTTCGTTCAATGCGACAAGCGATGCCCGGCGAAATGACGACGGCACAGGCAGTAAGGAGCGCCATTCACCGGAGAACGCGGTATAGGTTATATATGCTGCCCCATTTATTGTGAACAGCCACATAAAAAAGAAATGCAGCCGCAACCCTTCAGCTAATCTGTATGGTATGTCCAGAAATTGATAGAACTCAGGCGGGAAAAAGTGAAAGATCTCGTAATTGAATATTCGTAATGAATAGACCGCGTTTGCCCAATAGATCAACAGCCCGCTCCAAATCATCATCGCCAGCAGAGGAAAATTGATCCAGTGCATCCATCGTGTTGCCAGCGAGTGTTTTTTTTCGATCTGCTTTGCCATCAGGTTCGGTCAAAGCTCTCTTGAGCGATCTCCTTTTTTTCGAGGCAAATTATATATATTTTGATATGCGGTATAAAAATACAAACCGCACAATGCAGATCAAAATGCATCGTGCGGCCGTCGGAAACTTTCGCAGACTCGAGTGGAGATCACCAGCTTACCTGGCCCTCTTTCGATGTATCGATCTGTGTTAGTTCGACACCCTCGTTAAATAGAAATATCTTGAGATTGTCGAATAAAAAATCGTGACTGTCCGGATTTGATACGTCCAGGCCGAAATGATTGATGAGCTGCATCTGTTTCTTTTGCCATTCTGCCCAACATCCCTTACAGATCTCATCAGCAACTCGTTGACCAAGGTCTGTCGGTATCGGAGCGAACCCTATCGGCTCACCCTTGCTGCCGCAGCGTGTACACACAAATTTATCGCTAAATAAAGCCATAAGACCGATTTTACCATATCGGCATTTAACAGGACATACAAGATAAATACATCGTTAAAATTGAGATGAGGCCTTGCCCATTACGTTTGAACTCCTTTCACCGCGAGACGCCTGCCGATGCCTTGCGAATTGCCTCGAGGACATCATTATCACTGGGTCGAAACAGGCCGATAGGCCGCACTTTTTTATATACGACCTTTCCTGTCCCGTCTATGACGAACTCCGCACGTCCGGTACGGCCCGGAATGAGCGACTTTGCTCCGTACAGGTCACGCACCTCACCGTTGCTGTCTGACAATAGTTTTAACGGCAACTCGTATTTTGACGCAAACTTGTCATGCGAATCGACCGTATCGGTCGATATGCCGACGACCTCAGCACCCGTCGCCTGATACTCCGACCAATGATCCCGCACCGAACACATCTCTTTAGTACAAACAGGCGTATCATCACCCGGATAGAACATCAAAACGACGACCTTGCCCGTGTGATCGGACAATGTCCACTCATTACCATTTCCGTCTTTAAGTGTAAAATTTGGTGCGATGTCGTTTATTTGCATAAGTAAAATATTTATTTGCCGGAGGAGTCGAATGATCTTAATGCTGTTTTGGCATTAAGCGAAGTGGCCACGTTTTTTTCTCTCCTGACTTCTAGTTCTCGACGTGCGACATTTGCAACGTTGCCGCCCTGTTGAGCTACGTTTTTATTGTCCTTAAAGGTTTGCGGATCGTTGGCCTGTGAAATGTCCTTTGTCGATGCCTCGACGAGCATTTCAGGGTCAGCTCGGTATTGGTCATATTATCACGCAGATTTTCCTTTTCGCCTTGTTTCTTGATATCCAAGATGACGCCCCTAATATCCTTGAACGGCTTATCTCTTTATAAGATCCGGGCGATAGTTATGCGAGGCGAATTATCATTTTTTATTTGCGAATCAAATTTTTAATGAACCTTTTTACAATGTTCGGTATACCATTCCTCGAAATTTGCCTCAGATCTTAGATCGTAGCCCAGCTCCTCGGCCTTTCGAAGATCAGTACATGTTGACTGACGATCCTCATTATCAAGAAGGGATTTTGAAAGGCCGCGGATAAAATAAAGCGATGAATCTTGTTTTTTTAATTTATTTTGCAATTCGATCGCTTTGGAAAAATCACTTATAGCAAGGTCGATCTCTTTAAGTGCGTAATGAGCCATGCCTCGCTTCTTGAACAAATCTGTTGACTCACCTCTTTCTTTGATCGCCTGATCATAAAGCAGTAAGGCCATACGACAATCATTCTCTTTTTTGCACATCTGGTCTGCACGCTCGACGATATCGACGGCTTTGATCGCTCGAATCTCCGGTGAAGGTGAAGTGACAGTCTCCGTCTTAGGCATCTGGGCGACGCCGCAGCCACAAACGATAAGACAATAAACAATTGGCAGCAGGATCTTTGGTCTTAAATTCATCTTAATTTCCATTAAAGCTTTTATTTAAAATCCCTAATGTCTTTAAATGGTTTATCTTTATCCGTAAAATCCGGACGGTAATAATATGATGCTGACTCGTACTCCTGCATAAAGCCTTCTTCCATGCCGAGATCGTCGAGTAATGATATAGCGTCGAACCATTCGCTTTGACTGATGCGGCGTGAGAGCAGGATGTAGCGTTCGTCGGTGGCGGCCTTATTGGTGGCGTAATACTGTGCCATCAGCGAGATCGCGGTCTTGGGGCCAAGCTCGTCATGGATCCAGCGAAGATTATTCTCAAGATCGGCTATATCATTTGGCAGAACGAGCAGGCGAATTAAAAGGCCGCATCTTAACAGACCGTCATTGTCAAAAACCAGCGAATCGCCCATCTGACGGTGCATTTCCTTGATGGCGGCTCTGGCATACTTTGGATAATCGCGTATCTTTGAAAACTCAAAACCGGCGGCCGCATCAGCATATTTCAGGTCAGGCAGGTATATATCAACGATGCCGTCGAGCAACCGCAGCACCTCGACCGAATCATACGCATTTGTGTTATAAACGATCGGCAGCCGCAGGCCATTCTGCGCGGCGATCAATATCGCCCTCGCCATCTGCGGAGCAAAATGTGTCGGCGAGACAAAGCCGATGTTGTGACACCCGCGATCCTGCAGCTCAAGCATCATCTCGGCGAGACGCTCATGAGTGATCTCATTCTTACGCTGTTCCTTCCAAGTTTGCGAGATCTGATAGTTTTGACAGTAAACACACCGCAGATTGCAGTTGCCAAAGAATATGTTTCCGGCGCCGGCCGTTCCGGACAGCACGGGTTCTTCGCCAAAATGTGCGGTGTAGCTCGACACTATCGGCAGACGGCCTGAGTAGCACGCGGCGATCTCATCATTGAGGCGATCGTTGCCGCAATCTTTCGGACAGACGGTACAGGCTGTAAGCAGCGATTCGAGATCCTTAACGCGATCCTCGAGCGTGTTGTCCGCCAATAATTTTAAATATCCGGGCGTCATCTGTACCATTCAAAAATGCCGTGTGCTCGCGGACGATCTATTCGTCATCACCGCTGAGCGTCTCAGGAATATTTCGCGATTCGCTGATCTTTGCAGTTGACATACCGCGAAACTTGCCGCGATCACGATATTTGACCGCAACATTTTTAGGAGCGACCTTACGGGCAAGTTCCCATGTAAAGTCCATCTCGGCATTAACTGTCGCTGTTGCCATACGTGTCTCTCGCAGCATTAAAAAGCTGCCCCAGAACAAAAATATGATCCCGACGATCCCTACCGGTATCGGCACCCAGCGATAGGTGTTCATAAAAGCAGCGACCGCGATCGTGACACTCGTTAAAACGAACATCCCGATGCCGTAATAGAATGCGGCAAGTGCACGCTGCAATATTCGCGAACGGCTTGTCGCCAGATCGACCAGATTGACGATGACCTCAACCCGTTTTTCGTAAAGCGGCACAGTGGACGTGTCTTCGATATAGATCAGTTGGCTTAGACGATCCTCGAGCTGCCTGACGCGATCGACCACGCGGCCTAACCTTGTCGAGGTCGAAAGCACCAGCGATCCCGTCGCTGAGATGAGCAACGCGGGTGTTACCATCGCAGTCAAAAACTCGATCGTAGAGTTTAACGCGCTCGGGTTAACGGAAACTATGTCATTCGCAGGCATATCTTAGCTCAACTGCCAAAAACTCTTGTAAGCTCGCGGCCTAATCTGCCGGTCAGCATCAAAAACAGCATTTTATAATCGCTGATAAATGACCATAACGGATATTTGAATGTCGCCGGGCGATTCTTTTCGATCACAAAATGTGCGAACCACGCGAAAGCATATCCGATCACAAGGCACACTGGAAACCAATACCAACGCCCGCTCACGATCAGCCACACCAACACCGCGATCCCGATCAGCGTACCCGCAAAATGCAGCCCCCACGTCATCGGCTGGCTGTGCTCACGCAGGTAAAAGTCCCAAAACTCAGAATATGTCGCGATCCGCTCGCTCATAGATCATATACATTTGCCGTTCATCATTTCCAAAGTGAATGACCAAATTCAACGTATTTTAATCCGCAAACGCAACGCTTAGTTCTTTTAGCTTCATCGAGTCGCTGGTGTCGAGGTTGTCGATGTCGCGGTCGATGTAGTTGTAGAGGATGTCACGCTGTTGGGGTCGATAGCCGGCCTCGCGGATCTGGTAGCGTAGGTCGCGTTCGTTGGCGCAGGTGTCGGCACCGGCGGCTGAGACGACATTTTCCTCGATCATGATCGAGCCCATATCGTCGGCTCCGAATCCGAGTGCGGCCTGGCCGATCTTTAACCCCTGAGTCAGCCAGGACGCCTGAATGTGCTGGATATTATCCAAAAACAAACGTGAAACGGCGACCATCTGCAGATAGTCGATGCCGGTGGGTTCTTCGGTGATCTTGCGTCCCAGAGCGGTGTTCTCACGCTGGAATGTCCACGGGATGAAAGCGGTAAATTCGCCTAAGCTCGGATCACTGGCCTTATTTGCTAACGCCTTGTCCTGTACATCACGCACACGCTGGAGGTGACGTACGCGATGCTCGATACGATCACCGATGCCGAACATCATCGTCGCTGTCGAGATCAGTCCGCCACGATGTATGGCACGCATGACATCGAGCCATTGGTCAGTGGTGCACTTTGTCGAGACACGCTTGCGGACCTCATCATCGAGTATCTCGCCGCCGCCGCCGGGCAGCGAATTTAACCCTGCGGCCTTTAGTCGTTTTACGATCGTATCGTAATCGAGTCCGCTGATCAGGTGAATATTATGTATCTCAGGCGGCGAAAAACAGTGCAGCTGAAACTTTGGATATCGAGCGTGGAGCGTCGTCAGCAGCTCCTCATACCACTCGATGTTAAGGTCGGGGTGCAAACCGCCCTGCATTAGTACGCCGGTGCCGCCGAGAGCGATCGTCTCGTCGATCCGCTTTTCGATCTCTTCGATCGAGTGAATGTATGTATCGGGCTTGCCGGGCCGTCTATAGAATGCGCAGAATGTGCAAACGACATTACATACGTTGGTGTAGTTGATGTTGCGGTCGATGATGTAGGTGACCACATCAGCATCATTCTTTTGCCGTCTGATCTCGTCAGCCGCCATGCCGATGCGGACAAAATCTTTCGATTCGAGCAACGCCGTACAGTCATCGGCGGTGAGCCTTTCGCCGCAAAGTGCCTTGTCCAAAATGGGTTGAATTGACCCTCTCATATAGCTAAGAGAATACCGCTTGCGAATGGTGTTGTCATCGTCTCTGAATCGTCTTTTGTGTAAATTTCCCGGGAAACTGTCCGGTTATAAATATTACTGTTTCCACGACGTAGTCCAGATCGTCATAACATTGCCGTGAGGTATGTGGTACTGGTGAAATGTTTGGTTTCGGCGGTTAGTTAGATGTCGAGGCTCATAGTCTCGGCCCCAACAATGTTAGCGCTGTCAGCGGCCGATCTGAATGACAAACCGCACACGTCTATATGGCCTATGTTTCTATGTGGTTCTAATATGCATCGATCTACCACATTTAGACATAGAACACACAGGGAGCTGAGATCTCTTCCGTTCATTTTTTGCGCCCGGCGATCCAGACTATGCCAAAGCATACAACGGCGCCGATAAAGAATGAGAGGCCTGCCTGCCATTCGGTCGGGATGGCAAAGTCGTTATACTTTGAACCGACCGACCAGCCAAAGTACCGGTTGACGAACCACCCGAATAACCCTAGAGAACACGCGCCGCCGATGATCCGAAGCAAAAGTAGAGCCAAGTCTCTCATAATATTGTGTGCAGTAATTTGGGGTAATATTATAGAGTTGATCTGTAAGATACACTATGGCAAAAAAGGCGGTTTCGGCGACATTTGAGGCGACCCTAACACGGCCGGACGAGATGTCTGGCTGGCATTTTCTGGTCATCGACAGCGAGATCGCAAATAGATTTCCCGTGGTCGAAAAATCGCGCCGTGTCGTGTTGTCGATGAATGGCAGCGAGGGCTTTCAATGCGCGCTCATGCCGTCGGGCGGCACATTTTACATTATCGTCAATAAGAAAAAACGCGAGCAGCTCGGCATCGAGGCGGGCGACATCGTCAATGTTACTCTCACAGAGGACACGAGCAAATACGGTTTGCCGATGCCGGAGGAGTTTGAGGCCGTACTCGAACAGGACGATGAGGGAAGCGATATCTTTCACTCGCTGACTATGGGTAAACAACGCTCGATCATCTATCAAGTCTCAAAGCCCAAAGACATAGACGAACGCATCCGTATCGCGCTCATCTATCTCGAACACCTAAAAGATAATGGTGGTCGTGTCGTATATGAAAAACTAAAGGCCGAACTCAAACGCCCTGCCTTTGATATGTGATCTAATGCTCGATCCTTAAACCGAAATGCGTGAGCAGGCCCGCAACACCTGCATTGGAAAAACGCGCTCCCTTAACCTTATTTTCAGCCGGATCGAATGCGTAGTTAAATGCCGTGCGAAAGTCAGCCTTTTGCAGATCGGCATTTACAAAGACCGAACGCTCGAGATCGCAGTTGTCAAAAACCGCCTCGCGAAGGTCACAGTTCGAGAAATCTGTATCGCGGAGCATACATCCGCTGAACCTCGTCTTTTGCAGCCGCTTGCCGTAAAACGATGCCGAGTCGATCATACATTCATCAAAATCAGCCTCGAATAAAAAATCGCCGCATTTATCAAACCCTGCACCGAGCAGCTTGCAGCCCGAAAAATGAACCTTGCGGAGCGATGTGTCCGACATCTTGACACCCGTCAGATTGCACGAGACGAACGCGCAATCTTCGAACTTGACGCCCGAGATATCGACGCCGGAGAAATTACATTTGGTAAATGTACAGTTCTCGTACTCACTGCCCTCAAGCCCGTCATTGGTCAGATCTAGATCGCTGAATGTGATGTCCTCGAAATATTTGCTCATAAGATCTGAATATATGCTCCAGCGAATAAATATCAATTGGGTATATCTGTCGATAGCAGTGAGACGCGATCCGTTTTTTTCGCGTTTTTTCGCGTTTTTTCGCGGGCTAATTTCTTATCTATCTCAGCATATCGAGTGGTCTGACGTCGTCGATGAGACCGTGTTTGCGGGCTAGGTCAAAGTATAGTTCGAGTCCGCTCTGCATCGACTCGTCGATCGCGTAGGCGATGTTGGATGTGAGATACGTAAGCATCTCATCATCTGACAGTGGTATCTGCGAACGATAATTTGCAACGATACTCGCGGCATTTGCGATACCCTCGTCTCTCGCCGCCGCAAAATCGATATCGCATCTTTCCCGCCGCGTCATCCACATTGCAAATACAAAACCAAAGCCCGTAAACTGACGCCACAACTCGACCATGTCAAACTTGCGATAACGCGTCTCGTCGAGAGACAACGACGGATCGCCGATCAGCAACGCGCAGTCAGACTCGGCAAGCATCGCATCTATATCAGGGCGGCTGTCGCTCCAGATCGGTTCGTGTCCGATGAACTCGCGAAAAATGATCTTTGAGAGTGCCGCCGATGTCCTCGACGAAATGTCCAACGAAACCGAACCGACATCGCTCAATTCACAGCCTTTTGTAACAAGACAGACGCTGCGTACGCGCGTGCGAGCACCGACACAGACGTCAGGTATCAGCTTTACGCCATCGATCAGCTGATATGCAAAAACCGGTACGAGTGCCGCATCAACACGATCCTCTGACAAGAACTGCGCCGAACGCGCCGGAGTTGTATCCATGATCAGCTCCGCCGAACCGCGATGCGAACCGTATAAAAAACTCCAGACGAGCGGCGCCGTATTTGAATAGCTGGACGCAGCGATACGCGTCAGTGATGTATGCATAAGTAATTGAGAAAAAAGCGGTACGACATACTTTGGTTAGTGCGTTGACAGCAAAGGGTATCGCTCTCTATTCGTCAACGAATACATCGCTGTATTCTGACCTTTTAGCGAGCACATGATGTGCATAGGGACAGGTCGCGGACAGCTGTATGCCATTTTCCCGAGCATACTCGACAGCCGCAGCGACGAGCTTGCCTCCGATACCCTTGCCCTCAAATTCGGCGGCGACCTCGGTGTGAAAGATCGAGATCTGTGTCGGCGAGACAGCTTTGTACAGCATTTCGCCTGCTCGTGTGCCGTCATCGATCGCTTCGAATCTGCCTTTGCCGGAACCGGCAAAATGTTTGATCTCCATAACACTTAAATGTCCGCCTCTGAATGTTGTTTGCGGACGATATATAAATTATGCTCTAGCTCTATGAGCCTTTCAAAAGTGATCTTGTCCATTTCGCTGATCGTGTCGGCGGCGGCAATTGCCGGTGCTCAGGGTACGATCGTTATAACCGACCCGACAGTTTCGGGTAAAGCAGCCAAACTCGCACCGGCGGAACAAAAGTTATTTGACACCGTCGTACTAAAACCGGTCAAGAAAAAACTGCTTAGCGACACATGTACCGGCGAGGTCGAAATTGCGGGTGTTGTGCATGGTGCGTTTACCGCACCTAAGACAACGCAGACACTTGTCTTTTACCAATTTTGCCAGACCGGCAACGGACTCGGCCGGGTCGGCCTCGCAGTGCTCGATCATGGCAAGGTCGCGGCAAACTTTGTCGAGGACAGCGGCTGGTCGATCGGCGTCGAAAAGGTGTCTGATGTCGATCGCAACGGCATCGACGAAGTTGCCCTGACATACGGCGGCGGTATGCATCAAGGATCTGGCGGCAGCGGCGTCGAACTCATACAATTTGTCAGCGGCAAACCTGTCGGTATGGGCTTTTTTATCTCTTCGTCGTATAACGATACAGACCCAACGACCTATTGGAAAGTAACAGCTAAACCGGGCAAGACGCCTGTTTATTACCGACAAAAATATCTCTCAGGCGAAGATGAGAAATATAGACGCTCAGGTGCTAACACACGTTTTAGACTCGGCAAGACGAATGCAAAATTTGAGGCCGTAAGATGAAAAAGATATATGACGTAACGATCGGCATCAGTGCTGAGGTGCCGATATATAAGGGCGATCCCGGCGTTGAGATCAACTCATTTAAGGCGACCGCTAGAGGTGACTCGGCAAATGTCTCGCAGATATCGTTTGGCGTACACACCGGAACTCACGTAGATGCGCCAAACCATTTTATCGAAGGCGGCCGCCGCGTACACGAACTCGATCCTGCAAAACTGATCGGTAAGGTGCGCGTCTTTCATCTGCCGGACGATGTTACGGCCATCGAACCGATTCATGTCGGCGATCTCGACAGTGTCGAACGCGTGATGTTCAAGACAAAGAATTCGGCATTTTGGAATACGCCGGAGGACGGCTTTCGCTCGGATTTTGCCTATCTGGTGCCTGAGACGGCAAAAAAACTCGTCGATGCAGGTGTCGTGCTCGTCGGTATCGATTATCTTTCGATCGAAAAAAGCGGCTCGCCGGGGCATCCGGTACATAAAACTCTGCTGGAAAAAGAGGTCGTGATCGTCGAGGGCATCGACCTTCGCGATGTGGCCGCCGGCGATTATGAAATGATCTGTATGCCTATAAAATATATAGGCTCGACCGGCGACGGTGCTCCGGCTCGAACACTGTTAATGGAGCTATGAAGTACATTGTAATTACATTAATGACGATCGCGACATTTGCCGTTTCGGGCATTGCTCAAAAAGTAATGCCTGCACCAAATGGCGATATCGTAGTCGATGTCGAGGGCGGTACGAGCAAAACGATCAAGCTCGCCGACAAACGCGACGGCAAACCGCTCGACGCTAAACAAGGCCCGTGGCAGATCGTCGCGACCGGTGAGCTAAAGCATGCTCGCTGGGTTCGTCAGGTCACAGCTCTAAAGGTTCGTCTCGCTAAATAATTCGTTTAAATGAGCATCGTTAACGATCCCGTTTATCAGAGCAAGGTTCATGATATCGTTCGGCAGATACCGCCGGGACACGTGATGACATACGGCCAGATCGCTGGTCTGCTCGGCGACGGTTACACAGCTCGCACCGTCGGTTATGTGATGCACAACGCACCTAATGACGTGCCCTGGCAACGCGTCGTCAACTCGCAAGGCAAATGCTCGACCGGCCGCCTCACCATCCCCATCAACCTCCAACAAGAGCTCCTCCAGACCGAAGGCATCAAATTCAACGCCGCCGGCAAATGCAATATGCACCAATACCAATACATCCCCCAAGGTTCAGCCGAAGACGACGATGAACAGACGACGTTGTTTGGTTAAGCAATATCAGCATCCATACCCTTTGCACAGTATGTGGGTATTTTCGAGGAATTTCGGTATTGGATTAACTCTTTTACCAGAGAAGAACTCGCTGAACTTCGAGCCGTGGGTGTCGGTTAGGTAGTCGCTTCCGACTTTTCGGTACCGTCCGTTTCGGAACTTGTAGGTCGTAAGGAAGCCTTCTACTGCGCTCATGTGGGTGTAGGTGAGGATAGTCGGCCAGCCTGATGCGCTTTTATAGGTGTAGACGCCCATCGCCGAGATCTCGCCGAGATACTTTGTCGGCTTTACAGAATAGAGTCGCCACGAACAGTTACCCGTTCCGCCACAAACGAGCGGGACAAAATAGATGTTACTTTTGGGCGTCAGCTTGTAAATAAAAGCTCGGTCGCCCCAAGTTCCGTTGCCTCGATCGGCTTTGGGTATCGCGTCGCTTACGATCCGTTTTAGTTCTGTTTTCGGAAATGAATCCGTGTCCGTGCAGTTCGCATCGAAGATCTCAATCTTCTTCCCACGCATATCCGACCAATTAGACATTTGCGCGGACGATGACAACTGTCTCATGAGAATGAGGGTTAGAATCAAGAAAAGTTCTTTCAGTGGTTTATTCATAGGAGTAATTATTCGTCGTATAATGTGTTCTAGCTACTAACGTACAATAGGCTCATTCTGGCATATGAATTCGACAATGATGTTGCCGCCGTGGACGAGGTAGTGGTTTAGTGGTGTTGGATCTCCGTTTTCGTCGTGATGGCAGCCTGAGTAGGACTTGACCCAGAGTGAATCTAGACACTGATATGCGGAAATCGGTTCCTGAATAGTCTCGACTTTGCTGAACCAACGCTCGGGGCCGCAGCTTTCGTCCAGACAGGTTAATGTCTAACACCGCGGTCGATTCAACCGCAAAGGTCGTCTGCTCATCAACCCGAACCGTAACCTTGAGCTTCCCGAAAGGCCCGCTTACCCCGTTCTCGAACACAGCGCTTACCTCAGGATAAAAAGCTTCGGCAAACGGCACTTCCTAACGAATAAGTTCAGTCATCACTAACATTCGCTACTTTCAATTCCGTTGTCATATCGTCCAGTTTCTTTAATTTATCTAGCGGTAGTTCTCGTAACTTTGTTTGGATGCGAGTGAGGTGTTTGGTTGGCCGCATGGTGCTAACGGCCCCATTTTAGCTTGTCGCGGAGGACGTCGAAGTAGGTTCGGGATGTTGGTTTGACGAGGTTAAAGGTCGTGGAGCTTTTTTTGATGATGACGCGGTCGCCGGCGAGCATTTGATAACCGGCCTGGCCGTCGAGACTGAGGATGACGCCTTCGTTCTGGTTGTCGAGGATGAGTTCGATCTCGGCGTGATCGGGGATGACGATCGGGCGGTTGGTAAGCGTAAAAGGACAGATCGGCGTGAGCACGACGGCATTCATCGACGGGTAAACGATCGGGCCGCCGGCCGAGAGGTTATATGCCGTCGAACCGGTCGGCGTCGAGACTATCAGACCGTCAGATCGAAACGTGTTTACAAAAAATCCGCTGAGCCTGACCTGCAGATCGATGATGCGGGCGGTCGCCGCCTTGTTAATAACGACGTCATTTAACACGCGGCCCGACGCGACACGCTCGTCGCCGCGGCAGAGCACCGCATCGAGCAATACGCGGCGGTCGATATCAAATTCGCCGGCGATCACAGACTCGACCGCCGAAAACATCTCCTCGATACGAAAATCGGTCAGATAACCGAGGCTGCCATAGTTGATGCCGAGCACCGGTACGTCGGCGTCGCCGATCATACGTGCGGCTGCTATCATCGTGCCGTCACCGCCGAGTACGACGATAAGGTCACAGCCGGAGAGTACATTGGCCGGATATTCGGGTGACATTGCCTCGATCGGGCCGACGCGACGAATGCCGCGCTGAGCGAGCCAATCTGACAATTCGTTAGCGGTGCCGGCCGCCTCGACATGGTTAGGCTTGGTTACGATGCCGACGCATTTGATCATATGCCACTCTATTACGCTGTCGCTAAAAGCATTTGAGTTAATTTTGAGATACACTCTAACAAACTGCAAGTGCCGATAGTCTGCGTCTATTTTAGCCTATTTTACGGGCACTCAGTTGCGTTTTGCATTGGATTATGATCGCACCCTGCGCTAAAATTGCGGTTTGTCTCTGACAACATCTCAGCGCCCGATCTAAGGGCTAAAGGTAGTTCCATTAATGTTAAAGTTTTTCACTCGTCTCGAAAAGACACGTAACTTCGTCCTTTTTATATTTGCCATCCTGATGGTAGGCAGCCTCGTTTTCTTTTACACGCCGGCACGCAACGCTATCGACCAGAGCAATCTGTCACTTAGTGAAGAAACGGTCGCGTCCGTCGCCGGAGAAAAGATCACCGCCGGCGAAGTGTATCGGCAAAAACAGAGCTATAGCCAATTTAGCCAGGGCCGTACATTTCCGTCCAAGATGATACTCGACGGCCTGATCGGCAGCCGCATTGCCCGTATCGAGGCAGCACGCCTCGGGCTAACGGCAAGCGATAAGGAGGTCGCCGACGAGATCCGCAGCCGTAACAAGAGCGCCGACGGCACTCCGTTTGACCAGGCAAAGTACGAACAGGCTGTCGCTGACCAGTTTGGCAGCATCGCCGCCTATGAACAGACGCTGAGAGACGAGCTTAGCGGCAATAAACTCGACGCCTATATCACATCGGGCGTGAGTGTCTCTGAGCAGGAGGTCCTCGCTGACTTTCAGAAAAAGAATACAAAATTCAATCTGACCTATGTCAGCCTCAATCCAACCGAGCTTGCCAAGACGATCGTACCTACGGATCAGGAACTGCAGGATTATTTCAACAAGAACAAAGCGAGCTACTATATCAGCTCACCGCAAAAAAAGATCAAGTACATCTTTATCAACACTGAGAAACTCGGTCAGAAACTGACAATTACCGACTCCGATCTCAAGGCCGAATGGGACGCACTTCCGGCGGACAAGCGTACGGGCGGCGTGTTGGGACAGCAGATCGTGCTGCGTGTGCCGAAACCTGCAGATGAGGCACAGATACAGGCAAAGGCTCAAGGCCTCGTCCAACAGCTAAAGGCAAAAGGCGACACCGTCTCTGAAGATGATTTTTCGACGCTCGCCAAAGGCCAGTCTGAAGATACGGTCTCAGCACCGAGCGGCGGCAAACTTAAAGGCCCCGTTCGCGAAAACCCGAATAAACCTGACGATCCGTATCAGCAGCTTCTAAAAATGCAGCCGGGACAGATCACAGATCCGATCAGCTATCAGGGACGCATCTTTATCCTGCGTCGCGGCGAGGCGGTCGAAAAGACATTTGACGAGGCGAAAAAAGAATTGGACGTGAGCCTTCGCAACCGTCGTGCGTATGCGGCCGCGGCCGAGCTCGCTCAAAAGGTCGATGACTCGCTCAAACAGACCAAGGACGTGCAAAAGACGGCGGCTGAGTTCGCCGGTCAGGCAAATATGAGTGTCGCGGATATGATCCGCGAAACGCCGTACATCAAGCCTGGCGACAACGTCGAAAACATCGGCATCTCGCCGCAGTTTGAGGATGGCATCAAACCGCTCGAGGCCGTAAACGACGTCGGCGAAAAGACGCCTATCAAGGACGGTTTTGCCATTCCGATGCTGGTTGACCGCAAAGAGCCGCGTGATGCAGAGTTTGCCGAGGTCAAGTCACAGGTCTTGGAGGTCGTCAAGATCGAAAAGGCTCAGGCTCAGGTCGAGGAATTTGCCAAGGCGATCGCAAGCGGCGCAGCTAACGCCGCCGGACTCACAGTTGCCGCATCAGCCAAGGGCCTCAAGGTTCAGGATCAGAAAGATTACGTTCTCGGCACCCCACTTGGACAAGGCCCGGCGGCATCGACCAGTGAGGGATTACAGGATGCGATCTATGCACTTAAGAATGGTGAGGTTATGAAGACCCCTCTCAAGGTCGGCGATAACTGGGTCGTCGCGGGCGTCACCGACAGAACCGAGGCAAATACTGCGGACTTTAATAAAGAACGCAGCCGCCTGATGGAACAGATGCTGTCCACAAAGCGTGCTAATGTCTTTAATGACTATCTGGCCGCTGTTAAAAAACGTCTTCAGGATGACGGCAGCATCAAGGTTTACAAAGAGGTCCTCGAAAAGATCGACGCCCCGACCGTCGATCCTAACGATCTCAACAACTAAGCTTTCATTCAACAACAAAAAAGGCCGGAGCATCACACAATGCTCCGGCCTTTTTTCTATCTGCCGGTTAACCTTTAAGCCGTAATACAGACCGCAATATTCACAAAATGACGATCGAGTGCGAGTAACATCGAGGCGGTATCTGCCTTATCAGCGTTCTTTTGTTAAATACGCGTGTTATGTATGTGTATTTTGTACCAGCCAAAAACACGAAACTGCGCGCATAAAATAAATAGCCCGCATCAGGCCTATATCGACAGATCGGTATTTCATTCTGATTCTATTTCATCCATATTTGTTCTTGTTTTCCAACGGCAACAGCTGAGATAACCCATCGTTGAGTCCTGTAACATTTCGCTCGTGATGAAGCGATGTCCTGATTTTTGGATCAGTTATATACTTCGCATCATATTCCTTTGTACAATGTCTGTATCGATCTATGGCATTGACATATCGATGCGTTTGAAAGAATAAAGATCCAAAAGATAAAGGCCGCGAAAGAGATGCTCTTTCGCGGCCTTTATAGTCACCGAAGATCGTATCTTCTAACTACTTACCGTGTACATTCATAAAGTACCATATCGTAATGCCGACCCAGACTACCAGGTTGATAGCCGAGACAGCCAGCCCGATAGTTCGTGTGGAGGCCTTGCGTTCGGTAGAACCACGTCCGTAAAGCAGCATATAGACAAGTGCGGCAGTCAAAACCCAGGCAAAAAGCCTGATTGCCATGTTGACTTCTATATTGTCTGCATATTTATTTGCCGGATCTAATCCAAGACCAAGTCCGGACGCCGGTGCCATAACCTGATAAATGGTCAATAATATTACTAATATTATGCCCACTATGGCGGCGATAGGCGGTCGATATCCCGTCGGAAGCTCATCTGCCTCCGTGCCTTCGACAGCGAGACGACTATGAGTATAACTGTATCCGAAATAGATCAAGAGACCGATCGCCATCCAATCGATCAGACGGATCCATGTATCGAGCGGCAAACTGTTCATCAGAAATGCCGCTGAAAGCACGCACCCGATCGGAACAAATGGACTGAATGGTACCTTGAACGGACGATTTAAAGTCGGGTTTGACGAACGCAAAATGATGATACCCGTACCGACAATAACGAAAGCGAACAGCGTGCCAATGGAGACCAACTCACCTAAAAGGCTGATAGGCACAAATGCCGCCAATAGTGCGACGATCGTACCGGTGATGGCAGTCGTAACATGCGGTGTCTGAAACTTTGGATGGATCTTCGCAGCCCAACCCGGTAAAAGACCGTCCTTTGACATTGAATAAAAAACACGAGGCTGTCCCATTGTCATTACAACCATCGTTGAACTTAGACCCAAAACTGCTCCAATATTAATTATTGTAGGAAAGACCCTTAGGATCGATCCCATCGAAGTTCCTTCAGCCTTGGTAAGGGCGGCTTTAATTGCTACACCGATAGGAGCGGCCTCGCTCGTAAGTAACCTGTAATCAACAAGGCCGACCATAATACCGGCAACAAGGATATAAAGTACGGTGCAGATCGCGAGACTTGCCAAAATACCGATCGGCATATCACGTTGTGGGTTCTTTGCTTCCTGTGCAGCCGTTGAAACTGCATCAAATCCAATATACGCAAAGAAAATAACCGCAGCTCCTGTGATTATACCGTTGAAGCCAAACGGCATAAACTCAGCACATCCGGGCATTTCGGATGAACAGCCTATACCTATGTTATTCATATTTACATACCCGATACCGGCTACAATAAACAGAACAACAACCAGGATCTTTACCAGAACAATTATTGAATTGAAACTTGCAGACTCTTTAATACCGCGAATCAGAAGTATCGTAACTCCAATTGCGATCAAAAAGGCCGGCAAATTAAAGACCGCAGTAACTTTGCTTCCGTCTAACAGTGTTACTGATGTCCCGGGAGCTGCACTTAGAGATGCAGGAAACTGTATCCCAAATTCTGCTAGCAGTTTAACCAGATACCCTGACCATCCGACAGCGACTGTGGCGGCGCCGAATGCATATTCGAGAATGAGATCCCAGCCGATGATCCAGGCGACAAATTCGCCTAACGTACCATAGCCATAGGCATATGCAGAACCTGAGATAGGAACGCTCGCCGCAAATTCCGAATAGCAAAGTGCAGCAAATGCGCTGACGATACCGGCCAGCACCATCGAGATGATGACGGCGGGGCCGGCATGCTTGCCGGCAGCTTGACCGGTCAGAACGAAGATACCAGTTCCGATGATGGCACCGATGCCGAGCATCGTAAGATCGAGTGAGCTTAGTGCCTTTTTAAAAGTATGTTCGCCCGACTCTTCAGCTTCGGCGATGATCCGCGAAATTGGTTTAGTCGCAAAAAGTGACATTGAAACCTCCAGAAAGTAAAAAAATAACGCTCCCCGTTATTCGGGGGTATCGGGCAGTGCGTGGGCGGGAGTTCCGCCTTTGGCACGCCAGATAAAGTACACCGGCACACCGGTCAGAACGATCAAAAGACCGGGCCAGGTGGCGGTCGTCTGATAAACAAAAAGAACGATCAGGATAACAGCGGCTCCGACGCAATACAGAGCAGGCACGATCGGATATCCGAATGCTTTATACGGACGAGGTGCATCAGGTTGTTTCGCCCTAAGCACAAAAATACCGATTATCGTCAATATATAAAATATAAGCGCGGCCGAGATAACGTAAGTGAGCAGGTCGTTATAAAGCGAACCATAATTTCCATCAGCCGATATTGTCCGAGGCAGAACATAGAAGGCCGCTAAAAAGCCTTGCACAATTATCGCCCAAGCAGGAACATGAAATTTGTTAAGTCGGCTTACTGAATGGAAAAATAAGCCATCTTTTGCCATGGCATAATAAGCTCTTGGTCCAGCCAAAATTAGTCCATTATTACAACCAAAAGTTGATATCATGATGGCCACTGCCATTATTGATGCACCATAGCCAGGAAAAATAACATCAGCTGTAGCAGATCCGATCCGGCCGCTGTGATTAATAGAAATATCCTGAAAAGAATCAAATGACAGAGTAACTAAGTATGCAAAATTTGCCAGCAGATAAAGAATGATCACTCCGCCCGTACCTAATAATAAAGATAACGGCAGATTTCGTTTAGGGTCTCGTACCTCACCAGCCGTGAAGGTCACATTGTGCCAAGCATCGGCAGAAAAAAGCGAATTTGTTTGTGCTACGCAGATCCCTACAAATAATCCAAAGGTAGTGATCGCGGTCAAACTTCCTTCATCAACTTTTGATAGAGAACCTCGAATACTCCACAGATCGCTAAAATTAGACGAAGCAATGTCTGGGTGATAGATAATACCTACTATCAAACCAAGCACTATCAGAGCCAGGAGTGCTCCTGTCTTCGCAAAGGTAAATACATTTTGAATTATCTTACCCAGTCTAAGTCCTCTTGTATTAAGGATCGTCAAAAAGATGATCATCAAGATCCCAACCAATTGTGCTGTCGAAAGTGAGACCGCATAACTGGATGTACCTAGCCGAATGGGTTCGATGATATAACTCTTTTCAGAAATACTTGGGAATAATATTCCCGTATAGCGCCCAAAAGCTACTGCAACTGCCGCTATCGTTGCAGTGCCGATCACCAAAAAATGAGTCCACCCGTAAAGAAACCCTACTAGAGAACCATATGCTTCTTTCAGGTAAACATACATGCCTCCGGCTTTGGGCATCATAGCAGCCAACTCTCCGTATGAAAGAGCGGCTACAACGGTCAGTAATCCGGTGACGATCCACACAACGAGCAGCCAGCCGGGTGAACCGACCTGGCGGGCGATGTCGGCGGAGACGATAAATATGCCGGAACCGATCATCGATCCGGCGACGATCATCGTCGAATCAAGAAGTCCCAGACCCCGGATAAATCCTTCTTTAGTTTGTTCGGCTTCGTCGGGCAAAGTTGCCATAAACTATTTCGGTAATTTCGGAATGACCGCATCCGGATCTATGGAGAGATGATCCCTCAATATTGCCGTTATTCCGCTGTATATTTTGACGTTGGCGAGTTAATCGTAGGTGTTATTATACTTGTATTATAAATTCTGTCGAGTTTAATTTAGCTTTGTTCGCGTAAGATCTGGCTGTGCGGGGTATAGTTTTTCATAAAACAAGCTCGGTAGGATCAAAAAATGCCGGACATACCGCCCTCCAAATAGTATCTATGACTGCTGAAAATGAAAAATTGGGCGATATTTCGCCGGAGGAATTTCGCCGCATCGGCTATGCGGTGGTCGATATGATCGCCGATTACGGTAAGACTGTCGAACAACGGCCCGTTCTCGCACAGGTCGAACCGGGCTGGCTGACGTCACAATTACCCGCATCAGCACCCGAGGCCGGCGAATCGCTCGATGACGTACTTGCCGATGTTGACCGCCTTATCATGCCGGCGGTCACACACTGGACACACCCTAATTTTCACGGCCTGTTCTCGACGGCGACAAGCTCGGTCGGCGTTTTTGGCGATATGCTCGCGACGGCCTTTGATATGAAGGGGATGTTGTGGCGCACCGCTCCGGCATCGGCAGAGCTTGAGGATGTCGTGCTTAAGTGGCTGAGCGAGATGGTCGGCCTGCCGCCGGCCTTTGAGGGCATCATATACGACACGGCATCTGTTTCGACAATGCACGCGATTGCTGCGGCTCGAGAACGTGCGGGCCTCGATGTCCGCGAAAAGGGAATGAGCGGCCGCAGCGATCTGCCGCTTTTGCGGGTCTATACGTCAGAGCACGTACATTCGTCCATAGATAAATCGTGCATCATGCTCGGCCTCGGCACGCGCAGCCTGCGAAAGATACGCTGCAATGACCGTTTTGAGATGGACGCCGACGCACTTAACGAGGCGATCGCCGATGATCGTGCGGCCGGGTACATACCGATCTGCGTCATTCCGACGATCGGTACGACCTCGACCACGAGCGTCGATCCGGTAAATGCCGTCGCCGACATCTGCGAACGCGAAAAGATCTGGCTCCACGTCGATGCGGCATACGCCGGTTCGACAGCGATATTGCCGGAGCTGCGTCATCTTTTTACGGGATGGGAGCGTGCCGATTCGATCGTGATCAACCCGCACAAATGGCTCTTTACGCCGTTTGACCTGTCGGTACTCTATTGCCGCGACCTTAATGAGTTAAAAGGCGCATTCTCTCTAGTCGCCGAGTATCTCAAAACCTCTGACGCCGACGCCGTCAAGAATGGTATGGATTACGGCATACAGTTAGGACGGCGTTTTCGTTCGCTAAAATTTTGGTTCGTATTGCGTTACTTTGGCCGTCAGGGAATGATCGCCCGCATCCGCGAACACGTCAGGCTGACTAACCTGTTCGCATCGTGGGTCGAGGCATCTGACGATTTTGAGATGATGGCGCCTGTGCCTTTTGCGTTGGCATGTTTTCGCGCGTGTCCTAAAGGGGTCGCTGACCTCGACGCTCTCAACGAAAAACTGATGAACAACATCAATTCATCCGGCGAAGCATATCTATCACACACAAAACTTAACGGCAAATACACGATCCGCCTCTCGGTCGGAAGTATTCATGTAGAAGAGAGGCATCTGGAAAAGGATTGGATGCTTCTAACACGTGAACTTAAGGTTCTCCTCAAAAACTAGACGGGTCGTGACGATATGAAAAGATCGGCAGTTTTAGCTGTATTCGTGCTTTGCCTCGCAATGTCTGCGGCAGCTCAACGATCTGTCACGAGTATTCGCAACGTATCTCAAGCAAACTCCGCACGGCAAAAGGACGACTTTCCTCGTACGCGGTTCGATCCGACGCGAGATCCTAATGCCGACCTAAAGGACGCGATCGCCTCGGCGGCCGCATCTCATAAGCGGATCATTCTCGACATCGGCGGCGAATGGTGCGTCTGGTGCCGACTGATGGATCGATACCTTTACGAAAATAAACCTCTTGGCAAGATCATGGACGACAATTTTATATGGGTAAAGATAAATGTCAGTCTTGAGAATGAGAATCGTGCCTTTCTCGCCGAGTATCCTGAGATATCAGGTTACCCGCATCTTTTTGTGCTCGATGAGACGGGGAAACTGCTCGTCTCACAAGATACGTCCGAGTTTGAGAGCGGCGAATCTTACAGTTTGAAAAAATTTACCGCGTTCTTAAATAAATGGGCTGCGGCAAAAACCGCTCTGCTCAATGACCATAAATGATCACAACTATGAGACTAAATACTTCACTATTTCGCTCCATTGTCGCAGCTTTGTTATTGGTTCTTTTAGGTTTGCCCGCAGCGGCGTTCGCACAGCATTGCCCTTTCGACGGCGGTGCGATGATCGTCGTTGAGCTGGTTGACAGCCATAACAAACCTTTTACTGACGCAAGCCGATACCTCACGCTCAGAGAGGTCGATAATCCTGACCCGTCACGATGCAAATACGCTGACAAACTAGGTATTTTCAAGATGCTGCCGCCGATCGATGAGTTCGCAACGAGATACGAGCGTCGCGGCAAAAGCGAGTTTAAAGAACGCTGTAAAGACTGTGCCTTTAACAAGGACGGATTTTACTCGGTCATACTCGGTCAGGCGACCGAAAATTGTATGATCGAAATGCCCGGCAGCAACGATTACACCTACGTTAAGCGAAAATACGAGGTCAGCTTTGATATGAACGGATTTTCAAAACAGATGCGCATTCCGGAGGACCGCATTTATGAAATGTGTACAGGCTATGGCTCGTGGTCTCGTATGCAGGCGGTCAAGTTCGTACTTCCGGCACTTAAAATTAAAGTCTCGTAAACAAAAACGGTAAAAATACCGTATCAGCTGCGGCCCCGAAATAACTCGCGGCCGCAACTTTTCATTTTCGTTCCACAAAAAATTATGAAAGTCTTTGTATCAACGTTAATAATTCTGATCTCGATATCGCTCGCGGGCGCACAGCAGCTTTATATGCCGCGTAATATAGCTGCGGCATTCAAGGCGGGAACACATTCGCCCGATGGTTCGCCCGGGCCTAACTATTGGCAAAACCGGTCTGTCCATGACATTCATATCACTGTCGCTCCGCCGAGCCGACGCGTTACCGGTTCCGAAGAGATCGTCTATACCAACAACAGCCCGCATGATCTGGCGGCGATCGTACTTAGGCTGGAACTTAATTTTCACTCACCCGAGGCTCAGCGTGAGCGGCCCGTCGATGAAGATGTTCTGTCGGGTGAAATATCGATCGATGAATTCAGCGAAAACGGTGCTGTTAAGGATTGGCATCCGCTCGTACCGTATAAGGGCAACACATGGAATGTCATTAAGCTGGCCAAACCGCTCGCTCATGGCGAGTCGGTCAAACTCGGCTTTAAATGGCACTATGACCTGGCGCCCAGCTCCGACCGCGAAGGCGCGATCGACCAGTCAACATTTTATCTCGCATATTTTTACCCGCGTGTTGCCGTCATGGATGACACGGCCGGATGGGACATCATCGACTTTCGCGGCGGACACGAATTTTACAACGATTTTAACGACTATACATTTGATGTGACGGTGCCCAAAAATTATGTCGTGTGGGCGACCGGCGACCTGCAAAATGCCGACGAGGTCCTGCAGCCAAAGATCGCCGAGAGGCTAAAGAGATCTTTTACCGCTGACGATGTGACACACGTCGCTACGCTCGACGAACTTAAAGCAGGTTCGATCACAAAGCAGAATCAAACCAACACCTGGAAATGGAAAGCTCAGAATGTGACCGATGTCGCCATCGCTCTAAGCGATCATTACATCTGGGATGCGGGCAGTGTCGTTGTCGATAACAAGACCGGCCGCCGAGCCAGCGTACAGTCGGCCTATGACGAACCGTCAAAGGATTTTACTCAGATGGTCGATTTTGCAAAGCATACGCTCGACTATGCCTCTAACCAATTTCCCGGCTGGCCGTATCCGTATCCAAAGATGACGGTCGTCCGCGGCTTTGCCGATATGGAATATCCGATGATGGCAAACGACAGCTCGCAAAAGGACCCGAATGTCACTAAATTCATTGCCGAGCATGAGATCATGCATACTTATTTCCCGTTCTTTATGGGAATAACAGAACGGCGTTATCCCTTTATGGATGAGGGTTGGGCGACGGCGTTCGAATATATGATCGGCTCAAGCGATGTCGGAAAGGAAAAGGCGGGCAGCCTCTTTAAGGGCTTTCGCGTAGAGAGTTGGATCACAAGCTCAAATCCTGACGCCGATATTCCGATCATTACGCCCGGCGATGCACTGACCGGGCAGGGCTTTGGCAATAACGAGTACGGCCGCGCCGCTCTCGGCTACCTCGCATTAAAAGATATGCTCGGTGACGACCTCTTTAAGAAAGGGCTGCATAAGTTCATCTCCAACTGGAACGGCAAACATCCTGTTCCGTGGGATATGTTCAATTCGTTCAATACCGGTACGGGTAAGGATCTCAATTGGTTCTTTAACAACTGGTATTTCACCACAGGTTATATCGATCTTGGTGTTGACAGCGTGACGGCAAGCAGCGGCGGTTCGACGGTCGTGATACGCAATATCGGCGGGGCCGCGGCTCCTGTCGATGTGATCGTCACATACAACGACGGCACTGTCGAAAAGCTGCATCAGACATCTGCCATTTGGCAAGCTGACCAGCGTCTCGCAAAGGTCGAGGTCTCAAATAAGAAACAGATCAAGTCAGTCACACTCGACGGTGACATCTGGATGGATGCCGACCCGTCAAACAACACTTGGCCGTCTAACTAGATCTCGGTCAAAAGAACGTTTATACCCGGCGTCGTCTCTTTTAACGACGCCGGGTATTTTTGTATCGTTAGATAAGATGCCGATACGCAAGTTAGTTTCGTATCGGTTATGTGCGAAAATGCAGTTATGTTAACGCATATTGTCTGTTGGAAATATAAACCCGAAGCCGATAACTCTGTTCGCGACGGCCACATTGCCGCATTAAAAGCTCTGGTCGGCGTGATACCTGAGATCATATCATTAACCGTCGGGCCGGATGTGCTGCACCTCGAGCGTTCGTTCGACACGGGGCTTGCTGCGACGTTTGCAGACCGGGCCGCTCTCGATGCATATAACGATCACCCCGAGCATCAAAAGGTCATTGCTATCGGCCGCGAAATTGCCGACCGCGTTGTCTCGGTCGATATCCTGAGTTAAAAATAACCTGACATCCCTGATATGAAGCGGATCTGGAAATGGCTTTTAATACTATTGGCGGTCATCGCCGTCGCGCAGATACCTTTTGTGTACAGACGCGTCGCTCTCGGCAATGTCGCCTCGGCCATTGCTCAAGATGATGCGGCCCGCACTGTTATCACCAATGACAGATACGACGAATATAAGGGCATCATTCATGCTCATACATCTCTCGGCGGACACAGCACAGGTAGTTTTGACGAGCTTATACCGGCCGCAAATGCCAACGGGCTTGATTTTGTGCTGATGACCGAACATTGGGCGAGCGAGTACGATACGTCGGCTCTGACGCTAAACGGTAAATTCGGCAATACGATATTTGTCGGCGGTAATGAGATCGACACCGCCAACAGCGATCGTTTTTTGATGATACCCGGCAGTGCCGACGCGGCTTCGCTGAGGCTGTCACCAACCAACGATGTCATTGCGAAACTGCACGCCGAGAACCGGCTTGCACTGATAACCTATCCCGAAAAATTTAATACCTGGGACAGCAGCTTTGACGGCATAGAGGTTTTTAGCCTGCACACGGCCGCGTCAAAGATGAATAAGGTAACGGCATTTTTCGATATGATCTGGTCCGGGTCGGCGTATCCGCAGCTGATGTTCGCGAGATATTTTGTGCGTCCCGACGCTAATCTGAAACGCTTTGACGATACAGCTCAGCGGCGGCCGATCACCTTATTTACCGGCACCGATGCGCACTCTAACATCGGATTTCACATCTTTGGCGACGATGCGGGACATAAGTTCATCAACTTTAAATATGACCCGTATGTAACGATGTTCTCGATCTCACGATGCCATATTCTCGTGCCGAAAGGCCAACCGCTGACACGCGAACTCATAATCGACACCGTTAAGGCCGGTCGTGTTTTTGCGGGATTGGATATATTGGGCGATACGACCGGGTTTTCGTTCACGGCGGGCGACAGTACAATGGGCGAGTCTGTGCCGTACACCGGCGATCTGATGCTGAAAGCCGCCGCACCGCTCAACGCTCACTTTAAACTCTTTAAAAATGGTGCTCCCGTCGCCGATCTGACGGGAACCAGCAGATTCGAATACAAACCCGACGGCCCCGGCGAATATCGTATCGAAGCATATCGCGACACGCTCGGCGAACCTTTTTCGCTAATGCCGTGGATCATGTCCGATCCGATATATGTGCGGTAAGCAAACGATTTGCCGAGCGCTGTCATCTTATCAATCGCACGATCTTTTCAGTGAAAAAAAGGCTAATACTAATGTTTAGGTTTACAAGCAGGTTTACAGGCTTAACAGTCGCAGCAGCTATCGTCACGGCATTTGCCGCGGTCTCAGGTTATTCTCAGGCGGTCAAACGCACGCCTTTTGACGTGACGGCATACAAAATGGACATCAGTGTCCAGCCGGCCGACCGTAAGCTGAACGCCGTCGTCGATGTGACATTTGTTCCGCTCGAAGATGCGCGCTCGGTTAATTTTGAACTTAACGGCTCGCTAAAGGTCGATTCGGTAGCTCGTGTCGGCGGCATCAGCACGTCAGCTGCGCCTGTAAGACCGGCAAAGGCCGGAGCAAAACCTGCCGCTGCGGCAACACCTGCAAATACTGCCGCAGACGTGACATTTGTACAAGATCAGGCCGGTGTGCAGGATATCGGCCCTAATGTCCGAGTCGATCTCGGAGCCGATGTTGCAAAGGGAACACCGGTTACGCTCAGATTTAAATACAGCGGCGTGCTTGAGTCGGCTGCGGGCGGCCCGCTGCTTAATAAACGCCTCGCATATATCAGCACTAATGAGGGTTATCTGATGTATGCCGCACGCTGGTTTCCCTTTCACGAATATGCTGCCGATCCGGCGACGGCGGACATTACATTGACGCTGCCGACAGGATATCAGGTCGCCGGCTACAGCGATGCACCCGTCACGGCGACAGGCGGCAAATATCATTTTGTCCAATCGCGTCCCGGCTTAGTGGGCAACATCGCCTATAACAAGAACGTTTCGCGGACACTTAAATTCGGCGATTACGAACTCGTTTTTTTGACACGTCCTGGCAGCGATCAGCGTGTCACCTCATACGGCGAAACGCTTGGCAAAGCTCTCGATAATTACACTAAACGATTCGGCCCGGCCGATTTTGGCAAAAAGCTCGAGATCGTCGAGATCGACGACGAGAGCCTGGACTTTTATTCTTCGACAGGAATGCTGTTCATCTCGGACCGATCTTTTGAAGAACAGCGTGACATCACCTACGAGCGCCTCCAGCGTGAGGCCGCGTATCAGTGGTGGGGCTTGACCGTGGGGCTTAAGTCGTTTGACGATGCGTGGCTGTCGCAAGGCCTTGCTGAGTACAGCGCTTTCAGCCTTCGCGAAAGTCAGCTAGACGGTGCAAAACTCGAAGATTATCATCGCCAGCTACTTGAAAAGGCTTTGACATTCGAACAGACCGCGTCGCTGCTGCGTGCTCCGTCAAATCTGGACGACCAGTCAACAGCATACCAGTACATAATGTTCGGCAAAGGCCCATTCGCATACAAACTCTTGCGCGATACGATGGGCACGCAAAAATTTGATCAGATGCTGCGCGAGTTTTTGCAGCAGTATCGCGGCAAAAATGCGTCGATCGATGATCTCGAAAAGCTCGCGTCAAAGATCTACGGCAGCGACCTCCGTTACTTTTTTGCCCGTTGGGTCGAGAGCACCGGCGTACCGGAGTTTGACGTCGATTACCAGATACTCAGAACGCGTGCCGGCAAATTTGTCACTCGCGGCACGATCAAAGAAAATTACGACAACCTACGCTTGCCGGTCGATGTACAACTCCGCAGCGAAGGCTCGCAAGGGCTAAAGACCGATGTCCTGCAGGTCGATGACTCGAGCGCCGACTTTAACATCGAGTCTGACGGCAAACCGATCGATGTGATCGTCGATCCGGGATTTAAGATACTGCGTATTTCGCCTGACCTTAGGGTATCGTCGATCGCTCGGCGCGGTATCGAACAGTTCAAAGAAGGAAATTATGTCGAGGCTCAAAATCAGTTCGAGGCAGCGTTAAAACTCGATCGCTCGAACTCATGGGTCTATTATCACCTCGGCCTTTTATTTCTCGAACAGCGAAATTACGACCTTGCGATCGATAATTTTAAGGCAGCTTTGAGCGGTAATTTAAACCCGACATGGCTTAAGACCTGGGCAAATATCAAAATGGGCAACGCCTACGACGGCAAAGGCGACCGCACTCGAGCCGTTGCACGCTACAAACAGGCCGAAGCCGATAACGGAGATTACGACAATGCTCAAGAAGCCGTAAAACGCTATATGGCAACACCCTACGACCCAAAAGAAAAACAGGATACTGCTGTGAAATAACCTTATACTGTCTCACAAAAAAATAGGGCGGGCCGTAAATGGCCCGCCCTTTCAAGTTTTTTCGAGAAGAAATAGTTAGAAGTTAAGTCTGAATGCGAACTGGATCTGACGGTTGGCACCGAGGCCGACCGTACGGTTTACCGTCGAGGTCAGCACGCCAAATGTCGAACCTGCCGCCGCCTGTGTATAAGCCTGTCCCGGCTGAAGTGCGTTAGATGAACTTGCCGTCCACGATGCACATGTTCCGCCGCCCGCACCGTTACAGGTCATCGTCGGTAATGCGAGATTAAGCGTGGTACCCGGGTTTGCAAAATTAGTCGTGTTGAGGATATTAAAGAACTCAGCCCGAAATTCGAAATTGACCGTCTCGGTAAACTTGAACTTCTTAGCCAATGTCATATCCAGCTGTCTAAAGATCGGGCCGGAGAACTGGTTGCGGCTCAAATTGCCGAACTGTCCCGCGGCTGGTGTCGCAAACGCCGCCGGATTGATAAAGTTGCGGTCGTTGTTAAGAAAAGGATCGACACCTGCTATCAGATCAGGGCGGCGATTGTTACGCGAGGCTCCGCCGCCGGGCGTATTGACAACCGCGACAAAGCCCGTCGGCAGTGCCGGAAAGCTTCCGTTAAAAGCCGGAAGCTGAGCCGTAAATCCGTTGGCAAACGTACCGCCTGCACCATTCGGACAACCGGCGGCAAGCTGACATTGGATCACGACATCTGGGCGTACGATCAGTACCTCGACCGGCACGCCGCTGCGGGCATTAAAGATCGTTCCCAATTCCCAACCGCCCACAAGAGCATTGCCGACCTTGCCCATATCGAAATGACGGCCCTTGCCGATCGGAAGTTCGTACAACGCACTGATGTTAAAGTTGTGTCGAATGTCAAAGTTGTTGCGGCCGCGGTCGGCCTCGAAATTTTCGAGCTGTGCCGAGGTGCGGGCTTCGTTAGATCCGGCGCTCGTTCCGCGGCTGCTGCCATAGGTGTATTGAGCGTTCATCGTGAGGCCCGAGCGAAAAGTGCGTACGAGCGAGAGCTGAAGGGCGTTATAGCTGTCTTCGCCGCCGCTGGTCTTGTAATCGATCTCAGCATACGGATTTTGTACCGACGATGTGCCGCTGACGATCGAGAACTGACGGATCGTGTTGACCGCAATTACCTGTCCGGTAACCGGATCGGTACGATTAACTACACCGTATGTCGTCGGCAGGTTAGTGCCGTTTACGATAGATGTCTGTCCGGGAAGTATCTGATTGGCGACGCTTCTCAAGAACAGGTTGCGTCCCTGACTGCCGACGTATGCGACGGTCGAGACCAATTTGCCGGGCAGCTGCTGCTGCCATGATGCAGAGTACTGATAGATCCTTTCGGGTACGAGATAGTCGCCCGAATATGCACGCGGCTGATAGCTGCGATTATTAGGATTCAGGTTGAAAAAGTCTCTGATCGTCGTCGATGACGCGAGCACCGGTGCGGGAAAGGCAAAGAGCTGTACACTGCCGCCTGAGCACGTAACCGCATTAGTACCGTTGCTGCACGTCGGAGCAGAGACCGTCGATGTCGCACGATAGCTGTCGATCGGCTGGATCTGGTCCTCGGTCTGTCCCGGGCCGTAGTACATACCAAACCCGCCGCGAAAAACTGTCTTGCCGCCTGCAAAATATCCGCTGCCGTTAATGTCAGGCGACCAAGTTAGAGCAACACGCGGCCCAAAGTTGGTCTTTGACGATCTATACGGATCCGAGCTTGGATCTTTAAGCGTACCGGTTTTGATGTCAAACAGCACTTGCTCATTGTGAGCTTCGCGAAGTGGCGAATAGTATTCATACCGCAAGCCATAGCTGAATGTCAGGCCCTGACGTATCTTCCATTCATCTTGTGCGTATGCGATATAGTAGTTAGATCTTTCGAATTTAACACCCTCGACACCCGTCTGAAACGGGCTTGGGCTGCTCGCATCGCCAAGATATTGGACAGACGCCAGCGTATTGCTGAGAAAATTGTTGAGGCTGCTGTATGTATATGTCGTACCGCCGAGCCTGTCTGTGTAGAGGCGAACCTGGCGAAATTCACCGCCGAACTTGATGCTGTGATCTCCTTTCGTCCATGAAAGGCTGTCGATGTAGCTCAGAGTGTAAGGCGTGTACGGCTGTCCGCGGCCATTCTGTGCACTGTTTGCACGGATCAGGCCGCCCGGTATCGAGACACCTGACGGCGTACCCTGACCGGCAATGCCCGAAACCGCGACGCTGCCGCCGATGTTAAGCGAAAGCCCGCTGAAATCGACGCCGTTTATGATCGGAGCTTGTCCGGCGATGCGTGAAAGCGAACTGTTGTAACCGAACTTGAGATCATTGATGAGCGAACCGTCCTTTTTAAGGATGCTCTGCCAACCGAGAACTCCATTCTGCGGAATGTCGTCGATCTGGATCGTGGCTCCAGAAACACCGTTAGGCGAGATGTCGCGGCCCTCGTCCCGAAAAAAGCGGACGTAGAACTTATTTAATTGCGATGCCTGATAGTCAAAGCGGACAGCAAATGACCTTTCGTCCGTCTTTTGCATTGCCTGGAGCTGTATGGTCTCAAACCCCGGTGTGCTGACACCGCCTGTAAGAACCTTTGCATTGGGTGATCTGAACGCCGCGATGTATGGCTGAATCGACGGATCTACCGGCGTCAATGTACCCGGTATGAGAGCACCCGGTGATGCGAGGCTCAATGCCGGTGCAGCCTGCAGGATATTTAAGCCAAAGCGTCCTCGATACTGCTCGTAGCTGCCAAAAAAGAAGAGTTTATTCTTGATGATCGGTCCGCCGATCGATCCGCCGAACTGATCCAGCTGCAGCGGACTTTTTGAAAGACCGCCCGAATTGTCAAAAAAGTTAGCAGAGTCGAGGCCGTCTCGACGAATGTATTCGAATGCCGAACCGTGAAACTGGTTTCCGCCTGATTTGGTCACGACACTTATCTGCCCGCCGGTGCCCGTGCCAAGCTCGGCCGGGAAGTTGCTCGAGTCAACTCGAAACTCCTGCACATTCTCAAGGCTGGATTGGAGTCGAAAAGGTGTCGGCGTCTCACCGTTAAGGTCACCCGGCGAAGCACTGATGATCGCCGAACCCTCAACACCATCGTAACGAACCGCATTTTGCTCATTGGCACGGCCGTTAAAGCGAAGGTCAACGAAGGTGCCGGATCCTGTGTTTTGCGCTCCGGGAGCCTGTAGGGCAAGCTGCGAAAGCTGACGTCCGTTAAGCGGCAGTCCGGCTACTTCGCGTGGAGTGACGTTGGCGCTCATACTTGCCGAGCTTGTATTGAGCGGCAGGTCCTCACCCGAGACGATGTCGACCGATGCCGTTACGCCTTCCGGGACCAATATCATCGTCAGATTGAGTTCCTGTCCGATCAGCAGGTTAACGCCCTTTTGCGTACTCGGTTTAAAGTTTCCGCCCGAGACGCTGACCGTATATTTTGACGGTTTTAGCTGAATGATGGTAAATGCACCATCCGACCCGGCCGTAACGCTGCGTGTCTCGCCGGTTACCTCGTTGGTGACGGTAACGGATGCACCGGGCACAACCGCACCGTTGTTATCAGATACGCTGCCCGATATGCGGCCGTAATCTCCCTGCGAAAAGGCCTGTGAGACCATTATCAGCAGACACGTAAAGAGAACTGTAAGCCCTCTCAAAAAAACCTTCGGTTTCATCATAACTCCTTAATTAGCTGAGAAATATTTCAAAACCAGAACGGAGCATATAGATCTGCCGTCTGGTTATCTAAAGTCTTGATATTGTTCCGGGCAGCAATGGAAAGCTTATTCTCAGCGGGTTACAGAAGATTAACTACGATGTTAAGTGTGGGTTAAATATGTCAAAACCAAGACGACCATGGCGATCTGAAGAGCGAAGGGAATAAATGTTCGCCCGACTCAACTGACGATGCTAAAGCTAAAAATGAAAAAGCGGGCCTTTGCCCGCAATTTACTGAGAGGTTAAAGCTCGATCTATCAGAGGTTTAGGATCCCAGGCGTGAAATGATCTTAAGTGCGAGGTCAAGGCTCTTGCCGCGAAAGAACCATTCCTCAAGCCTATCTTTATCAGGAAGAGTGTTCGGCCAGGCCTCTCTCATCAGTTTCTCAGCCTGTGCCTTTTCACCTGCAGCCTCTGAAACGATAGCTTTAACCGTTAGATAGAATGAAAATCGTTTGCTCAGCCTGACACCTTCGTCGGCCTCTTTGGCAGCGGCGGTGAGATCATTCTTTTCCAATGCGACCAGAGCGAGAGTCGCATGCGGCCCGGGACGATCGGGCAATAATCTATGAGCTTCGTCAGCATATCGAGCGGCGGCATCCAGATCAGAGAGCAGCCAGCATGCCGTGGCAAGGTCGATATAGACACTGCCTTGTTTCGGGTCTAGCTTAATGCTCTTTTCGCCGTATAATCTCGCTTCGGCGGCATTGAATGAGATCATCAGATAACCTGCAAGCTCACCTGTTACGGCGGCATCATCCGGCAAAAGCTTTTGTCCGGCTTTCATCATTTTAATGCCGGCATCTTCCTGCTCCGCTGAATATAAAAGTTTGCCCGCCATGAACTCATATCTGCCATAGCTCTCGGTAGATCCGGCAGGGACCGCGAGGTGAAACATTCCTTCGACAGGCGGTATGAACATTCGCCAGGACAATCCCCACAAAGGGCTTTGCAGATCGTATATCGCTTTAGTGTACTTTTCGGCGGCCGCTCGATCACCCTGTAACTGACTCGTAAACGCCGTGAACATTAATAGTGCCTGATGTGTGCCCATCGCGTGACGATAGCCCATGAACTGTCTTACCTGCGGATCTTTGGATCGGGCATCACCCTCGTTTTCGTCAGATAGCGTGAATTTGGTAAAAAGCCACTCAGAGGGCATTTTCTCTTTATCAAATACCGAGAGAGCAGTTTCGAATTTAGTTCTGGCATCCGAGTATTTTTGCTTTGACAAAAGATCGAAACCATTTTTGAGCAGATCATCGACCGACTCTGATCTTCCGGCAACCTGATCTTGTCCCTGGATAAATGATAGGGAACATAACAATATAAAAATAACGGCTATCGTTTTGATCATAGGAGTGTGCAGATTCATTTTGTTTTCGACCTATTTTATGGATAATCAACCAACTTCAGACTTTCGATATATCGGGATCTTTCTTATAGATCGCGCCGGGCTGCCAATAATACAAAAATTGTGAATGATGCCTATTATTGACAGCTATTAAATGATCGTCGTGACGATCTCGCGGATACTGCGTTGGAGTTCGCGGTCGTCGGTAATGGGTGAACAGATGGCAACCTCGGCGGCTGATACAGATGTAATGCCCTTGGCAATGAGTTGAGCGGCGTAGATAAGCAGACGTGTCGAGACGCCCTCCTCGAGTCCGTGGCCGCGCAAGTTGCGCACCTTTTGGCCGATCTTTACAAGGTCTGCTGCCATCTCGGTATCGATACCGCCCTCTTTAGCGACGATCTCTGTTTCGGCATCAGGATCAGGATAATCAAATTCCATCGCGACAAAACGCTGACGTGTCGATTGTTTAAGATCCTTTAAGATCGATTGATAGCCCGGATTGTACGAGACGACGAGCATAAAATCGTCAGGTGCAGAGATGACGGTGCCGAGTTTTTCGACAGGCAGACGGCGGCGGTCATCTGTCAGCGGGTGGATGATGACGACAGTGTCCTTACGCGCCTCGACGACCTCGTCGAGATAGCAGATCGCACCGGCTCGTACGGCGGTGGTCAATGGGCCGTCGTGCCATACGGTCTCTTCGCCCTCGAGCAAAAAACGGCCGACGAGATCGGTTGATGACAGATCTTCATGGCAGGCAACCGTGATCAGCGGACGATTAAGCTTATGCGCCATATACTCGACAAATCGAGTCTTGCCGCAGCCTGTCGGTCCTTTTAGCATCGCGGGCAGCTTTGCCGAGTAGGCCGCCTCGAACAACTCGACCTCATTGCCGACCGGCAGATAAAATGGCTCCTTTTTGACCTTATGATCCTCTAAAGCAAATTCCATAAGGTTCGATTTTATAACATCTGCGGCAACTTCCGAATGTGGCGGCGTGCGATCGAAGTGTATTTCTCACACGGGTTGTATGCGGCCAAAGCCTCTAATGAGAAGCCGCACAGGATGTTATATATAAATAGAACTCCGGCTATTGCCCATTGCCAAACGAACCAAAACCGCCATATGCCGACGGCGGCGGCGGCGCGTAATTGATCTCACGCTCAATGATCGGAAAGACCTGTCTGTAGGCAAAGGCAAGTCCCGCGTATATGACAGGTATAGCAATAAAATAGCCCAGACAAAGAGCGATCACACCTAATAATCCGATCAACCCGGCGAGAATGTAGTAAACAATGATCCCGCCCGCATTGGCAAATGCCGCTTTTGCACTTAGCTTTATCGCATCTATCGGCCCAAGTTCGTCATGCTCAAGCGCCAATGGTATCGCAAAGAAAAATATGATCACCCAAATTATGCCGATGATCATCGCGATGATCCCGACAATGATGATCGTGATCGAGATTCCGGCCGCCGCAAGATCAGGGCTATCGATTCTGTTTAAGAATTGTGAACTGCCACGCGAACTGCCTCTATTTACAAATATTTGGCCAAGGTCAAGTGTGAATCTCAACACCTGAAAGATCACGCCCGGCAATGCCTGGATAAGCCCGATGACCATTAACGGCACAAATTTTTCGAACCCTTTGAACAACATTCCGAACTCGATCGGCTCATTACGCATATCCTTAAGGACAACGTAATAAAATCCTCCGAGGATCGGACCCATTAAAAAAAGATTGACGAGCGGTAAGCAGGTTAGCAGAAGAATTGTAATAAGGCCCATACCGATGTAGAGCCAAAAATTTCGTTGGACGAGACTCCACGCGTTGCTGATGCAATCACCGGGCGAGATCGCACTTCGTTCAAAATGGATTTGATACATAATTTATTTGGAGATGACGTTTAAAAGATGATACCCGATATCGATGACGTGAAACAACAAAAAATGCCCGGCTAGGTCTTAGGTAACCTGGCCGGGCTGAGTTTCCCTCGGAGGACGGAAAAAAATTCAGATAACTTTCAGTGTCGATGCGGACATTATTTAGCCATCGGCTTTTTTGGCATCATCTCGTCCATCATAGCGGTCTGGTAAACAAACGCGGCGACGATCGTCGAGATCTGTTTTAGGTCATCGGGCTGAATGCGGTCAAAGACATCCATGTTCGAGTGATGCGTACGCGAACTGTACTCGATCTCGTCCTGTATGAACTGAAATCCCGGCAGTCCGATCGCATCAAAACTCAGGTGGTCGGTGCCGCCCGTATTTGCAAGTGTCAGTGTATATGCACCGAGATCCTTGTCCTGTCCGCCCCATTTCGGATCTTTAAATGACTCAAGCCATTGTTTAAAGATCGGCCTGACGCCCTCATTACCCTGCATATAAACACCACGAATGCGGCCTGTGCCGTTGTCGATGTTGAAATATGCCGAGAGCTTGTCATACTCAGGCAGCTTGGTCAGCGGCTGAGGCCCGCGATTGCCGCCTCCGCCGAACTGCGGAGTGCTGCCGTCGCCGAGATAGCCAAAATGTTGTTTGACGTATGCACGCGAACCGTAGAGGCCCTGTTCTTCGCCGGTCCAGAGGCCGATGCGGATCGTGCGGCGAGGTTTGAGGCCGAGTGTTTTGATGATGCGCATCGCCTCCATCATGACGGCACAGCCCGCACCGTTGTCGGTCGCACCCGTGCCGGAGTGCCATGAATCGAGGTGGCCGCCGAGCATAACGACCTGATCCTTTAATGCCGGATCCGTACCGGGTATCTCGGCAATGGTGTTATAGCCGTTTGGATCGTCATCCTGATATTGAACGGCGAGATCGACCGACATTGTCGGTTTTTCGCCGGCATCGATCATACGCACGAGGCGATTGTAGTGCTCAGCGGCAAGACTGATCTGTACCGGAACATTTGCTCCCTTTTCCCAAACACGCGGCTGCGGTGTCGGTGTCGCACCGGGTTGAGGGATCTGGGTCGGGATCGCCGTCGCCTGTTGAACAAAGATTGTGCCGCCGTCACCGCGTGCTCCGTCAACCAGGATCGCGGCTCCCTCGGCAGCGAGAAACTGCAGCCGCTTTGCGTTAAATTGCTGCTGCTGTATAAAGTTCGCAGGGAAGTTGCCCTGACGGCCCTGACGCTGAACCGACGCCGGATCCGGTGCATCAGCAAGGTCGAGCAGCTGTTTGTCAGTGCTGCGTGTACCCTGTGGTTCAAAGTGTGCCTTGATCTCACGTATCGGGCTGATCAACACGATCTTGCCCTTGAGCTTACCCTTGTACTGTTCGAGATCCTCTTCTTTTGAAGCATTAAAATGAATGACCTCAGCCGTATATACCGTACTTGCCGGTGCGGCGGCGAGAGGTGCATTTTTGCCTTTGGCGACTACAGGTGCTGGTGCGGCGGCGAGAGTATCGGTGCCAGGCGACCATGCTTTTGGATACGCGATCAGCGGAAACGCTGTCGGGCCGTCAACCATCGCCGAAAAACGCTTGAGCGTCCAGCCCCGTCCGAAAGGCCCCCACGGCTCGAGATGCGAATTTTCCATTCCCCATTTGGCGAGTGTGTCGCGCGTCCACTCGTTGCCGCGTTTCATACCCGGCGATGCAGTGAGTCGCGGGCCGATCACATCGGACAGGTAACCGAGCGTCTGCATAACCTGTGAGTGATTTATACCTTCGTCCTTGATCTTGTCTATCTCCTCTTTAGGGGCGACATAGACCTTTGACGACTGAGCAAGTATTGCGGTCGGCACGAGCATTGCTGACAGCAAAACCGCGCCGACGATCTTTCGTCGTAACATTATTTTGTATCTCCTGAAGATGATTTGACCTTACGGTTATATACAGAAGTTTTATACCACAGCGCAGGCGATAAGGTTTCAGCCAATCAGACCGAAAATGGCCTGATTGACAAATCCTTACAAAACTCTTGTTTTGCGCCGCCGGTTGCGAAAGCGTTGCGAGGCGAGCGGCCTTAGCGATATAAATGCCGTACGGCACGGATCTTTACTAGATCGTGGACCAGGTAAGCGTGTATGCCGGCGGGACATTTTTTAAGACGAGAGGACTGCGCTTTGTACGGCCATAGCGGTTGCGCATAAATTCGCGAAGGCGGATCGCGGGCGGCAGATAATAGCCATGTGCGTATTGAAAGATGCGCAGCTCACAGCCGTCAGCCATAAATTTTTCGATCTCGACGAGTATCGACTCGCTAACCTCTTTTGGCAGCGATACAAAAGGCAGGCAGCAGACAAGATACCGCACTTTGCCGAGGCCTGACTCGTCATGGATCTTGTACGCCTCGGCGGCATTGCCGCAAATGACATTCATATCAGGCATCTTTTTATTGATCGTCGAGACCAGTTCGCCGTCGAGTTCGAGGCCGAGATATGAGTCGCGGCTCGGTATGATGTTCTGCAAAAATTTGGTTATCGCACCGGTGCCGACACCGAGCTCGAGAACGATATTATTATCGTCCGGTACGATGCCCTGCAGCATTTCGGCCGCAAGCTCCGGCGAACTGGGCGCTATCGCACCGACCTTGAGAGGATTTTTGAGGAACGCCTGTAGAAACTGAAGATTTTCTTTCATTGGTCGTCTATTCCCGAACCGCAGCTTCGGGGGTACGGGCCGACAGTGTTACATCCGTGTTATCGACTGACATTTTATAATCAGCGTCTTTGTTTTGGCAACACTCTAGGACGCTGACTTTCGCGGTGACCTTTTTGCGGCCGGCTTAACCTTTTTTGTAAAGGCGTCGGGGATTTCGGCCTCGATGAGTTTTTTTACCTCGTCGAGCGTGAGTGCTGCGGCCTCGTCGGCAGTAGCTCGAGTGCCGTCCGCTTTTTTTGGAAGATAAATTATCTTTTTGCCGAATTTAATGACAGGACCCCAACGTGCATTTTCGACCGAGATCTTTTCATCTTCCCAACGCCGGATGTAGCGATTGGCTTCTTTACTTACCTTTGCCTCGATAAGCTCATTCATTTCGGGCTGTGTCAGGTTGGCAAAATCATAACGCCGCGGTACGTTGATGAACATGCCGTCCCATTTTATAAAAGGCCCGAAACGCCCTGTACCCTTTGTTATCGGTTTGCCGTCAAATTCGCCTACCGGAGCATCAGCTGCCTGTTTTGCTTTGATGTACTCGATCGCTTTTTCGGCATCAACAGATGCGAGATCGGTGCCGCGAGGTATCGAGATAAAATCGTCGCCCCATTTTACATACGGGCCAAAACGTCCGATGCCCGCCGACAGCTCTTTGCCCTCATAGCTGCCCATTGCATCCTGCAGTTTAAAGAGGGTCAGAGCCTCATCAAGCGTAATGGTCTCGATGCTCTGGCCGGTCGGTATCTTGGCAAAACGCGGCTTTTCCTCTTCATCGACGGTCCCGATCTGTATGATGGGGCCGTAACGCGCCATACGGGCCGTGACCGGTTTACCGCTCGCGGGGTCGGTACCGAGCTGCCTTTCGCCCTTTACACGCTCGGCATTTTCGATGGTATTTGCAACGTCCTTTTTGAACGGGCCGTAAAACTCATCGATCATCTCATTCCACTGAAGTTTGCCGTGTGCAACCTCGTCGAACTCACCCTCGATCTTGGCTGTAAAGCCATAATCCATAATGTCGTCAAAATATTGCTTGAGAAAGTCAGTGACGACCAGCCCGAGATCGGTCGGAAAGAGCTTTGCTTTTTCGGCACCGGTATTTTCCGATTCCTCACGCTTGGTGATGGCGTCATTCTTTAACACCAATATCCTGTAAGCTCTCGGCGAGCCCTCTTTATCGCGTTTTTCGATATATTCGCGTTTTTGGATCGTTGAGATCGTCGGAGCGTAAGTTGACGGGCGGCCGATGCCGAGTTCTTCAAGCTTTTTGACGAGCGATGCTTCGGTATATCGAGGCTGCGGGCGGCTGAAACGTTCGGTAGCTCTCAACTCGACGAGCGGCAGGCCTTGTCCGACGGTCATCGGCGGCAACATTCCCTCTGACGATTCTTCCTGATCTTCATCGTCCTTATCTTCGCGATAAACCTTGAGAAAGCCGTCAAATTTCAGCACTTCGCCAGACGCGGTCAACTCTTCTTTATTGGTAGAGATCTCGATATTGACGGTCGTTTTTTCAAGCTCGGCATCCGCCATCTGTGATGCCATTGTCCGTTTCCAGATCAACTCGTAGAGCTTTTGCCATTCTTCTTCGCGAATGGTCGCCGCACTCGCGTTAGTCGGGCGAATTGCTTCGTGAGCCTCTTGCGCTGATTCGTTCTTATTTTTAAACTTGCGCGACTGGTGATATTTTTCGCCGTAGAGGCGGCTTACCGTTTGTGTGATATCGTCGATGGCCGTCGCACTAAGGTTAACGCTGTCGGTACGCATATAGGTTATATGCCCGTTCTCATATAACTTTTGCGCTATCTGCATCGTCCTGCCGACACCGTAGCCTAATTTTCGCGACGCCTCCTGCTGCAGCGTGGATGTGGTAAATGGCGGTGCGGGCGAGCGTTTGCCGGGCTTAACGCGTATATCTGTCACCGTGTAACCGGCTCCCGTACATCCTTTCAAAAATGCCTCAGCATCATCGGCAGTATTCTGCTTTTTACCCTCAGCCTTAAAGGTTACCGCCTTTCCGGTTATGTCGTTGGCGGTAAATACACCCTCGATCTTGAAATGGCTCGATTGCTGAAAGGCATTGATCTCGCGTTCGCGGTCAGCGATGAGACGTACCGCAACACTCTGTACACGGCCGGCGCTCAGATTTTTATTGCTTGTGCTGATCTTGCGCCATAGCACCGGGCTTAGTTCAAAGCCAACGATGCGGTCCAGCACACGGCGCGCCTGCTGAGCCATGACGAGATCCATATTTACGGTACGCGGATTTTTTACCGCCGCATCTATCGCAGGTTTTGTGATCTCGTGAAAAACGATCCTTTTAGTGACGCGCGGATCGAGGCCAAGCACCTCGCACAGATGCCAACTGATCGCCTCGCCCTCACGATCCTCGTCAGTCGCGAGCCAGACCTCATCAGATCGTTTTGCCAATGACCTGAGATCGCTGACGACCTTTCGCTTATCGTCGGGAACTATGTAGCGCGGCTCGAAATCGTTTTCGATATCGATGCCCATGCCTGCTTTTTCGAGGTCGCGGATGTGGCCGTAGCAGCTATTTACCTGAAAATCTTGTCCAAGTATCTTCTCAATGGTCTTAGCTTTTGCAGGGCTTTCTACGATTAACAGATTCTTTGGCATTATCTAAATATTTCAACGAATGAACTCAACTGTGCAAACACCGTCGGCCGCTATTTTATCGAACTCATGATGATCCGACATCAAGACCGACGCTCTATGGGTTTTTGCTGATGCGATGGCAAAACAATCTGCGATCGACACCTTATTATTTACTTTTAGAGTTCCCACCATAAGCCAAAACTCTCTATCCATATCATTTTGTTCAATGATCGCTAAAAGCATCAGATCATCTATGGCTTGGGTCGCAGCATCAACTCCGCCGACCTTATAAAAGTCATAATTGACCTCTCATATATTTACCGAATGTGCAAAGCAATGGTTCTCAGAACCGAATAACGCCTTTTCAACTATTTCTGCTCCGGTCTCATTTTGGAGATAGGCGTTCATCAAATATGCATCAAGAACGTAATTCATTTTGCGGTTAACGTGCCTCTTTCTTCCTTTTTGCGACGGGCAAAACCTTCGCTGCTTGTTGGAAGATGTGCATATTTACCCCGAATGGCTTTAGAAAGTTCGATCCGTCGTTGTCTTTCTTTATCGACGTCTTCCTATTCTTTTATCAATATCTCGCGTATCTGCCGCCGCTCGAGAAACGGCAGTGAATGTATCTGTTTTACGATCTCTTCTACTGCTGTTGACATAAAACCAATGCCCCTCTCGAAAAAATAATGCCAGACGAATCTACATCGCCTGACACTTTTAGACTTCTACTCTTAATTATCCGGTCTGTCAATAGTTCCTTGTAAAGGATCTCTATTTAACAACTCAATTATATTAACCCACTCAAACGCGTCGTGCATAATGTTTGCCCGGCAGGACGCGGATAAGGTCTTTGATATCGAGGCTGACGAGGGCAGCGTTGAGGTCGCCAAAGTTGAGGCCGGTCGTCTCTAAAAGGACATCAATATGCGTCTCGTCATCGGGGGCAAGCACATTCCATATCTTAAGCTCGGCATCGGTGAGTCCGGCCGGCACGATCGGTTGAGGCTGTCGGGTAAAGCGGCGTCCGGCATCGTCGGTCTTAGGCGGTAAAATGGCGGCTCGCACCTCGCCGGGCATCTCGGCGACGACATCTTGCCATTGCTGTACAAGTTTGGCTCCGCTCTTGATGAGATAGTTTGTGCCAAAAGAGTTGCCGGACGTAATATTGCCCGGTACGGCCATTACCTCACGGTCCTGTTCGACAGCGAGGCCTGCCGTTATCAGCGAACCGCTGCGTTCTGATGCCTCGATCACCAGTACGCCCAGGCTTAAACCGCTAATGATGCGGTTGCGATATGGAAAGTTCTCTTTTATAGGCGGTGTGCCGAGCGGAAACTGTGTGACGAGGCATCCGCCATTGGCTAATATCTCGCGAACGAGGCCGTTATTTTCGCGCGGATAAACGTTGTCGATGCCTGTACCCATTACGGCGGCGGTTCGGCCGCGGGCATCTATCGCACCCTTGTGTGCGGCGGTATCGATGCCGCGGGCAAGCCCAGATGTAATTGTGATGCCGCGTGATGCAAGGTCGCGGGAAAGCATCTCAGACGCATTTAGCCCGTATGTCGAACATGCACGCGAACCGATAACGCCGATTCCAGGCTGATCGAAACACGCCTGCCAATCGCCCTTGACGTACAGAACCGGCGGCGGGTTGGCGATCTCTTTCAATAGTGACGGATAGCTGCCGTCGTCGAGCACTAAAATGTCGCCGCCTTGCGATTTGACCTGGGCGAACTCGCTCTCTGAGCGGGCGTGAAACTCTTTTTTTAAGATCGAATCGACCGTCTCGGGCTTTAACCGCAAAGACTGGAGTTCGGTACGTGTTGCGGCAAATACCGAACTTGCGGAACCGAACCTTTCCAACAGTTTGGTTGCCGCACGCGGTCCGACGCCGGGCGTCATATTGAGAGCTATCCAGTCGATCATTTATGAGATTGATATCAGGTCAGTCCAACAAAAGCCTTGTGATAAGTGCCGCTCGACGCGGTATATCGTCGATCAATATATATTCGTCAAGAGTATGTGCTCCGTCGCCCGCGACACCGAGGCCATCGAGCACGGGCACACCCATCGATGCGGCGATATTGCCGTCAGATGCTCCGCCGACCTGAGTTTCGTCCAGATCAAAGCCGAGCGATGCTGCGGCGATCCTCGCATTTTCAAACAGTGCCACCACCTCCGGAGTGCGTTCGAGCGGCGGCCGATTGATGGCTCCGAGCAACTCTATTGAAACTTGCGGATCCGACGAACTTATTTTTTGTAGTTCGTCACGGACACGCTCACCCTCGGCAAGTGTGCTAAATCGCACGTCGATCTCGCATTTGGCGTGTTCGGGAATGACGTTTGTCGTCGTACCTCCGCTGATCGTGGTCACATTTACGGTCGTCCCCTCATCGACGGCCGCAACCGCGTGGATCTCGTCGATATGCCTTGCAAGTTCGGCGATCGCGTTAGCACCTTTTTCCGGTTCGAGACCGGCATGAGCAGGTATGCCGTGAGCTTTAAGAGTAAAGACGGCCGTACCCTTTCGGCCGGTCTTTACCCGGCCGTTTGCCGACGGTTCAAAGACAAAACATCGATACGATCCGCGTGAAGCACTCTCGACAAGCGGCCTGCCGGTGCGGCTGCCGACCTCTTCGTCACAAGACAGCAGGATCGAAACAGGCGATGACGGACGCTGTCCGGTCAAGGCAAAATATCGCAGCACCTCAAGCATTACGACGATATTTGCCTTCATATCAAAGATACCGCAGCCGTACATCCTGCCGTCAGCGACACGCGTCAGATTTGCGTTTCGCGTACCGACGGGATGCACCGTGTCTGTATGGCCAAGCAAAAGTGTTGACGGCATATCGCTGCGAAACAATTTTACCGACAGATGTTCGCCGACACCGGCATCGATCCGCTCGATGCCGGTTTCAATGCCGATCGAGCGAAACTTACTTTCTAACAGGTCAGCAATTTTACGACTCGCAGAAACGTCATTCGAGGGCGACTCGATATCGACAAGCTCGGCGATCTCGGCAATGATGTTTGAACACCTGCCGGAGTAAAATTGCAGTATCTCTGATGCGTCAGCAACCATCGGTCGGTGTCTATTTGCTTTCCGCTGCCGCCGGTGTTGTAAGTACGGTGTTAAAAAGATCGGCGATACGGTATCCGGCGAGGGCAAGACGCTCCTGCGATATCTGAAAGGCCTTCTTTTTATACTCATCTGAGGGAAGTTTGCCAAACGTCACGCCCTTATATACCTCGGTCGTCGAGATGGCGTAGCTTTCTTTTTCCCATGACTCGTACTTACCGTCGTCAAGCCTCGACTTGAGCTTGTCATACGGATAAAGGTTCATAATAGTGTCGGCGATCGGTACAAGATAATCGTCATCACACTGATCTTTTGTATTAGGCTCGTATCTGACCACTATCGAATCCCAAAACCAATGAAGATTTTCCTGTTTGTCACGCGGAGTGCCCTTTGGTGTCAAAAAGAAAAGATTGCCGCCTTGATCTCCCTTAGCATTGTATTTACTGACCAATGATGAGGCATGCAGCGGCTGGTGCATATCACCGATCAGATGTACAAGCCACGTGACCGCAAAACCTTTTTCGGCATCGGTCGCACTTGACCGCATTAGTTTTTCGAACTCGGCGATCTTTTCGAGTGCATGGCCGCTCGGTGCAGCATCAGTTACCGGTACTGCCTTGCCATCCTCTTCCTGCCAAAAAACATCTGCATAGTGCCAGTCGCCGTGGGCGTATTTTGAAAATCGAGTCGTAAAACTCTTGTCTCTAATGATGTCAGGCCATGTCGCGGCGAGCATAAAAAAATCACGCTGACGCATCTCTTGGCTGCGCGAACCGTAACCTGAGTAAAAGGTCGAGAGTTGTGCATCTTCAGGTGTCGAAAGCAGCAATTTTATCGCCTTTTCTCGTACCTCCGGCGTCATACGCTGCCACGCGATATATGCCGTTATCTTATGTCCATTCTCATCCCAGGCAAATGCCGGCACGCTGACAGCGAAAAGGACACATAAAATGATCAATAACCGAGTCGAAGATCTATACATAATTGTTTACTTAATTTACTCCCGAATATTTAAGTAGATTTTAGCGAAATTACCCGCAATAAAAAACTTGTCATAAGAGGACAAACTTTTTGTTATGTCTGACATCTTACTAACGCAAAACTGTTGTCGGCTTATCGTTCTAGTGACGAAAGGTCGGTTCTGGCAAAGAGGAGGCCGGTAAATGTTATGACAGTCACGCAGAATATTTTGAAACAAAGCTCTAATACAGAGCGTGTAGATGGTAAAAGCTCAGATGAATTTGGCGAAAAGATAGGCATCTTTGGATCGTTATTCGGCTGTAGGCATAAAAATATAAGCCGTCCCGTTACGATCGACAACGCCAGCTATCGAGCATGTCTCGAATGCGGAGCACGGAAAAAGTTTGACCCGAGGAGTCTAAAAACATCGAGGAAATTCTATTTTCCTCCTTCGGCAACCGTTCAGCCGTAAAAAGAACGGATCATACATACCCTTCAATTATACCTACCAAATTGATCCTTCGGGGTGCGGCTTACCAAAAAGTCGCACCCTATTTACTTTTAAACTTCATCAAATAATGTGATTGCAACGCGCGGCGGTTTTCGGTTAAAGTGTGAGGCACGGAGCATATATCTGATTATGTTAAAAAAGGCATTGATCGCCATCGTTGTCTCCCTAGTTTTGACCATCGGCCTTTTTTGTATCGTTGTTGCGATACAACCAGAGGATTTTACCGTAACGCGGTCGGCAAGCATGGCCGCCCGGCCCGAGGTTATATTTGCACAGATAAACGACTTTCATAAATGGGACGCCTGGTCGCCGTGGGCAAAGATCGATCCTGATATGAAAGTACAATACGGCGGTCCTGAGGCCGGGAAAGGTGCATCATACTTATGGCATGGCAACGAACAGGCAGGTGAGGGCAAAATGACTATTCGCGAAAGTCAGCCACCTCAAAAGGTCGCGATCGATCTCGAATTTATCAAACCATTTGCATCCAACAATGATATAACCTTTAACATCACGCCAAATGGCACGTCATCAGATGTTACATGGACAATGAGCGGCAAAAATAACTTTTTGGCAAAGGCATTTAGCCTGATGATGAATATGGACACTCTTGTCGGCGGCGATTTTGAAAAAGGATTAGCTCAGATGAAGACGGTCGTCGAATCTGGGCCGAAAACAGATCCCGCACCTGCTGCGGCTGATATCAAATAGCAGATATTTACGATGAACATACTACTTTGGATCATTCAAATACTTGTCGGGCTGATATTTATGTTATCGGGTACGATGAAATTCCTTACGCCGTACTCGGAAATGATCAAGGATGCTCCTTATGTATTTCCATACTGGTTTTTGCTGTTTATAGGCACTTGTGAGGTTTTAGGCGGTATCGGCCTGATAGTGCCATGGGCTACAGGCATCAAACCATTGCTTACGCCGCTCGCCGCATCGCTGCTCATTATTATTATGATCGGAGCCGTAATTTTCACTGCCATGACACCTATGTCGGGAATGGCCGTAATACCTGCCATTGTCGGCTTACTGTGCGCCTTTATCGCCTGGGGAAGACGTTCGTCGGCAAAGTAAGGCCGCATATTTTTTCTCTGCCTAAGAGCAAGCATATTCATTATCAAATAAAAGAGGCTGTCCTACATTGCGGACATCCTCTTTTATTTATTGATAAAGATCACCGGCGTAAGGTCATATCCTCAGCGGCATAACGATGTATTTATAATCGTACTGAGAGTCACCGGCAATTCGCATCTGGGTTTGAGCATTGGCATCCTTAAATTCGAATGAGATCTTAGTTGCCGACTGGCCGTCTTTGACACGAACTGTGCCGTCAGCGTCGGTTTCCTTATCACCGACCATCGCCTCGTTAGCGATCGAACCTGCGTTGTTGAGAAACTCGAGCAGATACTGGCAGTTAAATCCTATCGTCGTCTCGCCGCCGGTATAATCCGCCGGAACGATCTCGCTGCCGTCGCCCTCTTCGCTGGATTGAGCACTGAGTTCGATCTCGCCATCGCGAACCGTGAGACGGATCGAACGATTTCTCTCGTCCGCCATTAAACTGACGCGGCGGACCGCCGAACGCATTTCATCGAGATCGACGATAGCGGTCTGGTCGTTGTCCTTGGGCATAACCATTTCGTAATTGGGAAATGTACCGGACAACTTACGGCAGATGAGCAGGCGGCCCTCGACCTCAAAAAAGAGATGATTCTCATAATCGCCAAAGCTGATATCGCCCTGAGCGTCACGAGCGATCTTTGATAATTCCATCAATGCCTTTTTCGGGATCATCGTGTCGATCGAGTCAGAGACCTCACCGTCGAGCTTTCGTTCGATATAGGCGAGGCGGTGGCCGTCGGTCGTGACCATCTTTGCGGTGCCGTCGCTGACGATGAATTTTGCCCCAGATAGCGTAAACCTCGAAACCTCGTTGGTGATAGCGAAAGCCGTGTTTTGGATAAAATAGTTGAAGATATCGCTCGATAACCTCATCGGCGTACTCTTTGACGTCGGGATCTCAGGAAACTGGTCGCGGCCGACACCGGCAAGACGAAAGTTGGCACGGCCGCATTTCATCGTAACCCATTGGTTACTTTCTTTTTTGAAATGGATATCGCCGCCGTCGAGTGCCCTTACGATGTCAAACAGCTTACGAGCCGGAACGCAGATCGCACCTGTCTGTTTGATATCAGCCTCGGCGTCGCAGCGGATAGTTACATCGAGATCGGTACCAACGATACGGATAATGCCCTCACCGATCGACTCGATCAAAATATTTGCGAGAACCGGGATCGTCGTTTTTCGCTCGACCACGCCCTGTATGAACCCTAACTCATCCTTGAGAGTGTTTTGCCTGATAGTAAATTCCATTTCAGTTACCTCTTGATCTTTTGTTTTTTTTCACGCCTTAGCTAATACTAGACAAAAAAGAACTTATTTATAAATAGCAGTAGTAATAGTGCCTGTGGAACGGTGTAAAAAAACGCTAACTCCTTTAATTATCGGCAGTTTTATTTCCACATCTGCTTGTGGATAATATGTGGATAATAACATTACATCGAGGAAAACTTTTATCTTGCCCGATTTCCACAATTATTCACAATCAATTAACAGTCAAAAAATTGAAAATGCGAAAAACTTACATCTAAACTATTGAAAACAAATACTTTACTGCTATTAAACCGCCTATATGTTTGTGGAAAACCAAAACGGCGAAAAATAGCCTTCCGTCACGCTAACTAGTTACAAAGACTGTCAATTAGCTCATTTACGTCTTTGTGGAAATTACGATCCTCGCGCATTTGCGTTTCGACCTTGTCAACCGAGTGCATTACGGTCGTATGATGCTTACCGCCGAACTCGCGTCCGATCTCCGGAAAGCTGTGTCGCGTCAATCTTTTGCACAGATACATTGCAAGCTGACGCGGAGCCGCGATTGATCTGGAGTTTGTCTTTGCCTTTATCTCGTCAACAGAGAGCTTGTATTTGGCACCGACAGTGCGAATGATACGCTCCATCGAGAGTCCGGCCGGATGTTCGCTGTCGATGATATTTTTCAGCGCTCTCTGAGCTAGATCTTTGGACAGCGGCGAATTGTTAAGCGACGCAATGGCGACGAGCCTCACGAGCGAACCCTCCAACTCACGCACGTTGCTCTTGATCTTACCTGCGATATATATCGCGATGTCATCCGACAAAAAGATGCCGTCGAGGTCGGCCTTTCGTTTAAGAATGGCGACCTTTGTCTCGAGATCCGGCGGTTCGATATCGGCGATCAATCCCCACTCAAATCTCGAATGCAGCCTTTCCTCAAGAGTCGGTATCTCACGCGGAGGGCAATCGCTGGATATGACGATCTGTTTCTGATCGTTATGAAGCGTGTTAAATGTGTGAAAGAACTCCTCTTGAGTGCGTTCTTTGCCCGCCATGAACTGGACGTCGTCCATCAACAGAACGTCGATCGATCGGTATTTATCACGAAATTGCTGTGTCTTATCAAAGCGAATAGCGTTGATAAGCTCATTCATAAATTTTTCGCTGGTGATATATGCGACCCGAAGCGACGGCGTACGCTGTTTGATCGAATGGCCGATCGCATGCATCAGGTGAGTTTTGCCGAGGCCGACGCCGCCATAGATGAACAGCGGATTGTACGTTGTGCCCGGCATCTCGGCAGCCCCTAATGCCGCCGCATGAGCGAACTGGTTGCCGGAGCCGACAACGAACTTATCAAACGTATATTTAGGATTTAGAGAAGTGTCGGCGATCTCGGCATCAAAGCTGTCGGTGACAGAGGCCGGCGTATGCGGTTTGTTATTTGTCTCAAAAACGAGTTCGCGTGTCTCATCGTTTTCGCCTGTACCGAACCGCTCGGGCAGATCCTGCCAGAGGATCGTGTAATCATTCATTCCGAGTTGAGCGAGGCTCTGTGTGATGATCGGAGAATAATATCGGCCAACCCAATCTTGGGTAATATCGCCCGCCATCAGGACGATCTCAGATGATGCCTCACGCAGTTCGACGAAACGTATCGACAGGAACCATGTGTTAAAGACCTGCTCGTTAAGCTGCTCGCGAACAAATGCCAGCACGTCATCCCACACGCTTGTTTTCTCTAAAGTAAGATGCAAAGTAATAATTCAGGCTAAATGGATCGAGCCTGTATATAGTCTATAATGCGAACTGGATATGACCGCAATGGTGCCGGTCGATCGGCTGTTTGCCGTGGATCGGTGTTTAAGAGCGAAACCTTATATTTTTTCGAAGGTTATGGCAATTGTAAACAACTTTTCCACAGAAATTTCCACACCGAGGCTGATTTTGTTTAAAACTTCAACCACCTCTTTAAGTTATTTAATATCAACAACTTACAAGCACGGTGCAACCGAAAATGGATACCAGACTAACACGAACAAGAGGCGTTCGCAAATAAATTCCACAGGTTTTTTTTCGGACTTTTAACATAGATTTAAGGACTAGTTTTTACTTATATTTGGCGTCATTTACGTCGGTTTTAGGTTAAGTTTTTGGGGCAGAAATTACCCCGATCGAGGTCGAAAAATGGAAAAAAATATCGAAAAATTTTTAAGCGCCTTGAGCGAAGCGGCGCAACCGCTGGTTTACCGCAGTGAGACCGATGCACCCGTGACTGTATTTACGGTCGATAGCACATCAGATGAGGAGACTACTGACACGATCGGAACGCTTGCCGGAGGTGCCGTACCTCTCAGTTCGCAGGATGCCGCGCAGCTGATAGAGCGGCTGACGAGCAAAATGGACTATTTCGTCGAGCGTCAGATAAAGATGGCCGAGCAGTACGCAAAGCTGTTCGATCTCTTACGAACCAATTTGAGCGATCTAAAGCTATATCGTGCAGGGTCGGTAAATGTACAGATATTTGTCGTCGGAAGATTTGACGAAAGGACAGTCGCGGGCATCAGGACAAACGCAGTCGAGACCTAAAAGATAGATTTTTGCCTAGCCTCGCGGTGAATATCGGGTTATTAAAGATAAGTAGATCATATTGACACTGACCCCGCCGTAAACGACGGGGCAAAATGCCGTTTTTTATTTAGAACTGTCCAACCGTCAGCTAAAACAGACGGCAATGATCATTATCCGAACTTTACAGACAGAATGTCATGAATCTCAGATTGGCCGCCGCGAATGAAAATGATAAGGTTCTGGACAGAGGTCAGTGATAGGAGATCGTTTTTGAGGCTGGAGCTACGAGCCTGTAGACAGTAGGATC
>Ga0153956_1000099_pt1 | contig 111039 bp, 111 predicted proteins | sample TSFL040MetaG_FD_104704 | JGI IMG/M metagenome (GOLD analysis project Ga0153956, IMG submission 104704) | Attine ant fungus gardens microbial communities from Florida, USA - TSFL040 MetaG | ecosystem: Host-associated > Fungi > Mycelium > Unclassified | place: USA: Florida, Wekiwa Springs... | reverse complement strand
AGCGCCTTGCCATCCGCCCGCTGCGTGGGAATGGTCCAGCTCAGCGGGACGCTGTAGGCCGCCGCCACCACGGCCGGCCCGCAGCACAGCAGACCGGCCAGCATCAACATCGAGGTTTTTGTTATCGCTGTATTGCGCATCGTCAGTCCCTGATCCCGGCACAGCGCATCCGCCGGAAAAATGCTTTTGAAGTGGGAGAAAAACGGCTGTTGCCACCATTGCACCGCCAATCTATCCGTACTGAAGATCGCAAAAACAACTATCTGCGGCTTTTGTGAAACTCATCAAAACTATTGATTGGAAACGTATTTTTGTATTTCCACAGGCTCTTCGGGCAGCCTGCTGTCAATTACTCGATGGTGGCTTTTTCACAATACCGGCTCCCGGTGGACGCGCGCGCCCGGCCGCGACGCGGGCAAGCCTGTATAATCCCGGCTCGATAAAGCGGGAGCGCGACGATTGTTTTCCGAATTTTCTCTTCACGAACGCCTGTTGAAAGCCGTGGATGAACTGGGCTTCACCCAGCCGACGCCGGTGCAGCAGGCGACCATTCCCGCCGCGCTGGAGCAACGCGACCTCATGGTCAGCGCCGCCACCGGCAGCGGTAAAACCGCCGCCTTCGTGCTGCCCATCCTGCACCGCCTGCTGGAGTCGCCGCGCAAACCGGACGCCGGCACCCAGGCCCTGATCCTGGCGCCGACGCGGGAACTCGCGCGCCAGATCGTCAAGCAATGCCTGAAGCTCGGCGCGTTCACCACGCTGCGCGCCGGCCTGATCACCGGCGGCGACGAGTTCAAATACCAGGCCGCGCTGCTGCGCAAGAACCCGGAGATCGTGGTCGCCACGCCCGGCCGCCTGCTGGAGCACATCGAGCGCCGCAGTTTCGACGGCAAGGATTTACAAATACTGGTGCTCGACGAAGCCGACCGCATGCTGGATCTCGGATTCAGCGAAGACGTGCTGAAAATCGCCGCGGCCTGCCGGAGCGAACGCCAGACCCTGCTGTTTTCCGCCACGCTCAACCATCAGGGCCTCGGCGCCGTGACCTCGCATATCCTGCGCGCCCCCGAAACCATCGCACTGAACAGCCCGCGCGAGCAGCACGCCGATATTCGCCAGCAGATCGTGCTGGCCGATCACAATCATCACAAGGAACAACTGCTGTTGTGGCTGCTCGCGCACGAGCCGCACAACAAGGTGCTGATTTTCACCAACACCCGCGAATGGGCGGACCGGCTCGGCCGCGTCCTGGTCAAGCACCGCCACAAAGCCGGCGTGTTGCACGGCGACAAAGACCAGAACCTGCGCCGCCGCGTGGTCACGCAATTGCGCGAAGGCCACCTCAGCGCGCTGGTCGCCACCGATGTGGCCGCGCGCGGCCTGGATATCGAAGGCGTCGAGCTGGTCATCAACTTCGATATGCCGCGCAGCGGCGACGAATACATCCATCGCATCGGCCGCACCGGCCGCGCGGGACAACAAGGGATAGCGATTTCCTTGATCGGCGCCACCGAGTGGAACCTGATGTCCAGCATCGAGCGCTATCTGCGCGTGCAATTCGAACGGCGCGCCATCAAGGAATTGGCCGGGGATTACAAGGGGCCGAAAAAGCTGAAAAACTCGGGCAAGGCAGCCGGCGGCAAAAAGAAAAAAACCGATGGCAAAGCCGCTGGTGACAAAGGCAAGCAGCGCCTGCGCGACAAAAAGCAAATCGGCAAACGACGCGCGCCCGCTGGCAAAAGCGCGCATGAAATGCCGCAGGAAACCGGCTTCGCTCCGCTGACCAAACCGCGGGCGCCCAAAGCATGAGCGGCGCGTTTTCCAAACTGCCGTTGTCGGCGGAGATGCTGGCCAATCTCGACACGCTGGGCTATCGGGAAATGACCCCGATCCAGGCGCAAAGCCTGCCCGCGATTCTGGAGCGGCGCGATCTGATCGCGCGGGCCAAGACCGGCAGCGGCAAAACCGCCGCCTTCGGCATCGGCCTGTTGCAACAACTGAATATCCGTCAGTTTCGCGTGCAGGCCCTGGTGTTGTGCCCCACGCGCGAACTGGCCGATCAGGTCGGCAAGGATCTGCGCAGGCTGGCGCGCGCCACGCACAACATCAAGGTGCTGACGCTGTGCGGCGGCATGCCGCTGGGACCGCAGCTGGGCTCGCTGGAGCACGGCGCGCATGTCGTCGTCGGCACGCCGGGCCGTATCCAGGAACATCTGCGCAAGGGCTCGCTGCAGCTGGAACATTTGCGCATGCTCGTGCTCGACGAAGCCGACCGCATGCTGGACATGGGCTTTCAGGAAGCCATCGCCGACATCGTCGCGCATACGCCCGCGACACGTCAGACCCTGCTGTTTTCGGCAACCTATCCCAAGTCGATTGCCGCGCTGAGCGCGAACCTGCTGCGCGATCCGGTCCACATCAGCGTGGACGAACAGCATAACCCGCAACAGATCGAACAGATTTTCTTCGAGATCGCGCGCGACGCGCGCCAGCAAGCGCTGATCCGTCTGCTCGAACATTATCACCCCGCCTCGTGCGTGGTGTTCTGCAATACCAGGCAACAATGCCAGGAGCTGTCGCAAAGCCTGCGACAAGACGGCTTCGACGCGCTCGCCCTGCACGGCGATCTGGAGCAAAAAGAGCGCGACCAAGTGCTGGTGCGCTTCGCCAATAAAAGCTGCACCATCCTGCTGGCCACGGATGTCGCGGCGCGAGGGCTCGATATCAAGGAACTCGCGATGGTGGTGAACTACGAACTGTCGCGCGACGCGGAAGTGCATGTGCACCGGGTCGGTCGTACCGGCCGCGCGGGCGCCGCCGGCCTTGCGCTCAGCCTGTACACGCCGGAGGAGGCGCATCGCCTCAACGCCATCGAGAAATACATCGGCCTGGAAGCCACGCTCGGCGAATTGCCGGCGCCGGCCCGCAACGCGCAGAACTTCGCCGCGCCGATGACGACGCTCTGCATCGATGGCGGACGCAAGGACAAGTTGCGCGCGGGCGATATTCTCGGCGCGCTCACCGCGGCCAACGGCATCGCCGGAAAGGACGTCGGCAAAATCGATATTTTCGATTTTCACGCTTACGTGGCGGTGGCGCGCGACAACGCGACGCGAGCGCTGCATTGCCTGAACAACGGCAACATCAAGGGGCGTCAGTTCAAGGCGCGCTACGTGGACTGAAGCGCTGTTCCAGAATGGCTTTCAACTGGCGCAGCGCGCGCCGCGACACCCAGGCCAGTCGCCAGCGGATTATCGGCATGTCGAGCAGGCGCAACCAGAAATTCGGCAGTGTATAAACAAGTTCGCGCCGGAATGAAGTCACGATGCCGCGCGCGGTGGCGACAGGCTCCAGCTCATACGTGATCAGGGCGCTGCCGCCACCGCCGGCGCGCCCCGAAATCAACCAGCGCGAAGGGCGCTCGTACTCCAGCACGGTCCAGACCAGAAGATCGCGCCGCCACTCGACCGCAATCCATTCGCGCACCTGCCCGCCAACCTGGAGCGATTGCTTCCGCGCCGATTCAGGCAACATTTCCACAGACAAGGACGAGGAGGGATGCCACTGCGGCCAATACGCCGGCGCGGTGGCATAGTCGAACACAACTTCCGGCGGACACTCGATGCGCACGGTGGTGACGATCCGGCTCATGGCATTTCCCTGAAGAATCGTTGCACGCAACGATTCTTACATCCTTGCCATTTTCACCGCCAGATTTTTTTATCGGCGCATAACGCCGCGCCAATCGTCATGCATGCGCGCACAATCCGGCTTCGACGTGGGACGATACAGAATGTTCATTTGAATTCAGCGGCGACCGCCGGCAAAACGCGGCGCGTTGTTTTATTTTGTTTTCAACTCCGTTCGCGCCGCAGCCGGGCCTCGATGGCGCGTTTCACCGGTTCCCGGTATTTTTCCGGCAATCCCAGGGGCCACTCGTCCGCCGCGAAAAAAATGTAATCTCGGTCAACGATCTTCCCGCCCTCCTGAACGCGCAAAAAATAAATCCGGCGTTGGCCGAGTGTCTCGTCGCGGATCTGCGCCACGGGGAACAGGCCGTCGCCGAACAGATATTTCGCGCCCTTTTCCGGTTTCCAATTCCGCGGATAAAGCACTTCATCGATATCCATCTGCAGCTGCGCCGCCGTGTATGAGGTGAGCAGGCGCGGCTCCGGATTCAGGCGATACAGAATATCGTTGTAGAACGAAACCACCGACACATTACGCACCGTGCCGACGACGATATGCGTGGATTGGTCCACCGTTTTCGCGATGTTCTCCGCGGCGGGTTCGGCCGCCGCGGCGGACGTTGCCGCCAGGCAAACCGCGCACGACAACAGCATGCGCGACAGCACTTTTCGAATTGGGCGGTCCAAACGGGAGAATGGGGCAAGCGGGCGGGAGAAGAACATGGAAGCCTTGGATACCATCGGTTACGAAGGGGCTGAACTCGACCAGTTTATCCAAACATTGATCCGGCATCACCTCAGCTGTGTGCTGGATGCGCGCGAACGCGCCGGCTCGCGCAAAAAAGGTTTTTCCAAAACGGCATTGCGCACGACGCTGGCGCAAGCGGGTATCGGCTACCGCCACGAACGCGCGCTCGGCTCACCCAGGGCATTGCGCGAGCGCCTGCGTTGCGACGGTGATTACCGTGCCTTTTTCGCCACCTTCAAACAGTATCTGAAAACGCGGGGGCCGCTGCTGCGGGAACTGGCCGCCTCACTGCAAGGACAGGTCGCGCTGCGGTGCTACGAGCGCGACGCGAACCGCTGTCATCGCCGCCCGGTGGCCGGCAAACTGGCGCGCCTGAGCGGACTGACGGCACGCGACCCCGTCGTCGAGGCCGCGCACTGAATGCGCCACTGGCGGCGGCGTTTTATTTTCCGCGCGATTTATTTTTCGAACACCACCGCGAACACATCGCTGTAATTCGAGGCGAAATGCACCGCCAGGCCGTTGCGGATATGATCCGGCAACTCCTCGTAATCCCTGCGGTTCGGCTCCGGCAGGATCAGCTCCTTGATGCGCGCGCGCTTCGCCGCGATCACTTTTTCGCGAATGCCGCCCACGGCCAGCACCTCGCCCGTCAGCGTCAGTTCGCCGGTCATCGCCAGCGGCCGGCGCGGACGTTCATTGCGCGCCAGCGACAACAGCGCCGTCGCCATGGTGACGCCCGCGCTGGGACCGTCCTTCGGCGTCGCGCCCTCGGGCACGTGCAAGTGCACCATGGATTCGTCGAAGAATTTTTCCGGCGCGCCGAAACGCTTCAGGTTCGACATCACATAGCTATAGGCGATTTCGGCGGATTCCTTCATGACCTCGCCGAGTTTGCCGGTGAGCTTGAATCCACGGTGCAGCGTGTGAATGCGCGAGCATTCGACCGGCAACGTGGCGCCGCCCAGCGCCGTCCAGGCCAGCCCGGTGACGATGCCGACCCCGCGCTGCGGCACTTCCTTGCGGAAAATCGGCATGCCGAGAAACTGCTCGACCTCCTCCTTGCCGACGCTGAGATTGAGCTTCTCGTTATCCAGCAATTTGACGGCGGATTTGCGCACGACCCGGCTCAGTTGTTTTTCCAGATTGCGCACGCCCGCCTCGCGCGCATAGCCTTCGATGATGGTGCGAATGGCGGTGTCGGTGATTTTCAGGCGCTTGCGATCGATACCCGAGCGCTGCAACAGGCGCGGCCACAGGTGATGCTTGGCGATCGCCATTTTCTCTTCGGTGATATAGCCGGCCAGGCGGATGATCTCCATGCGGTCCAGCAACGGCCCGGGAATCGTGTCGAGCTGGTTGGCCGTGCAGACGAACAGGGTTTTCGACAGATCCAGGCGCAGGTCGAGATAGTGATCGAGGAAATCGACGTTCTGCTCCGGATCGAGCACCTCGAGCAGCGCCGACGCCGGATCGCCCTGGTACGAAGCGCCGATCTTATCGATCTCATCGAGCATGATGACCGGATTCGCCACATCCACTTCTTTCAGCGCCTGCACCAGCTTGCCGGGCATGGCGCCGATATAGGTGCGGCGGTGGCCTTTGATTTCCGCTTCGTCGCGCATGCCGCCCAGGCTGAAACGATAGAATTTCCGGCCCAGCGCATCGGCGATGGAGCGCCCGATCGAGGTTTTGCCCACGCCCGGCGGGCCCACCAGCAGAATGATCGAGCCCGATACTTCGCCCTTGAACTTGGCCACGGCGAGAAATTCGATGATGCGCTGTTTCACATCGTCGAGGCCGTCGTGATGCTTGTCGAGAATCTTGCGCGCCCGCGTCAGGTCGAGCTTGTCCTCGGAATAAACGCCCCACGGCATGCTGGTCGCCCAGTCGAGGTAATTGCGCGTGACGGCGTATTCCGGCGAGCCCGTTTCGAGCACCGACAGTTTTTTCAATTCTTCCTGGATTTTTTTCTTCGCCGCCGGCGGCACGGTTTTGCCTTCGAGGCGCTGCTCGAATTCCTCGCTGTCCGCCGTGCGATCGTCCTTGGAAATTCCCAGCTCCTGCTGAATGACCTTCAACTGCTCGCGCAGGAAAAACTCGCGCTGCCGCGACTGGATTTTTTCGTTCACCTGCTCGCTGATCTGGCTCTGCAACTGCGCCACTTCCTTTTCGCGCCGCAACAGCAATAACACTTTCTCCATGCGCCGCAACAGCGGCTGGGTTTCGAGCACCTCCTGAAGATCCTTGCCCTTGGCGGTGGTGATGGCGGCGGCGAAGTCCGTGAGCAAGGCCGGCTCATTCGGGCTGAAATGGGACAAATACTGCTTGAGCTCCTCGCTGTACAGCGGATTGAGCGGCAACAGTTCCTTGATGGTATTGATCAACGCCATCGCGTAGGCGCGCACTTCGTCGCTGTCGCGCTCGCCGGCGTTATCCGGATAATCGACCTCCACCAGATAAGGCGGCTCGCTGCTCAGCCAACGGCGAATACGGAATCGCTTGATGCCCTGCACCAGAATCTGCGCGTGCTGGCCGTCGTGTTGAGCTTTGTGCATGCGCACGGCGCAACCGATGCTGGGCATCGAATGGATATCGATGTGTTCAGGCGCCTGCTCTTCGCAATAGATCAGGCCGAGCACCGGCCGCTCGGTCTTGGCGATGCGCTCCAGCGTTTTGCCCCAGGGTTCCAGATCGAGCACGATGGGCTGGATCTGGGCGGGAAAAAACGGGCGGTTGGGCACGGGAATCAGATACAGCGTGGGCGGCAGGACCGCATCCGGGATGAGCAGCTCGGTGCTGGCGGGAATCTCAACGCCGCCGTTTTCGTCCTCGTCGGAAAATACATCCGTATCGATCGAGTTCTGGTCTGTCATAAAGTCAACCTATCCGTATTCTGGGCGATTCCAGCCATTAGTGGGGACAGGTTACTCATTTTCAAACCCCCGATCCGGTTTCTGGCTAACCAAACCGTGCGCGGGGTCTCGGGAAAGCCCGCGCACCCGCGGCTGGCGCGGGTTGCACGGGCTGGGTACAGGAAATCAGAAGCGGTAGGAAAGCCCGACCGAGTAGAGGTCCACGTCGGTTTCGCCGGTTTTCTTGCTATCGCCGAGTTTGGCGAAGCGCTCGGCTTCCACGCGGACGGAGAAGCCCTGGTAGAAGTTGTAAGCCACGCCCAGGCCAATGTGCGCTTTGATTTTGGTTGTACTTTCCGAGTCCGAAGCGGACCCGGCGACGCTATCGCCGGATGAAATCTCCGTGTCAACGGCTCTGGCGTCGGCTTTTACCTTGAGCTTGGCATCGATCACGCCCAATTTCCCGAACAGGGAAAAACCGGAGTTGATGGGCAGGATCAGCACGGCGTCGAGGTTAATGCCGCTGGCCTCGGCCTTGGCCTTGATGGTGCCGTCGAGTCTGTCAAAGCCGTCGTTGCCGTACAGCGTGCCTTTGTATTGCAGGCTGCCCAGATCGACATAGCCGCCTTCAATGGCGAAGTTGTCGTTGAACTGATAACCCAGCTGCAGCTTGTAACCGGTATCGCTTCTATCCAGCTTGGACGAAGTCAGCGCCAGCCCCTCCTCGGAGGCGAACTCCCTGGTATCGCGTTGCAAACCGCCATCGTTAAAATGGCTTTGGCCTACAGACCCCAGTACATAAAAACCGCTTTCCGCATGCGCGGACATCGCGCCAGCGATTAACGAGCAAGCAATCCACAATTTTGTTTTCATTCTTTTCCCTGTTTTTCATCGATGACAATACCGCCGCCCATCGCGACGGCGGTCGAAGTTTAGTGAACGAGAGAGAAAACGAAATAGTGAAAAGGATTAAATAAAGTTTAACCAGCATGGGTTAAGGCGACGCTTCCTGCGGCGCCGTTTCCGAATAGTAGAACCGAATCGATACCTGCGGCGTGGAACCGTTTTTGAGCTTCACATTGGCAGCGCCGCGAAACACCATCAGCCGCCGCTGTTCGTTAAAAGCGACATTGAGCGGCGCAACCACCCAGCGCAACACGCGGCTCGCCGCCTCCACGCGGAAATAACGCCAATCGGTGGCGCCATTGTCGATGCCGCTGTCCTCCGCGGACACGCTGCGCACCCGCAATGCCACGGTGGTCATGCGATCCGGCAGGGCAAAGTTGAAGCCGACGATCTTGCCTTCGTTCAGCTCATCCCAATGCGCGCGCACGAAATGAAAAAAGCCGGCATTGATGACCAGTGGCTGGTTAAAATCCACGGCCCGTTCGCGGCGCCCGTTGAACAGGATCAATGTAGTCCCGTCCCAGCGCGCGCCCTCGCTGTGTTTCGTTTCCGGCCTGTTTTGGGTTTGCGAATGGGTTTGGGTTTCCGGACTGATTTGGGTTTCCGGATTGCCCTGGGTCGCCGCATAGGTTTGGGTGAAGGCAGGACTGGTGAGCGAGTGCGAAAAATCCACTTCGGTATCGGCCAGTTCGCTGCCATCGGGCAGCAGGTATTTCACCGCGTGATGTTTTTCATCCCAGCGATGCTGCTCGGTGTACAGGAGCTCGCCGCTGTCGATGCCGATGGCGCGCCCTTGCGCGAACTGCTCCGCCCGCGCAACGCCGATGCACAAGCCGAGCAGGATGCTGAACAGGAAAAGCGGGAGCCTGTGCACTAGCTTTTTCATCGTCACCTTGAACAACTTTTTAAGCCGGAACCCAAGGTCCGGAGCCGCGCTCCGCGCCTATTTCTCTTTTTATTCGCAATCGCCGCGCGACGAACGCCGGCGTCTCGACATCGATGCCCACGCGCCGGCCGGCACATCGTTGGATTTATTACCGCACCCGCGGCTTCCGATCGGTACGACCGGGCACATTGTGCAGGATCGCGGAGCCGGCAACAAACCCTGGGCAAATTTCATTCGAAAAATATCGTCGGCGCCGAACACAACAATGACGGTAGCGGTACTCGTTTGCAGAATTAAGACGCCGTTATTTTTTGCGGTGCGGCGCCATCGCCGAGGAAAACGCTTTGAGCATCCGGTCCCGCGCTGTTTTCAAATCCAGCATCGGCGCCGGGTAGCCCGTCGCCAGTAATGCCGGATGCCCCGGCTGCAACAGGATTCGGGCCGGCAACTGACGTAATTGCGGCAGGAAACGTTTGCAAAAAGCCCCTTCGGGATCGAAGCGTTCGGCCTGGCGCAGCGGATTGAGCACACGGAAATACGGCGCGGCATCGGTTCCCGTGGACGCGCTCCACTGCCAGCCGCCGTTGTTGGCGGCCAGGTCGCCGTCGACCAGATTCAGCATGAAATGCCGCTCGCCCAGGCGCCAGTCGAGCAACAGGTATTTGCTCAGGAACATCGCGCTGACCATGCGCAGCCGGTTGTGCATCCAGCCGGTTTCCGACAACTGCCGCATCGCCGCGTCCACCAGCGGGAAGCCGGTTTTGCCGTCGCGCCAGGCCTGAAAGTCGGCATCGTCGTAACGCCACGCGACGTTTTCGCTGCTCGCGCGCATGGCGCGATGCATGCTGACCGGGGGAAAATCCGCCAGCACGTGCGTGTAAAACTCGCGCCATAGCAACTCGTTGATCCAGCTCGCGACGCCCGCGTCACCGCCCTGCCACTGCCCCTGATTCGCCATCAGCGCGGCCTCCACGCAGCGCCGGATGGAAATCACCCCCAGCGCGAGATAAGGCGACAACTGGCTGGTGCCCGCCAGCGCGGGGAAATCGCGCTGGCGCTGATAGGCGCCGATCGATGACTCGACGAAGCGTTGCAGGCGTTGCACGGCCTCTTTTTCGCCCGCCGGCCACAAGGCGGGATCCACGTTCGAACACGTGTAGGGATAGGCCGGCAAACGCGGCGCTTCGCGCCAGGGTCCGGCCGCTTTCGGCGCCCGGCCCGGCACGGGCGCCGTATCGATCAACGCCAGCAGCTCGCGCTTGAACGGCGTAAAAATTTTGAACGGCTGGCCTTGCCGGTTGCGCACACGGCCCGGCGGCAGCAGCGTCGCGTCGTCACACAGAAACCAGCCAATGCCCGCCTCGCGCAAGCCTTCTTCGACCGCACGGTCGCGGCGCGTTTCATTCACCGCATATTCGCGATTGGCGTAGACCGCCTGAACCTGCTGCTGAGCCGCGAACCGCAAAAGATCGACGGGAATATCGGCAAAACGCGGCACGACTTTCACGAACAAGGGAATATGCAGCTTGCCCAGCTCCTCGCGCAGGTGTTCGAGGTTGCGCCATAAAAACTCGCCTTTCACCGCCGCCATGTCGTGTTCGCGCCACTGCTCGGGCGTCGCGTAGTACAACGCGCCAAGGCGCTCGTGCCGCGCCTGCAAAGCCGCGTTCAGCGCGGTGTTGTCGTCGACCCGCAGGTCGCTGCGAAACCAGATGCATGCGGTCATGGCGAACTCAGATTTGATTGCGCAACCCTAACGTGTCCCGATAGGACTGCATGAAAAGGGGATGCATGAAAATTTGCCGCTCGATATAGGCATCGGGATGTCGGCGAAAATGATGGCGCAACAAAGTCAGCGGCGCGATCAACGGCACCGCGCCGCGCCGGTATTGCTCGATCAGTTCGCTGAGCTCGGCTTTTTCGGCGGCGCTGATGCGGCGCTTGAGATATCCCCGTATGTGCGACAGCGCGTTGGCATGGCCGCCGCGTGTAGCCGGCTTTTGCAAAGCCCGCATGATCATTTCGATCAGCCGCCGCGCCAGATCCGGTAACGGCTGCGCGCCCGCATCGGCCAGCAGCGGTCCGAGCCGGCGGTAGGTCGGTACGTCCCGGCTCATCACCAGATATTTGTGCCGCGCATAAAATTGCAGCAACGCCTGGCGATTCAACCCGTCGCGACACAGGCATTGCCACTGGCGATAAGTGAATACGCGCAACACGAAACTTTCGCGCAAACGCTCGTCGCGCAGGCGACCATCCTCCTCCACCGGCAGCAAAGGCGCCGCGCTCATGAGCGCCGCGGCGAAAATACCGCTGGCGTCATTGCGGTAGCCGGCTCGCGAATCGCTGGACGAGTAGCGCTTCACGCGTTCCATGCCACAGCTGGGCGATCCCTTGACCAGCACATAGCCGCAAATCCCGGGGTGATTGTCGAGCCATTCGGCTCCGCAGCGTTGCAACGCCGCCGTCACATCGCGCGCGCCGGTTTCGCAATCGACGGCGCGTTCTCCCACCAAGCGGATCGGCGTGCGCGGCACGCCAAGCCCGATGGCCATTTCCGGGCAAAATGGCCGCCACTCGAAAAAGTCGGACAGCGCATCCAGAACCGGATTGTGCCTGCGGGCCTGGCCGTTGAAACGCACCGGCTGCCCCACCAGGCAGGCGCCGATACCGACGGGAATTCGCTCGTGTTCCGGTTCCGCCATAGCCGATGACTCCTGCCTGCCGCTTTGCGACGCCGACGTCCCGTTGCGCTTTGCTCTATACTCAGGCGTCGCCAATACAACTCAGGTATTCGCAATAAAAAAATACTCTTCCGATTTTCGATACCAGAATCGGGCCTCGTTATCCCCGGTTTTCGTCAATACGCCATCAAATTTTTCGCTAGCCATGCACAGCCGTTTTGTCGTTGGAAGCCATCATGTCACGCCGTCTTAAACGCAGGGAACTCGAACAAACCGTCGTCGTTCATGACGCAACCCAGGGCGGCGTTCTCGGCGAATTGGTGAATATCACCACCGAGGGCCTGATGCTCGCGGCGGAGCGGGAGCTCGAAGTCCATGCGATGTTGCAATTGTCTCTGCAATTGCCGGAGCCTCTGCAGGGCGTTGATCACCTGCTGATCAACGCCGAATGCCTGTGGAGCCGTCGCGCGGAAAAGCTGGATCGCTACTGGGCGGGTTTTCATATCGTCGAGGCGGCGGAGCAGGCCCTGTTGCAAATCGAAGCCTTGATCGACCTGTACGCCATCGACTGAGCGATTTGATCGCAACTCCTGGAATCGACGCGCAGCGCCATCATCGATTGACCGATCGATAACGGGCGATAAGGAAAATGGCAAGGGGCTTTGTGTGCGACGCGCGCGGCGGTGTCGCCGTGCGCTCGTTTCATGCGTGGGAAATTATTGCGCGAAGCTTCCCACTTTGCGTCTCTTCATATCCGCGCCAATTTCATCCAGGGCCTGCGGATCGTCGATTGTCGACGGCACGGCGTAATCCTGGCCATCGGCAATGGCGCGCAGAATGGCGCGCAGGATTTTTCCGGAGCGCGTTTTCGGCAGGCGTTTCACCAGCACCACCTGCTTGAGATTCGCCACTGCGCCGACCTGGTCGCGCACCTGTCGCACCACCTCCCGCTCCAGCTGCGCCTCGCCAAGCTTCTGGCCATCTTTCAGCACGGCGAAAGCCAGGGGTATCTGGCCGCGCAATTCATCGGCGATGCCGATCACCGCGCACTCCGCGACCGCGGCGTGCGCGGCCACCACTTCCTCGATTTCACCCGTGGACAAGCGATGGCCCGCGACGTTGATGACGTCGTCGATGCGGCCCATGACGAACACATAGCCGTCCTCGTCGATGTAACCGCCATCGCCGCACAGGTAAAAACCGGGAAAGCGCCGCAGATAACCGGTGACGAAACGCGGGTGATTATTCCAGATCGTCGGCAGGCAGCCGGGCGGCAGCGGCAGTTTCACCACGATATTGCCCTGCTCGCGGGCGCCGACCTGCACGCCGTCGTCGTCCAGCACCCTCACGTCGAATCCCGGCACCGGCACGGTCGACGAGCCGGCTTTGGTTTCGAACATGTCGATGCCCACCGGGTTGGCCACCATCGGCCAGCCGGTTTCCGTCTGCCACCAGTGATCGAGCACCGGGCGCCGGAATTTTTCCTTGAGCCATTCGTAGGTCGGCGGGTCCAGGCGCTCGCCGGCGAGAAACAGGATTTTCAGCGAATCGAGGTTGTAACGCGCCGCCAGCGCCGCTTCGGGATCCTCCTTGCGAATCGCGCGGAATGCGGTCGGCGCGGCGAACAACGCTTTGACTTTATGCTGCTCGATCACGCGCCAGAACGCGCCGGCGTCCGGCGTGCGCACCGGCTTGCCTTCATACAGGACGGTGGTGCATCCGAGCAGCAGCGGCGCGTACACGATATAGGAATGCCCCACCACCCAGCCGACGTCGGACGCCGCCCAGAACACATCGCCCGGATTCATGCCGTAAATGCGGCGCATGCTGTAGTGCAGGGCCACGGCGTGGCCGCCGTTATCCCGCACCACGCCCTTGGGCTTGCCCGTGGTGCCGGAGGTATAGAGGATATACAGCGGATCGGTCGCGCGCACCGGCACGCAGGCCGCCGGCTCGGCGCGCGCCATCAGGCTCTGCCAGTCGTGGTCGCGGCCCGGATGCAACGACGCGGCGCATTGCGGCCGTTCGAGAATGACGCAGTGTTCCGGCTTGAACCGGGCGGTGACGATCGCCTGATCGAGAATCGGCTTGTACGGCAGCACCCGGTCCGTTTCGATGCCGCAGGAGGCGCTGACAATGACTTTGGGCGTGGCGTCGTCGATGCGCACCGCCAGCTCGTTCGCGGCGAAACCGCCGAATACCACCGAGTGCACGGCGCCGAGGCGCGCGCAGGCCAGCATCGCGACGACGGCCTCCGGCACCATCGGCATATAGATCAGCACGCGGTCGCCCTTCTCGACGCCCAATCCCGCCAGCATGCCCGCGCAACGCGCCACCGTCCCGCGCAATTCGCGGTACGTGAAAGTCCGCACCGACTGCGTGACGGGGGAATCGTAAATCAGCGCGACCTGATCGCCCCGGCCCTGCTCGATATGATGGTCGAGGGTCAGCCAGGCGGTGTTCATTTCGCCGTCCTCGAACCAGCGCGCCACGCCGTTTTCGTCCTCGGTCAAGCTGCGCGCCGGCGCTGTGTACCAGGCGAGCTGCCGCGCCTGCTCCGCCCAGAAAGCGGCGGGGTCGGCGATGGAGGCGGCGAATTCAGTGGAATAAGACATGGCGACGACTCCAGATTATCGTTGTCCCCGACCAAACGAGCTGCCGTTGGAGATGTTATGGATTCCCGGATTCGGACGATCCGGCGCGATGGTGGGCGCGCCCGCCGCTAAACAGGCTCTTACGCCAAATTCGTTAGCGAGTATAATCACTCCCCCGATTTTTCCATCCCCCTTTTTTTACCAAAACCGAGGAAACCGCCGTGCAACTCGACAGTGCCTCTGACGCGCAACTGCGCGAATGGGAAGCCGCCCTCAGCAGCGAATACGAATCCTTCAAAGCCGCCGGGCTCAACCTTGACCTGACGCGCGGCAAGCCCAGCGCCGATCAGCTGACCCTGTCCGACAAACTGGACGGTATCCTCGGCAACAACTTCAAGGACAGCGACGGCACCGATGTGCGCAACTACGGCGGCATCGACGGCATCGCCTCGGCAAAGGCCCTGTTCGCCCCGGTGCTCGGCGTGAGCATCGACGAAATCCTGATCGGCGGCAGCAGCAGCCTGACCCTGATGTACCAGGCCGCGGAATTCGCCTTTTACAAGGGCGTGGCCGGCAGCCCGGCATGGAGCAGCGGTGGCGAAGTGAAATTCCTGGCCCCGGTGCCGGGCTACGACCGCCACTTCAGCGTTTGCGAGCACCTCGGCATCAAGCTCATTCCGGTCGCCATGAACGACGACGGCCCGGATATGGACCAGGTCGAATCCCTGGTGAAAGCCGATCCGCAGATCAAGGGCATCTGGTGCGTACCGCGCTTCTCCAACCCCAGTGGCATCGTTTACAGCGACGCGGCGGTGAAGCGCATCGCCAGCCTCGGCAAAATCGCGGGCCCGGGCTTCCGCGTTTTCTGGGATAACGCCTACGCCGTGCATACCCTGAGCGACGCCGCTCCGCAGCTGGCCAACATCATGGACCTGTGCCGCCAGAACGGCACCGCGGACAGCGTCTACATTTTCGGCTCGACCTCGAAAATCACCTTCGCCGGCGCCGGCGTGGCGTTCATGGCCGCCTCTCCCGCCAACCTGAAGGTGTTCAAGCAGCACCTGGGCTTCGGCCAGATCGGTCCTGACAAGGTCAATCAGCTGCGCCATGTGAAATTCATCCGCGACGCGGACAACCTGAAGGCCCTCATGCAAGGCCACGCCGGCCTGCTCAAGCCGCGCTTCGATGCAGTATTGACGCGCCTGAACGCACTCAAGGACACCGGCATGGGCGAATGGACCGAGCCGCAGGGCGGTTATTTCATTGCCTTCAACACCCGTCCCGGACTGGCCAAAACCGTGGTCAAGCTGGCGGCCGAAGCCGGCGTGAAGCTGACGCCCGCGGGCGCGACCTATCCCTACGGCGAAGATCCGCAGGACCGCAACATCCGTCTCGCGCCGTCATTCCCGAAAGTGGAAGAGATCGCAAAGGCCACGGATGTGTTCGTGACCTGCGTGAAACTGGCCAGCGTCCGCCAGGCGCTCGCGCAACGCGCGAAATAATCCTGCGCAAAAGTAAAAAAACAAAAAGTGTGACGGGGTGATGTTTATTCACCCCGCGCCGACAATAAAAGTTTGACCTCAACGGCAGCACCTGATTAATTCCACCTTTGCGGTAGGCGGCCAGGCAGGTTCCTTAAATTCCCGCGCGTCGAACATGCGGGCTGTGCCGTTGTCCAAATCCGATCAGTGCGCGTCGAACGCGCAAATTGACGGTGCGCCGCTTTTTGGCCGCGCACTCCGACCCGATAATCGCAGGAGGAGAGATTACCGATGATCGCGCACTTGATAAAAAAAACCCTGCTCGTCTGCGCGTTTTCACTCTCTCGCACCGCAACGCGATAGCCGACGTGGCAATATCACCGAGCCGCAACCAGGCCATCGATTTTTTTCGTGGCTTCGCCTTGTTCATGATCCTGGTGGACCACATTCCGGGCAGCCCGTTATCCAATGTCACGCTGCGCAATTTCGCGTTGTGCGACGCCACTGAAATTTTCGTATTTCTCTCCGGATTGTCCTGCGGCCTCGCTTATCTGAAAATCGCTTCGACCACCGGCACCCGCAGCGCCGCGCTGCGCATGGCGCGCCGCAGTTTTACGTTATATCTCGCACACATCGCGATCGCGCTGGCGGTTCTGGTCTCCGGCGTCGTGCTGCTGTGTTTCGCGCTGGATAAAGAATCGCAGCTGATCGATATTTCCGACGAATTCCTGAGCGAGCCGCTGCGCTGTATCGCGCGCATCGCGAAACTGACGGCGCAGCCGCCGCTGACGGACGTGCTGCCTCTCTACGTCTTTTTCGTGTTCGTGTCGCCGCTCTATATCGAAACCGTCAAGCGCTGGCCGCTGATCTCGCTCAGCGCAAGCGCCGCGTTGTGGTGTTTCGCGGTGCCGCTGCGTTTCGCCGTGCCCGGCTTATTGTTCAATCCTTTCGCGTGGCAACTGGTGTTCGCGCTCGGCATCGCCGTCGCCATTCACCGGGATCGCCTGATGTGCTGGCTCGACGACTACAGCGCAACCTTGTGCGCCATCGCGAAGCTGGTAGCACTGCTGTCGGTGCTGCTGGTGACGTCGTGGCGTTATCCGGAGTTTCACGACAGCCTGCTGCCGCAGTGGCTGCGCGACCAGATTTATCCGATCAGCAAACCCGATCTCGACCTGCTGCGACTGATCAATTTCCTGGCGCTGGCGTGGCTGGTGCGCTTCGTGTTGAAAGCCGTCGATATCCACTGGCAAAAAGCGCCGTTCACCTGGGTCACGACGGTGGGTCGCCACGGCCTGCCCTGTTTCGCGATGGGTATTCTGTTATCGCTGTGGGCGGGAGCGCTGGCGGCGAACGCCCGCATCATCGCCGCCAACTGGATTGCCGATCTGCTCGCCGTCACTCTGCTGGCCGCCTTCGCCATGCTGTACGAACGGCGCGAACGCCCGCGCGGCGCGAGCAGAAAAGCGGCGCGCGAGCGCAGCGCCACACCGCTCATGGAGCAGGCCGCCGCCCGCATCGCCAATACGGCTGAGTAAAACCGTTAGAAACTCCTTAGCGACGACTCAACGGTTGAGCGCCTTCATGCCCTCGTCATCGTAACGTCCGCCGGCCGCCGCGTACTGCTGCGCGATGGCGTCGATGCCTTTGCGCGTTTGCGCATCGAGCGTCACGCCGGCCGCGGCGATGTTCTCCTCCAGCCGTTCCCGATGCGTCGTGCCCGGAATCGGCACGATGTGCTCGCCCTGAGCCATGACCCAGGCCAGCGCCAGTTGCGCGGGCGTGCAGCCGTTGGCGGCGGCAACGGCGCGAAAGCGGTCGAGCAGCTCCCGGTTCCGCTGGAAATTGCCGTCCTGGAAACGCGGCGACTGGCGGCGAAAATCGTCGGCAGCCAACTCGTCGCTGGAATTGAAGCGGCCCGCGAGAAAACCCCGGCCCAAAGGGCTGTACGCGACAAAACCAATGCCCAGCTCGCGGCAGGTGGGCAGCAACTCCGCCTGCGGCTCGCGGCTCCACAATGAAAACTCGGTCTGCAGCGCGCTGATCGGATGCACCTGGTGCGCGCGGCGGATCGTCGGCGCGGCGGCCTCCGACAAGCCGAGGTAACGCACCTTGCCAGCCTTGACCAGATCGGCCATCGCGCCGACGGTATCCTCGATCGGCACAGCCGGGTCGACGCGATGCTGGTAGTAGAGATCGATGGTTTCAACGCCGAGCCGGCGCAGCGAGGCCTCGCAGGCGGCGCGCACATACTCGGGCTTGCCGCTCACGCCGAGCCGCTCGCCCCGGTCGTTGCGCAAAATCCCGAACTTGGTCGCGATCACCACCTGATCGCGGCGCCCGCGCAGCGCCTTGCCCACCAGCTCTTCGTTCTTGAAAGGGCCGTACATATCCGCCGTGTCGAGCAGCGTGACGCCGCGTTCGAGGGCGCGGTGTATCACTTCGATGCCTGTGCCGTCGGCGACCGCGCTGCTGGAATAAAAATCCGACAGCCCCATGCAGCCCAGCCCCAGCTGGGATACGCTCAGCCCCTGGCTGCCCAATTCGCGCTTTTCCATCTCTATCCTCCTGTTTGAATCGAAAGATCCTGGTTGAGTCGAAAAGACCCGGCTCCCGGCTCAGGTCACTCCGGCGCCCGCGCGATATTTGCCCGATAGCAATCCGCCGGCGAGACGACCCCAGGCCATGATCCCCATGCCCATTTTGCCGGGCCAGCATGGTGAACTCGTTTTCGATATGCCGTTCAGCCAGAGAATATTCGAGCTGAAGCGCCGCCAACGGTTCCCAGCCCCGCAACTCCGCCAGGGTCTGGGCGCGGCTCGCATACCAGGGCTGTTACCCTGGGGACGGGTGTGTGAGAGGATGGGGTGAGCGCCCTTCCCGGGATTTTTTCTCTACGACCCGAGCCGGGCGCAGATGCCGCTGAGAATCGCGGTGCCTGATCGATGTGCTGCGGGAAAGAGCCGGAGCGCCGGCGCAGGGCCCGAGCCGCTGACGCCGGCCGTGGCGGGCGGTTATTCGCTGTCCTTCACCGGGCGCGGCGCCATGATCGGGAAGTTGGCGATCTTGCCGTCGCCCTTGACTTCGACGACCTTGCCCACGCCTTCCTTCTCGACTTCGTCGATGCGGATGATGGCGTGCATCGGGATGTAGGAACGGGTAACGCCGGCGAATTCGTTCTTCAGCTTTTCCTCGCCCGGATCGACGATCATCTGGCTGCGCTCGCCGAACACGAACTCCTCCACCTCGATGAAGCCGTACATTTCACTCTGGTAAATCTCGCGGGCGTACACTTCGTACACCTGATTCTGGTTGTGAAAAATTACTTTGAAGAGGGGAGTCGTAGCCATCGCCGCTGCAATACCTGTAAGACCAACGCATCGGCAAAGCCGCTCCGGTGCGTATGAAATGGACTGCCAATGATACCACTAAGCCCCGGCGCGGACACACGCTCGTCCGGATGGTCGAACGGTCACATTGCGGTGACATCGCCATATGACGGCGCGCCGATTGTGGCAAAATGCGCCCCGCGTCATCCCCGCATGCACCCCGAAGGAATTCCACGTTCGATGAAGACCACGCGCCTGCTCCGCGCCGCCCGCCTGTTTGCCGTTCTGCTGTGGCCGCTGGCGGCCGCGGCCGCCGATAACGGCGCAGAGCACGAGAATTACGCCGATCTCGGCAACGTCGAGATTCTGCGCCCCGCCGGCGACGCCCGCGATCTGGTCTTTCTGATCGACGAAACCGCGCCGGCCCCGGACAGCCTGGCCCGGCAGCTGGCGGCCCAGGGTCATCTGGTGGCGCACATCCGGCTGGCGCAATTTCTGGGCAATGTGAAGCGCGGCCATGCCGACTGCGTCAACGCGGTGACCCTGCTCGACGTCTATAGCCAGCACGTCCAGGAAAAATACCATTTCGCCCGCTACCAGCGGCCGGTGCTGATCGGCGTCGGCGCCGCGGCGCCGCTGGTGTACGGCACGCTGGCGCAGGCGCCGGGCGGCCTGTTCCGCGCCGGCATCGGCATCGATTTTTGCCCGGAGCTGAAACTGCCGGCCCCGCTGTGCAAATCCGAACGCGGTCCGAGCTGGGACATTCTCGGTAGCGACCGCTACGGCCTTCGTCCGTCGCCGAAACTGAACACGCCCTGGTACACGTTCAACAGCAAGGAAAGCGCCTGCGCGAATACCGCCGCGCCGTTCTTCCAGCCCGGCGGCTCGACAGCGCCGACCGCCGCGGCAGCGCAAATCGACCGCCTGCTGACGCCGCCGGCGCCGGCCAATGCCGCCAAGGTCGATGTGGACCAGTTACCGCTGGTGGAATTACCCGCCGCCGCCAACCAGTCGGATTTCTTCGCGGTATTGCTGTCCGGCGATGGCGGCTGGGCCGACATCGACCAGGATATCGGCAACATGCTCAGCAGCCGGGGCATTCCCGTGGTCGGCTGGAACACGCTGAAATATTTCTGGAATCGCAAAACGCCGGAACAGGCCGCCACCGATCTGCAACGGGTCGTCCGCCATTACCAGGCGATCTGGAACCGGAAAAAGGTGCTGGTGATCGGTTTTTCGCTGGGCGCGGATGTACTGCCCTTCATGCTCAGCCGGTTGCCGGCGGAGCAGCGCGACCAGGTCTCGGGCGTCGCGCTGCTGAGCCTGAGCCACACGGTCGACTTCCAGTTTCACGTGACCAACTGGCTGGTGAACTCCGGCGAGGACAACTACCAGATCGCGCCGGAAATGAAAAAGCTGAACGACCTGCCCATTCTCTGCATCTACGGCAAAGATGACGACGACACGCTGTGCCGCGAGCTGAAGCTACCGAACATCGTGGTGCGCGCGCTGCCGGGCGATCACCACTACGACGGCGATTACCAGCGCACCACGCGCCTGATCCTCGACGATCTGCGCGCCCGCGGCCGCCAGTGAAGGTCTTGGGCAGTCCGGGGCGAACACCTGTATAATCGCGCCCCTTCCCGATTCATTACGCATTCGCAAGCAGGTTAGCGGCATGGCCGACCAGCCCTCTCTCAACACTCCGGTACAGGTTTCGGACGCGCTGTCCGCGGACACCTCTGTCACGAAAAAGCTGTACATCGAAACCCACGGCTGCCAGATGAACGAGTACGACTCGGCGCGCATCCGCGATCTGCTGGGGGTTTCCCACGGGCTGGTGCCCACCGACCGTCCGGAAGACGCCGATGTCATCCTTCTCAACACCTGCTCGATCCGCGAAAAGGCCCAGGAAAAGGTCTTCCATCAGCTCGGCCGCTGGAAACAGCTGAAACAGGCCAAGCCCGATCTGATCATCGGCGTCGGCGGCTGCGTCGCCAGCCAGGAGGGCGACGCCATCGGCAAGCGCGCGCCTTATGTGGATCTGGTGTTCGGCCCGCAAACCCTGCACCGGGTGCCGGACATGATGAACGCGAAGAAAGCCGGCGGCCCGATCCTGGTCGACGTGACCTTCCCGGAAATCGAGAAATTCGACAGCCTGCCGGAACCGAGGATGGACGGCCCCAGCGCCTTCGTCTCAATCATGGAAGGCTGCTCCAAATACTGCACCTACTGCGTCGTTCCCTATACGCGCGGCGAGGAAGTCAGCCGCCCGTTCGACGACGTGATCGCCGAAATCGCGCATCTGGCCGACCAGGGCGTGAAGGAAGTGAACCTGCTCGGCCAGAACGTGAACGCTTATCGCGGCCGCAATCACCTGGGCGAGGTCGTCGATTTCGCCGAGCTGCTGACCTACGTGGCGGTGGTGCCGGGCATCGAGCGCATCCGCTACACCACCTCGCATCCGGCCGAGTTCAGCGACGCGCTGATCGCGGTCTACGCCGAACTGCCGCAGCTGGTCGACCACCTGCACCTGCCGGTGCAAAGCGGCTCCGACCGTATCCTGGCGCTGATGAAGCGCGGCTATGTCGCCGCCGACTTCGTCGACAAGGTCGAGCGCCTGCGCCGCCACCGCCCCCATATCAGCCTGTCCTCGGATTTCATCGTCGGTTTTCCCGGCGAAACCGACCAGGATTTCGAAGACACCATGAACCTGATCCAGAACGTGGGCTTCGACCACTCGTTCAGCTTCATCTTCAGCGCCCGCCCCGGCACGCCAGCGGCGCAACTGGCGGATGACACGCCGATGGCGATCAAGAAACAGCGCCTGGCGATCCTGCAGGACCGCATCATCCAGCAGGCCGCGCGCATCAGCCGGGACATGGTCGGCACCGCCCAGCGCATCCTGGTGACCGGCGTGTCGCGCAAGGATCCGGGCAAGCTGGCCGGGCGCACGGAAAACAACCGCGTGGTCAACTTCCACTCGCCGGACCAGAGCCTGATCGGCGAATTCACCGAAGTGACCATCACCGAGGCCCTGCCCAACTCGCTGCGCGGCGAGCGCCTCGCCTGATGCGGAAGTCCCTGGCGGGCGGGCTTTTTCCGGACTCCCCCCGCCCGACAGGTTTTTCTGTCATCGGATTGGGTATATCCTTAGCCCCTCCTTTGAAAACCGCCGCGCGGTCCTGACTGCTTCGCTTTGAAAACCACTCCGAACCCCTCTGTATACAACGACCCCTCCGCCGCGGCGCACGACGCCCTGGAAGAGGCGGTTCTCACCCTTGAGCCAGCCGATGTCCGCCTGCTCGCCAATGTCTGTGGCCAGCTCAACGAGCACATCCACCTGATCGAGCAGCGCCTGGGCGTCACGATCCGAGCGCGCGGCAACGTCTTCCATATCGAAGGCAGCCCGCACCGCGTCAGCGCCGCCCGCCAGGTCCTGCTGGCGCTGTACGAGGAGAGCCGCCGGGGCGTGCACCTCAACCCGGAAACCGTGCACCTGCAATTGCTGACCTCCGGCATGGAGGCGGCGCTGGACAGCGAGGCCGGCGACGAGCCGGCGGCGCCGATTCCGGTGATCCGCACCAAGAAGCTCAACGTCAAGCCGCGCGGGCGCAATCAGCAGGGCTATGTGCGGCTGATCAAAAACCACGACATCAATTTCGGCATCGGCCCGGCCGGCACCGGCAAGACCTATCTGGCCGTGGCCTGCGCCGTGGAAGCGCTGCTCGCCGACAAGGTGGAGCGCATCCTGCTGGTGCGCCCCGCGGTCGAGGCCGGCGAGAAGCTGGGCTTCCTGCCGGGCGATCTGGCCCAGAAAATCGATCCCTACCTGCGCCCGCTGTACGACGCCCTGTACGACATGCTCGGCTTCGAGCTGGTGACCAAGCTGATCGAGCGCAACGTCATCGAGATCGCGCCGCTCGCCTACATGCGCGGCCGCACGCTGAACGACTCCTTCATCATCCTCGACGAAAGCCAGAACACCACGCGCGAACAGATGAAAATGTTCCTGACGCGGATCGGCTTCGGCTCCACCGCCGTGATCACCGGCGACGCCACCCAGATCGACCTGCCGCGCGGCACGCCCTCGGGCCTGACCCACGTGATGAAAGTGCTCGACGGCGTCGAGGGCATCAGCTTCACCTATTTCCAGTCCCGCGACGTGGTGCGCCACCCGCTGGTGCAGGCCATCGTCGACGCCTACGATCGCTTCGAGGGCAGCGCCCCGCCGGAGCGCGGCGCGCGCGACCACAAACCCGCCGACGCCGATCCGCGATGAATCTCTGCCTCGATATCCAGGACGCCTGTTCGATCTCGCACCTGCCGTCCGACAAGATGATCGAACAGTGGGTGCGCGCGGCGCTCGACAGCCGCGACGGCGATGCCGAACTGAGCCTGCGCATCGTCGACGAAGACGAGATCACCGAGCTGAACGCCACCTATCGCGGCAAGGACTACGCGACCAACGTGCTGTCCTTTCCCAGCGACCTGCCGCCGGAACTCGAACTGCCACATTTGGGCGATATCGTGATCTGCGCCGCGGTGGTCGAACGCGAAGCCCTCGAGCAGGGCAAAACCAGCGCCGCGCACTGGGCCCACATGGTCGTGCACGGCACCCTGCACCTGCTCGGCTACGATCACATCGACGACGCCGAGGCCGAGGAAATGGAAGGCCTCGAAATCGCCATCCTGGAGCGGCTCGCTTTTTCCAATCCCTACGACAGCGCTGAGGACAGCACCCAAAATCATGGCCGAAGACCGACCTAGTCAGGAATCCGGGGATCGTTCCTGGATCGAGAAGATCGCCCACGCGTTTTCCGGCGAGCCCAAGACCTGCGACGATCTGCACGATCTGCTGGTCGAGGCGGCGGATAACGAAATCATCGACGGCGACGCGCTGAAAATCATGGAGGGCGCGCTGCACGTGGGCGATATGCAGGTGCGCGAGATCATCATTCCGCGCGCGCAGATGGATGTGATCCGGGTCGACCAGCCGCTGGGCAAGATCCTGCCGAAAATCATCGAAACCGCGCACTCGCGCTATCCCGTGGTCGGCGAGACGCTCGACGAAGTGCTGGGCATCCTGCTCGCCAAGGACCTGCTGCCGCAGATCCTCGAAGAACACGCGGACGACTTCAATATCGAAACCCTGTTGCGACCGGCGGTGTTCGTGCCGGAGAGCAAGCGCCTGAACGTGCTGCTGCGCGAATTCCGCGAAAACCGCAACCACATGGCCATCGTCATCGACGAATACGGCGGCGTGGCCGGCCTCGTCACCATCGAGGATGTGCTGGAGGAAATCGTCGGCGACATCGAGGACGAATACGACGTCGAGGACGACACCAACATCAAGCAGGTGTCGGCCACCGATTACATCATCAAGGCGCTGACCCCCATCGGGGATTTCAACGAGGAATTCAACACCGATTTCAGCGACGAGGAATTCGACACCATCGGCGGCATCATCCTGCACGAGCTCGGCCACCTGCCGCAGCGCAACGAAACCGTCGCCATCGGTCCCTACCAGTTCAAAGTCATCAACGCCGACAATCGCCAGATTCATTTGCTGCGCATGAGTCCGCTGCCGTTGCAAGACATGACCGGCTGACCCCCATGCGCGCGTTTCTGGCGCCGGGCTGGCGCGGCCACCTGACGGCGATCGTCGCCGGCGTGCTGATCACGCTGTCGCTGGCGCCCTTCCATGACTGGCCCCTGGGCCTGCTCGGCCTCGGCCTGCTGCACCGGCTGCTGGCGCCGCTGACGGCGAAGCAGGCATTCGCGCGCGGCTGGTGGTTCGGCGCCGGCCTGTTCAGCAGCGGCGCCTCCTGGGTCTACGTTTCCATTCACGATTACGGCTACGCGCCGGTGCCGCTGGCGGCGGCGCTGACCGCGGGCTGGTGTCTGTCGCTGGCGCTGGTGCTGGGCGCTTGCGCCTGGAGTTACACGCGCTGGCTGCGCGACCTGCCGGGCGGGCGCACGCTCGGCTTCGCCGCCTGCTGGGTGCTGTGGGAATGGTTCCGCGCCTGGTTTCTCACCGGATTTCCATGGCTGTACGCCGGCTACGCCTATCTGGACACGCCGCTGGACGGCTGGGCTCCGGTGACCGGCATCTATGGCCTGAGCCTGGCCGCGGCCTTCACCGCCGCGGCCTTCGCCAGCTTCGTGACCGCGCCCGGCGGGCAGCGCAAGCGCGCGCCGCTGGTGGTGACCGCGCTGGTGTGGGCGGGCGGCGCGCTGCTGGCCCTCGCGCACTGGACCCATCCCAGCGGCAAGCCGGTCAAGGTCGGGCTGGTGCAGGCGAACATCTCCCAATCCGTGAAATGGGATCAGGCCAGTTTCGACGCCACGCTGAAGCTGTACCGGGAAATGAGCGCGCCGCTGTGGCAACAGGTGCAAATCGTGGTCTGGCCCGAGGCGGCGATTCCCGCCTATTACGATAACGTCCAGGATTATTTCGGCGAGCAGGCCGCCCTGGCCCGCGAGCATCATGTCACCCTGATCAGCGGCGTGCCCTACCGCGAGCCCGGCCGGGACAACCGCGAGATCGTGGTTTACAACAGCGCCGTCGCCCTCGGCGAGGGCTCGGGCCTGTACCACAAGCAGCACCTCGTGCCGTTCGGCGAATACATTCCGCTGGAACAATGGCTGCGCGGCCTGATCCGCTTCCTCGACATGCCGATGTCGGATTTTCACGCCGGCCCCGAAGGCCAGCCGCCCCTGCGGGCCGGCGCTACCAGCCTGGCGCCCTTCATCTGCTACGAGATCGTTTATCCCGATCTGGTGCGCCTGGCGCGTTCGGACCTGCTGCTCACCATCAGCAACGATGCCTGGTTCGGACACTCCATCGGGCCGCTTCAGCATTTGCAGATGGCGCGGATGCGCGCGCTGGAAAACGGGCGCGACCTGATCCGCGCCACCGGCAACGGCGTCACCGCCCTGATCGACGCCCGCGGCCATGTCACCGAGCGCATTCCCCAGTTCGAAGCCGCCACCCTGGTCGGCAGCGTGCAGCCCAGGGCCGGATTGACGCCGTTCGCGCGCTTCGGCTCGCAACCGGTGCTGCTGTTGTGCGCCTTGCTGATCGCGCGCTGCCTGGTGTTGGCGCGCATTACCGCGCGCACCCGCGAGAGCCTTTGAGCGTCTGTTGATGCCCGGCCTACGTATCCGCGCGCATAGCTGTTAAAATCGCGCGCTTGTTTCCCTCCACCCCAGCAACCAGGCCAGCAGATCACGCGATGGAAGAGCTTTACCACCCCCAGCAAGTCGAACAGAGCGCCCAGCAATACTGGCAGGACCGGCACAGCTTCCGGGCCGTGGAAGATCCCAGTCGCGAGAAATACTACTGCCTGGCCATGTTCCCCTACCCCAGCGGCAAACTGCACATGGGGCACGTGCGCAACTACACCATCGGCGACGTGATCGCCCGCTACCAGCGCATGCTCGGCAAGAACGTGCTGCAGCCGATGGGCTGGGACGCCTTCGGCCTGCCGGCGGAAAACGCCGCGGTGAAGAACAACGTCGCGCCGGCCAAGTGGACCTATGAAAACATCGACTACATGCGCAGCCAGCTCAAGCAGCTGGGCTTCGCCTACGACTGGAGCCGCGAGCTCGCCACCTGCAAATCCGACTATTACCGTTGGGAGCAGTGGTTCTTCACGCGCCTGTACAACAAAGGCCTCGTCTACAAAAAAACCTCGGCGGTGAACTGGTGCCCGAAGGACGAGACCGTGCTCGCCAACGAACAGGTGATCGAAGGCTGCTGCTGGCGCTGCGACACCCAGGTGGTGCGCAAGGAAATCCCGCAGTGGTTCATTAAAATCACCGCCTACGCCGAAGAACTGCTCGCCGACCTCGACCAGCTCGACGGCTGGCCCGAGCAGGTCAAAACCATGCAGCGCAACTGGATCGGCCGCAGCGAGGGCGTGGAAATGCGCTTCGCCCTGGCGCAGCCGATCGCCGATGTCGCCGACGGTTTCGAAATCTACACCACCCGCCCTGATACGCTCGCGGGCGTGACCTATGTCAGCCTCGCCGCCGAACATCCGATCGCGCTGGCGGCGGCGCGGAACCATCCGCAGCTGGCCGCGTTCATCCAGGAATGCAAGGCCGCCTCGGTCGCCGAAGCCGACATGGCGACGATGGAAAAGAAAGGCATGGACACCGGCCTCAAGGCGCTGCATCCGCTCAGCGGCCGCGAAGTGCCGGTCTGGGTCGGCAACTACGTGCTGATGGATTACGGTTCCGGCGCGGTGATGGCGGTGCCCGCCCACGACCAGCGCGACTGGGAATTCGCCCGCAAATACAACCTGCCGATCGAACAGGTGATCGCGCCCGCGCCGGGCAGCGATGTCGTGGTCGAACTGGATAAAGCCGCGTTCACCGAAAAAGGCGTGCTGGTCAATTCCGGCGCCTTCGACGGCCTGGTCTTCGAACAGGCTTTCGACGCCATCGCCAAGGCGTTGCACGACAAGAACCGCGGCCGCGTGCAAGTCAACTACCGCCTGCGCGACTGGGGCGTTTCGCGCCAGCGCTACTGGGGCGCGCCGATCCCCATGTTCAACATGCCCGCCGGCGGTGAAATTCCCGTGCCCGCCGACCGCCTGCCGGTGCTGCTGCCCGAGGACGTGCAGATGGACGGCGTGCAGTCGCCGATCAAGCGCGATCCGCAGTGGCGCAAGGCCGAACTGAACGGCCAGGACGTCGAGCGCGAAACCGACACCTTCGATACCTTCATGGAATCGAGCTGGTATTACGCGCGCTTCACCTGCCCCGATTTCGACGAAGGCATGCTGGATTCCCAGCGCGCCAATTACTGGCTGCCGGTCGACCAGTATGTCGGCGGCATCGAGCACGCCATCCTGCACCTGTTGTATTCGCGCTTCTTCCACAAGCTGATGCGCGACGAGGGTCTGGTCGACAGCGACGAGCCCTTCACCCGCCTGCTGTGCCAGGGCATGGTGCTCAAGGACGGCAGCAAGATGTCCAAGTCCAAGGGCAACACCGTCGACCCGCAGGAAATGATCGAACAATACGGCGCCGACACCGTGCGCCTGTTCATGATGTTCGCGGCGCCGCCCGAGCAGTCGCTGGAATGGTCCGACTCCGCCGTCGAAGGCGCGCACCGCTTCCTGCGCCGCCTGTGGAAACTGGTGCACGCGCACGTGCAGGCCGGCCCCGCGCCGCAGCTCGATGTGGCCGCGCTCGACGACGCCCAGCGCGACCTGCGCCGCAAGGTTCACGAAACCATCGCCAAGATCAGCGACGACTTCGGCCGCCGCTACACCTTCAACACCGCCATTGCGGCGGTGATGGAGCTGAGCAATGAAATCGGCCGCAATGCCGAACGCAGTGGCCAGGCCCTGGCCGTGGAGCGCGAGGCGCTGGAAGCGGCGGTGCTGATGCTGGCGCCGATCGTGCCGCACATCAGCCACAGCCTGTGGTTCGCCCTCGGCCACGACAGCGCGCCGATCGATGCCGACTGGCCGGCCGTGGACACGGCGGCGCTGGTGCGCTCGAGCGTGGAGCTGGCGATCCAGGTCAACGGCAAGGTGCGCGGCAAGATCGCCGTGCCCGCGGACGCGGACAACGACGCCATCATCGCGCTCGCGCTCAGCCAGGAAAACGTACAGAAATTCGTTGCCGGCAAAGAAATCGCCATGAGCAAGGTGGTGCCGGGCAAGCTGGTCACCTTCGCCGTTAAATGAGGCCTCCGATGCGAGCTGTAACAAAAATAATAGTGCCCCTGCTGCTCCTGTGCCTCGTCACCGGCTGCGGTTTCCACCTGCGCCACAAGGCGACGCTGCCCAGCGCCCTGCAGCCGCTGTATATCGGCGGCAAGGGCGGCGGCGGCGCGCTGGCGCAGGCCTTGAGCGTGCAACTGGCCGGCGAGGACACCAAGGTGACCGGCAACATCGCCAGCGCGCGCTACCAGTTGCTGCTGATCAAGCAGAACGAGGAGCAGCGCATCGTATCGCTCGACCGGCGCGGCCTGATCGCGGAACTGGGTCTGATCACCGAAGTCGCCTTCGAGCTGCGCGACCAGAGCGGCCAGCGCGTCCTCGGGCCGCAGACCCTGCAAGTGCGCCGCACCGTGGTCAACAACCCGGATAACGTGACCACCACCAGCGAGGAAGTACGCCTCGTCCGCGAGGAAATGGTGAACACGCTGGCCGAGCAGATCTCGCGCCGCCTCGCCGCCTACGCCAATCAGCCGCATCCGGCGCCGGAAAACGCGCCCGCCGGGAATGCACCGGACGCTGGAGCGTCGGGCGCCGGAGAGCCGGCCTCCGGAGCGCCGGCCGGCAACTGATATGCGCCTGCGCCCGGAGCAACTGGAGAAACAGCTGTCGCAGCAGCTGGCTCCGGTGTATCTGATCTCCGGCGACGAACCGCTGCTGGTACAGGAATGCGCCGACACCGTGCGCCGCGCCTGTCGCCAGCAGGGTTTCGGCGAACGCCAGGTATTCCATGTCGATACCGGTTTCGACTGGCAGCAACTGATCGGTGAATTTTCCGCGATCTCGCTGTTCGCCGAACGCAAGCTGATCGAGCTGCGCATGCCCTCGGGCAAACCCGGCGACGGCGGCGCGCAGGCCCTCGACTACTACTGCCGGCACACCAGCCCCGACACCGTGCTGATGATCCTCTGCGAAAAAGTCGATGCCCGCGCCAAATGGTACAAGGCCATCGATAACAGCGGCGTCACCGTGCCGGTGTGGCCGGTGGACGTGGCGCAACTGCCGCGCTGGATCGAACAGCGCCTGCGCGCGCGCGGATTGAGCGCCGGCCCGGAAGCGATACAGATCCTGGCGGAGCGCGTGCAGGGCAACCTGCTGGCCGCGGCCCAGGAAATCGAAAAGCTGCAACTCTATACCGACGCCAAACACATCGACGCCGCCACGGTGACCGCCACGGTGGCGGACAGCGCGCGCTACGATATTTTCGGACTTGCGGACCAGGTGCTGGCCGGCAACAGCGCCGGCGCCTTGCGCGCCCTGTCGGGATTGCGCGGCGAAGCCGCCGAGCCGCTGGGTATCCTGTGGGTGCTGGCCAAGGAATTGCGCATTCTCCATCGCTGCGCCGAACAGGTGGACCAGGGCATCGCCGTCGACCGCGCGCTGGAGAGCGCCGGCGTCTGGGACAAACGCAAGCCGCTGGTCAAACAGGCCCTGCAGCGCCTGCGCCTGGGCCAGCTCACACGCCTGTTGTCGGTCGCGCAGGCCGTCGATGCGGCGGTGAAAGGCGTCAGCAAGGACGATCCCTGGCAATTGCTGGACCAGCTCGTTCTCGGCATGAGCCTGCGCAAAACCGCGCGTTGAGCCGGTGTCGTTACATCGGCTTCTGTTCGAATCCTGTATTCGAACCGTCTGTTCGAGCCATCTATTCAAGCTATCTATTCAAAGTACACAGCGCCATTCAAACAGGAACATCGTCATGTCCGACCTGAATGATCCCAGGGTTCTGTTCGCGGCGGAGCGCACGCTGCTGGCCTGGAGCCGCACCAGCCTGACGCTGATGGGTTTCGGATTCGTCATCGAGCGCTTCGGCCTGTTCATGCACGTGTTATTGCCGCGGGCGCAACACCTGCCCAAAGGCACCTCGTTCTGGGTCGGCATCGCCTTCGTGCTGCTCGGCGCCTATACCGCCATCGCGGCCTCCCTGCAATGTCATCGGGTGATCAAGACCTTGCGCCCCGCCGAAATTCCGGACCGCTACAACACGCGCCTGGGCAGTATCACCAGCGTCGTCATCGCCGCACTCGGCGTCGTGCTGACGGTCTATTGATTTCTCACGCAATAAATCGTTTCCCGGGCGGCCGCGCCAAACCGCGTGGAAAAATCGCCTCGCTCATCGCGACAGGGAAAACGCCTATGTCGACTACGCTCCGCGCGCTCATCGCCGATATCACCACGCTGCACACCGACGCCATTGTCAACGCGGCCAACGCTTCACTGCTGGGTGGCGGCGGCGTCGACGGCGCCATTCATCGCGCGGCGGGGAGGGAATTAGTGGAAGAGTGCCGCCTGCTCGGCGGCTGTCAAACCGGCCAGGCCAAGCTGACACGCGGTTATCGATTACCCGCGCATTTTGTCATTCACGCCGTGGGCCCGGTATGGCATGGCGGAGAGCGCGAAGAAGCGGCACTGCTGGCCTCGTGTTACCGGGAAAGCCTGATAATCGCCACGACGGAACAACTTTCATCGCTGGCGTTTCCGTGCATCAGCACCGGCATTTACGGGTATCCGGCCGCCGCCGCTGCCGCCATTGCGGTGCGGGCCGTGCAGGATTTCCTGCTCGCGCCGACCAGCCTGCGCGAAATTATTTTCTGCTGCTTTTCCACCCGGGACTTGAAACATTACGAGCCGCTGCTCGTCTCTGACGCACGCTAGCCGGATCAGTCGAAATCCGCGAGCAGCGCTCGCGATTGCTCCGATGTCGTCAATGTTTCCGCATTGTATTGCGGATGATTCACCCCCATCACCAGCCGTCCATCGCCGCGCAACGCGGCGAGCGCCTTCGCATCGAATTGAAAACGCAGAAAATGCACACTGGCAGTTTTGCTGTCGTTGCCGCGCTCCAGGTCCTCGTCGGCAAACGCGAAAACTTTCTTGCCTCCGGCCCACATGTAAACGCAATCCTCGATACCTTTCAGGCGTCCGAGCGCTTCGCGGCGCGCCCTTTCATCCGCATATTCAATCAGCATGGTCGCCTTGAGATTATCGCCATCGGGAATCAGCGGGTTGTAGGCATCCAATTCGTCCTGAATCGCGCGCGCCTCGAAGATACGCTCGACCCGCAGCATTTCCTGAATCTGATAGTGGATGCTCAAACGATCCTCGAACAGCAGCCGCAAGTGATCGCCCAACGCGATGTGCCGATTGCGTTTGTGCGCAAGCACCTCGCGGCGCAACGCGCCTCTCCGTTCGGCGTATTGCTCCAGGGAAAATAAATCCTGGCGGGTCAGCGGCTGCATCATCGCACCTCTACGATTCGCACTCCGCCACGCACACGCTACAAACCGTAGGCGATGCGCAGCAGCGTCATTGGATGTTCCGGCAGCACGCCATCTCCGGCCACCCGCGCGATATGCGCCGATGCCATCGGGCAATCGCTGGCGAAGCGCGCGTCCACATTGTGTTCGCGCGCCTGCTCCACCTTGCGCGCCACCGGCCGCGCGATTTTCACCGCCGCATCGTGGAATTCGCTTTTCACGGCGTAGGTGCCATCGTGCCCCGAACAACGCTCGATGGCCTGCACCCGGGTATCGGGAACCAACTGCAAAACCTCACGAGTTTTCAGCCCGATATTCTGGACACGCAAATGACAGGCGACGTGATAGCTGACATCGCCCAGCGAATTTCTGAAATCCGTTTTCAGCAACCCGGCCTTATGTCGCAGCATCAGGTATTCGAAAGGATCGAACATCGCGCGCTTGACCTTGAGCACCTGTTCGTCGCCGGGAAACATCAACGGCAACTCCTGCTTGAACATCAGCACGCAGGACGGAACCGGCGCAATAATGTCATAGCCCTGATCGACCAGGGCCGCGAGTTGAGGAATGTTGGCCTCTTTCGCGCGCGCCACCGCATCGAGATCGCCCAGCTCCAGCTTTGGCATTCCGCAGCAGCGCTCCCGCGGCACGAGATCGACGACCATGCCGTTGTGCTGGAATACCTTGAAAAAATCGTCACCCAGCTTCGGGCTGTTGTAATTGCCATAGCAGGTGGCGAACAGCGCGATCTTGCCGGTGGTTCTGCCCGCCGGCTGCGGAGCGGTTGCCTCCATTTGCCACTTTTTCGCGCGCCGCCGCAAGGTGGCGCGATGGTATTGCGGCAGCACCGCATCGGCATGCACGCCCAGAACTTTTTCCAGCAGCTTGCGCGGCGCCTTTTTGGCGTTAACCCTGTTGACCGTGGCATCGACCAGCGGAATCGCGGTAACCAGTTTGGAAACCGTATCCGTGCTGGTCAGCAAGCGGTCGCGGAACGGCGTATCCCCGCGTTTGAATTTGACCGCCTTCGCACGCAGCATGAGATGAGGAAAATCGACATTCCAGGGGTGGGGCGGCACATATGGACATTTGCTCATGTAGCACATGTCGCAGAGATAGCACTGATCCACGACCTTGATGTAATCGCCCTTGGCGACACCGTCGATTTCCATCGACGGAGATTCGTCGACCAGATCGAATAACGTGGGGAAGGCATTACAGAGATTCACGCAGCGGCGACAGCCGTGACAGATATCGAAAACCCGCTCCAGCTCGCGATTCAGGGCAGATTCGTCGTAATACTCGTCACCGCGCCAATCGATGGGGTGACGCGTCGGCGCATCAAGACTACCCTCGCGGGCGGCAACATCCGCCTGGGCCGCGGCGTTGTTGCGGTTTTTGTCGTCGACACCGGTCTCTTCGCCCGCCATCGCAAAACGTCCTGTTCATGGGCTCTCCCCGTGGAGAGCCGCGTGTTATCGAGGTTCAGCTGTCCAGGGCATCCAAGGCTTTTTGAAAGCGATTGGCGTGACTGCGCTCGGCCTTCGCCAGGGTTTCAAACCAGTCGGCGATTTCGTCGAAACCTTCCTCGCGCGCGGTTTTCGCCATGCCCGGATACATGTCCGTGTATTCGTGCGTTTCGCCGGCGATGGCGGCTTTCAGATTCAATCCGGTGCCGCCAATCGGCAATCCAGTTGCCGGATCGCCGACTTCTTCCAGATACTCCAGATGACCGTGCGCATGTCCGGTCTCGCCCTCGGCCGTCGAACGAAATACGGCGGCCACATCGTTGAAACCCTCGACGTCCGCCTTCGCGGCGAAATACAGATAGCGACGATTAGCCTGGGACTCGCCGGCAAACGCGCTCTTCAGATTGTTTTCCGTTGCAGAACCTTTTAATGCCATGACACACCTCCAATCCCTATTTAGTATGTGATACGACACGCTGGATGGTAGGCCCGACCACCGGCTTGAGAAAATTGAATTTGCCAATGATCGAAATAAAAAACGACTATCAATGTGTCGGACCCAGCCATCATTTTTTATTGCAGCGCGACGATAATAAAAATCCGGCGCGATCTCCTAATATTTTATCCGTCTATAAATCTATATTTAAGATTCCAAAATCCAGCAGGCTGTGGATCAACGCATGCGCCTCCTCCCTGGAAAAACTTTCTTATATTGAAAAAGACAAAACGCGAACACCAAAGAAAAAGTCAAAAATCGATTATCCCTTTGGATAATCCGCCACGAAATAAATTCACATCAAGAGATTGAACTGGAAATTCAATGGGGTGAACAAGGGAGACCCAGAAGCTAAAAGAAAAGACAAGCGGAAGAGATTTTGGGGAAATTGCACATTGCTTCTTTTTTTCTATATCAGCACTGCGCACAGCAAAAATAAAAATGGAGAAATGGAAGAGCCGTCCACAAGCATCGCAGACGGCATGAAAAATTTATTTCAACAGACTGAGATCGACCTGCTTATCCGCATGATACGAGGAGCGCACCAGCGGTCCGCTGGCCACGCTCTTGAAACCAAGCGCTTCGGCGATGCGGCCAAATTCCTCGAACTCTTCCGGCGTTACAAAACGCGATACCGGCAAGTGCTGGCGGCTCGGTTGCAGGTATTGCCCCAACGTGATCATGTCGATGTCGTGCGCGCGCATGTCGTGCATGACCTGGATCAGCTCTTCGCGGGTTTCGCCCAGGCCCAGCATCAAGCCGGATTTGGTGAGCACGTCCGGACGCCGTTCCTTGTAGCGCTGGAGCAGTTGCAGCGACCACGCGTAATCCGATCCCGGGCGCACCGCCGCATACAAACTCGGCACGGTTTCGAGGTTGTGGTTGAACACGTCCGGCGCTTCGCCGGCGAGAATGTCCAGCGCAATCTCCATGCGTCCGCGAAAATCCGGCACCAGCACTTCAATGCGGATATCCGGCGAACGCAGGCGCGTTTCGCGGATGCAATCGGCGAAGTGCTGAGCCCCGCCGTCGCGCAGATCGTCGCGGTCCACCGAGGTGATCACCACGTAGGTGAGGCGCATTTCGGCAATCGCCTCCGCCAGTTCGCGCGGTTCGTTTTCGTCGAGCGGATTCGGGCGGCCATGCGCCACGTCGCAGAAGGGGCAGCGACGCGTGCAGATATCGCCCATGATCATGAAGGTGGCGGTGCCGCCGCTGAAGCATTCGCCCAGGTTCGGGCACTGCGCTTCCTCGCACACCGAAGCCAGTTTGTGTTTGCGCAGCAATTGCTTGATACGCGTCACTTCCGGGCTGATCGGCATTTTCACGCGTATCCAGCTCGGCTTGGCGGGCAGCTCGGTGGTGGGAATCACTTTCACCGGAATACGCGATACCTTGTCGGCGCCGCGCAGCTTTTCGCCGCGCACAACAGTTTTGGGGGCGGCGGTTTTCGGCGCCGCGCTTTCGGCGGCGCGGTCTACGCCTTGAATTTCGTTGCCTTCGTTCATGCGGTCATTCATTCCGGCAAGGTCTGTTCGATCAGCACGGTTTGCGGATCGTAATCGAGTTGGGCGCACAGCTCGGCGCGCAGTTGCTCTTCCAATGTTTCGAGCGCGGGCACGTCGGCGATCAGATCACGCATTTGCGCGACCTGCAATCCGCTGAAACCACAGGGGTTGATGCGCGCGAACGGTTCCAGGTCCATGTCGACGTTGAGGCTGAGCCCGTGGAATGTGCAGCCGCGCCGCACGCGCAAACCGAGCGCGGCGATTTTCGCGCCGCTCGGCAAATAGACGCCCGGCGCGTCCGGACGCGCCGCCGCCGCGACGCCGTATTTGGCCAGCAATTGGACCAGGCTGTTTTCAATCGCCGTGACCAGTTCGCGCACGCCCAATTTGCGGCGGCGCAGATCGATCAGCAGGTAGCCGACGATTTGCCCGGGGCCGTGATAGGTCACCTGTCCGCCGCGATCGACCTGGATCACGGGAATATCGCCCGGCGCCAGCACGTGTTCGGCCTTGCCGGCCTGGCCCTGGGTGAAAACGCGCGGATGTTGCAGGAACCAGATTTCGTCGAGGGTATCGGCACCGCGGCTGTCGGTGAAATCGCGCATCGCGCTCCACACGGTTTCGTAATCGGCCAGCCCCAGATGACGTACGCGCAACTGCATAAATTCATGCTCCCCAATGCGCCAGCGGGCGCAGCTTCATGGTGTCAGTGCATGGATGAGAGGAGGCGCGCCGGAACGCGCCGTCCGTCACAGTACCATATGCACGCGGCCCGATGCCTTGAGCTCTTCGAAAATCGCCTGCAATTGCGCTTCGCCGGTGGCGGTGATGGTCACCCGCACCGACAGGAAACGGCCGTTGCGGCTCGGGTTTACTTCGATGTGTTCGTCCAGTATCGAGCCGGAATGCCGCTTGAGCACGTCGAGCACGAAGGCCTGGAAATCCTCCGTGGCGTTGCCGACCACCTTGAGCGGATACAGGCACGGAAATTCGATTTTGGGGGCTTCGATGTCAGCCATGAGATCACCGCGTAAATTGTTGGCGAAAATTGCGATACCAGCCCCATACCGTACTGAACAGGGGCCCGGTCGAACCACCGCCGACCGGTTTTCCATCCAGCTTCGCCACCGGGGCCAGTTCGCGCGTGGAACTGCTGAGCCAGATTTCATCGGCCCGGGCCAGCGCCTCGGCCGACACGGCCTGTTCGCGACACTGCAAGCCGTGCTGCACGGCCAGCTCGACCACGAGATCGCGCGTAATGCCGCCGAGGATGCGGCTGCCCTTGGGCGCGGTGTAGAGCACGTCGCCAATCGCCACGAACACGTTGCTGCTGGCGCCTTCCCACACGCAACCGTCGCGCAGCAGGATCGCTTCGTCGGCGCCGTTTTCCAGCGCTTGTTGCGTCATCAACACGTTGCCCAGCAGCGACGTCGTCTTGATATCGCAACGGTGCCAGCGAATATCCTGCAGCGTGATGCAGGACAAAGGCGCCGGCGGTTCCGGCGCCGCGCGCAACGCTCGACTCATCGCGAATACCGTCGGCAAACACTGCGCGGGAAAGGAATGCTCGCGCACTTCATAGGCACCGCGCGTGATCTGCAGGTAAATGCCCATGTCATCCGTGTCGTGCAGTTCGATCAGTTTTTCAAAAACGTGCCGCCATTGCTCGCGCGACAGCGGCTGTGGAATACGCGTTTCGCGCAGGCTGTAATCGAGCCGGTCGAGGTGTTCGGCCAGCCGGAAACAATGGCGGCCGAACACCGGGATCATCTCGTAAACACTGTCACCGAACAAAAAGCCGCGGTCCATGACCGAGACTTGCGCCTGCTCCAGAGGGAGGAAGCGGCCGTTCAGATAGACTGTGCTCATCGCATATTCCGCGGTATCACTTGCTCAGCAATTTGGTGAAGAACAGCACCAGCGCGTCCCAGATACGGCCGAAGATACCGGCTTTGTCCACGGTTTCAAGGGCAATCAGCGGCGCTTTCTGGATGACCTGACCGTCCAGGCTCACCTCCATTTCACCGACCACCTGTTTTTCCTGGACCGGCGCGTGCAGGTATTTGTCGACATTCATCGAGGCCTGCAGCGCGTCGCGCTTGCCGCGCGGAATGGTCAGGTAAATATCCTGGTCGACGCCGAGCTTGATCTTGTCCTTGCTGCCGCCCCAGATGCGCGGCTGCGCGATTTCAGCGCCGGCGCGATACACCGGCGTCGTTTCGAAATAGCGGAACCCGTAGGCCAGCAGTTTTTCCGTTTCGCGTTCGCGCGCGGCAATGCTGTCGGCGCCCATGAGTACGGTAATCAGGCGCATGCCGTCGCGCTGCGCGGAAGACACCAGACAATAACCCGCTTCCTGGGTATGGCCGGTTTTGAGGCCGTCCACCGACGGGTCGCGCTTGAGCAGGCCGTTGCGGTTGTACTGACGGATATTGTTGTAGGTGAATTCGGTTTCCTTGTAGAGCGCGTACTCGTTCGGGAACTTGATGATGGCCTGCGACAGCAGCGCCAGGTCGCGCGCGGTGGTGTAGTGCTGCGGATCGGGCAGACCGTGCGAATTGACGAAATGCGTGTTGGTCATGCCGAGGCGCTTGGCGTGCTGGTTCATCACGTCGGCAAACGCGTCTTCGCCGCCCGCCAGGTATTCGGCCACCGCGACAGTGGCGTCGTTGCCCGAAGACACCACGATGCCCTGGTGCAGGTCGTGCAGTTTCACCTGCGTGCCGACCTGGATGAACATCAGCGAGGAATCCTTGAACGCCGGGTTTTGCGTCCAGGCGCCTTTGCTGATCGTCACCATGTCGTCGTTGTGAACGTGGCCTTGTTCCAGCTCGTAGGACAACACGTAGCTGGTCATCAGCTTGGTCAGGCTGGCCGGCGGCAGGCGTTCGTCGGCATTGCCTTCGGCCAGCACGCGGCCGCTGTTGGCGTCGAGCAGAATGTAGGATTTCGCGGCAATGGTGGGTGCCGACGGCACCGCGCTGACCGTCGGCGTCGGCGTCGGGACGGGCACCGGCTGCGCCAGCGACGGCAAGGTCCACAGCGCAGCGGAAAGCATCAATGCGAACTTTTTCAATTCATCCTCCTGCAAGGATTTGGCAATTGGAACATCCACGGCGTCGCCTGCTGCGCGCCGCGAGCTGAATACATGACAGATTTATCGCGCTTTCGGCGCGTTCACTCCGCCGAGGCGGTTTCCTCGACGATGCGCGCATCGTTGAGCGGCCCGGCCAATAACTGGCCTCGCACCAGCTCGGCCTCGGCGCGGCTGACCAACGGGCCGACCCGCACGCGGTACAACACCGGCGCGCCAACCGGCTGGATCAGCACGGGAAAACGGGTCGCCGCCGCCAGCTGCTGGCGCAGGTTCTCCGCGGTTTGAGCGCTTTGAAACGCACCGGCCTGCACGTAGTAACGGCCGACCGCGCTGACCGCATCGTTGACCTGGCCTGTCGTTGCGCCGCCTCTAACACTTCCGCTCGGCGGCGGCAGCGGAGCCGCGATCGTGGACGGCGCCGGCGTCGGCTCGGGCCGCGCGTCCACCACGGCCTTCGACGGCGGCCAATTATCCACGTCGATGGCCGCGACTTCCACTTGCGCGGTGCCTTTGTTGGCGTAACCGAGCTTCACCGCGGCCGCATAGGACAGATCGATGATGCGATCGTTCACGAACGGGCCGCGGTCGTTGACCCGCACAATCGCGCGCCGGCCGTTTTCCAGGTTGGTGACCTGCACGTAGGTGGGAATCGGCAAAGTGGTGTGCGCGGCGGTCATGGCGTAAACGTCGTAGCGCTCGCCGTTGGCGGTGCTTTCGCCGTGGAATTTGGTGCCGTACCAGGAGGCCGTGCCGCGCGCGCGGTAACCCTTGGAGCTGGGCAGAATACGATAGGTTTTACCGAGCACCGTGTAGGGATTTTTGTTGCCCGCCGAGGTGATCGTTTCGCGGCGAGGCACCGCGTCCTGGATTTTGTCGGGGTCAAGCACGCGCGACGGCGTGCCGTCGCCACGGTAACCGCCACCGCCGGAATGGCAACCCGCCAGAATCAGCGCGCCCAGCAGCGGCAGCAGACGGAAAGGCGTCAGCGCTGTTGCTGCCACTGCGCGCTCACCGCCTCACTCAATTGCACCACCGCCATCGAATACATCTGGCTGCGGTTGTACCGCGTGATGACGTAGAAGTTGTTGAGCCCCAGCCAGTACTCGGGGCCGTTGTCGCCTTCCAGGACAAACAGCGCGGCATTGGTGCTGTCCGGCAGCGCGGCACTGGTGGTGACGCCCTTGCGCCGGTATTCGGCGAGCGTCGTCACCGGCAGCAGGTTATCTTTCAGCAAACCTTCGGGCAGCGGCCCGGTGACATTGGCGCGCACCGCGATCGGCGCGTTGTGCTGCCAACCGAACGACTTGAAGTAATTGGCGACGCTGCCGATGGCGTCGTCGACGTTGTTGACGATATCCACCACGCCGTCGCCGTTGAAATCCACCGCGAATTTGCGATAGCTGCTCGGCATGAACTGGCCGTAGCCCATCGCGCCGGCATAAGAACCGAGCACTTTGTCCGCGCCGAGTTTCTGTTCGCGCGTCATCAGCATGAACTCGGCCAGCTCATTGCGGAAGAACGGCGAGCGCGGCGGATAATCGAAACCGAGCGTGGCGAGCGCGTCGAGCACGCGGTAATTGCCCGCGTTGCGTCCGTAACGGGTTTCGACGCCGAGGATCGCCACGATGATCGCCGGGGAAACGCCGAACTCGCGTTCCGCGCGCGCCAGCGTATCCGCATGTTCGCGCCAGAAATTCGCGCCCTGAGCGATGCTGGCGTTGGTGATGAACAGCTTGCGGTAATCCTTCCACGGCTTGACCTGCTCCGCCGGCCGCGAAATGGCGTCGAGGATCGTTTGCTGGCGCTCCGCGCGCGCCAGCAACTGCAGCACTTCCTCGCGCTTGAAGCCGTGCTGGGCCACCATGTCATCGACAAAGGCTTTCGCCTGGGGATGCTGGCTGTAATCCGCCAGCGCTGGAACTCCGAACGTCAGCGCGCAAAAAGCCGCCAACCCGCTACGCCGCAACCACTTTTTCAAGACCTTCATCCCGTGCATTGAACCGATCGTCTTTTCCCGTCTCGTTACGCTGTCGTTCGCCAGCCGCGCCATCGCGCGCGTTTTTGCCGCCGCTTTGCAAACCGCGTGTTGCCAACTTTTTCACGCCTTGTTCGACAACCTTTATTCTGAAAATTCGCCCCGCGCCTGTCTCTGAAAACCCGTCCGGCGCGCTATTGGATCAAAATCCGCTTTTCCGTGGCGATGGCCATCAACAGGCCAAACCCGATCAGCAACGTCACCAGCGCCGTGCCGCCCTGGCTGATCAGGGGCAGAGGCACGCCCACCACCGGCAGCAGGCCCGAAACCATGCCCATGTTGACGAAAACATAAACGCAGAACGTCAACACCACGCTGCCGGCCAGCAGCCGGCCAAAGCAATGCTGCGCGTGCGTGGCGATCCACATGCCGCGCGCAATCACCAGGCTGTAAAGCAGAAGCAGCGCCATCACGCCGCGCAGGCCCCATTCTTCGGACAGCACCGCGATGATGAAATCGGTGTGGCCTTCGGGCAGGAAATCGAGATGGGACTGTGTACCGTGCAACCAGCCTTTGCCGTCGAAGCCGCCGGACCCGATCGCCGTTTTGGATTGGATGATGTTCCAGCCGGCGCCGAGCTTGTCCTGCTCGGGATCGAGCATGGTCAGAATGCGTTGCTGCTGATAATCATGCAGGACAAAGTGCCACATCGGATACGCCGCGGCAAGCAAGACCGCAAGCGCCGAAGCCAGGTAACCCCAGTGCAGGCCCGCCAGAAACAGCACGAAACATCCGGAGGCCGCGATCAGGATGGCGGTTCCGAGGTCGGGCTGCGCCGCGATCAGCAGCGTCGGCACGAAGATCAGCGCCAGCGCGACGATCACATGCTTGAAGCGCGGCGGCAGAATCCGCGCGGACAGATACCAGGCCAGCGCCATCGGCACGACCAGCTTCATGACTTCGGAAGGCTGGAACTGAAAGCCGCCGATATTCAGCCAGCGCCGCGCGCCCTTGGCGTGCGTGCCGAGCAGCGGCACCAGCGCGATCAGCACGAAGCCGCCGAGAAAAGCCCAGGGCGCCAGCCGCTTGATGCGTTCGAGATCGAGCTGCGCCACGAAAAACATGATGGCGTAGGCGATCAGGAAAAAACGGCCCTGGCGATAGAGCGTATCGATGCTGCGTCCGCTCGCGCTGTACAACACCACCAGGCCGAACGCGGTCAGCGCCATCAGCAGGATCAGCAGCAGCGGATCGATGTGCAGGCGCTCGGCGAGGCCGCGCCGCTGTTTCAGTTCCGCGGTGCCGGTGGGCATGCGGCGCACGAATTCACCGTACTTCACTCCAGGGGATCCTCTTCGGCGGCGTTGTCGGCGGGAGCCTCGGGCGCCGCCTTGTGAGTGATGACCTGCGGCGTGATGCCCGGCAGGCCTTCGCGCAACCTGCCGTCCGCGTCGAGGAGATAGGCGTCGAACACTTTGCGCGCGATCGGCGCCGCCATCGACGCGCCGTGCTCGCCGTTTTCCACCACCACGGCAACGACGATCTGCGGTTTTTCCACGGGCGCGAAACCGATGAACAAGGCGTGGTCGCGCTTGTTCTTGGCCACGGCGGACGCATCGTATTTGATGCCCTGCGCATAACCGACCACCTGCGCGCTGCCGGTTTTGGCGGCGATGTGGTACTGGGAATCGCGGCCGATGCCCTTGGCGGTGCCGTGCTCGCTGTGTGCCACCGCCTCCATCGCATCGATGACCACATCCCAATCCACCGGATTGGAAACCTGGATGCGCGCCACCGCCGGCACCGGCACCGGCTGCCCGCCGACTTTTTGCACCAGCCGCGGCTCGAAGCGTTCACCGCGGTTGGCCATCGTCGCCGCCGCCACCGCCAACTGCACCGGCGTCGCCAGCATGTAGCCCTGGCCGATGCCCGCGCTCAGCGTTTCGCCGGGAAACCACGCCATTTTGCGCGCCGTGCGCTTCCATTGGCGCGAGGGCATCAAGCCGGCGCGCTCGCTGGTGTTGTCGATGCCAGTCGGCGCGCCGAAGCCGAAATCGCTCATGAAATCGTGCATGCGGTCGATGTTGAGCTTGCGCGCCAGATCGTAGAAATACACGTCGCAGGACTCGGCGATCGCCTGGCGCAGATCCACCGAGCCGCCGTGGCCGCCGCGTTTCCAATCTCGATAGAAGCGCTCGTCGTTCGGCAATTGATACCAGCCGGGATCGGGCACGCGCGTGGACGGCGTGACGATGCCGTAGTGCAGTCCGGCCAGCGCGTAAATCGGCTTCACCGTCGAACCGGGCGGATATTGTCCTTGCAACGCGCGGTTGTAGAGCGGCATCGAGGACGAATCGCGCAGCGCCTTGTACGCGCTTTTGCTGATGCCGGTGACAAACAAATTGGGATCGAAGGTCGGATTGCTGACCAGCGCCAGCACGCCGCCAGTTTGCGGATCGATGGCCACCACCGCGCCGAGATTATCGCCGAGCGCATCCTGGGCCACCTGCTGCACGCGCGCATCCAGATAGAGCTGAATGTCCTGGCCGGGGGTCGGATCGGTGCGCTCCAGAATGCGCAACACGCGGCCGCGCGCGTTGGTTTCGACGTTCTGGTAGCCGACCTTGCCGTGCAGCGCTTCTTCGTAATAGCGCTCGACGCCGATCTTGCCCATGTAATGGGTGCCGCTGTAATTGACCGGATCGAGTTTTTTCAATTCGTTTTCGCTGATGCGCGCGACATAGCCGAGCGCATGGGCGAACAATTCGCCGTGCGGATAATTCCGCACCAGCTCCGCGTCGACCTGAATGCCCGGCAGGCGGAAACGATTGATCGCGAGAATGGCGATTTCTTCTTCGGTCAGGCGGAATTTGAGCGGCACCGGTTGATACGGGCGCCGATCCTGGAGGCGGTCGCGGAATTTTTCGATGTCATCCTCATCGATCTGCAAGATCGAACGCAGAATACCCAGCGTTTTTTCCAGGTCGCCGACCTGCTCCTTGATGATGTCGAGGCTGTAACTCGCGACATTATCGGCGAGCAGCAGGCCGTTGCGGTCGTAGATCAGGCCACGGCGCGGCGGAATGGGTTGCAACTGCACGCGGTTGCGGTCGGATTCGGTGCGGTATTTTTCGTACTGGCGCACCTGCAGGTCGAAATACCGGTACAGCAGCACGCCGAACAACACGATGATGACGAACGCCGACACCAGCATGCGCAGGCTGAAAATGCGCATTTCCTTGTACGGGTCTTTCAGGGTAAGTCGTTCGGCCATCGGGCAAATCTTTGCACCGCCGATCAGCGGTGATAGGGGTGATTGTTATTGATCGTCCAGGCTCGATACAGTTGCTCCGCCACCAGCACACGCACCAGCGGATGCGGCAGCGTCAGGGCCGACAGCGACCAGCGCGCCTGCGCGCGCTCGAGGCAGGCGCCCGCCAATCCGTCGGGGCCACCCACCAGCAGGCTGACATTGTCGCCATCCATTTGCCATTCGGCCAGCAGCGCGGCGAATTGTTCCGTACTGTAACTTTTACCTTTCACATCGAGCGCGACAACGCGATCGCGCGCGGGAATCGCGCTCAACATCGCCTCGCCTTCCTGCGCGACGGCGCGCGCCACATCGGCATTCTTGCCGCGCTTCGACAAAGCGATTTCGCGAATATCGAAAACGATTTCGGGCGGCAGGCGCTTGCGATATTCCGCAACGCCCGCCTCGACCCAATCCGGCATGCGCGTGCCGACCGCGATCAGGCTAACGCGCATCGGCCGTGTTGGCCGGGGTCGACCACATCCGCTCCAGGTCGTAGAACGCGCGCGTTTCCGGCAACATCACATGCACGATCACATCGCCGAAATCCACCAGCACCCACTCGCCTTCCTGCTGGCCCTCGGCGCCGAGCAGGCGCGCGCCGTGTTTCTTCGCTTCGACTTCCACATTGTCCGCCAGCGACTTCACATGGCGATTGGAAGTGCCGCTGCAAAACACCATGTAATCGGTGACGCTGGTGAGGCCGCGCACATCAATAGCGACAATCTCCTTGCCCTTCAGGTCTTCGAGCGCGGCTTGCACTATTGTCTTGAGTTCATCGGCTGTCATGGGTCAGGTGTTCTCCTGTCGGAGTCGTCAGTGGAAAAAATTGTGTTCATGGGCGCGCGCGGGCGGATCCCGCGCACGCCGGCAACTGATACAGCTTTTGCTCGCGGATGTACGCGCACACCGCGTCGGGCAGCAGATAGCGCGGCGAGCGTCCGCTGCGGACGATGTCCCGGATCTGCGTCGCCGACACCGGCAGCGGCGTCAGCGCCACCGGCACGATGCATCCGGCCGGTTTTCGCCGCAGCATTTCCGCTTCGGCGCGGCGGGCGCGCAGCAGGTCCGCGACCGGGCCGGTCTCCGGCAGCGGGCAATCGGGCCGCGCCATCACCACCAGATGCGCCAGTTCCGGCAACTCTCGCCAGCGATGCCAGGTGTCCAGCGCGGCGAAGGCATCCGCGCCCAGGACCAAAGTCAACGCACAATTTTCGCCCAGCTCGGCGCGCAATTCCGTGAGGGTATCGAAGGTGTACGAAGGTCCGGGGCGGTTCAATTCGCGCGCGTCGGCCAGCAGTCCCGGCTCGCCGTCCAGCGCCAGCTCGACCATATGCAGCCGCTGCCGGCTGTCGGCGCCCGGAGCACCGCGATGCGGCGGCCGATGGCAGGGCACGAAACGCAGTTGATCGAAGGCGAAGCGTTCGCGCAATTCCAGCGCGGAACGCAAATGCCCCATGTGGACGGGATCGAATGTCCCGCCCAGCATCGCTACGCTGTGCAAAACCTGGTTCATGCTATTGGCGGACGTGGCCGTCACCCAACACGACGAACTTTTGCGAGGTCAGGCCGTCCAGTCCCACCGGACCGCGCGCATGGATCTTGTCGGTGGAAATGCCGATCTCGGCGCCCAGACCGTATTCGAAGCCGTCGGCGAAACGCGTGGACGCATTGATCATCACCGAGCTGGAATCCACTTCGCGCAGGAAACGGCGGCCGCAGCTGTAGTTCTCGGTGACGATGCTGTCGGTGTGCTGCGAACTGTAGGTATTGATGTGTTCGATGGCGGCATCGAGTCCGTCCACCACGCGGATCGACAGGATCGGCGCCAGATATTCCGTGCGCCAGTCTTCCTCGGTGGCCGCGCCGACCGGCAAGGCGCCGGCCTGCAGCAGCGCGCGCGCGCGTTCACAGCCGCGCAGCTCAACACCTTTTTCAATCAGCGCCTGCGCCAGACGCGGCAGGATCGAGCCGGCAACCGCATTGGCCACCAACAGAGTTTCCATGGTGTTGCAGGTGCCGTAACGCTGGGTTTTCGCGTTCATCGCCACGCGGAACGCTTTGTCGAGATCGGCGTGATCGTCGATGTAGACATGGCAGATGCCGTCGAGATGCTTGATCACCGGCACGCGCGCATCGCGGGAAATACGCTCGATCAGGCCCTTGCCGCCGCGCGGCACGATGACGTCGACGTATTCCGGCATGGTGATCAGCTCGCCGACCGCGGCGCGGTCGGTGGTTTCGATCACCTGCACCGCCGTCTCCGGCAAGCCGGCCGCGGCCAGCCCTTGGCGCAGGCAGGCGGCGATGGCCTGATTGGCGCGGATCGCCTCGGAGCCGCCGCGCAGGATGGTGGCGTTGCCGGACTTCAGGCACAGGCTGGCGGCGTCGACCGTCACATTCGGACGCGCCTCGTAGATGATGCCGATGACGCCCAGCGGTACGCGCATGCGCCCCACCTGGATGCCGCTCGGCCGGTACACGAGATCGGTGATCGCCCCGACCGGATCGGGCAGCGCCGCGACCTGGCGCAAACCCTCGATCATGGCATCGACACCCGCCGGCTTGAGCTCCAGGCGATCGAGCATCGCGCTGTCGAGGCCGTTGGCGCGGCCCTGTTCCACGTCTTCGCGGTTGGCCGCCAGCAGCGTGTCCCGGTTGGCGGCGAGGGCTTCGGCGGTGGCCAGCAACGCGCGGTTTTTCACCGCCGTTTCAGCCTTCGCCACCTCGCGCGACGCGGCGCGCGCGGCGCGGCCCACGGCCTGCATATAGTCTTTGATGTCCATGCAATCAGTCTTCGTTGTCGCGTTCACGGTGCTCATCAGGCACGGGAAAATGGAAGTGTCGCATTATACCCTTAAAACCCGCTCACACGGGCCGCTGCCGGATGAGGCCCTCCTGGCTGACCGAGGCCACCAGGGCGCCGGAACGATCGTATATCCGCCCCAACCCAAGGCCGCGCGCGTTGCTGGCGGAAGGACTTTCGACGACATACAGCAGCCAGTCGTCGACCCGGAACGGCCGGTGAAACCAGATCGCATGATCCAGGGTCGCGATCTGCATGCCCGGCGAGGTGAAGCTCACGCCGTGCGGACGCAGCGCCGTGACCAGGATGTTGTGGTCCGAGGCAAAGGCCAGCAGCTGCTGGTGCAGAGCGAGATCGCCATCGATTTTGTCTTCGGTGCGAAACCAGATCTGGCAGTCGGGCGAATGCACCCCCGGGCTGGACAGATTCACCGGGTCCAGCTGGCGATATTCGATGGGCCAGCCCGGCGCCAGGCGCGATTCCGGCGGCGTGCGGCTGTCATAGAGCGCGGAGCTGACCAGCTCGTCTTCGGTCGGCAGGCCTTCCGGTCCTTCGACCGGCGGCATCGGCGCCTGGTGATCGAAACCCGGCTCCGGCCGCTGGTAGGACAGCTGGCAGCTGAAAATGGCGGCCCCGTGCTGGCGCGCCACCACGCGGCGGGTCACGAAGCTTTTGCCTTCGCGGATGATGTCGACATCGTAGATAACGGCGCGCGAGGGATCGCCGGGGCGCATGAAGTAAGCATGCATGGAATGCAGCACGAAGGGCTCGGGCACGGTCTGCTGCGAGGCGCTCATCGCCTGCGACAGCACCTGGCCACCGTACAGGCGCACGCCCGAACCCCAGGTGCCGTAACCGCGAAACAGATTGTCGTCCAGCATTTCCAGACGATTTGCGGAAATCACATCCGCCAGCGCTCGATTCAACTCACGTACTCCTTCCGCTCTCACAGAAGGCTGCATGCTAACCGGATAACGGCGCGCGCGCACCCACGGCGCGCTGCGATCGGAAGCGGAACGTTTTTACGCCGGGCGGCGCAAAGGAACCGACGCCCGCTGCCGCGTCAGCTCACGGCTGCGCAAAAAGGTTTGCTGGAGCATGCGGGCGTCGCTGCTGGCGCGGTGCCGCTCCAGCCTGGATTCGCGGATCACGGTCTGGCGCACGCTGTGCCATACCTGCGCCTGCGCCTCCGACAGCAGGGAGCGCAGCGATTCCAGCCGGAAATGCGCCCGCATGCCGGCGCATTCGAACAACAGCGCCAGCCAGCTCTGGTCATTGCCCCAGGCATCGGAATACAGGGTCTTGCCGGCGAGGCTGTTGTTCAGGCAACGCGCCACTTCGCTCACGCTGCGGCCGTGTTGCAGCAGATGTTCGCGTGAAATCCCATGCAGCGCTTCGGCCTCGGGATCCCAGTTCTGCCAATCCGGCTCGGGGCGTATCAGCATGCAGTTGCTGTGGCCGTCGGACAGCACATAGCCGACCTCGATGGGATAACTGCCCCGCCCGAGCCCGGAAGCTTCAAAATCCAGAATTGCCGGTAGCATCGTGCCTCCGCGTCACACGCAATGGTTCGCTCTGTTCGCGCATGCAATCGGATGGCCACAAACCGAAAAGCCGGGATCGCCCGCGCCGTTGTTATTATTCATCGCCATTGTGAAACCTTAATGGATCGTGAAACCTTGATGGAAGGTCCCTTCACTCGCTGATCTGATCGAGCAGCGCCAACAATTGGTCCACGCGCACCTCGGGATCGGTCTCGGTGAGCAGCGCGAATTTGTTCGCCTCGGGAATCGGCAACAGCTGGGCCAGCTGATTGGCCAGACGCCCGCCGTCCTCGGTTTCGGGCTGCAGTTTCAAACGCCCGATCAGCGGATGGCGCATCAGCTGCTCCATCAGCACCTGCAGATCGCGCGCCCGTTCCGGCAACGGCAGCGGCTCCTCCTCCGGCAACGGCTCGACGGTTCCCATGATCAGAAAATTCGGCTGCTGCTCCGTGCTCAGCAAGCGGAATTTGGCCACGCCCTCGATGGTGACGCCAAGGCGCCCGTCCGGCAGCGCGTCCCAGTCGACGATGCGCACGAAGCTGCCGATCTGCGCCAGCCTGGGCATCGTTTCGGCGCCCTTCACCACCTCGCTGCCCTCGCGTATCCAGACCACGCCGAACTGGCCGTCGCGCTTGAGGCAGTCGCGCACCAGATCCAGATAACGCGGCTCGAACACGCGCAGCGGCAGGCGACCGTGCGGAAACAGCACCGTACCCAGCGGAAACAACGGCAAGGTCATCATGTTCCGACCGCCGTCGCCGTTTCCAGCCATTGCATGAGCGCCATCGCCTCGGCGCGGTCGGCACCGCAAAACTGCGGCTCGGCCTGGAAATCGGAGCAGACCCGGGGCCGCTCGGGCTGGCCGAAAATGCGGCACAGGCCATCGTCGCCGAGTTGCACGCAGCGCTGTCCGGCCGGCTTGCCGTTGGGCATGCCGGGAATCGCGGAGCTGATACTCAACGCGATGCAACAGGCACCGCAACCGGCTCGACACTCCATAAGGGCTTCCGAAGAGATGACTGAGGATGAAACGATCAAAGGGGATGGGTTCCAGTTAACAGAAAAAGGCCGCCGACATGCAAGCGCAAAATCAGGCGTCGGCGCCCCAGCGCTTGAGCAGGGCCTGCTCGACACCCAGGTGGTCGAGCACCCGGGCCACCATGAAGTCGACCAGATCCTCGATGCGTTGCGGGCGCTGGTAAAAGCCGGGACTGGCGGGCATGACCACCGCGCCGAGGCGCGTCAGGGTCAGCATGTTTTCCAGGTGGATCTGGGAATAAGGCGTTTCGCGCGGCACCAGGATCAGCTGGCGCCGCTCCTTGAGGGCGACGTCGGCGGCGCGCTCGATCAGGTTGTTCGATGCGCCGTGCGCGATGGCCGACAAGGTTCCGGTGCTGCAGGGGCAGATCACCATGCTGGCGGGCGCGCTCGATCCGGAGGCGACCGGCGCCATCCATTGATCGCGGCCGAAGACACGGATCTGCCCGGCCCGCGCGCCATATTTTTCGCAAAGATGGGCGGCCAGCGCATCGCTGTCGGTGGGCAGGCACTCGTCCGTTTCCGTCGCCACGACGACCCGGGCGGCCTCGGAAATCAAAAAATAGACGCGGCATCCGGCCGCCACCAGGCACTCCAGCAAACGCAATCCGTATTGCGCCCCGGAAGCCCCGGTCATGGCCAGGGTCACCGTGCGGGAAAAGTCCGTGTTCGCCGTCATCGCTGCTGTGCTTCCGTATCCGGGAACCGCTGCCGCAGGCTCTGCACCAGCCGCTGGTGGATGCCGCCGAAACCGCCATTGCTCATGATGACGACATGCTCGCCGCCGCTGAGTTGTCCGGTCAGATCGCTGACGATGCGATCCACATCGTCATAGAGGCGCGTGGGAACCGGACTTTCCTCCAGGACACTGCCCAGCGACCAATCCAGCCCGGAAGGCTGATACCACAGCACCTGATCGGCGCTGGCGGTTGCCGGCGCCAGCCGTTGCAGGTGAACGCCCATGCGCATGGTGTTGGAGCGCGGCTCGATCACCGCGACGATCTTTTCCGCGCCGACGCGGGCGCGAAGTCCTTCCAGAGTCGTCGCGATCGCCGTCGGGTGATGCGCGAAATCGTCGTAAACGCTGATGCCGCCAACGCGCGCCACCAGCTCCATGCGCCGTTTCACGCCGGCGAAACCGGCGCAGGCGGCAATCGCATCCGCGGCGCGCACGCCGACGTGGTGCGCCGCCGCTATCGCGCTCAACGCGTTGTGGACATTGTGCAAGCCGGTGTGCGCCCAGCCGACGCGGCCGGCGAGCACATTCCGGTGGTAGACATCGAACTGGCTGCCGTCGGCCTCGACCAACTGCGCGCGCCATTCGGTACCCGCGCCGAGCCCCGTGCTTTCGCGCTCGGACCAGCAACCCTGCGCCAGCACCTCCTGCAAGGCGGCATCGCCGGCCGGATACAGAATGCGGCCGGAGGCCGGGATCGTGCGCACGAGATGGTGGAACTGGCGCTGGATCGCCGCCAGGTCGGGAAAAATATCGGCGTGATCGTATTCGAGGTTATTGAGCACCGCCGTCCGCGGCCGATAGTGCACGAACTTGGAGCGCTTGTCGAAGAAGGCGCAGTCGTATTCATCCGCCTCTATCACGAAGAAGCTGCTGTCGGTCAGTCGCGCCGACACGCCGAAGTTCTCCGGCACGCCGCCGATCAAAAAGCCCGGTTCGAAGCCGTTGGCCTCCAGCAACCAGGCGAGCAGGCTGGACGTCGTGGTTTTGCCGTGCGTTCCCGCGCAGGCCAATACCCAACGTCCGGGCAGTACATGATCGGCCAGCCATTGCGGCCCCGACACGTAGGGCAGGCCCCGGTCGAGCACGTATTCCACGGCGGGATTGCCGCGCGACAACGCATTGCCGATGACCACCAGATCGGGAGCCGGCTGCAGATGCGCGGGATCATAGCCTTCCTGCAATTCGATACCTTGCGCCTGCAGCTGGGTGCTCATCGGCGGATACACGCCGCTGTCCGAACCCGTCACCCGATGCCCCAACTGGCGGGCGAGGATGGCGAGACTGCCCATGAACGTGCCGCAAATACCGAGGATATGAATATGCATGAAGACGACTCTTGAGATAGGCGGCGGATAGTATCACCGCCGGATATCCGTGAAAAATCGGGTCGGATTTTTATTTTGCCGGTGCCAAGCCCTGCACGGAAGGCAAGCCGAGAGGAAAACGGAGGAGCTATTGGAGGGACTACTCCAGATCGATAAATTCCAGGCCCATGCCGTCCTTGTCGATGCGGGTCACGCGCATGCGCACGATCGGCGCCGGCTCGCCGGGCAGATCCTGGACCTGCACTTCGACGATCTCGCCCAACCCCGGCAGGGTGATGCCCTCACCCAATACGAAGGCGCCATCGCCGGAAATATCGCGGGTGTGGGAGCGCTGTTCTCCCACTTGCGGATGCTTGACGGTCACGGCGACCCGCACGCGGGTGCGCGGCGCCCGGGGTCCATTGGATTTTTCCATGACTTTTCCATAGTTTTTAGCGACTTAAACGCAAGCCTAGCACATGGGCAAGCACTGTCGACGCGAGCGCATTTGGGAGGCGGGACATTGAGCCGTTATAATTCGCCGGGTTCAACCCCACACTCTCCTCAATTGGAAAGGCATATCATGAGCTTCGACAAAATCCCGGCTGGCAAAGACCTCCCCAACGACATTTATGTCGCTATCGAAATCCCCGCCAACAGCACCCCCATCAAGTACGAAATCGACAAGGACAGCGATGCCCTGTTCGTCGACCGCTTCATGGCAACCCCGATGTTCTATCCGGCCAACTATGGCTACGTTCCGCAAACCCTGTCGGAAGACGGCGACGCGCTGGACGTGCTGGTCGTAACCCCGTATCCGGTGGTGCCGGGCTCGGTTATCCGCTGCCGTCCGATCGGCATGCTGAACATGAGCGACGAGGCGGGCAAGGATTCGAAAGTACTGGCCGTGCCGCACGACAAGCTGACCGTGCTTTACAAAGAAGTGAAGGAATACTCCGACCTGCCGCAACTGCTCATCAAGCAGATCGAGCACTTCTTCGAGAACTACAAGGATCTGGAACCCGGAAAATGGGTCAAGGTGGATAGCTGGGTCGGCGCCGACGCCGCCCGCGAGGCGATTATCAAGGCAGCCGAAGCCTACAAGGCCGCCCAATAAGGCGACCTGCATTGCCGCCGCGACATCCGGCGGCGGCAATGCCCCCGCCCAAGAGCTTATTTCTTGCCGGAGCGCACTGCCGGAATAGCGGCCAGCAGCTGCCTGTACAGCTTCGTGTTCTTGCGAATCACCTTGTGCCGGGCATACGCATCGACCGCCTTGCGCCAGGCCTCTTCAGTGCCGTGAGCATTCAGCGAAAAGCTGGTGCAGACGATTTTGCTCTCCAGCTCGGAGGCGATTCCAATCTGGAAAATGGGCGTGACACTGCCGCTCTTTTCGGTCTTCAGCAGATAGCTGATACCGCGCACGCTGCCATCGCTATTGAAGCATCGATCCGCCTTGGCACGGTCACGGACCTTTTCCTGCAGGGCGGCCAGCTCCTGATCGCGGCGTATCGCGTCCTGTTCAATCTGCTTGCGGTTGCGGCCCTGCAGACGTTCACCATTGTTCTTGAGGGAGAAATATTCCTGGTACAACTTCCCGTCAATGGTGCGACGCACCCTGTAGCCATAGAAGGCATCGTTATCTAATAATTTGACACTCAAGATTTTACTCCGACAAATCGTTTGCCGGCCCTAACGCTCAAAAGGCAGGCTCCATCCCTGGGTTTGGTGAGCCCCCAACGGCCATTCCGTAAAGCCGTGGCAGTGCTTTCCGCATGTGGATTAGTGCTATTCCGCGTGGTGAGGCCCTGCGCAAATTACGCTATTTATTTGAAATAGTGATAAAAAATACCGCCCACCCAGCTGAACAACTGTAGCGGATAATCCCTGATCAATACAACCGAGGACATTACCCACTCGGGTTACTCGCCATTCAGAAATTGATCCATATCAAGGGACGGTTGTGCCTCTTTCGGCTGGCCCATCGCCCGCGCCGGCACGCCGGCCACGGTGGTGCGGGAGGGCACATCATCCAGCACGACGCTGCCGGCCGCGATCTTGGCGCCATCGCCCACCTGGATCGGACCGAGCAGTTTGGCGCCGGCGCTGATCAGCACGCCATTGCCGATCTGCGGGTGGCGCGGGCCCTTGCCAGTGCCGCAACCGCCCAGGGTCACGCCGTGCAGCATGGACACATCGTTGCCGACAACGGCGGTTTCCCCGATCACCAGCCCCGTGGCGTGGTCCACCATCAGGCCGGGCCCCAGGCGGGCGGCGGGATGAATGTCTACGTCGAAGACGATCGATATCCGGTTTTGCAGGAACAACGCCAGGGCGTGGCGCTGCCGCCGCCACAGCCAATGCGCGACCCGATACGCCTGGATTGCCTGGAATCCCTTGAAATACAGAAGCGGCATGGAGTAATGCGCGCAGGCGGGATCGCGGTCGTAGTGCGCGAGGCTGTCGGCCGCCGCCGCCTCAACCAGGCCGGGATCGGCGCCATAGGCCTCGTCGCAAACCTGGCGCACCAGCATCGGCTGCACGTCGCGGTCGCCGATTTTGCTCGCCAGCAGGAATCCCAGCGCCGAAGCGAGCCCGCCGTGATTGAGCAGGCTGACATGGAAGAAACTGGCCAGCACGGGTTCGCCGCGGCTCAGCGATTGTGCCTCCTGATGGATTTCCCGCCACAACCAGGCGGCGTCGCGTTGGATCATGTCACCGCTCATGCCTGTTCTCCATCGCTGACGCGGGGCCGCAGACGGGCGGCGTGCTGTTCGGGGTACAGTTCGGCGGGCACCCAGACAAAGCGCCGATAAATTTCCGCCCAGTTCCGGTGAACGCATCCGCGCAGGGCCAACACCGGCACGTCGAGGGCCTGCAACAGGCGCTCGGGGGTCAACTGGCGTTGATAATAGGAAGCCAGGGGCGCATAGCTCAGATGCCAGCGCTCCGGAGCGACGCCGCCGCGATCGCTGGCGTAAGGACGAAAAAAGCCAAAACTCTCGCCGCGCCCGATGCGTTCATCCAGCCAGGCGTGCAGCGCGCCGAAGGGACCGTCGGCGGCGACTTCGGCCGGCACCAGCTGCACGCTGTAGCCCTCGGGCACGGCGGCGCGGTCATAGACATCGACATCCGTGCCCCAATGATGCCGCGAAGCGCCCGGCAGAGCCGACCAGCGCAGCATCGCCTGGACCCGGCTCCAGTCGTCGAGGGATTCGGTTTGCAGCGGCAGGCCCCTGTCATCGAGCAGCGCGCGGCTGCCATCGGCCTTGCCATTCCAGATGCCCAGCTGGCGCTGGTAGTTGCGGTAACCGCTGACGATCGCCAAGTCGAAGCCCGCATCGCGCGCGGCGGCGCTCAATTGCTTCCAGGCGCCGACCATATCCCGATGCACCGGACGCTCCAGGCTGTCGTGATCGATGAACGCATCGTCACGGCCGGTCAACAGGGCATCGGTAAGCAGGGGCACATGGTTCATCGCTGTCGTGTCCTACCGGAAATTCGAAAGGTGGCAGAATTTGCGGCAAACATTTTACATAAACCATTGTGGCCCGCCCGGTTAATTGCTATAAAAAGCCGAGTTTCATTATAAAAACTCGAATTTCATCATCAGAGCGTTATAAAAGACTGTCTTATGCAAAGTGATTTGCTGACATTGAAAAATCTGGGTAACACCTCTGTCAACTGGCTGCACGCCATTGGCATTCATAATCGGGAAGAGCTTGCCCAGATCGGCCCAGTACAGGCCTATAACCGCATTCGGGAACGCGGCATCAAGGTCTCCAAGGTGCTGCTCTACGCATTGCAGGCGGCGTTGCTGGACGTGCACTGGAACGAACTCGACCCGGCCCAGAAGGAGCGGCTGGTCGAGGAGGCGGAGCGGACCATGACCGCCGCCTCCTGACGGCGCGTTGCGTCTGTCGCGGGAAGCGGCGGCTTCAGCCCCCAGGGCGCGGCTCCGGATTGCCAAGTGCATCTCTCCCCGTTATACAGGGACGGCGTATCCACAGCAGAGGTGCCCCACGATGACAGCCAATCGCCAGCCGCAGCGCGCCGATCGCAAAACCATCGGCATCGCCCTGGGATCCGGATCCGCGCGCGGCCTCGCTCACATTGGCGTGCTGCAAGGCCTCCGGGACATGGGCATCGAGCCCGATATCGTCTGCGGCAGCTCGATGGGCGCCCTGGTGGGAGCCTGTTACGCGGGCGACCATCTCGACGCCTTCGCCGACTGGGTATCCCAGCTCAGCACCCGCGATGTCCTGCGCTTCCTGGGAATCCGGCTGCTGGCGCAGGGTGGCGTCGCCGAGGCCGGCCGCCTGATCCAGCACCTGCGCGAATCCTTCGGCGACACCGACATCGAAGACCTGCCCAAAACCTACGCCGCCGTGGCCACCGACCTGTACCGGGGCCGCGAAGTGTGGATACAGGAGGGCTCGGTGTGGGATGCGGTGCGCGCGTCCATCGCCATTCCCGGTATGCTGACGCCAAGCCTGCGCCAGGAGCGCTGGCTCGTGGACGGCGCGCTGGTCAATCCGGTGCCGGTGTCCGTGTGCCGGGCGCTGGGGGCCGACCTGATCATCGCCGTCAATCTCAACTCGACGATTGTCGGCCGGCCCGCGCCCGCCCCCGCGCCACTGCCCGTGGCGGAACAGGCGGAACTGCTGGAATCCGCGCTGCCCGAAGGCGAAGGCGAGGCCTCGGTCAGTTATTCGCTGATCGGCCGCATCGGCACCGTGCTGCGCGGCGCGGCGCGACCGGTGCGCAGAATCCTGCCCGGCGGCGGCAACGGCGCGCGCCGCGGCCCCGGCACCTTCGAGGTCATGCTGGGCGCGATCAACGTCATGCAGGACCGTATCACCCGCAGCCGTCTCGCGGGCGAGCCGCCCGATGTCCTGCTGGCGCCGCGCCTGTACGATATCGGGTTGCTGGATTACCAGCGCGGCGCCGAGGCCATCGCCGCCGGACGCGCCTGTGTCGAGCGCCTGGCGGAGCCGATCCGCCACGCGCTGGAAACACAGCTCTCCTCCTGAAACCTTTCCTCATCAAACCATTGCAGTTGAGTACGATGACAGCGCTTTGCCCTATTGACGATATTCCCGAAAACGGCGCCAAAGGATTCGAAACCGACCAATTCAACGTGTTCGCGGTGAAGCGCGACGGCCAGGTTTTCGTGTACCGCAACAGCTGTCCTCATCTGGGCGTCGAGCTGAACTGGCAGGAGGATCAATTCCTCGATCTGGACGGCGCATTGATCCAATGCGCGACGCATGGCGCGCTGTTCATCATCGAAAACGGCGAGTGCGTGGCGGGCCCCTGCCGGGGCAAGTCCCTGGAAAGCGTGCCGTTCTCCGTGATCGACGGCTGCATTCACATCGGCCCGGCCTGAACCTCAGGTCGCGGTCACCGCCAGGGGCCGCAGCAAGCGCATTCCCGAGGGATCGATCGCCGCCGCGTACGCGATCACCTCCACCCCCGCGTTCGCGGCGGCGCGCAATGTGGCGGCATAAACCGGATCGATCGCCGCGGCCGGCGCGACGCGCTCGATGCCGTCGTGCAGCACGCAAAAGAACAACACCGCCCGCTGCCCTTCGGCGCGCGCGGCCATCAGTTCCCGCAGATGACGCGCGCCGCGCTGGCTGACCGCGTCGGGAAACAGACCCAGGCCGTTTTCGACGCACAATGTCACGCACTTCACCTCGACGAAGCAGGATTCGCCGGCGCGACTCAGCAACAGATCGACGCGGCTGCCCTCGCTGCCGAAACGCACCTCGCGCTGGATACGCTCATAACCCGCGAGCGCGGCGATCGCGCCGGCGGCCACGGCCTCCGCCACCAGGGCATTGGCGCGCGCCGAATGAATGCAGGCCAGCCCTCGCGACGTTTCCACCAGTTCCCAGGTGTGCGCGTATTTGCGCCGGGGATTATCCGACAACGACAGCCAGACCCGGCTGCCGGGCTCGGCACAGCCGGTCATGGCGCCGGTGTTGGGGCAATGAACGGTGATTTCGCTGCCGTCGTCGAGGCGCACATCGGCGAGAAAGCGCTTGTAACGGCGCAGTAAAATACCGGGCCGCAGCTCCTGGAAAACCAAAAATCGAACCCCATGAACAGGCAAAAGCCGGTCAGTCTAGCGGAGCGCGATAGGCAACAACCAGATGCACTATTCACGCGCTTTGTCAGTATCTCCCGCAACTAGGCGGTGCAGGCGATTTCGGCTACCATCATTTTTCCACCGTCGCAAGACTATTTTCCCCCCAAGAGATCCGGTATGTCTGAACAGCGCCCTCCCATCATGTGGCTGCCCGCCATTGTTCTGACCGCAACCTTTGCCATCACCGTGATCGCGGTCCCCTGGTATGGCGTGACCCACGGCTACAGCCTGGCCAGCTGGCTGGTGTTCGCTGCCGTCCTGTTCTGCAACGGCTTTTCGATTACCGCGGGTTACCACCGGCTATGGGCGCACAACACGTACAAGGCCCACCCGCTGCTCAAGATGTTCTTCGCCCTGTTCGGCGCGGCCGCCACCCAGAACAGCATTCTGGTGTGGGCTTCCGGCCATCGCCGCCACCACCGCCATGTGGATGACAACGAGCTCGATCCGTATTCCGCCAAGCGCGGTTTCTGGTTCTCGCACATCGGCTGGATGCTGCGCGACTACCCGAGCGGCAAGGTCGATCTCGGCAACGTGCCCGACCTGCAACGCGATCCCATCGTCCAGTGGCAGGACCAGCACTACACCGCGCTCGCCGTCGGCATGAACTTCGCGCCGGCGCTACTGATCGGCGCCCTGCTCGGCGATATCTGGGGCAACCTGCTGCTGACCGGCTTCCTGCGCCTGGTGGTCAACCACCACGTCACCTTTTTCATCAATTCGCTGGCCCACTACTGGGGCAAGCAGCCTTATACCGACGAGAACAGCGCGCGCGACAATGTCTGGCTGGCGCTGCTCACCTATGGCGAGGGCTATCACAATTTTCACCATTTATTTCAAACCGACTACCGCAACGGCGTGCGCTGGTGGCAGTTCGACCCGACCAAATGGCTGATCCGCTCCGCGTCCTGGCTGGGGCTGGCCAGCGAGCTGAACCGCGTGCCGGATTTCAAAATCCAGAAGGCTCTGCTGGACATGCAGTTCAAACGCGCGCAGCACCGCCTGAACAGCGCCAGCAACGCCGAAGACTGGCGCGAGCACCTGGAGCGCGAATACCAGCAATTCCTCGCCAGCCTGCACGAGTGGAACAGCCTGCGGCAGCAGTGGTACGAGCAGAAGCGCCAGAAGATCGCGGAAAAAACGGTCGAGCTGCAGCAGAAATGGAGCCAGAACGCCATCAGCAGCCGCCTCAAGGAACTGGAGTACGCGCTCAAGATGCAGCGCAAACGCCTGCACTACCTGACGCTGCAATTCGCCTGACCCGCCACCCGATCGCGCACTCCGACACGAGTGCGCGGCGCATTCCCTCATGAGCAACGACAACACCCGACCCGATATCTCCAGCCCCACCGACATCGATCGGCTGGTGGCGGAGTTTTACCGCGCGGTATTGAGCGACCCGATCATCGGCTTCATCTTCACCGACGTCGCCCGCATCGATCTCGACGCGCACCTGCCGGTCATCAGCGCATTCTGGCAGCAGCAATTATTGGGACGCCCCGGTTATCGCGGACAGACCTTCGCGGCGCACCGGCAAATTCACCAGCGCTTCGCGCTGAGCGCCGATCATTTTCACCGCTGGTTGTATCTGTTCAACGCCGCGCTCGATAGCTTATTCTGCGGCCCTGTGGCCACCGGCGCGAAACAGCGCGCCGCGCGCATCGCCGAATCCATGCGGCAGGCGCTGGCGCAGCGTTACGCAACGGAAACGGATTCCGCGGCGGCCGGCACGGTGCGGCACTGGCCCCCTTAATAACAAACAAACCACGAATAACAAACCACGAGCCATACCAGGGAGAGAGTCATAATGAGCAGCGTTTACGATTTCGATGCCGTCGATATCAAGGGCAACCCGATCAATCTGGGCAACTATCGCGGCCAGGTTCTGCTGATCGTCAACACCGCCAGCAAATGCGGATTCACGCCGCAATTCGCGGGGCTCGAACAATTGCACGAAAAATACCGCGACCGCGGCCTCGCGATCCTGGGTTTTCCCTGTAACCAGTTCGGCAGCCAGGACCCGGGCAGCAACGATGAAATCGCCTCGTTCTGTCAGATGAATTACGGCGTCAGTTTTCCCATGTTCGCCAAGATCGACGTCAACGGCCCGGCCACCCACCCGCTGTTCAAGCACCTCAAAACCGCCTCGCCGGGACTGCTGGGCAGCGAAGGCATCAAATGGAATTTCACCAAATTCCTGGTCGGCCGCGACGGCAAGGTGCTGGAGCGTTTCGCGCCGATGACGGCTCCGGCCAGCATCGAAAAAGCGATAGAAGCGGCGCTGAACTGAACCGCGCCGTATCGCGCTGTGCCCGGCAACGGCATGGCGCGCCTCACTTGTCTGGGCGTTATGGCGCTTTTCGCCGGCGCAATACGTGGACAATAGTATTTTCATTCCTCTGACTAGCAGCACAAGTCTGCTGCGGGCATCCAGCGATGCGCCTGTTCGCCCAGACCGCCTCCATACTCTTCGCGCTGATGCTGTTCAGTTTCGGCACCGCTGCGCTCACCCGCTACGCCGTGGTCATGCCGCAGTTGCGCGAATGGCAGGCGCAGGCTGATCGCAAGGATTTACGCCGCGTCCTGCTGGCCATCGATGCAAAAAAACAGCAGCTCGCCGCCATCGCCTACAATCACGGCCTCGCCGACGATATGTACGAACACACCCGAAACCACGATGTCCGTTTCATCGAAAATCGCTTTCCACTGCATACATTCCTGAATCTCAATATCGGCATCGTCGCCTTGTTCGACCGCCGCGGCGCATTGATCGACCAGCGCGGCGTCGACCTGCGGCAGGGCGCTTTCAATGACAGCTCAACGCTGGCCGCCGCCGATCTGCAACCCTACCTGATCGATTTGAACAAAGTGCGCCCGCACGCACCGATCTTCGACAGCGGCCTGTTGGCGACCCGCCGTGGCGCGCTGATCTATGCTGAAGCGCCCGTGATGCGCGGCGACGCCGACAGCGACACGCTCGGCACGCTGGTGGTGGCCGCGCCGCTCGACGCCGACCTCCTGCGCGACATCTCCGAGGCAACGCAGTTGACCGTGAGACTGAGCCCGCTGCCAACCAGCCTCCCCTCATCCGAACAGACTCTCGACAAAATTCACCGGGACACGCAGGACCATGTTTTCTGGGTACTCACCGACAATCGCGGCCACCCGGTGCAAGGCCTGGAATTGACACTGCCGCGCCGCGACGTCGACACGCGGCTGATGTGGACTCCGCTGCTGATGGCATTGCTGGTCGGTATCTTCGGTTACTTTTTTATTCTTGCGTTAGTCCAGCTCCTGCTGTTGCGGCCGATCCAGGTCATCAGCCGCCACCTGCGGCGCGTGCAACAACAAGGCGATTACAACCTGCGCCTCAACAGCCATCTGGGCAACGAACTGGGCGATATGAGCCGCGAAATCGACGCCCTGGTCGGGCATGCGCAAACCCAGCAAAACCTGTTGCAGCAACAGGCGGCGGAAATGCAGTTGCTGTCCTACCAGGACAGCCTGACCGGGCTGGCCAATCGCCGCCGTTTCGATCAGGCCCTGGCCGACAGCTGGGCGTTGGCGCAGCGCTCGCAGACTTCGCTCGCGCTGCTGATGTGCGATGTGGATTATTTCAAGAGTTTCAACGATCACTACGGCCACCAATACGGCGACGAAGTGTTGAAGCATGTGGCGGAAATCATCCGCCGCGCGGTGGTGCGCCACTCCGACCTCGCGGCGCGTTACGGCGGCGAGGAGTTCGCGGTGTTGCTGCCCGACACCACCGAGGCCGGCGCCTTGCGCATCGCCGAACGCCTCCAGGAGGAACTGCGCGGCGCGGCCATCGCGCACAGCCTGTCGCCCATCGACAATCTGCTCACCATCAGCATCGGCGCGGCCAGCCTCGTGCCGAACGCGCTGCTGGCGCCGCGCGAACTGGTGCGCCGCGCGGATGAAGCGCTCTACAGTTCCAAAGCCAACGGCCGCAACCGCGTCACTCCGGCGTCGACGCTGTCCTGAACGCGCCGCCCTCATCGGGCTCGCCCTCGTCCCGGGCCTGCGTGGCGAAGTCACGCGCCAGATGGCGCGCCGCCGCGAAGTCGGTCTTGCCGCTGCCCAGCTTGGGAATTTCCCGCACCAGATAAATCTCGCTCGGCATCAACAGCGGCTTCACCCCAGCCGCGATCAATTGCCCGCGAATATCCTGGCCGGCGCGTTCGGTGGCGATCAGGGCGACGACGCGCTCGCCCTTTTTCTCGTCGGGCAGGTTTACCGCGGTCAGCTCCAGTTCGGGCTCCGCGAGAATCGTCCTCAGCGTTTCCTCGACCGCGCCGAGACTCACCATTTCACCCGCGATTTTGGCGAAGCGGGAATAGCGGTCGACGATGCTGAGAAAACCGTCGGCATCGAGCCGGCCCTGGTCGCCGGTTTTATACCAGCGCAGGCCGTCGATTTCGACGATGGCCGCCGCGGTGCGCTCGGGATCGTTCAGATAACCGCGCATCACCTGGCAACCGCCGATCAACACCAGGCCATCGCTGCCGGTGGGCAATTCCTCCAGCGTTTCCGGATCGACGATCTTGCAACTGGAACCCGGCAAGGGCATGCCGACCGTGCCCGGCTTGCCGCCGATCTGCACCTGCCAGTGCCGCGTGTCGAGCTGGTCCGGCAGGTTCACGCTGGCGACCGGCGTCGTTTCCGTCGCGCCATAGCCCTCGAACACTTCCTTGTTGAATTTCAGCTTGAAGGCGTTGCGCACGTCTTCGCTGAGTTTTTCCGCGCCGGCGACCGCGACGCGCAACGAGCTCAGCATCAGCGGATGCACGCGCGGATGCCGCGTATAAAGCCGCAGGAAGGTCGCGGTGCCGCATAACACCGTTGCGCGATATTCGGCCACGGCCTTCGCCACGCCCAGCGCATCCGTGGGATCGGCATGGCACACCAGCGGCAGGCCTTCGAGCAGCGGCATGAAGGTGGTCACCGTCAAGCCGAACGCGTGGAACAGCGGCAGCGATCCCATCACCACATCGCTGTCCTCCATATTCAGCACATCGGCAATCTGCCGCACGTTCGCCAGGATATTGCGATGACTCAGCACCACGCCCTTGGGCAGGCCCTCGCTGCCACTGGAAAACAAAATCGCGGCGGGCGCTTCGGCGTCGAGACGCGGCAGGTATAAACGCTTCAACCAGCTCACCGGCAGCGCGGTGGCGATCAGCCATTGCAGGGCGCGCTCGCTCTTGCCAATTTTTTTCATCAGCGTTTCCAGCGGCACCAGCTGCCGGCCGGCCAGCAGCGGCTGCACATCGAGGCCGCGCTGTTCGAGTTTTTCAATGAAGCGCTGCGAGGTGTAGATGGTTTTGATATGCGCGCTGTCGAGCGCGTGCAACAACGCCGTCTCGCTGGCGCTGTAATTCAGGTTGACGACGGTCTTGCCCGCGCACAACGCCGCCATGTTCACCAGCGCGCCGGCACTGCTGGCCGGCAACAACACGCCGACATGCGGTTCCGGGCTGAGTTCGCGAATGCGGCGCGCCAGGCACAATCCCGCCGCCAGGCTCTGTGTTCCCGACAGCGGCGGCGCCACGGTGTCGGCCAATGCCAGATCCGAGCCGATGCGCTTGGCGCCGATCAGCCACGCCTCCGGCAAGGGCGGCAGATCGGCCACATAATCCTCCCAGGAGTGAATGGACAGATCGAACACGCGGCGCTTGAGCACATCGGCGCCGGTGTCTTTCGCCAGCGGCGCGCCGAACGCAATGATGATGTCGCGCGTCAGCCCGGCGCCGCGCACCTGTTTCAGGCGCGCGCTGGAGCGCGAGAACTGGCTGCCCCACAGGCCGCGCAGATAAAACGGCACGATGCGCACATCGTCGTCCACCAGCGCGCAGGCGCGCTCGAAGCCGGTGCGGAATTCGGCGAGATGGCCGGTGCGGCTGATCGTGCCCTCCGGAAACAGGCACACCACTTCTCCGCGCTGCAGCAGCGCCGCGACCTCTTCCAATGAACTCCTGGCGCCGGCGCCCTGGCTGATCGGCACCACGCCGAACAGGCGGAACAAGCCGCGCAGATACCAGCGCTCGTAAATGCTTTTCAGCATCACGAAACGAACGGGACGTGGACACGCGATCTGGATGATCGCCCAGTCGATCCAGCTGATATGGTTGCCGAGCAACAGCACGCCGCCGCGCTCCGGCAGGTTTTTGAACCCCTGCACGCGCACGCGATAACGCCGCGTCAGCAGGTAACTCAGGACAAAACGCACCAGCGACTGCGGCAGCTTGAACACGGTGTAGCCGGTGCCGACCAAGGCCACGACCGCGATCAGCAACAGCAACAGGGTCGTGCTGGCGCCGGCCAGCGCGAACAGCGCGGTGACGGCCAGGAACGCCAGCATCGCGATGTTCTGCACCAGATTGTTGCCGGACAGGATCTTGCCCAGCTCGTGCTCGCCCGCGTGAAATTGAATCAGCGCGTTCAGCGGCACGATGAACAAACCGCCCATCACGCCGATCAGCACAAAATTCAGGCAATGCGCCGTGACCGAATGCAGGCCCGGCAGCCACAACAGGCCCAGCGTGATGCCGAGCGCGCCGATCGGAATCAAACCGGTTTCGATATGGTTTTTCGACCAGCGTCCGGCCAGCATCGAGCCGATGATGATGCCGACGCCGCTGGCCGCCAGCATGCCCTGCAACAGCACCGTGTTGTGAATCGCCAGCGTATCCTTGGCGAACGCGGGAAACGCCGCCAGCATGACCTGGCTCACCGCCCAGAACACCGCCAGGCCGAAAATCGACAGGCGTATCGCCTCGCGGTTTTTCAGCGGGGCGAGATTCTCGCGCAGCGCATGGCCGCGCAAATAATCGCGCGTCGAAAACCGCAACTGCGCATCGCCCTCTTCCAGCACCGGCATGCGATACGTCAGCGCCAGCTCCACCGCGCTGTTAATGACCAGCAACCAGCCGAGCGGCGCCACGGCGCGCAAAATAGCGGCGCTGTCGGCGCCGCCATAAAGATCGAAGCGGCTCTCGAAAAAAATCGAAAAGACGAAGGTGCCCGCGAGTATCGCGACGATGGTGACCGCCTGCACCGCGCCGTTGCCCTGGGCCAGCCGCTCCTTGCCGACCAGCGGCTTGAGATAACCGTATTTCGCCGGCGAATAAATCGCCGCCTGCGCGCCCAGCAGCAGGGTCATCGCGAAGGCGCCCCAGAACCAGCCCTGGTAGTAACAAACCGTGATCAGCAAGGTCAGAAGCACCGCCACCCAGGCCGACATGCGCATCACGATATTTTTTGGAAAGCGGTCGGAAATAAAACCCGCGGGACTGAACAGCAGGATGTAGGGCAGCAGGATCAGCGCATTGACGACGGCGGTCAGCACCACCTGCGCATTGCCGTCATACATTTTGAAGACCGTGTTCTGAATGACTATCTTGTGTCCAAGGTCCACAAACGCGTTGATAAACATGGCGGCCAGGTAGGGCGACATCCCGCGCAGTTTTCGTAAAGGCGCCATCTTTATCCTCGTGTTTATCGATCGGCTTCGCCGCAGAGTGTGTGCGACCTGCACGCGCGATGCAACCCGCGGCCCCGGAATCACAGCGCGCGGCAACCTGTTCACAGAGTCGCCTGCCGTCACCGCGCCGCGCTTTATTTTCAGGGAGCAAACCGGTACAACTACGCCGCAAGTGCGCCACGCATTTTTTCAGACCATAGCCAAAAGGAACACCGATGAACCAGACTGGTTGGACAGCCGAGAATCTCCTGTTGCGCACGCAGGACGGCAACGTCTATCCCGTATCCGAAACCACCCTGATCGGCCGCGAAGCGGACTGTCAGATCGTGCTGAACCATCCGCGCATATCGCGCCATCACGCCTGCATTCATCGCCAGGATGGCCAGTGGCTGGTGGAGGATTTGTGTTCGGGCAACGGTACTTTCGTCAACGGCCGGCGCCTCGATGCGCCGCATATCCTCAATCCCGGCGATGAACTGCGCCTCGACGACATCGTGTTGCAGCTGGCGACGTACGGCGGCGATAACGCGGACGCCATGGTGCGGGCAACGAGGCCGGACAACCTGGACGATGTGGACTCCAGCCAGCCGCCGCGGACGCTCCAGGACACCACCTTTGTGCTGCGCTCCGATGAAACGGCGCTGATGAACTCGATGACGCGCCGCGAAGTGGGATTCATCCGTCCGGGCGCCCCCCTCGGCCCCGGGCTCGTGGTGCTGAGCGCGCCCATCCGCGGCAAGGTGCTGCCGCTGCGCGCCAGTACGCCCGATGCCAGCTGGCTGATCGGCCGCGATCCCGACGCCGCCGTTCATCTGATCGATCGCGCCGTGTCGCAGCAACACGCGCGCATCCATCGGCACGACGGGCACTGGAGCATTGAAAACCTCAGCGTCACCAATCCCCTGTTCGTGAACGGCGAAGAAATCGGCGCATCGAAAATCCTGTCGAGCGGCGACCGCATTCAGTTGGGCCGCAGTGAAATGCAGTTCCATACCGATTGCTCGAATCTCGCGACACTGCCGCCGGCAACGCCGCGCATCGCATCCGGCCGCGCCTTCCTGATCAGCGCCGCCGTGATCCTGGGCACCGCCCTCGCCGGCCTGGCGCTGTTCGCGCTGCTCAGCTGAACCGGCGCGCATAAAAAAAGCGGCTCCCGGGCCGCTTTTTTATGGAGGCAGGCCCGCATCAGGACCACAGGATCGCCGCGACGATGCCGCCAAGCAGCGCCCACTTGACGATGTAATAGACCGTGCGATTCCAGGCCTTGAGGCGTTTGCCGACCAGGCGCACGGAATACAGGTATTTGAAAATCCGGTTGAGCCCGCCGGTGCGATCGCTGTCCAGATTCGGCGAGGCCGCGGCGGACACCACATGGCGGCCGAAGAACCGGTTGAACGCCTCGGCCCAGCGGAACCGCAGCGGGCGCTCGATATCGCAGAACAAAATCAGGCGATCCTGCTGCGTCGCGTTTTCGGCGTAGTGGATGAAAGTTTCGTCAAACATCACGCTCTCGCCATCGCGCCAGGCGTAACGCTGTCCATCCACATCGATATAGCAATCGCCGGAATCCGGCGTCACCAGTCCCAGGTGATAACGCAGCGAACCGGCGTAGGGATCGCGGTGGCGCACCAGGCGGCTGCCGGGCGGCAACTCGGTGAACATGGCGGCCTTCACCTCGGGAATGCCGCGCAGCAGCGCCACCGTTTTCGGGCACAGCGCCAGTGCCGAAGGATGGCTGTCGTCGTACCACTTCAGGTAAAAACGCTTCCAGCCGCTTTTGAAAAACGAATTGAAACCGATGTCGTTGTATTGGTCGGAAACCTTGATGTGGCCCTTGCCCATCAGCGCCAGCGCTTCTTCGCGGATTTCCTGCCAGTTGTCCTGCAGCGGTTTCAGATTGGGAAAACGCGCCACGTCGATGTAGGGCGTGTTCGGCGTTTTCGAAAACAGATACATGAACGCGTTGATCGGCGCCATCAGCGTCGAGTGATCGGAAACCTGGCGCCAGAATTTATGCCGCACGCGGCCGCGATAATGCACATGAATCGCGCTGGCGACGAACAGCGCGACGAGCACGAGTTTGGTCAGGGAAATTTCCATACAAGTCTCAAACTGCGAGAGCCACCGGCCCCGGGGCTAGGAGAAAAGCGGAATTTTACTAGACTTTGGCGCGCGTCTGGCCTGTTTTCGAAAAAACGCGTCCTGTAAAAAATGCAAAGCGGAGAAGCGGCTCAAGGCGTCGCCACGGCCACCGGCGCCCAGCGTCGCAGCACGTTGATAAGCTGCTGCCGGGTGAACGGCTTGACCAGATAAGCGTCCATGCCGGCCTCCAGGTAACGCTGCCGGTCTTCGCTCAGGGCATGCGCGGTGACCGCGACCACCGGAACCCGGAAATCGCCGTCCTCGGCGGCGCGGATACGGCGCGTGGCCTCCACGCCATCCATTTCCGGCATTTCCCCATCCATCAGGATCAGATCCCAGCGACGCTGCCGCGCATGGGCCACCGCCTCGCGGCCATTGACGGCTATCGCCACCTGGCAGCCAAGGCTTTCCAGCATGCGCCGCGATACCTCCTGATTGACGGTTGTCCTCGACCACCAACACCCACGCGCAATTGCGGTATGTCTCCGGCGCCGGCGCATCCTGCGGCGCCGGCCGGTTATCGCCCCGTTCCAGCATGCGGCACAGCGCGCGCAACCGTTGCCGGCGCCGGAACGGCAGGGGCAGGCTGTCGCCGGCGGACTGCTCCCCCAGCCCGGGCTGCTCGCCCAATGGCATCGGCGCGATGGCCAGCACCGGCAGCGCCGGCGGCGGCAGCACAGGCGAGCCGGCCGGATCGGCATGCCGCACATTGATCAGCAGATCCATGCCCGCGGCGATGCCCTCCTGCCATTGCGAGGGCGATAAGGTACGCACCTGCGCGCCCCACTGCCGCAGATAATCCGTGAGCAACCGCCCGGTGACCGCGTGGGCATCGACGATCAGGATGCGCCGCCCCGCCAGCGCCTGCGGCTGCGTGCCCGCCGCGCCCTCGATCGGCACAGCCGGTATACGCACCTGGAATACCGAACCGACGCCCGGCTGCGAGCGCACGTCGATGCTGCCGCCCATCCATTCCGTCAGGCGCCGGCAAATCGCCAGTCCCAGGCCGGTGCCGCCATAGTGGCGCGCCGTGGAGCGCTCGGCCTGCTCGAAATTATCGAAAATGCGCTCCAGCGCTGCCGGCGCGATGCCGACGCCGGTGTCCTCCACGGTCAGCTCCAGGTAATCCCGGCCCGCGCTGCGCGCCAGCTCCAGCCGGGCCAGCACATGGCCGCGCTCGGTGAACTTGAGGGCGTTGCCCAGCAGATTGGACAGAATCTGGCGGAATCGCGCCTGATCGCCCAACACCATGCCCGGCAGTCCGGGCGCCACCGCCGCGACCAGATCGAGACCGCGCCGCCGCGCTATCTCGGCCAGCAGTTCGAGCTGGGTTTCCAGTGTCTTTTCCGGATCGAAAGGCCGTTCTTCCAGCACCAGTTTGCCGGCTTCGATTTTCGAAATATCGAGAATGTCGTTGATGATGGCGATCAGGCCCTCGCCGGACTGGCGCACGGTTTCCACCAGATGCCGCTGATCCGGATCGAGATCGCTGTCGAGCAGCAGCTCCGTCATGCCCAACGCCATTCATCGGCGTGCGGATCTCATGGCTCATGTTGGCCAGGAACTGCGACTTGGCGCGGTTCGCCACCTCGGCCTGCTCCTTGGCCTCGGCCAGGCTGATCGCCAGCACGATGGAGCGTTGCAGCACCCGCCGGTACAACAGCGCGGTGACCGACATGGCGATGGAGAACACGATGAACACCACGCCCATCGCCGGCATGGGCTCGGGGTCGCGCAGGAAAAAATGCAGGGTGATCGGCGTGGCCATTACCAGCAGACAGGCGAGGAACACCCGCGTCACGGCGCCGATCACGGCGGTGCCGCCGGCGATCAGGCCGCTCAGGCAGAAACTCAGCAAGACCGCGTTCCGCAAGGGGCCGTCAGTGAACAGAAAGCCCGCCGCCCCCCACAATGCGCCGTTGAGCACCCCCCATCCGAGAAACTGGCCGCGCCAGCGCGGCATGGCGGCATCGTCCGGCTGGCTGCGCCAATACCGGCGCAGGTGCAGCGCGCAACACCGCCAGCAGGAACAACGCGCCGCCCCAGGCGAGCAGCAGCTCATGCGCCACATCCGCCCACAGCGCCACCAGCACCAGCGCCGCCATCGCAACATGGACGCCGAGCCCGGTGGTCGCGTTGCGGTACAGAAAACGGACGCGCTCCGCCTCGACGGCAGCGGCGTTGGACACTGCGGCCTGGGGCAATCCTGAATCCATTCGATTCAATCGAGACTCATGCACAAATTGAAAGGGCAAAAATCGTACGATACCTCACCGGAGGCGCCGCGAACCATCGCGCCATGAGCGCATCACAGCGCGCTGCCGGCATGGGGCCGCGCCAGTTGCGCGCCCGGCCAGTATTTCGCGTAGCCGAGCCGGTACTGGGGCGGCACCTCGATCTCCGCGCCCAGCGCTTCGGCGGCGTGCCAGGGCCAGCGCGGATCGTCGAGAAAGGCGCGGGCCAGCGCCACCATGTCGGATTGCCCCGACGCCACGATCAACTCCGCCTGCTGCGGATTGACGATCATGCCGACGCTGCGCGTGGCGATGCCCGCCGCCTGCTTGACCCGCGTCGCCAGCGCGACCTGGTAGCCGGGCCCCACCGGGATTTTGATTTTCGGCGCGATGGCGCCGCTGGATACGCACAGATAATCGAAGCCGCCGCTTTTCAGCGCGCTGGCGAACGCCACCGCCTCGGCCTCATCGATGCCGCCCTCGCGCCAGTCGGTGCCGGTGATGCGCGCGCCCAGCGCCACCGAGGCCGGCGTGGCGGCGCGCACGGCGCGGGCCACCGCCAGCGGAAAACGCATCCGGTTGTCCAGCGATCCGCCGTACTGGTCGGTGCGCCGGTTGGCGATGGGCGACAGGAATTCGTGCAGCAGGTAGCCGTGCGCGCAGTGCAGCTCGATGGCCTCGAAACCCAGCTCGACCGAGCGCCGCGCCGCCTCCACGAACGCCGTCTGCACCCGCTCCAGCCCGGCTTCGCCGAGCGCTTCCGGCACCGGCGAGCTGTCCGAGAAAGCCAGCGCCGAAGGCCCCACCACCGGCCAGGCATCCTCGGCCGCGCTCAGCGGCTGCCCGCCCAGCCAGGGCACCTGGCAGGACGCCTTGCGGCCGGCGTGCGCGAGCTGGATGGCGAAGCGCGTCTGCGGCACGCCGAGCCGGCGCGCCGATCGCAGCGCCGCGTCCATCGCCGCCACGTTGGCGTCGGAATAAAGGCCGAGGCAGCGGGGACTGATGCGGCCGCGCCGCTCCACCGCGGTGGCTTCCACCACCACCAACCCGGCGCCGGACATGGCGAGTTGCGCCCAATGCTGCCAATGCCAGTCACTGGCGCAACCGTCGTTGGCGCTGTACTGGCACATCGGCGCCACCACGATGCGGTTGGCCAGGGTTTGATTGCCGAGCGTAATGGGTGAGAACAGACGAGACATGCGACCTCCTGAGTGATTGTGCGAACAGCCCGAAGCGCATCAAACGCCCCGCGCGCGCCGCGGCCGCTGTACAGGAAAATCAGACGGCGTTGGGCGCAGCCACATCCTGCGCATGAGATCGGGAGCGCGCGCTTCCTGTTTGGAACACGAAGCCTAGACGGTCTTGTGTTACGCGTAAAAGCGCCGCGCTCGAATCAGCAAATTGCGGGGCGTCAGCGGCCGCTCGCAGAATGTACCGACCTCCACGTCGTAGCCGTGCTCCTGCAGATACAGCGCGCGATCGAGCACCAGCCACAGCTCGAGCGGACGGCGAAACGACACTCTCACCAGATCCAGGGCCGCGACCTCGTGCGCGCGCTGCGCGCCGCGTTGCTCGAAAACATCGAAATCCATATTCGCCGGCAATGCGATGTCCTGTTGCGCGGCGAGTTTCCGACAAAAACTCTCGAAGCCCTCGCGCAGCACGCTCAACGCCAGCGACGGTGTCGGCAGATATTCATCGACGCCGCGCAGCTCGCGCTGCAACAGATCGAAACCGAGCCGCCACGCTTGCAACTTTTGCCGCTGCGCCCGATCGCGCGCGGGCGCGGTGACCGTCTCCTGCACAGCGGTGCGCAAATCGTCGCGCGTCAAAGTCAAACGGCCCATGGCCGCGCGCGACAGCGGCACATGGCATTCGGCCGCGCCCAGGTGATAACAGCAGGGCACCAGCGCCAGCGCGCGCGGAGTTCGCCGCGCGCATTGCATCAGCAACTGCCGGTGCAGATCGCCGCAGGCATGCAGCGCCACCACTTCCTGCGCGTGTCCGATCCACGCGGCCGCCTCGTTTTGCAACACATCGACGCAATGCACCGTCACCGGCAAATGCTCGCGCCGCGCGAGCCGGTTACCGTCCTCGACCAGCGTCGCATTCCACTCCAGCGCCTCGACGCTGCGCCCCTGCTGCGCCGCCAGCGCGCGTCCCAGATGCGCCTTGCCGGCGCACCACTCCAACACCGGCAGGCCCGAGTCCGGCAGGCAGCGCAGGAATTCCAGCGTCTGTCGCCATTTGCGGCCGGGCACGCCGTAAGGCTCGGCCAGCGACAGCGGCGCCGCATGGCGCGGACTGGCGGGCACGGCGCACAATTCGGCCAGGATTTTTATTTCGGGAATGAACGGCCCCAGGAATTCGACCAGGGCGCTGTCCTGCGCCGCCAGTTCCGCGATTCGGTCGGCCGACAGCGCGCGCAAGGCGCCGGCCAACCCGGCGTGTTCAGTCTCCCAGGGCAGGCGCAATTGCTGGAACGCGCGCGGCCGCCACCACTGCCACTGCCGCGCCAACAGCGTGTCGAGCGCGTCGAAGCGCTCCGCGAGCAGCGCGCCGCGCCAGGCTTCGCCGACCGGCATGTTCAACGCTCCAACACGACCAGTTTGAACGATGCATTGCGCGCCAGTACGCGCACATCGGCAAACACAGTTTCCGCCCTGCGCTCCAGGGCGATGAACTGGTTGACGACGAACAGCGCCCGCCCGCCCGGTCGCAACAGGCGCCGCGCCGCCTGCAAAAACCGAAGGCTGAGTTCGCTCTCGGTATCGAACCCCTGGTGAAACGGCGGATTGCACAGCAGCGCGTCGAAACCGCCGTCGATACCCGCTCCGCAATCGGCCACCACGCTTTCGCCCGGCACGGAAAATTCGCGCAGATTGCGTTCGCAGGCGTTCACCGCGGCAACATTATTGTCGCTGGCGACGAACTGCGCCTGCGGCCACTGCCGCGCCGCCAGCAAGGTGAGATAACCGTATCCGCAACCGAGATCGAGCACGCGCTGTGGCGCCTGAGTCCAAACGTCAGATAAATGCCGCGCGAGGAACGCGGAACCCGCGTCCAGTTTCTGCCAGCCGAAAACACCCGGTTTCGACCACACGCCGAGATCGGCGGCGAGTGATATCCGGCGCAGCAGCGCGTAGTCCTGATCCGGCAGCGCGTCACCGGGTTCGACGCCGCGCTCGATCTGCGCCAGCCAGATCGGACCGCGTTCGATATCGCAGCTGCCGGCGGCGCGCGCCGCGGCTTTTTCGATATAGGTTTTGATGCCTTCGTTTTTCGCGCCGGCCAGCCACAGGCGGCCGCCGGGGGCGAGCCGCTCGAGCGCGCGGTTGATCACATGGTGCACCAGCGCTTTTTCCTTGGCCACGCGAAACACCACGTCGCGCCAGGCGTCGTCGCCGGCCGCGTCGAAATCGAAATCGCTCAGATGCGTCGGAATGTTGTACGCGGATAATGCCGTGGCCACATCGCAGCGGTTGGTCAGGGCATGCACATCGGGGATATTCGCGATCGCGGCGGCGGCGGCCGTATCCACATGTTCATCCGCCACCCACAGCACGGCGCCGCGCGTCGTATCGCGCCGCGCCGCCAGAGCGTTAACCAGTTGCTGTATTGCCTGATCCATAACCCGCAGCCATTCGTCATCGGAGCGCGCATTGTACTCGCGCGCGCTCCGATGACGAATGGCTGGCGGATCAGCTTCCCGAGGTGGTCGTGGTAGTGCCACCGCCGTCCGTAGTCGTCGTACCGCCGTTGCCATCCGTGGTGGCGCTGCCGCCAGCGCCACCGGTGCCACCTGTCGTCGTCGTGGTACCGCCGCAATCTTTCGTCGGGCTGTAGCTCGAATTCGCGTTCAAGGTAATGCGCCCGTAAAGACCGCCTTTCTCCTCGTTGATGCCCGCGGCGAAAAACAGCGTGTTGACCGGTTGCGCGGCGAACCCGTTGCCGAACGCCAGCCCCCACAAGCCGGAGATAACGATCGGGGAGTTATTGCCGTCGCACAGCTGTCCCTCCGAGGTGCCCGTGGACAGATTGAACACGTTGATGTGGCCGTCGCCGAAGTTGCCGACCAGCAGGCGGTTGCTCTGATGGCCGAAACCCGCCGGCGCCAGCACCATGCCCCAGGGCGAGTTCAACGGTCCGGCGGTGGCCAGCCGTTGCAGCAGATTGCCGTTGGGATCGAACACGTTGATGATGCCGAGGCCCGCGCCCTTCACATCATCTTTTTTCTCCGCGTCCTGGACCGCATAACTCACATACAGGTTGCCGCCGATCGCCTGGATGCCGAACACCGCGAAGCCGGGCGGCAGCGACGGGTCGGCGAATTTTCCGCTCAAGGTCACCTGTTTGAAATTGCTGTCGAAGACATCGACGCGATTGTTGTGGAAGTCGGTCGCATACAACAGGCTGCCGTTGCCGGCGCCGGTCATCGCCAGGCCCTTGTAAACCGCATTGCCTTTCGAGTTGTCGATCATCGTGATCGCGTGCGTCATATCGACATTCGGCGCCCAGCCGGCGAGCGTGCCGTCCTCGGTGGCGAAAATGAAACGCGCCGCGCCGGTGACGTTGCTCTTGGTGATGATGAACGCCGTGCCGCCGTTAAAAACAACACCGGTGGGCACGCCCGGCGTCGTGGCGTTGGCCGGCCCGGGAATCTGCACGACCAGCGGCACCGCGTTGCCGTCGCCGTCGTACAGCGTCGCCGTTCCGGTGCCGTTGTTGGCGACCCACACCGGCCCCGCCGGATTGAAGACGATACCCCAGGGGTTTTTCAGGTTGGCATCCGTGTGATCCGCGTTGATGGAGCCATCGGACACCAGATTGTGTTGCACGTAGAAATCGCCGGCCGTCGCATCGAACGCGGCCGTCGCCAGCGCCACTGCAACAGCGACCGGCGCACACACGCGCGCCGCCATGCTCGGTGAGTTCTTCATACACTTCTCCTTCGCTCAAGGAAACGACAAAATCAAACGCACAACCCGCGTGCGTCCCACTTCCGTTTCGAATCGCACACAATTTCACGATCCCAACGAAAATACCCTTCATTGCGACTTACTGCCGCGTCGCGGCAGGATTGCAATGTTGCGCGGACCACAGTGCGCGGCGGCATAACCTCACATCCGCCATACAACGAATTAACTGACGACAAGTCGCGCCATCACTGCTTCAATATCCTCGCTTGTCCGCGCTTTCGTCCCTGGCCGACGAATCCGTTGTTTCAATGAGTGCCGCGCGCACGGAGAACGGTTCATCGCGAAAAATTTTTTTCTGCGTTGCAAACCGGAAACCCACGCAACACGCACCAATGACTGGATGCATCAAGAGACCGGCATGAATTCCGACCGCCACCTCTGCGACAAGGACTTGCGCGCGCTGCTCGATCGGGTGGCGCACGGCGACAAAGCGGCATTCCGCGCGTTGTACCACGCGCTGTACGCGCCGCTGTCGCGGCACCTGTACCGCCTGATTCGCTGCGTCGACGATGTCGAGGAACTGCTCAACGACGTGATGTGGGTCGTGTGGAAAAACGCGGGCGCATTTCGCGGCGACGCGCGCGTGCGCACCTGGGTGCTGGGCATCGCCACACTGAAGAGCCGGCATTGGTGGCAGCGCCAGCAGCGGCGCCAGGATCTGCTGGCCGGACAGGAATGGCACGCGGGCGCCGCCAGCGCGCAGGCGACGGCGGACGAACGCGACCTGACCCGCGGCCTGGCGCAGCTGCCCGATGAGCAGCGCGAAACCATCGAGCTGGCGTATTACTTCGGTTATTCCTGCGAGGAAATCGCACAGCTGATGGATTGCCCGACAGGAACAGTGAAAACCCGTTTGCACCATGCGCGCAGGCGGCTGCGCAAAATTCTCAAGCCGCCCTCATTTTCGTGTGGTAACGCGCCATGAAAATTCCTCGGGAGCTGCATCACAGCGAATGCATCGCGAAATTGCCGGAATATCTGAATGGCGCGTTGCGCCATAACGACGCGGCCGCGGTGGCGACGCATCTGGAACAATGCCAGCGCTGCCGCGAGCATCTGCGCCTGGGCCATTCGCTGCGACGCCATTTCACGCAATTGCAGAAAACACTCGCCACGTTGCAAAGCGGCGAGCGCGAGCAGATCAATTTCGAACGCCTGTGGCAGCGCATCGAAGCCGATCCCCGGCAAATCGATCCGGCTGTCATGCCGCCCGCGCAAGAGGCGGCCGGCCCCCGCCAGCGGCGCGCCCATCGCAGCCACACGCGCCGGCCCTGGCGCTCGTTCGCCACCATCGCGTCCAGCCTGGTGACCGCGCTGGTCGCCGCGCATCTGGCAATGCAGCCAAGCGAGCAATCCGCGTCGCGTCACGCCTGGCCTATCGGCAATCATCTCCACAGCTGCCAGCAGCTGCGCGTTCACTTCATCGACAACCTGCCGCAAACCGACCTGCAACAATTGCTCGGCGCGATCCACGCCCGCGTCGTGGACGGCCCCGGGCGCGAAGGCGAATACACGCTGGCCGCGCGCGCGCCGGATAAAACCCTGCACCAATTGCAGCTGCACCCGGCCGTCGTGCAGGCCGAAGCCACCGGCTGCTGATTGCATCGGGACGCTTGTCGCCGTTTGCCGCGCTTGGCATCATGCGGGACGAACAACGATAAAACGCCGCACAGCGGCCGGCAGCGAGCGGAATAAACATCATGCGGGAAACCACCTTCGATATCGGCACCGCCGATGGTCCTATGGATACTTACGCCGTGCGCCCCGACGGGGCCGGACCCTGGCCCGCCGTTTTCTTTTTCATGGACGGGCTGGGCGTGCGCGCAGTATTGCGGGACATGGCGCGACACCTGGCCGCACAGGGTTACGCCGTTTTTCTGCCCAATCTGTATCACCGTGGCGGACACGCCGACACGCTACACCTGGATACCGATCCCAGCCGCCTGGGCGAACTGTTCAGCACGGTCACGAAAACTTCGATGCAAACCGATATCGGGGCGCTGTTGCGGCATGCGGATGGCGATAGCGCCGTCCGTCCCGGCCCCGTCGGCTGCGTGGGTTACTGCATGGGCGGACGCGTCGCGCTCACCGCGGCCGCCTGTTTTCAGGAGCGCGTTGCCGCCGCCGCATCCATCCATGGCGCGCAGCTGGCGGTCGATCATCCCGACAGCCCGCATCGTCTCGCCGATCAATGGCGCGGAAAAATTTATGTCGCGGTCGCGGAAGACGATCCCTGGTTGCAACCCGACGAAACCGAACACCTGCGCAGCGCCCTCGATGAGGCCGGCGCGAACCACGCGCTGGAAATTTATCGCGGCGCCACGCACGGCTTTGCCGTTCCAGGACTGGCCGCCTACAACGAAACAGCGGCGGAGCGGCATTGGCGGCGCATTTTCGAGTTGTTCCAACAGCAGCTGCAATAACAAAACGCCTTCGCAAGGAAAGAACGAATAGCGGAGCGCACGACACGACACGACACGACACGACACGAAGAGGATTCTGCTGGTGACGATATTGGATTTGTTTTCGGAAAAATCGGATCTGTATGCCTCGGCGCGACCGCAATATCCGCGCGCGGTCTTCGAGTTCATCGCCACCGCGGCGCCCGCCGCCGCGCGTGTTTGGGATTGCGGCACCGGCAGCGGACAGGCCGCCGTCGGGCTCGCCGAATTTTTTTCCGAGGTGCATGCCACCGATGTCAGCATGCAGCAGATTGCGCATCGATTGGATCGCGCCAATATCCATTATTCCGTGCAGCCCGCCGAAGCCACGGCGTTTCCACCGCAGTTCTTCGATGCCGTGGTGGTGGCGCAGGCGCTGCACTGGTTCGATTTCGAGCGCTTCTGGCCGGAAGTGAAACGCGTGCTGAAACCGCGCGGCCTGTTCGCGGCCTGGACCTACGACTGGTTTTTCATCACGCCGGAAATCGATGCGATCGTCCAGAAGCAATTGCTCGATGTGATCGCGCCGTACTGGTCGCCGCGCAACCGCATCGCCTGGGGCGGCTACCGCGAACTGGAAATTCCCTTTTCGCCGCTGGCCGTGCCCGCCATCGACATGCCGTTGAGCTGGAATCTCGATCAGCTGCTGGCTTATCTGCACACCTGGTCCGCCGTGCGCCAGTGCATTCGCGAGCGCGGCCTCGCGTTTTTCGAACAGGCCGCGCAGGCACTGGCGCACGCCTGGGGTGAGCGCGAGACGGCGCGGGCGCTGCGCATGAATTTTTATGTATTGGCCGGACGCAATGCCTGATCCGGCGGATCGGCACAGCTCAAGCATTGAGCGCCGGCGAACGGATGATTTCCACTCGACCCCATCGCCCCGGCCTGCGACAATCCGATGCGATGTCGGCTGGCGATCGCGCAAAAAATACTGAACCGTTTCATCGCCTGACGCCGCCGCTTGCGCGCGATGCGGCGCGAACCGGACAGGCCGCACATCCTTAGCCGCAACGTCACCAGGGAGCTTCCATGCATCCAAACCTCGAAGCCCAGCTCCAGGAGCTGCTCGACAAACAGGCCATTTACGAATTGCTGTTCGCCTATTGCAACGCGGCGGATCGGCACGACAACGAAAAAATGCGCTCGCTGTATCACGAGGATGCGCGCGACGACCACGGCTCCTTCTTCAAGGGACTGGCCATGGATTTCATCGACAAGCTGCCGGAAATCCAAGGCCCGATGGAAATCCTGCACCACAACGTCACCACGGTGAACCTGAAGCTGAACGGCGATGAGGGCGAAGGCGAGGTGTACATCATCGCCTTCCATAAAATCCGCACCGATAACGGCCCCATCGATCTGCTGATCGGCGGCCGCTATTTCGACAAATACCAGAAGCGCAACGGCGTCTGGAAATTCGCCCATCGCGCGGTGGTCGCGGACTGGGCCAACCTGCACAGCCCGTCGATCGTGAATCTCGACAATCCGATCATCGAAGGCTCGTACATCGGCAAACCGGGCAGCGCCGATCCGTCATACGGGTTCTTTTCGCTGCTCAAACGCGGACAACGCTGAACGCGCCGGGAGGTGTGACATGAGCGAAATCCATGCGCAACGCGGTTATGCCGAAGTCGCCGGCACGCGGCTTTACTACGAGCTGGCCGGCGCGGGACCGGCACTGGTCCTGATTCATGGTTTCGCCGTCGACGCCCGCGTCTGGGACGCGCAGTTCGAAACGCTCGCCGCCACTCATCGCGTGCTGCGCTACGACCTGCGCGGCTTCGGCCGCTCGGCCGCGCCGGGCACGGCGCCCTACTCGCACACCGGCGACCTGCACGCCTTGATGCAGCACCTGCGCATCGATCCGGCGGTTATCGTCGGGCTGTCGATGGGTGGCTGGATCGCCACGCATTTTGTGCTGACGCATCCCGAGGCGACGCGCGCGCTGGTGTTGATCGACGCGGTGCTGATCGGCGCCGAATGGTCGCCGGAATGGAAAAGCCGCTGGGGCGAGATCAAAACCCTGGCGGTCCAATCCGGCATCGAGGCGGCCAAACGCCGTTGGCTCGAACATCCGATCTTCGCCCTGGCGCACATGAACGAAGAGTTGTCGGCGCAACTGGCGCGCATGGTCGCCGATTACTCGGGCTGGCATTGGGTCAATCCCGATCCGCACGAACCCATCGAGCCACCCGATATCAAACGTCTGCACAAGATCGCCGTGCCCACGCTGATCGTCACCGGCGAATACGACATGCGCGATTTTCATGCGAATGCGCAATTATTTCAGCAGCGCATTCATCACGCGCGCGCTGTCGTGATCGCATCGGTCGGGCATTTGCCGAATTTCGAAGCCGCCACGACGTTCAATCGACATCTGCGCGAATTTCTCGCCGGCCTGTAATTCACCTTATATCAATAACGATTCAGGGTTTCGTCCATGAGCCGTCAAGAACGACTGCTGCCACCGCTCTGCGCCTGATTGCCATCGCGCGGGTGGTTCTGTTTGATTTTTCGACCGCCACGCAATCGCTGCGGGTGTTGTGGATAGCGACGGCGGCGCTGCTGTATTTTGTGAAGCGCACACGTCAGTTTTTCATCACGGTCTCGGTGATTAAAAGCAAAGCGCGGCGCCGCGACCTGTTCGCGGATTCAACACGGCCCACCGACATCATCATGCTTGGCGACAGCATCACTCACGAGGGTTTGTGGCAGGAGTATTTCCCTTCACGCAACATCCGCAATCGCGGCATCGGCGGCGACACCACGCGGGATATTCGCAACCGCCTCGACGCCATTTACCCTTTGCGGCCGCAACAGCTGTTTCTGCCGATCGGCGGCAACGATCTCAACATGGCGCAAACGCGCGCGCACCCGGATCGCGCGAAAACCTGCCGCAGACGCGGGTGATCCTGCACAGCGTGCTGCCGGTGGGCGCGGACTGGAAACTGGCGCGCAATCGCGACGTGCTCGCGCGCAACGAAAACATCAAAACGCTGGCGCATGAGCGCAAGCTGGCATTCATCGACCTGCATCCACATTTTTGCGACGCCAGGGGCGAATTGCGCGCGGCGCTCAGCAACGACGGCATTCATCTCGGCCCGCGGGGTTATGCGCAGTGGTGCTAACTGATTCGTCCGCTGGCGATTTCCTCGGGCGTCAGCGCGCGGTAGTGACCCGGCTCCAGGGATGGGTCCAGCGCGATGGCGCCGATGCGTTCGCGATGCAATTTCACCACCGCATTGCCCAGCGCGCCGAACATGCGCTTCACCTGATGATACTTGCCCTCGCCAATGCTGACACGGGCGGTACACTCATCGATCAGCTCCAGCTGCGCCGGTTTCAGGCGTTCTTTTTCCGCTTTCAAAAATAATCCCTGGGCAAATTGCCTGACCGCGGATTCGCCGATCGGCTCCGCGGTTTGCAGCCAGTAGACCTTGCGGCAGTCGCGGCTCGGCGCGGTGAGGCGATGCGACCATTGGCCGTCGTCGGTCAGCAGCACCAGGCCGGTGGTGTCGATGTCCAGGCGTCCGGCCACGTGCAGGTCGTCGACATTGTCCTCGTCGATCAGGTCCAGCACGGTCAGATGCTGGCGGTCCTTGGTGGCGCACACGTAGCCATCGGGTTTATTCAGCATGAAATAACGCGGCATCGCGCTGCGCAGCGGGCGGCCGAATAACGTCACCGCCGCCGATGCCTCGATATGCTGCTGCGGATCGAGCGCGATTTGCCCCGCCACCCGAACCTCGCCGTCCTTGATCGCGCGCTTGGCGTCGTTGCGGGACAGGTCGGTCACGGAGGCAATGAATTTATCCAGGCGCATAGTCGGTCAGCCATCGATGGGAAGGGCGGCAGTATAGCGGCGTGCGCGCCGCGCGCCATGCGCAACGCGCGGCAACAGGAAACGACGCCGATGGCCCGGGTTATGTCGGGAAGACTGACACAAGGCCGCGAGCCTGCGCACACCCGAACCTTCAAGCCGATGAATCGCCAGCGGTTTTCATAGTGGCCCGGATTCTGCTTTAGTCGCCGCGGTGCAACCGATTTAGTTGCCGCGGTGCAACAGTCGCCGCGGTGCAACCGATTTAGTCGTACGCAACCGAACCGATCCACTGCCTGGAATCAGCCCTATGCACGCCAAACAGACGTTTCGCCCGACGCTGACCGCCGCCCTGCTCTTGATGGCCGCCCTGACGCCGCTCTCCAGCATGGCCGCGCCACCGCCGTCATGGACGCCCGACGAATGCTGCGAACTGGTCGACACCGGCGCTTCCGCCCGTCCGTCCGGGTTCGCGCTCTCCATGAAAGACGCCATCGACGTCTCCAGCCCAAGCGACGCCGCGGCGCAACCGCGGACCGAAGCCGACCGCGCGCCGACTTCGAGCGCCGACGAACCGTCGATGGCGCTGATCGTCGCCGGCATGGGCGGGCTCGTCGCCATGCGGCACCGCTCGCGCTGAACACCTGCGAACACTGCCCGCAAAGCCCGCACACAACAAAAAATCACAAAGGCAACGGCGGTGAAAAAATACGAAGGGGCTTACGCCCCTTTTTTATTGCGGTGTTATTAGCACGCAGCCGAATCGCAGATTCCGCGAACGCGCCTCGATGGATCGGTCAGACGCGCTCAGTGCTCGCGGGTGGCGCGGAAGGTTATCTCCGGCCAGCGCTCTTCCATCAGCGCCAGGTTCACCCGGGTCGGCGCCAGGTAGGTGAGATGGCCACCGCCATCCAGCGCCAGTTGATCGTGCGCTTTCTGCTTGAACTCCTCCAGCTTCTTCGCGTCCGCGCATTCGATCCAGCGCGCGGTGTAGACGCTCACCGAATCGTAAATCGCCTCGACCTTGTATTCGTCCTTGAGCCGGTAGGCCACCACCTCGAATTGCAGCATGCCCACCGCGCCGACGATCAGGTCGTTGTTGCGCAGCGGCATGAACACCTGCGTAGAGCCCTCTTCCGACAACTGCTGCAAGCCCTTCTGCAATTGCTTCGACTTGAGCGGGTCCTTGAGCCGGATCAGGCGGAACAATTCCGGCGCGAAATGCGGCACGCCGGTGAATTTCAGATTCTCGCCGTCGGTGAAGGTGTCGCCGATCTGGATGGTGCCGTGGTTGTGCAGGCCGATGATGTCGCCGCTGAACGCCTCTTCGACCAGCTCGCGCTCGCCGGCCTTGAAGGTCACCGCGTCGGCGATGCGGATGTCCTTGCCGATGCGCACGTGGCGCATCTTCATGCCTTTTTCATAGGTACCCGAGCAGACCCGCAGGAAGGCGATACGGTCGCGGTGTTTCGGGTCCATGTTCGCCTGGATCTTGAAAATGAAACCGGAGAACTTCTCTTCCTTCGGTTCCACCTCGCGGGTTTCCGTCACGCGCGGCAGCGGCGAAGGCGCCCACTCGACGAAACCGTCGAGCATTTCGCGCACGCCGAAGGTGCCGAGCGCGGTGCCGAAAAACACCGGCGTCAGGCGGCCCGCGAGATATGCCTCCAGATCGAAGGTGTGGCTGGCGCCGCGCACCAGTTCGATCTGCTCGGCGAAATCGTCGGCCTCGTCAGCCAGCAGCGCCCGCGCCTCGGGACTGTCCAGACCCTTGATCTGGATATCCTCGGGAATGGTGTGGCCCTGGCCGCGCGTGTACACGTGGATGGTGTCGGTATACAGGTTGTAGACGCCCTTGAAGCCCGGTCCCGAACCGATCGGCCAGTTGATCGGCGCGGCGGCGATTTTCAGCACCTGTTCGATTTCGTCGAGCAATTCGATGGGATCGCGGATGTCGCGGTCGAGCTTGTTGATGAAGCTCAGGATCGGCGTGTCGCGCAGGCGGCACACGTTCATCAGCTTGATGGTGCGCTCCTCGACGCCCTTGGCGCCGTCGATCACCATCAACGCCGAATCCACCGCCGTCAGCGTGCGATAGGTATCCTCGGAGAAGTCCTCGTGGCCCGGTGTGTCGAGCAGGTTGACGACGCGCTCCTTGTAGGGGAACTGCATCACCGACGAGGTCACGGAAATACCGCGTTCCTGCTCCATCGCCATCCAGTCCGAGGTCGCGTGGCGATCGGATTTCTTGCCTTTGACGGAGCCCGCGACCTGGATCAGGTTCCCGAACAGCAGCAGCTTTTCGGTCATGGTGGTCTTACCGGCGTCCGGGTGCGAGATGATGGCGAAGGTGCGGCGCTGCGCGACCTTTTGCTGAAAGCTGGTCATGGAGACTCGGGAGCGTTGCGGAAAAAAGGCGGGCATTATAGCCAAACCCCGCCCGCGACGCAGCGCCCGCCGGCATCCGCGCTCCAGCCCTGCGACATAGCGCCGCAGGGGCGGCGCGGCCGCTTCCCGTATAATGCCCGGCGCGGCCGCGTCGCGCGCCGCTCGCAACGAGACGAAAAAATACGCATGGTCCCGCTTACCGCCGCCAAAGCCAACTTGCAGCGCCTCGCCCTGGTCCGGCTGATCGTGATCGGCGGCCAGCTCGCGGCCATTCTCTACGCGTACGCGTCGCTGCACGCGGCGCTGCCCTACGGCGCCCTGCTGGCGGTCGTGGCGCTTCAGATCGCGCTCAACGCGTTCACCTTCTGGCGCCTGCGCCGTCCGTGGCCGGTCACCGATCCCGAGTTTTTCGCCCAGCTGCTCATGGATGTGCTGAGCCTGGGCGCCCTGCTGTATTGCAGCGGCGGCGCCACCAATCCGTTCGTGTCCTACTATCTGGTGCCGCTGTCGATTGCCGCCACGGTGTTGCCGCGCGTCTATACCGCGAGCCTGGCGCTGATCTGCGTCGGCTGTTACAGCGCGCTGCTGTTCTTTTACCAACCGCTGCCGGCGCTGCTGCCCCAGGGCGGCCATGAACATCATGCGCAGGGCCTCAACCCTCACATTTTCGGCATGTGGTGCAATTTTGCGCTGTCCGCCGCCCTGATCACCTACGTCGTGGTGCGCATGGCCAACGCCCTGCGCGATCAGCAGGCCGAGCTGAACCTGCGCCGCGAACAGGCCCTGCACAACGAGCAACTGCTGGCCGTGGCCACGCTGGCCGCCGGCACCGCGCACGCACTCGGCACGCCGCTGACCACCATGACCGTGCTGCTCGGTGAGATGGATACGAGCGATCCCGCCCAGCGGGCCGATATCCAGTTGCTCAAGCAGCAGGTCGCGTCCTGCCGCGCCACGCTGAAAAACCTGGTGCGCACGGCGGATACGCATCAGCGCCAGCAGTTTCCGCCGCAGCCGGTGGATGCGCTGCTCGAGCAGCTGCTCGAACGCTGGCGGGTGATCCGGCCCGATGCCGATTACACGCTGCATATCGAAAGCCCCTTGCCCGCGCCCGGGCTGCACGCCGACGGCACCTTGCAACAGGCCATCCTGAATCTGCTCGACAACGGCGCCGACACGCACAGCGGAGCGCTGCAGCTGCATCTGGACTGGGACGAAGACGCCATTACACTGCGGATTCGCGACCGCGGGCCCGGCATTGCCCTCGATGTCGCGGAGCAACTGGGGAAACCCTTTGTCACCAGCAAGGGCAAGGGGCTCGGGCTCGGCCTGTTTTTGAGCCACGCCACGGTCGAGCGCCACGGCGGAGAAATACGCCTGTTCAATCACCCCCAGGGCGGCACCGAAGCGGTGGTGCGCCTGCCTCGGGCCAGCGCAGATGATTGATTTTTTATTGGTCGACGACGACGCCATTTTCTGCCAGGTGCTGACCCGCGCGCTGGAGCGGCGCGGCCTGAGCGTGCACAGCGCGCACGACCTCGAACAGGCGCTCGCGCTGGCGCGCGCGCGGCAGCCGCGCAACGCCGTCGTCGACCTGAAGCTGGCCGATCAATCCGGCCTGCAAGTCATCAGCGCGCTGAAAACCCTGCTGCCCGATATCCGCATCGTGATGCTGACCGGTTATTCCTCCATCGCCACCGCCGTCGAAGCGGTCAAGCTGGGCGCGGTGAATTACCTGTGCAAGCCGGCCAGCACCGAGGAAATCCTCGCCGCGCTCGCGCTCAGCGCCGGCAATCCCGCGATTGAAGTGCCTGAGCAACCACCCTCGGTGGAGCGCCTGGAATGGGAACACATTCAGAAAGTGCTGCACGATTGCGAGGGCAATATTTCCGCAACGGCGCGCGCGCTCGGCATGCACCGGCGCACTTTGCAGCGCAAATTGCAAAAAAAACCCGTCAAACAATAGCGGCCGCGCCGGACAGATGCGCGCCGGCGGTTTTTTATATCCGTGCTAGAATTCCTCGCAAATAAAAATGAGGAACCTGCGCGGTTGCGTTCGTCGGCTTCAGGCTCCTCACCCTGCCGGGAAGTTCAAATTGTTGAGGATCTTCGGGAAAACCGCTTTTGCCATCATCGCGGCTCTGACGCTGTTGACGGTAGCTCCCGCCATCTGGCTCGTTCCCACCGGCACCGTGGTCAGCAGCGAATACACCGTGCCGCTGCATGCCGTCATGGAAGCCTTTTCCGTGATCATGTCGGCGCTGGTATTCGCGATGGGCTGGCAAACCTACGGCGAAGATCGGTCCGGCGCCATTACGATTCTGTGCTGCATATTTCTCGGCGTGGGCGCGCTGGACCTGATGCATCTGCTGTCCTATCCGAGCTTGCCCAATTTCATCACCGCGAATTCCTATCAGAAGGCGCTGCTGCTCTCGCTCAGCGGCAACTCCCTGATGGCCGCCGCGCTGCTGGCGGCGGCCATGGCACCAAACTGCCGCGGCAACAGTAATTTCGTGCGCTGGACGATTCTGCTGGTCACCGTCGTTTCCACCGCCGCGATTGCGTGGCTGTGTATTTTTTTCGCGCCGCGCCTGCCCTCGCTGCTCGCGGGCCCCGCCCAGTTCAATGCCATCGAACGCGGCGTGCACGCGCTGCACACCTTGATGCTGTGCCCCGCCGCGGCGTTGTTCGTGCAACGTTACCGCCGTGAATCCCTGCAATGGGTCCGCCATCTGGCGGCGGGCAGCCTGGTGCTGGCCGTCTCGACCACCAGCTTCGCCCTGCGGCAGGTGCCAAACGACTGGTTTAATATCATCGGCCACCTGGACAAAATCGTGGCCGGCTATTTTGTGTACCGCGCCATATTTTTGCGCAGCGTGCAATTGCCGATCGACAAGCTCAACACCTCCGAAACCTCGCTGCGCAAAAGCCAGCAGGAACTGGCGCTTACCAAGATCGCCGTCGACCGCTCCAGCGATTACATCTACATGATCGCGGCCGATACCGGCCGCATTCTGTACGCCAACGAAGTGGCCTGCGCGCGCATGGGTCACAGCCGGGAACAGATGCTCGCGCTCACCGCCAGCGATATCGGCCCGGGCACGAATCCAACGGATGTATCGATGCTGACCAGCCTGGGCGGAAGCGCTTCGCACCGCTTCGAATGCCTGCACAACACACGCGACGGCGAAGTGTTTCCGGTGGAAGTCACCGCGACTTTTATTCGCGAGGCGGAACAGGCTTTTTATTATTGCTCGGTGCGCGATATCACCGAGCGCAAGCGCATCGAGCGCGCGCATCGCGAAACCGCCCAGCATCTGCGCCGCGTCATCGACAGCATGCCTTATTTCGTGTCGCTGCTGACGCCCGAGGGCAATTTTCTCGAAACCAACCGCAAGGTGCTGGATGTCTGGGGCCTGGGCGAAGACGAAGTGCGCGGCGTCCATCTCAACGATCTCATGAGCCGCATGTTCTCCGCCGATATCTGCTCGCTGCTGGGCGAATCCATACAGCGGGCGGCGGCGGGCGAAACCGTTCACTTCGATCTCAAGGTGCCCATCAACGGCACGCCGGAATATTCGTCGTTCTATATCGCCCCGGTATTCGGCGACGACGACCAGGTGCGTCATCTCATCGCCACCTCTGTCAGCATCACCGATCGCGTGCACGCCCAGGAGCAGCTCAGGCTCGCCGCCATCGTGTTCGATTATTCCGCTGAAGCCATCCTGATCACCGACGGCAACATGCGCATTCTTTCGGTGAACCGCGCCTTCACCACGCTGACGGGTTTTCCGGAGAGCGAAATCGTCGGCACCGTGCCGCCGTTGTTCGAAAACGGCCGGCATTTATCCGACCTGCGCAACGCCTTGCAGGACACCGGCAACTGGAGCGGCGAAGTCGAATGGTTGTGTCGGGACGGCCGCCTCTGCTTCGAATGGCTGACCGCCACCAAGGTGCACGACATCGACGGCTCCGTCTCCAATTACATCGTTATTTTTTCCGACATTTCGGAAAAGAAACGCACCGAGGAACACATTCAATACCTCGCCTATTACGATCCGCTCACAAGCCTGCCAAACCGCGTTCTGCTGGAGGATCGCGTCAAGCTGGCGCTCGCCGCCGCGCGCCGCGCGCAACATAAAGTCGCCGTTATTTTTCTCGACCTCGATCACTTCAAGACCATCAACGATTCGCTCGGCCATCACTGTGGCGACCGGATTCTGGCCGAAATGGGCAAACGCCTGAAACGCACGGTGCGCGAAGTGGATACCGTGGCGCGCCTGGGCGGCGACGAATTCGTGGTGCTGCTGACCGCCTTGCAGGACAGCGCGCAGGCCGCCGCCATCTGCAAGAAACTGCTGGCGGAACTGGCCCTGCCCTACCTGACCGGCGGCGCCGAACTGCGCCTGACGGTCAGCGCCGGCATCAGTGTTTTTCCCGAGGACGGCGCCGACTTTTCGCGGCTCATCATGAACGCCGATGCCGCGATGTACCACGCCAAGGCGATGGGGCGAAACAATACGCAGTTCTTCATCGACGAAATGAACCGCCGCGCCGCCGGCCTGTTGTCGATGGAAAATCGCCTGCGCGGCGCCATCGAGCACGGCGAGCTCATACTGCATTACCAGCCGCAGCTCGATCTCTGGTCCGGCGCCATCATCGGCGTCGAGGCGCTGGTGCGCTGGCGCGATCCCGAGCGCGGCCTGATTCCTCCCAGCGAATTCATTCCCGTCGCGGAAGAGCGCGGCCTGATCGGGGAAATCGGCGCCTGGGTACTGCGCGAGGCCTGTCGCCAGAATCAAAGCTGGCAACGCGCCGGACTGCCGCGACTGCCGATCGCGGTGAATATTTCCGCCAGCCAGTTTCGCCAGGACAATTTGATGGAGCTGGTGCGCGGCACGCTGCGCGACACCGGGTTGGAACCGCGTTATCTGGAATTGGAAGTCACCGAAAGCGCCGTCATGCACGACGCGGAACGCCTGATTTCGACACTGGAAGAACTGCGCTCCCTGGGCGTGTTCCTGGCGGTGGACGATTTCGGCACGGGCTATTCCAGCCTGAGTTATTTAAAACGCTTTCCCATCGACAAAATCAAAATCGATCGCTCTTTCGTCTGCGATATTCCCGGCGACAAGGACGATTACAGCATCGTGCGCGCCATCATTGGCCTCGGTAAACAACTCGGGCTCAAGGTGGTGGCCGAAGGCGTCGAAACGCAGGTTCAGCTCGATGCGCTGCGCGAGAGCAATTGCGATCACTACCAGGGATTTTTCTTCAGCCGGCCGGTCGACGCGGACGCGCTTGAGGAGCTGCTGCGGGTACACAGCATTTCCCCGGCCTGACCTTGTCATCGAGGCGCGGACTTTTCAGAATAGGATTTTCCGCGCGGGACCGCGCGCCCATCGGAACCGGAAGCATAACGTGCAACCATTTCTCACCGCCGCCCTGCTGGCAACGCTGACCTTGCTGGGCGGCTGCGCCGCCTTGCGCGGACAATCCGCCGATCCCTACATCGGCCAGTTCACCTACCGCTATTCCAGCGGCGACACGTACGAAATCATCGTGCCTGACGCCACGCGCCTGTCCTGGCGCGCCACCGGCGGCGCCGAACTCGGCCATCGCGGCGACGAACAGCCCGAGCGCATCAAAATCGCCGACGGCATTTACTTCGCGACCTGGATCGAAGCGGACGGCACCACCGTTACCCAGGTGCTCGACTTCAACGACAACACGGTTCACGCCACCGTGGTGCAGGGCGACTTCCGTTCGCTGCTGAGCGGCACCATCGAACGCGACACGCCCGCAGCGACGCCCTGACACGATTTTCCGCAAAAATCCCGCATAAAAAAGGCGATGTGAATGACATCGCCTTAGGGAACTGCAAACGTTGGATCAGGCTTGTAATTGCCGACGACGACGCGCAACGCCACCGAGGCCGACCAGGCCCGAGCCCAGCAACCAGGCAGTGGCCGGGACCGGAACGGCCGCCGTACCGTTGAAGCTCCAGGTATACCAGCTATTACCCGTTGTACCGTTGCCGACATCCGCGCCAACCGCCGTACCGGAGAAGGTATTGAAATCGGGGCTGAAGGTGAGCGTCATGTAGAAACGCTCAAGGTCGGGCTTCTGCAGGAACTGGCTTTGCTGGCTGTCGCAGACAAGGCTGGAACCGGAGCAGGCACCCGCAACCGCGCCATTCGCGGTATCGAATTTCAACGTCGCGTCGGAGGTCTGGCTGGAGGGAAAACCGCTGTCGGAATTCGAAAAGGTCATGGCTTGGCCCAGCGTGAACGTACGCGTGTCTGCGTTGTAACTCACGCTGCCGCCATTGAAGGAATAAACCAGGTGTGGCTGATTCACGACCGCGGTCACGATCAGCGCCTTGACGGAGGTCGAATACTGCACCAGATCGGCGAAAATACCGGCGATTGAACCGGTGTTGCCGGAAGTGGCGATATCCCAGGTGCCGGTAAAGGTCGGCCAGGTCGGGGTCGATGTGCTGTATGCCGTGGAACCGGTATGCACATAAAGCGAAGGATCGGAGGTCGCACCGACGGTATTAATACCACCCAGTGTTCCGGTTACGTTGTAGACCGTTGCGTGGGACTGGGACGCAATGGCTGTGAGGATTGATGCGGCCAACAAGGTTTTCGTTATTTTCATGATTATGTCCTTGAACGACTAGGAGAAGGGCAGCCTGGCCATCTTCAACGCATGCCTGTTCACAGGCTGTGCACCGCTCTACTTCCACTTCGCGTCAAGACCCCACGGCTTTCCGTCCACCGGCTCGCGCCGGCTTTAGCTTTTACCTCCCCGAAGATGAGATGAATAAAAACAGTCGCGCCCCTTTTCGTTCGAGCCAAGCTCGCTCCATATGGGGTGCACTGACTATTTGCCAGAACGATGTGTAAGAATCAACATAAGTTTACTGTTAGAGCCGAATCCTGTCGTATTTTTAATAAAGCGTCCGACTTATCAAACAGAGGAGAAACTTGTGCCTCTTTTTTATCTCTTCGCAGGCAGGAAAGTTTTTATGCTTTTCAAGCGCCATAAAAAAACCCCGGCATAACCGGGGTTTTGCGCGCTCGAATCGTTTTCGGTTACAGCAGCGAGCGCCCTTTGCCGGCGGCGATGCGCATGCGCAGCGCGTTCAGCTTGATGAAACCTTCCGCGTCTTTCTGGTTGTAGGCGCCGGCATCGTCCTCGAAGGTGGCGATGCGACTGTCGAACAGCGATTGCTCCGACTGACGGCCCACCACGATGACATTGCCCTTGTACAGCTTCAGACGCACGATGCCGTTGACGTACTGTTGCGACGCGTCGATGGCCGCCTGCAGCATTTTGCGCTCGGGGCTCCACCAGTAGCCGTTGTAGATCAGGCTCGCGTACTTGGGCATCAGCTCGTCTTTCAGATGCGCGACTTCGCGGTCCAGCGTGATCGATTCGATGGCGCGGTGCGCCTTCAGGATGATGGTGCCGCCGGGGGTTTCGTAGCAGCCGCGCGATTTCATGCCGACATAGCGGTTCTCGACCAGATCGAGACGGCCGATGCCGTTTTCGCCGCCGATGTTGTTCAGCGCGGCCAGAATATTGGCCGGCGTCATCGTCTTGCCGTCGATGGCCACCACATCGCCCTGCGCGAAAGTCAGATCGATATAAGTGGCTTTATCCGGCGCGGCCTCCGGAGACACGCTCCAGCGCCACATGTCTTGCTCGGCTTCGGTCCACGGATCTTCGAGCACGCCGCCCTCGTAGGAGATGTGCAGCAGGTTCGCGTCCATCGAATACGGCGATTTCTTTTTGCTCTTGGAGAAATCGACCGGAATATTGTGCTGTTCGCAATACGCCATCAGCGTTTCGCGCGAGGTCAGGTTCCATTCGCGCCAGGGCGCGATGACCTTGATGCCGGGTTTCAGCGCATAGGCGCCCAGTTCGAAACGAACCTGGTCGTTGCCCTTGCCGGTGGCGCCGTGGGATACCGCGTCGGCGCCGGTTTCGTTGGCGATTTCAACCAGGCGCTTGGCGATCAGCGGACGCGCGATCGAGGTGCCGAGCAGGTATTCGCCTTCGTACAGCGTGTTGGCGCGGAACATCGGGAATACGAAGTCGCGCACGAATTCTTCTTTCAGATCGTCGATGTAGATCTGCTTCACGCCCAACGCCTGCGCCTTGGTACGGGCCGGCTCCAGCTCCTCGCCCTGGCCGATGTCGGCGGTGAAGGTGACCACTTCGCAGCGATAAGTATCCTGCAACCAGCGAACGATGACCGAGGTATCCAGGCCGCCGGAATAGGCCAAGACCACTTTCTTGATTTCAGACATGGGAAGCTCCAGCGCGGGAGGGTTTCGGAAAGGGTTGGTATTCTACTGGGGATGGACGGCGAAGCCCAGCGCCGGCGGGACCCGGGGAGTCCTGAAAAACGCCGCCGGCGTCGCGAAGCGGGAAACCGTCGTCTATAGGCCGATTTTTAATCGCGGCATCGGCCCGCATGCCGGTTTTTTTCACGGAGTCCGTGCGCTTTCAGCATCCTCGACCCAGCTGGATTCACGATAACAGGCCCTGTTCGCGCTGCCGCTTGAGCCAGCGCAGCGCATGGCCGCCCTGCGCGGCTCCGGTCAGCTCCGCCGCGAGGTCCGCCGCGGCCACCAGGCGCGCCAGATCGATGCCGGTGTCGAATCCCGACTGGGCCAATAGCAGGGCCACATCCTCGGTGGCGACATTGCCGGTGGCGCCCGGGGCGAACGGGCAGCCGCCGAGCCCGGCGATGGACGAATCGAATTTGCGGATATCCGCCTCCAATGCCGCGTACACGTTGGCCAGCGCCATGCCGCGCGTGTCGTGGAAATGACAACCGAGCCGCGCGCCGCCGAACTCGCGTGTCAGGCGCGTCATCAACGACTTGACCGCGCCCGGGTGCGCGGCGCCGATGGTGTCGGAAATGATCACCTCTTTCGCACCCGCCGCGAACATGTCCGCGGTCATGGCCACAACCACGGACTCATCGATCCAGCCCTCGTAGGGGCAGGCCCAGGCCGTCGACAGATAGACCAGCGCATCGATGCCGTCGCGCCGGCTCTGTTCGATCAGATCCAAAACCGTGGCCTGCGTTTGAGCGGTGCTCATGCGCAGATTTTTTTCGTTGAATGTGTTCGAGGTGGCGAGTATCAGTCCCAGCGCCTTGAGGCCGGTCGCCCTGGCCAGCTCGTAGCCTTTACGGTTCGGCACCAGCGCGGAGTAGTAGATATCCGCCTCCGGCAGCCCCGCCACCACCCGCTCCGATCCCGCCATCGCCGGCACCGCCTTCGGCGACACGAAGCTGCCCACCTCGATGGAGCGCAAGCCGGCGGCCGCCAACGCTTCTATCAATTGCAGCCGCTGTTGCGGGCTGAGCACGCGCGGCTGATTTTGCAGGCCGTCGCGCGGCCCCACTTCGTTGATCGTTACCGGCCCAAGCTGTATCGACTGGCTCATGGAAAACTCCGCAGGTCTTTGCGCCATTATCGGCGCGCCGTCGCGCGGAGAAAAGCCATCGGCCGCACCCGCGATTTTTGCCGCAAGCTCACGCCGGCATTTCGGCCGCGGCAAACAACGCCGCCGCGAAATGCTATCGCACCCGCTGCACGGCTTTCGCTTTCAGCTGCGGCGGGTTATGGCCCTGATCGATTTCGCCATCAATACGCAGGCGCGCATCCGGCGCGATTTTGACCTCGCCCAGAGTGTCCTTGTCGATGCGCGCGGTGATTTGCCCGCTGTTGTCGCGCGGCAAATAATGTTGCTGGTCGATCTGCTGCACCAGCTCGCCGATCACCACCACTTTCGTGTCATCGGGCACCGCGCGTGCCTGCGCGATGGAAATGCTGGACGGCACGGTGCTGGCGCAAGCGGTCATGGCGATGGCCAGCAGCGCCGCGCTGAAACCGGTACCCGTACGCGCTGAATGATTCGAGGAAAAATTGCTCATCACAAACCTCCTCCACCTATCGGCGCGGTAATCGTTCGCTATTTTATCGATGACGCAGAATTTTCGACGGCCGGGTCGCGCCGGTGTTTCCCCCCGGCAAAAAGAACCGGTTCACGAATTCGATGCAAAGCCGCCGCGCGGCGACGCCCTCGCGTCACCACCTGGAAGCGGACGGAAACGCGACAAAATCATCGGGATCAATTGCATGCGGCGCGCGGCGGCTGTGTTACAGTTCAACGCGAAACTGCCCGGAAATTCTGCCTATGACACCTCTGTACCTGATGCTGGTCGGCGCCTTTTTATTGCTGTTCAGCATCGTGCTGACACCGCTGTCCACGCGCATCGGCCTGCCGGTGCTGCTGCTCTTTTTCGGCGTGGGCATGATGGCCGGCGAAGAAGGTTTCGGGCACATTCAATTTCACGATTTCAACACCGCGTTTCTGGTCGGCAATCTCGCGCTCGCCATCATTCTGCTCGATGGCGGCATGCGCACCAAAGTCCAGTCGTTTCGTGTCGGCCTGAAACCCGCTTCGGCGCTGGCCACCGTGGGCGTGGTTGTCAGCGCGGCCGTCACCGGCGCGGCCGCGATGTGGCTGTTGCATTTGCCGCCGCTGCTCGGCCTGCTGATGGGCACTGTCGTCGCATCCACCGACGCCGCCGCGGTTTTTTCGTTGCTGCACGGACGCGAATTGCATTTGAACGAGCGCGTGAGCGCCACGCTCGAAATCGAATCGGGCAGCAACGATCCGATGGCGATTTTTCTCACCGTGCTGTTGCTCGAAATGATCGAGCACAATACGACCAGCCTCGATGGGTCCGCGCTGGGCCTGCTGTTGCAACAATTCGGCATCGGCGCCATCGGCGGCGTCGCCGGCGGCTATCTGCTGAGTTATCTGGTGCGCCGGCTCGATCTCGCCATCGGCCTGTATTCGTTGCTGGTGGTCACCGGCGGAATTCTCGTGTTCGCGCTCACCGGCCTGCTGGAGGGCAGCGGTTTTCTGGCGATCTATCTGCTTGGCCTGTGGCTCGGCAACAGCGGCGCGCCGTTGCTGCCGACGATTTTGCAGGTTCACGACGGGCTTGCCTGGCTGGCGCAGCTGGGATTGTTTCTGATGCTGGGCCTGCTGGTGACGCCGTCGGACATGATGCACATCGCGCTGCCGGCGCTGGGCCTGGCGTTCGTGCTGATGTTCGTGGCGCGGCCGCTGGCGGTCGCGCTCAGCCTGACGCCGTTCGGCATCAACTGGCGCGAGCTGGTTTTCATCAGCTGGGTCGGCCTGCGCGGCGCGGTGCCGATCGTGCTGGCGCTGTTTCCCATCATGGCGCAGCTGCCGCAGGCGCAATTGCTGTTCAATACGACCTGCTTCGTGGTGCTGGTATCGCTGCTGGTGCAGGGCACAACCTTGGCGCCGGTGGCGCGCTGGCTGCGCCTCGAAGTGCCGGCGCCGCGCCTGCCGCAGCGACGCATTCCGTTGAACCTGCCCGATCACAGCGACCACGAGTTGTATCTGCTGCCGATGCAACAGGTGCGCGCGGAAACGATGCCGGCAAAAAGCCTGCGGCTGCCCTCGGGCAGCGCATTGCTGGCGGTGTTCCGCAATCGCGAACTGCTGCTGCCTGACAGCGACACTCAGCTGCAACCGGGCGACTGGCTGGCGGTCGCGGGCAGCGCGCGCTCGGCAAGCGAAATCGGCAAGCTGCTGACGATAGCGGAAACGCCGGAACGCCTGGTGCCACGTTTGTTTTTCGGCGATTTCACGCTGTCCGGCGATGCCTTGCTGGGCGACCTGGAGCAAGTGTACGGCCTGAGCATCGACGCGGAGCAGAAAGACCTGAGCCTGTCGGAAGTCATCGCGCAGCGCCATCGCGGCCATCCCGTCGTCGGCGACAGCGCAACCGTGGGGCCGGTGCAACTGATCGTCATGGCCATCGATGGCGACCGCGTGACGCGCGTCGGCATGAAACTGCCCGGCGCCTAAGGAACCGCTGCGGGAAAACGCGGCGAGCGCCGCTGAGGCAAGGCAAAAATGGGCGAAAAGCCGCGGTTTATACCTCAATCAATGAGGATTTTGAGCCCATTTCTAACGCCGCATCAGCAAGCACAGTAGTTTTTCAGAGATTCCTTAAGTCACCGGCTGCAGCGGCAGATGATAAAACGTCTCGATGTGCCGCCACGCTTCCTCGACGGAATCCACGTAGTGGAACAGCTCCAGATCGGAAGCATCGATGCAGCCGGTTTCCACCAGCCAATCGAAATCCACCAGTTTTTTCCAGAACTCGCTGCCGTACAGCAGGATCGGCACGCGCCGCACTTTTCCGGTTTGTACCAGCGTCAGCGTTTCGAATAACTCATCCAGCGTACCGAAGCCGCCGGGAAAGGCGACCAGGGCTTTCGCGCGCATCATGAAATGCATCTTGCGCAGCGCGAAGTAGTGGAATTGAAAACATAATTCCGGCGTGATGTAGGGATTGGGATGTTGTTCGTGCGGCAAAATAATATTGAGGCCGATGCTGCGGCCGCCGATGTCGTGCGCGCCCCGGTTGGCGGCTTCCATGATGCCGGGCCCACCGCCGGTCACGACGGTCATTTCACGCTCCGGATGAGCCAGGTTATGTTCGGTCGCCCGCTGCGCGAAAGCGCGGGCGGCGCTGTAATACTCGCTCATCTGCAATTGCGTGCGGGCGCGGCGCCAACCGCGTTCGATCTCCGCATCGCCCGGCGCACGCTCGCGCCGGCCTTCCCATTCGTTGAAACGCTCCAGCGCGAGCTCCGGCGACAGGGCGCGAGCGCTGCCAAATACAACGATGGTGGCCTTGATATTGTGTTCCTGCTGAATCATTTCCGCTTTCAGCAACTCCAGTTGCAGGCGCAGCGGGCGCAGCTCACGGCGCAGCAGGAACTCCTGATCGAGAAACGACAATTCATAACTGGAGGAGCGATCGTAAGCGCATTCCGCGCGCGCCTGAATTTCCTCTTCGGCGCTGAAAAAATTCTCGTCGCGTAAACGGTGTGGCATGGGGGTTCCTCACAATCACTTCAGGGCAAAAATGGACCAGCGGTCAGTTCATCTTCTTGATGACACAGTAAAACATATATCGTTGACAAGTTGTGGCTGCCGCGATTTGCGACGCAAACCACGTTAGCGCGGGTCCGAAGGGCGCCGAGATGGGCAGCGGCATGCGGATTGCCTACAATGACCAACCACTGCAAGGAGACTCGAACATGGCGGCGATACTGATCACGGGAGCGGCGCGGGGCATCGGTCTGGCCCTGACCAATCAACTGGCGGCGCGCGGCGACCGGGTGATCGCCCTGTGTCGCGCGCCCAGCCCGGAGCTGTCGCAGATCGAAGGCATCCGCATCATTCCCGACATGGACGTCACCGACGCCGAAGCGATCGGCAGCCTCGGCGCGCTGCTCGATAAACAGGCGCTGGACGTCGTCATTCACAACGCCGGCATTCTCACCCAGGAAAGCTGGAGCGACCTGGACTTCGAACGCATGCGCCGCCAGTTCGAGGTCAACAGCCTCGCGCCGCTGCGTTTGACCCAGGCGCTGCACCCCAATTTGCGCAACGGCAGCAAGGTGGTTTTCATCACCAGCCGGGTGGGCTCCATCGACGACAATACCTCGGGCGGCCTGTACGGCTACCGCATGTCAAAGGCGGCGCTGAATATGGCGGGGAAAAACCTGGCGCATGACCTGCGGCCGGAAGGCATCGCGGTGGGAATTTTTCATCCAGGCATAGTCGCCACCGACATGACCGGCCAGCGCGGCATCAGCCCTGAGGAGTCGGCCCACAACCTGCTGGCGCGCATCGACGCGTTGTCGCTGGCCAACAGCGGGCAATTCCTGCACGCCGACGGCACTCCGCTTCCCTGGTAGTTTCAGCGACACGTACAAAAAACGGGCGAAAGCCTGTTTTTGTACGTGTTCCACGAAGCGCTTCCGCGCAAAACGCAACAGGCTTCACGACAAGGCTGTCGATTTCACAACCAAGCCTGCGGATTTCACAACCAAGGCCGTGGGTGTCACAACCAAAACCTGGGGTTCACAACGAAGCAGCAGCAGGCCTCACAGCGAAAAGTAATAGGCCACATCCAGGCCGTAGCTGTCGATCCGCTGGTCGAACTTTTCGTCATAAAAATAATTGCCGGCCCGGCGCGACGTTTTTACCGTGAAGAAATGACTTTCCCAGCCCAGTCGCACCGCCAGCCCGGATTTTCCCATCGGGCGGAATTCGACGCCAAGGCCCAGCGAGCTGGTACCACCGGTATCGTCGTCGCTGAAACGGTCGCCGGCGTAATGCACTTTTTCATCGAGCCTGACCACGCCGGCGCCGACCCGGCCATACAGTGAAAAATTATCGCCCAACGGCAACAGGCCGACCGCGCCGATCGTGGTCGCGGTAAACTCGTCTTTCACGCTGATCGAACCGCTGCGCGCGCTGTACTGGCCGAGGTCGCGCACACCGAGTTCAACGGCAAAATAACGATTGAACCGATATCCGCCGAACGCATGGATGCCATTGTCGCTGTCGTCGAGCGACATTCCATCGAATTGATCGTCGTCATTGAAATTCGTTTTGGCGTAGCCGATGCCGCCGTACACCGCCGGTTCGTCGAAAAAACCGCCGGCCAAAGCAGAATTCGCCGCAGCAGCGAGGGCCACCGCCACCAGAAGCTTGTTCATTAGAACTCCCTTATTTTTTATTACCTACGTTATTTATCTATCAGATTTCCGTTCGGGTCGAACGCTGTGAGGGTAGCTCGCGTTGCGCAGGCTGTACAGCCAACGGCCCCTTCGTTCGCGCGTGACGAGCGGTCACAATCCATGCGCACGCGTCGCTTAAAGAGGGCCCGCAAGCTGTGATGGCAACAGCAAAAATACCCATTGACGCGGATAGAGTTCTGTATACAATGTGAGCAGGCTAAGAAAACAGTTTGCATATGTTCAGTAAATCCGACGTCCCTTCTGCAGTGCTTCGTCCCATTTCTCCATAAGTAACTCTGAATTTTCTCGGCTCACCGCCTGTACCCCAGGCATAATTGTTCAATAGTTATAGGATTTTCACGAATGTCTAACACCAGCACTGGCCACGTTAAATGGTTTAATGAATCCAAAGGCTTTGGTTTTATTGAGCAGGAAAACGGCCCGGACGTATTCGTCCACTTCAGCGCCATCAACGACACCGGTTTCAAAACGCTTGCGGAAGGGCAAAAAGTTAAATTTACCGTTACTCAAGGTAAAAAAGGCCCGCAGGCCGAGAACGTAACCGTCATCTAAGGTTACCGTCAAAGCTGCAACGGGCATTCTGTTGCAGCTCCCCTCCCTGATTCCCTGCTATTCGCAAGGATTGTCCTCAAGCTTTTATCAAGTTGGCGATGTGCGAAACCGCACATTTACCGATCACTTGTTTGCAAATTTTTCACGCCGTGGTGTGTTGCCGCGACGATGATGTGCATTCTCTGATCGATCGATTGAGTTCGAGTACGCGTAAACCGCAGCGGGTTCCGCGGCGCAGATGCTTGCCCAATGATCTTCCCACCCCAAAGCCAGGGCGCCTCGGCTCATCAATAACGCCTGCCAGCGTACGGACATACGCCGCACGGTGATTCCGCTCTGTTTCAAATTCGGGCCCACCCCGACAGCGCCACTAACACTCCAACTTTGGCGCAGGTCCACATCGATGCGCGAGCAGCCACAATGTACTCCACCGCGTCATGCGGATTGATCGCGCACCAAAACAGGGCAATGGCAGCGATTGGCCGGCTGTTCCTCGCACCACAACGCCGCAACCGACTCCGCAATAGGGCAAGGTCGTCCACGTCGGCGTTTCCAACATCACGCCATCTCCAGCGCTTGTCCCTTTGAACGGCGGGAAACCCCGGTTTCAGGCCGCCGACTCCAGAACCTGCGGCCTGCTCAGCTGCACCTGTTCGCCCTGCAACCGCGCGGGCAGACACGTACACATGCAGCCTTTTCCAGGCAGTCGCCCGTGACCAGACTGAAGTGCTCCTTGTAGAGCGGCGACGCCACGACCAGTTCACCGCCAATATCGCCGACAATGCCGCGCGACAATACATTCGCGCCGCCCGATCGGATCGAAATTGTCGATGGCGTAAACCGCATCGGCCTCATCCGGCAAATAAAAAATCGCCACTGGATTGGCTCCGATCAAAGCACACACGGGCATCGAGCACAGCGCCAACAGGCTCGAATACATAGCGCGCGGACCGAAGCGGTCGGTCAGCATCCGATCAGAACGCGCGCGGGAATTGCCAGGGCCACATTGAGCGTCAGCAGCGTTTTTATCTCCGCGGGCGTCAACGCCAACGACCGGCCTATCGCCTGCAGCAAAGGCACTTGGTTAAACCAGACCACGAACGTAATGAAAAAAACCATCCAGCTCAGGTGCAGGATTTTCATCTTGCCGTTGAAGGCGAATAAATCGAAGCGCTCGAGCGACATGGAAATTCTCCGCGGCACATAAAAAACATGCATAAAAAAGGTGCTCACCGCCGCACAGCTTCGATTGAAGTCATGCGGCCATAAGCACCTTTGCTCATCGACCTGAAGGGATGTATCAGGCTGCTCCAGTCAGCGCCGACATTGGCGAAACCGGATCACAGTGCATACTTTTCTCTTCAACTCTCGCGCCATCAAAAAATGTTCACGCGGCTCAATGGCTTGATTATTTTTCGTGGCCAGGCTCCAGCGTTTTTCGCCCCGGATCGGTGCCACGCCGGCTGCGCCGTTATGAAGCACCATCGAAAGTAGCGCCATCCATGAAACGATCCGGCCCCATTACGATGGGGCCATCGGTTCCTTCCATTTGCCATTCCGTGGCGTGATGACCTTCATTTTTTCCTCCAACAAAGGAAGGTTGCGCGCGTCGCCGAAGATTTCCCAATAAATATCGCCACGATAAACCTGAGCCAGGATCCGTTCCTGCAGCGGATGCCGGGGCAGCTGACGCCAGCGCATCATCTGCTAAAAACCAATGGGCATGCGAACGCCACGGAAAATTCGCCTGGTAGCGATGCAGGACATGAAACTGCTCGGGCCTGCATTTTTATTGCACCAAGCCAATACGCAATTCGCCCATAAAAGGCTGGGACAACCAATACGGAGGAATGTCGAGATAGTGATTTTCGGCCAGGAGTTGCAAGGCCGCGGTCATATTCCGCTCCGCCCAGCTGGCAGCGCGATCGAAGGAACCTCTGAAAAACGACTGCGCTTGCAAATACGGCGTTAAAAACCGGCTCAAAATCCTCATTGATTCCGTATAAACTCCGGTTTTTCCTTGTCTTTGCTGCGCTCGCTACGTTTTTCAGAGGTTCCCTAACGCATACAATAAGGCGGCGTGAGTCTGGAGATGTTGTCGCTGCCATTGCTCGGTGACGCCCAATACTTTTTCGGGCGCGTTTTGCCAAATATCGTAGCCCGCAACCAAACAACGGCCCAGGCCCATGCCGGCGGAAGGCTCGCCGCCAATAACATTGGAACCAGCAATTGCGCACCGTCGAAATGCCCGACGATCAGTTTATCGCGAATATTGGCCCAGGACGGCTCGCAGCAGAGTTCGACCTTCAGCCCCTGCTCCTCGAAGAATCCCCGCTCCTGCGCCACAACCAGCGGCAGGCAATCCGTCAGCGGAATGTAACCGAGTCGCAGGGATATTTTTTCCAAAGTCATCGATGCCTCCCGGGCTCAGCTGTCGAGCATTTCCAAAACAGCAATGATATTGTTCGCGACTTCCGCCAGGCGCTGGCCGCGATCCATCGCCATTTTGCGCATGGCTTTGTACGCTTCTTCTTCGTCGAGTTTTCGATGTTTCATCAACAAACCCTTGGCCCGATCGATCCGCTTGCGGCCGGCCAATTGCGTTCGTGTCTCCTGGAGCTCGCGACGCAGTGCCTGGTACTCGCGGAAACGCGCGATGGCAACATCGACAATCGCCTTCACGCGACAAGGGTTCAGCCATCGACCACATACGCGCTCACGCCGCGCGCACCGCCCGCTCGATGATCGGCGTATCGCCCTCGGCGGCGAACATCACTACGGTACGTGGGTTATCGCGGTTGAGGATGGCCATATTTTCCAGCGTGTCGCGATCGGGCGATTCGATATCGATAATGATGACGTCGGGCTCAAGGCCGGCCACCTGAGCGGCAAGCGCCATGACTGTGAAATCGTGGTCGCGCAGCGCCTGCTCAAGCAGCGCCGCGCGTGCCGGCTGGTCGTCCACCAGCAACCGATTTATCGGTACAGACTGATCGGCACAGACTCTTCAGAACACACTCTTCAGAACAGGGAAGCGCAAGCAGAATGCCAAACGCGACATCTTGCGGCGGGCAGTTGTGCCGCGCGCATGCCTGGTTTTTTCTGCGGTGGAATCGAAAAATTTGTTTGCACCAAATCAGACCGTCATCCTGGAGACGGCACTTTTCGAGGCAAAAAAAACCCATCGCCTTGCGGAGATGGGGTGGACCCCTGTGTGTCAGGGAAATGGCCTCCTACAACAAAACGATCAGGAGGCTGTTCTCGGGCGAGAGAATGATCTTTCGCGAGTCAACGGCACACGCCCATATAACAGGTATGGACCTTGCCGGTGGCCGAGGTATAGGTGCCATTGTACTGGCGATTATTGCGAAACTCTCCTTCAAACCGGTCGCCGTTGGCCCAGGTGAACATGCCATGTCCTTCGCGCTTGTCGTCTACCCATTCGCCCACATATTGCTGCGCGCCGTGCGACCAGCTATAGATACCGGCGCCTTCGCGCCTGCCATCGCGCCAATTGCCCATATAGCTGTTGCCACTGCTGCCGCTGATCCAGGTGCCTTCACCGTGGACGCGACCATTTTTAAATTCGCCCTGCAATCGGTCGCCGTTGTTGAACACCACTTCGCCTCGGCCTTCCGCCTTGCCGTTGACGCAATGGCCCTGGTAAGTCCCGGCCGGCATTGCGTCGCCGATATTGCCCACTGCAATCCTGCAACTATCCATGGCCTCTGACCCGGTGCTGCCGATAACCTGATCCGAATCTACTGCGTGAGCCGTCGATGCAAGGAAAAGCCATACATAGACGAGTCGTCGCATGTTTTTCACTCCTCCGTAAGTGCCGCCGTTCCGCAGAGAATCTAGACAAGCCATCGCGCTCCGGCAAGGCGGAAAAACCGGCCCACTGAGGCACTTGCGGCCAATCAGATTGCGCCTATGCGTTCGCTCTAACGAGTTTTATCAGCGGCGGACATCGCCATAGCCGGCGTAAATTTTTCTTTTGACGAAAACGGCGTCGAATGACGAATGGAATCGAATATAACGCCAATCCCAAAGCGCGCTCCGCCGGACCTTACGGTTGTCCCTGGAAGGAAAGTCAAAACCTCGACACCTTGTACGACCTATTTTCCCTTGCATGTTAGCAACAGCCGATACCCGCGCCACTCACCGCTGGCCGCAATCGCATTCCGGCATACCCGCAACCGGATAAAAATCTCCGCGGAACAATGTACTTATTGCACTGCGGCAAAAATGAAACAAATTTGGTCAAGGTCCCGTCGCTGGATTTTTTATAGGATCCGCTCCGTCAATTTGCCGCAACGTGGAAAAATTGATCTAAGTCTCAGCACTTTCGGCATCTTTTACCATCCTGCTGAAATCTTCGAAACGGGCCGGATCGGCAGCCGGGCGTTGCGTTACTGACACTGCCGACAGCGGGTGGCATAATGCCCGACCCGTGCGGCCAGCCGGCTTTTGCCGGGGCATCGAAACATCGCACCGACATCTACAGGATATGGGGGAAGCCGAATGCAACGACTGCCACAAGTACTGCAAAGCCAATCGCTGCAATCGACACTGATTACCGTGCTGACGACGCTGGCCGATGGCTGCCGCGACATTGCGCGCCAGATCAGCCGCGGCGCACTGGCGGGAGTGCTGGGCGCGGCCGGGGCGGAAAACGTGCAGGGCGAGCAGCAGAAAAAGCTGGATGTGATCGCCAACGACATTCTCAAATCGTTGCTGCAAGCCGAACCCAGCGTGCGCGCGCTGGCCTCCGAAGAAGAAGACAACGTGGTTCCGGCCAACCCCGACGGCCGTTATCTGGTGGCGTTCGATCCGCTGGACGGCTCCTCCAACATCGACATCAACAGCATGGTCGGCACCATCTTTTCGATTTATGACGTGCCCGGCGCAACCCCTGTATCGGAAGCGGATTTTCTGCGCCCCGGCCGTCAGCAGGTGGCGGCGGGTTATGTGTTGTATGGCCCGTCCGTGATGCTGGTGCTGACCGCGGGCCAGGGCGTGCAGATGTATACGCTCGACCAGCACCAGGGCGAATTCATCCTCACCGTCGACCGGGTCTCCATCGGGCCGGATACCAAGGAGTTCGCGATCAATATGTCCAACCAGCGCTTCTGGTCCGAGCCGATGCGCGCCTACATCTCGGACCTGCTGATCGGCAGCGACGGCCCGCGCGGCAAGAACTTCAACATGCGCTGGGTTGCCGCCATGGTGGCCGATGTTCATCGCATCCTGTGCCGCGGCGGCCTGTTCGCTTATCCCTGGGACCGGCGCGAACCGGACAAGCCCGGAAAACTGCGGCTGATGTACGAGGCCAATCCCATGGCCCTGCTGATAGAAAAAGCCGGCGGCGAGGCCTGGACCGATTGCGAAAAAATCCTGGATATCCAGCCGCAGCAGATTCATCAGCGCGTGCCGGTGATTCTGGGCTCCGCCAACGAAGTCAGCACCTGCATCGGTTATCACCGCCCCAAATGACAACAAACCCCGTGGGAAAACAGGCTCCCACGGGGATCATCGATAAAACGGGGATTTGTCAGGAAGTCAGCACTGCGGCGCATTTTCGCGCCGCCCGCTTCGGGCTTTGCTGGCGCGCCAGCTCGAACAGTCGCTGCACTTTTACACGCGATGGGTCGCGTATCAACGGCACCGCGCCCTGCGCGATCGATTCGACATGGGCCAGGCGCCTGAACTCGTTGAACGGCATACGCAGCAATTCCGTATGCGTTCCCGCCTTGAAATGAATGTCCGCCGACTCATCGAACAGCGGCACCATGAACGCCCTCAGGCCAAACAAATGCCCGAATGGTGGCATCGCGCCAACTTCGCAGCGCGGAAAACGACGCTGGAAAAACCGTTCCTCGGCCAGCTCGACCTTCTCCGCGGCCAGCGCCTGCCCCAGATGATCCAGCGCCACGCGATAGTGCGATGGCACCACCATCATGGCCAGCTCCCCATCGACCCGCACCATCACCACCTTGGCCAGCTGGCGGGGTTGCACGTGGGTCTGCACGGCCGTATCGGCCGCAGTACAGGCAAGCGAATGGCGCACCAGCGTGTAAAAAGCACGGCTGCGCTCGAGATAATCGATCAGCAACAAACTCGGCATGGGAAACCCTCCACGCTTGTCGTGTTTTTTTACAAACTTAACGGTAACGGAACCGCGTAGTGCCTGTCGCCTGATTTGCAATATCGATTTGCTATAAGCGCTGGACTCAGCCACTTAGCCCTTATTGTTCAAGCGAGCCAAAAAATTACTCTTGAGGCTGAGTAACCGGGTGACTTATTTCAACTCCCGTCTCAGCGGATGCGCGGCTCGGTTTCGGCTGAACCATGCCCCCCATGATGATCATTTGCAGGGCCTCTCCCGGCTTGACGTTCAGATACTGCAAGCGTTCCCGCGGTATCACCAGGGTCAAGCCGCCCATCTGGTAGCTCAACGGGACATAAACCAGCTCGCAGTCCACCGGCAGCCAATCGACGCGCGGCGCATCGCTGGGCTGAGTGACGATCCCCAGCACCTGCCCGCCGGATTCCGGCAATCCCACCAGCACCACCTTGCCATTCTGGTTCTTGTCCTTGTCCGTCAGCAGATCGGTCAGCTGCCGCACCACGGGATAAATGCTGCCGATCACCGGCGTTTTCGCCATCCAGTGTTCGGCAATATCCACCACCTTGCGCAACAGCACATTGCGGGTCAGCAAACCCAGCGCGAATGCGCCGACAAGAAATAAAGCCAGGGCCAGGCCGGGAATGTACCAACCCTCGGGAATGAACACGGCCACCGCCGGCTTCAACGTCGATTCCACGGTACGGCTCAGCCAGAGCACGAACACCACCGTGACCACCAGAGGCACCAGCAACAACAATCCACGCAAAGTCTGCGCGGATACCCAGCGCCAAAACACTCGTATTGCCATCATTTTCTCCACAACTCCCCGGTGCAACGACAGTGCGCCGAAGCGATATTAACCCAGCGTGTTAACATGCGGTTACCGCCATCGATCAGACACCGACACCATGCGCTTCACCTTCCTAGGAACTTCCGCCGGAGTACCCACACGCGACCGCAATGTCAGCGCCCTGGCGATCGCAGCGGAAAATCATCGCGAATGGTATCTCGTCGATTGCGGCGAAGGCACCCAGCATCAACTGCAACACACGCGTTATTCTCCGGCCAAGCTGCGCGCGATTTTCATCACGCACGTGCATGGCGATCATTGCTACGGCCTGCCCGGGTTGATCGCCAGCGCGCAAATGGGCGGCCGCAGCGAACCCTTGACAGTGTGCGCGCCCGCCGGCATCGAAGAGTTCATCGAAGCCACGCGCCGTTACACCGATCTGCAAAAACTGTCCTATCCCCTGCGCTTCATGCGCAGCGATCTCCCCGGCTTTTTTTATGAGGACGAGCAGGTTTTCGTCGAAAGCACGGAATTATCCCATCGGGTTCCCAGCTATGCGTACACGTTTACCGAGCGTGTGCACGAGCGTCAACTCGACGCGGAAAAGCTGGCGGCGCTGGGCGTGCCGCGCGGGCCATTGTGGGGAGAATTGCAGCACGGCCATGCCGTGCAGCTGGACGATGGCAGAAAAGTCACGCCTTCGGAGGCGTGTTTTCCGCAGCGGCATGCGCGCCGCATGGTGGTCGGCGGCGATAACGACCGCCCCGAATTGCTCGCCGCGCAGCTGCGCGACAGCGACGTATTCATCCACGAGGCCACCTTCACCGAAGATGTCCTGGCCCGCGTCGGCCCCCAATTCCGCCACAGCACCGCCGCGCAAGTCGCGGCAGTGGCGCAGGCAGCCCAGGTTCCGCATTTGTTTCTGACGCACTTCAGCCAGCGCTACCGGCGCCATGCGAACACCGGCGAACATCAACTTTCCGATCTCTATGAAGAAGCCCGCGCGCACTACCAGGGCAACCTGCTGTTGGCGGAGGATCTCGACGCCTACGAACTGCAGCGCGACCGGAGCCTGTTGCCTCTGGCGAAAAACGCAATGTAGTGCAGCTGCTCAGCGACGCATCTATTGCGATACGCTGCGTATCTCGAAATGCACGATGAGTCCCTCGCCCAGCCACTGGCGTAGATGGCCCGCGATACGCAGCGGCATTTCCGCCTCGTCCAGATGAGTTGAAAGCCTTTCGCAGACTCGATCGAATGCCAGCCCTTGCCGGAATGCCGCGAGAATGTTCGATTCGACATCATCCAACTGTCGGAACATCAATTTCAAATCCCGGCGCCACAGCAGCCAGGGCTGAGCTTGAGCACACCACGCCAAAGCCGGTGGTTCGCGCTGCGCGTTCAGCGCGGACCACAGTTCGGGGATATTGCCGTGCAGGTCGATCGGCCGGACCGAAGCATGAAACCGCAACACCAGATTGAACCAGTCATCGGCGGACAGGCTCGCAAGCGAATCCGCCGTCAATGGCCGCGCATCCGCCGCATCGAAGGCGTGGCATAACGACCATTCAAACAGGGCGATCTCGAATAAATCCTTATGCGCGGAATACGGAGCATGGCTCGCCAAAAACTCGCAAAGATTTTGTCCCGCCTGGCGCAGGGAAAAATGTCGCGAGGGATAAACGTCGAGGTAGGCATGCACGAGCCGCTCGAAAGCGCCATCCCCCAGGTATGCATGCAGGGCGCTGAAATCCGCGCCCAGCGCCTCAACCAAGCGCGCACGATAAGCGCTGGAATAAATCGCCAGACGCTCGGCGGCGGACATACGCTCGTCGCCAACAACCAATGCGCCGGCATTGTTGCGCGTTTCCAGCAGACAGCTCTGAATTTTTTCCTGTAGTTGCGCAAGCGTGCTCACGATGATCTCTCCCGCGCAATATGCGAGGCCAGGCCGCGCGCGACATCGAGCTCATCCAGGAGCTCAGCCAGAGGCGGCATATTGTCATCGCGTTCGATGAGCGTGGCGACGGCGCCGAATCGCGCGCACGCCGCCCGGTACAAATCCCAGACGCCAGCCGCGACGGGTTGATCGTGAGTATCGATAATGCAGCGCTCGCCACGGCTGTGTCCGGCCAGATGAAATTGCTGGACCCGTTGCGCGGGCACATGGTTCAGATAGATATGCGCATCGAAACCATGATTAAAAGCGCTGACATGGATGTTGTTGATGTCGAGCAAAAGCAGGCAGTCCGCATCCCGCGCAATCGCGGAAATAAACTCCCACTCCGTCAAATGCGAGGCGCCATAGCTGAAATAGCTGGATACATTTTCCAGCAAAATGCGGCGTCCCAGAAAATCCTGCACACGCAGCACACGCTCCACCACGTGGCGCAGCGCTTCCTCGGTATAGGGCAGCGGCAGCAACTCGTGCAGATTGCGCCCACCCACGCCGGTCCAGCACAGGTGATCGGAAATCCATGCGGGCTCGATGCGCGCGGCCAGCGTTTTCACGCGCCCCAGATAATCCCAATCCAGCGGATCGGTGCCGCCAATGGATAGTGAAACCCCGTGCATCGCCATCGGATAATGTTCGCGGATGCGGTCGAGGTAATGCAGAGGGCGGCCGCCGTCGACCAGATAGTTTTCCGTCAGAATTTCAAACCAGTCGACAGCCGGTCGTTCGGCCAAGATCGCTTCGTAATATTGCCGGCGAAGCCCGAGGCCAAAACCGAGCGACGGGCGACATAGGGTCCCGGAATTGCCGTCATGCCGCTCGAAATCGACCACGGATTTTGCTCGCCAGGAAATGCGCCCGTCGCGATTGCGCCGCGGGCGCGCTTGATTATTGAGGGAGAACCTTACCGCCGGCCTTTTCGCAATCGGTTTTGGTCATTTCCTTGTAGCCCTTGTCCTTGCAGGCATTTTGCGACTTGCAGCTGTTCTGGCCGGTCGCGCAATCCGATTGCCCTTTGCAAGCATTGACGCCGCCACAATGCACCTTCGCCTCTTCGGCATGAACGCCCGTCGCCGTTACTCCACCGGCAAATAATGCCGCGGTTGCCGCAGCCAACATGAATGCCTTGCTGTTTTTGGTATGCATCGAATATCTCCTGGTTTTCGACTGAATCAAGTCACGCGTGCACGGCAGTTCAGGGAACTCCGCACGGCTCTCATGCCGCGCTCATCAAACGCATGCGCCCTGGGCAAACGTCAGGCGACCGAGGCAGCGCTCCCGTTGCGCGCGGCCATCATAAGCAGGAGCCGCATGAGCCACAACAGCGGCCGATCAAATCGGCTATTCAAGGACCTCGCAGCCATAACACCGCAACCCGTTCGGTCAGCCGGAACCAGCGGCCGCCCGAACCGGAAAAAACGCCGCGAACCTCACATTTTTACCATCTTCGCGCAAGGACACGGAGGCCGCGGCCAAGGGCTGACTTGACCTCCCGCGTCGACACAGGCATAAATCATCCCTCGCCCTGTCGAGCTTGCCAGATACAGAACCATGAAACGCTATTTACCCCTGCTTCTACTGATCATCGCGCACAGCGCCTTGGCCCAGCAAAAGGCCGATCTTGTCGTCGTCGATAAATCCAAATCGCGCCTGTACCTCGAGCACGCCGGCAAAATCATCAAGAGCTATCACATCGCGCTGGGACGCCACCCCAAAGGCCACAAACAGCAGGAAGGCGACGGCCGCACGCCCGAAGGCCACTATGTATTGGATGCAAAGAAAGCCGATAGCGCTTTTTACAAAGCCATTCACATTTCCTATCCCAATGAATTCGATCTCAGCAGCGCGGCCCAGCGCGGGGTCAGTCCCGGCGGCGCGGTGATGATTCATGGGCAAAAGAATGGCTATGGCCAGCTGGCGCGGGTCACTCAGCGCAGCAATTGGACCAATGGCTGTATTGCCGTCACCGACCAGGAAATGGATGAGATCTGGGCGGCCGTCGATTCGGGTACGCCCATCGAAATACGCCCCTGAGCGATTGATGCAAGATCTTTCATTGGCGTTATGAAACCCGCCTTTTTATTTTTTCGCGACTGAACTTTTATCGCGCGGATTCGTACGTCAATCTCTCCACAACGCGAAAGGCGCAATGACTTGAACCCATGGCCAGATTGGCGTCGTCCCTTCGTGGCCGGTTCGAACCGGCAAGTTATTCATAACGGCCATCGCCGCTCAATATTTTCCACAAATCACAACTTGCCAATCTGTGCGACAAAGTGTCTATACTGAAACGTCGAAGGCCAGCCTCGGCTGAGCCCAACCGTCATCCGCAGAGGATTCATTATGGACGCAGCCATCCATGATCTCAGCGATCTGTTCAAGCAGCTGGGTTTGCCCAACGGCGGCGCGGCCATTCGCAAGTTCTGCGCCGAGCACTATCTGCCGCCCCACGAATATCTCGAAGACGCTCAATTCTGGAGCACCGCTCAGTCGCAGTTTCTGCGCGAAGCCTGGCTCGAAGATGCCGACTGGGCTCCCCTGATCGATCAGCTGGACGCCCGATTGCGCCACTGACCTCCCGGCTGCGCCATAAATCATGCATAAAACGCTGCGCGCCCTCGCCTGTTTTTATTGGCTGTTCGCTTCGGCTCTGCTGGCGGCGCAAGACCGCCATCTTTATACCATCGCGCTGCGCCACGCCACGCCCGAGCAAATCGTTCCAGCCTTGCAGCCGCAACTCTCGGAGGGCAGCAGCCTCGGCAGCTACGGCCAGCAACTCATTCTGAACGCCACCGCCGCCGAGTACCGGCAGATCGGCAGCCTGCTTGAACAACTCGACCGCTCGCCTCGCTCCTTGATCATCACGGTGCGCGGCCAGGAACAGGCCGACCAACAGGAACAGCGCTACGCCATCGAGAATCGCCCGGATAACCCGGCGCGCATTCGCGCTGGCGGGCCGTCGCATGAAACCCGTGTGGTTGTGAATCAGGGGACTCAGCAAAACCATCGCGACGGCGCACAACAGGTGCGCGCCGTGGAGGGAATGGCCGCATTCATCAGCAGCGGCAATACGTACTCCATGCGCGGCGGTTATGCCGGCCAGCGCGAGTTGACGCCCGTGACCAGCGGTTTTTACGCCACCGTGCGCGTGTTAGACCACGACGAAATCGTGGTGGACATCGATCAGAAAGATCAACGCCTGTCATCGCGCCGCTCCATCGATACCCAGGCGCTACAAACCCGGGTGCGCGGACGCATCGGCGAATGGATCGCGCTCGGCGGCATCGATAGCGCCCGCTCGGGAGATTCGAGAACGCTGAGCGGATATTCGGCCACGAACTCCAGCTCGTCGAGGGACATTGCCATCCGCGTGGATCTGGCCGAATAACGGCGATAGCGTCAACTGCCCCTGGAACCGCCGTAACGTTTATTATCTCTCGCCAGCCATTTCGACAACTGCCCGCTCGCAATAAGCACGCCCGCGAATACCAGCAACATGCCGATACCTTGTTCGAACAGCGGTAGGCGGCCAAACAGCAGGTTGACCAGCAGCGTGAATACCGGAACCAGATTGAAAGCGATAATCGCCCGCTGCGGCCCAAGGCTCTGAACGCCCTGCAACCAGAACAAATACGCCAGCACGGTGCCGCAGATCGCCATGTAAATCAGTATCAGGTGCGGCGCCACGCCCAGTTGCAATACCGCGCTCACCGGCTGCTCGCGGACCAGCGCCAACGCGATCAACGCCACCGAACCCGCCGCGATGGTCCAGCGCGCCTGCTGCGGCGACGGCACATGCGATGCGT